>ENA-UEYI01002874-UEYI01002874.1-human-gut-metagenome-genome-assembly--contig:-NODE-2874-length-11147-cov-3.549322_pt1 | contig 11147 bp, 3 predicted proteins | sample MGYA00242900_ERZ507916 | MGnify/ENA primary metagenome ERZ507916 (study PRJEB26167, sample SAMN06115521) | human gut metagenome | host: Homo sapiens | place: China:Chongqing | collected 2015-09-02...
CGCTTACGCAAGAGGCCATGCGTCGGGCTCAAAGACTGGACGCCGTGATCCAAGCCGACGGCATTCTTTCGGGAACCGCCGCCGAATTTGCGGGCTCTGTGGACATTCTTTCCGAAAACCTGACCGCTGCGGCCGATGAAAGCGACCGCTTCCTGGCGGCTTCGACTTTGGCGAAAACCTTTGACTCGACCCAACCGGCTTCGCATTTGGCATTCGATGCAGCCGCATTGTCACGATCGGTGCGCCTGCGGGAAATTTCGGCGCTCTCGCCGATGACCGATCTATATGCCACGGAGATCATTCCAGAAGCTTCGCTTGTCGTCGAGCGGGCCAACATGGACGGTGCGAAATCCTTCCAAAGTACGCGCACCATTCTTTCAGCCGGCGCGCACCGCAGCTTCGGCGACTGGGCGTTGAGCTGGAAAGTCGGAGCCTATTATGACGATGTCGAGCTCTCCGGAGCGGACAAGGGCGACGCGCAAGGCGTTTTCGCGTGCGTTTCGGCAGTACGGGAATTCGGACGCGGAGTGCGCCTCTTCGGTCAGGCGCTTCTCGGATACGGCGTTGAGGATCGCACCAGGTACGTCAGCGATTTCGGCACGACAAAGCGGCTTGACACAACAGCGCACGCCGTCAGTTTGGGAGCGTCTTTGGGCATCGGCCGCAAATTCGAACCCGAACAGCTTTCGCTCTCGCTGATGCCCTATGCTCAACTGAGTTGGGACGGCATCAACCGGGACAGCATCCGTGAATCGGACTCTCTTGTCGCTCAGGAATTCGACAACGAGCTTCTGAGCGTCGCAGCCCTTGAGGCCGGCCTTGCGTTCAAAACGCGCAACAGCGCCGCCCCGGCCGGCAACATCTTCCTCGAAGGTCGCCTCGCCTACCGCAATCGCTTTCCCATTGACGGAGACGAAACGTACACCTGGTCCGGAATCCGCGACGAAACCCACGTTGATTTCTTCGACAACCGCCACGCCGTCGCTGCGCAATGCAAACTCGGCTGGAACTCAACTTCCGGACACGAATTCGCACTGATGCTTGACGGCGAGCTCGGCGACGCAGGCAACGAGCGCTGGGGCGCCGCTCTGCGTTGGACAAAACACTTCTAAACAGTCGGCTCAAGAGAATCCCGTTGCCGCCCGTGTTTCGCGAAGCGGCGCTTGAGAGACTCAGTCGGACGAACGACTAACGATCAGTCAGGTTCTCCGAGCAGTTTGCCAACCGTTTTGTCGATTCGCTCGGCGGTCTTGCCCCACTTTGTCAGCGTCATGCTCCCAGCCTTATATTTAGCCGTCGAAACAATGGCATTGTTTCTGTAGAGCCTCAACTCCGCCAGTCCGAGATAGGTCGTTGCGTCCCAAGAACGCCGCATGACATAACTCAAACGATATTCCGAACGGCAAGCTCCGACATCATCCACAACGGTGGATTTGATGCCTCGACGCTGAAAAGCCGACTGCAGAGACGGAATGGCCGCATCAATCGTCACTTGCGGATTGCGAATAATGCAGACTTCCGTCGGCATGACTTCGAGCGGTGCATGAAGCTGTCCTGTCGTCACGTTGGCACAACCGACCATCAGCGTTGCCAGAGTCAAGGCCACTGACAAACCGATTACTTTGTTTTTCACCACTTTGTCCTCCTGTGTCCGTTGTGCAGCGGTTTAGAAGCTGTAGCGCACGGTCATATTCCCCGTGACGCCTTCCCGATCGCCCACATAGCCCTTGGCTCCGAGATCCACCGCCCAGTTGCTCTCCAGAGACGGACGGATGCGCAGCCCCAATTCAAAGACACCCGTGTCGCCTTCCAGGCTCGGTACGTCGAGACTGAAGGAATTCACCGAGCTTTCGGCGTCGCCGTCAAAGACATGCTCGTAGGCGGCGCCTACCTTCCAGGAGGCGTAGTCGTTGAAGTCGCCCAAGAGACGAGCTCCGGCACGAACCGCGTGCGTCACGGTGCTGTCCAGGTCAAGCTTATCGTTGTAGCGGTTATTCAGATCCACGTCGTCGTCATCGAGATACGTGACCATGTAGCGCGCATACGTATCAAGCTTCAGGCTCTCGTTGAGATCCCACAGGGCCCCCAAGCCGACATGCGCCGACATGTAGAGGCTCTTGGCGTCGTAACTGGCCGAATCCTGCCCGTAGCGGCCCGCAAATTCGGTCGTCGCGCGCCCCGCTCGCAGCGAGCCGTCGACGTAAAGCACGCCGTCGGTCTGATAGCGCGTGGCAAAACCGACGCCGAAGTATTCATGGTCTCCGTCGCCGCGCGTGCCTTCCACGTGGCTGGCGCTGTTGGCCCACCCGGCTTCAACGAAACCGGCCATGGTCCAGTTCGGATTGATTCTCAAGCCGGCGCCGGCCATGAAGGTAACGCCGTCAACGTCCACATAACTGCCCGTGTTGTAGTGCGTTGATCCGCCCTGCATCACGCCGAACGCCGTCACTTCTCCAAGCTTGGCTGCATCCACCATCGCCGCAATGCCTTCGTCGGCAATGAATTCGGCGCCTTGGTTGATGAAAGCGACGGTGCCAAGGAGCGACTCGGCAAGCGTCTTGGAACTTTCGGTCGCTTTCACGGTCTTGTTATTGAACAGATCATTCTCGCTCGTAAGGTTCTCACCGTTACCCAGTACCACATCACCATCGGCTGTGTATGTCGTCTCGATGAAGGTGTGGCTTTCCTTGACGGTCAAATCCTTGAACGTATATTTTCCGCCTTCAACATTGATGAGCTGATACGTATCGGAACTCTCGAGGAAATCGTCGGAAGCGATTTCGATCGTCACTCCGTCAAATTTCGTTTGGCCTTCGGCCGCCTGGGTGACGGTCAGAACAGCTTGATCGATATTGTCTTGCGTGACATTGAGTCCGATCGTGTCAAAGCCGCTGATGGAGCCCACCTCGTTGATGCCGGACAGTTGCAAACGGCTGTTGGTGAGCTCAACGTCATTGCCGCTGCGTGTCGAAGTCCCGTTTTTAATGGAAACGTCGTACACACCGCCCACAACGGTTGCGTTATCCAAAACGATCGTTTGATTGTTGATACGCGCACTCACGTCACCGGAAGCGACAATGCCCGTGCCGTACACGTCGTCGACCGTGCTGTAAGAAACCACAACCGTCTGGTTATTGATCTCAACCTGACCGCCGTCAGCCAACGCCACAAGAGTGCCGGCTACATACCCGTTAGTGATACCAGACTTGCTCACCGACACGATGGTGTTCTTGTTTGTGAATGTACCGCCGTCGTTGGTGATAAATGCCGAAACGCCGGCCAGCACGTTGCGCTCCTTAAGCTCCTTATTGTCTTGAATATCAACCTCGGTTGCCTGCACGAGGGTGTTTTGTACCGAAACGGTTTTGCCTGAGCTATCGACGCCGGCAATCAGAGCCGGTTCACCATCCATGCTGACATCGCTCAACAGCAGTGTCGAATTGTTGACTTCGACCGTGTCTTGGCTGTAAACGGACACCGCCTCAATGAGCCCGTATCCGGAGACCTCCACCCCGGAAACGGAAACGCTGGTTCCGGAAGCAACACCCCGGTTTTCAGCCGCCAGTTGCACGCCTAACAAACTCGTGGTCCCGGTAAACGACGAATCCTCAACGAGCATCGCATTGTTCTCAGTCTCAGCTTGCGTTGCGCCAAGTAAGACCGTTGCGACATTACTCGTTCCGGAAAGAGCAACGTTGTTTCCTGAAGCAACCCCCTGGTTTTCAGCCGTCAGTCGCACGCCTAATAAACTCGTGGTCCCTGTAAACGACGAATCCTCGACGACCGTCGCATTGTTTTCAGCTACAGCCTGCGTCGCATCAAGATGGGCCGCTACGACATTAGTCACCGCTGTGCCTTGATCATTGCTGGCGGTAAGTCCGGAAACCTCAAGCGTATTGTTGAGCGCCCGCGCTTCACCGGCTTCCGTGGCACTGACCGACATCACAGAGCTCCCGCCCGAAAGCGTCGCGTCCGTCATTTCGAGCCGATTACCCTGCATCAGGATGTTCTGTCCGTAGACTTCTTCATCGCCGTCGGTAAAAAACGACCGTGCGGCAACAAACTGAGCGTAATCGCTTGCCGTCACGCCTTCGGCAATCAGCGTATTGCCGTTCATCACCACATCGGCTTGATCGGCCGTATCCGAGCCCACATAAGAAGCGCCGAGAGCATAGAAACGATCGGCCGTTACGTTGCTAAGCTCCACGGCGTTGTTTGAAACGACAGCGCTGCCGCGGATATCGACTTCGGCTGCCGCTACTCCAAGCTGACCGGTAAACTTGGAATCCAAAACGCGAGCCCGATTGTTTTGCAGCGTAACCGTTGAGGTGTCCGCACCGCTATGGTAAACCTCGTCCCCCAAACCGGCGCGCGCCGCCCAAAGATCGGCCTCCGGTCCGGTGTTCGTGACATTCTCCACTTCAAGCAGGTTGCCGTTCATCACAACAGAAGCATTTTGTGCCGAGCCGACCGCCCAATAACGGCCGCCGTACAAACGCAGATCCGCAGACGTCACATCCTTCACCGACACTTCGTTGCGGGAGATTTCGGCGTTGCCGCTTATCGCAGCGCGCGCACCGTAGATCGTCAGACCGTTTTCAAAATCCGTACTTTGCATCGTCTCGGAATTGCTCAGCTCGACCTTGTTGCCGATCAACGAGACCGACGCGGTGTCTTCACCGCTCACGTACGCCGCCGAAAGAATTGCCGAGTAGACGTGCACATCATGGACCGACAGGAGATTGTCGCTTGCCGATACCGTTTCGGCATCGGACACCGACACCGCAAGGGCCGACACACTCTCAGTCTCGACGGAAGAGCCGGCAGCCGACGGAGACAACGTGATTTTGTCCAGCGTGACCGTCGTCGCATTCGCCGTCACATCGGCCACCCCGCTTGTCAGCATGCCGTAAACCGTGAGCAATTCTCCCGATGTGCTTCCGGCGGTGATGTCGGCAATATTGACCGTATTGTTGGAAAAGACCGCCGAATCGCCGTCCAGGAAACGACCGCCGCGAAGAATCAGGTCGCTGCCGTTGAGCTCAATCCCGTCGGCCGTGTAGGTATTGTTTGCGGCCTCAGCCCGACCGAAGCCATTGACCTCCATGCCCTCGACGACGGCAAAAGTCTTCGGCGACAGGGTAAGATCTTTCGCCGTCGTTGCATTTCGGTGAATTTGAACCTCGTCCGCACCGAACGCGGTCACACCGCGAAAATGACCGTCGTCCGTGGTGATCGACAGATTTTCAAGAACATATCGGTTGTCCTCTGCAACAACCGTGTTCACCTGCTGAGTCAGGACACCGTCGACATAGATCTCCGGTGCGTCAATTTTCGTGCCACTTAACGTCAGGCTGTTTCCCGAAAAACGCACGGAACTTGTCATTTCCGCCTCGGCGCTGGGGTTGTTGACATAAGCCCCCCAAGCCCAGAACGCTCCGATGTCCTCATCTGAGTCGTCGGAAGGATCAGCGATCAGATTGATTTCAACATCACCGATGACCGTCTCGGAGTTGCGGATCGTCGCTTCGCCGATCCGTGTGGCAAAAATGTTCGTAAAGGCATAGCCACCGGAGGCCTCAACATTCGCGTCCAAAGTCACCTTGTTTGCGTCGGCTTCAAGCGAATCGACATTGTCCGCCCAGACGTTCATTACCAAGAAAGCAGAAGTGAAAGTGGAGGTTTGTCCTCCGATCGTCATTTGATTGCCGTTTGCAACGGCCTTGTCAGCCTCGGACAGATAAATGTGCGAAACCGGAATTTGGTTCGCCTGCTTGACGGTGCCGTTGGCGTCGTTGATCGTCAACGCATTGCTTTCCGCCGTTTGTTCGGCTCCCGTGAGAACCCAGTACTGTTTACCCGACTGAGTGGAATAGTTGGGCGCCTCGTCCGCAACGACCTTGCCTTGCAAGGTATCGGCGGCATTGGCCTGAACCGACAGAGTGAGTGCCGTCGCGACCGCCAGCGACAAAAGCGTGCGTTTCGTACGTAAGTTCTCAATCAACATCGATATTTCCTTTCTAAAAATCTTTCCTCAGGTCAATCCGAAGAGCTTCCTGCGTTTCGATTTCCGCACATTCAATCGATCAGAAGCTGTAGACCAACATCCCGTTGCCGCTCACTCCCTCGCGTTCGCCGAGATAGCCCTTGAGGGCAAACTGCAGCGTCCAGGGGCCCGTTCCACTGCCGGGCTTTACAGAAACACCCAGTTCACCGATGACGCTGCCGCCGTCCATTTCAGCTTCCGTAATCGAAACCCCGTCAACGGTGACGCCAGCTGCTCCATCAAACATGTGTTCGTAGGCAATGCCCGCCTTCCAGTTAACGGCGTCCGTAAAGCCACCTTTGACGCGCGCTCCTATACGCAGCGCATGCGAGACCACCGAATCAAGTTCGGCTCGGGACTGCGCCGCATCGTTCAAATCCACCGAGTCGTTGTCCAGGAACGAGAACGTGTAGCGCGCATACATGTCGGCCGTCACGAAATCGTTAAGCGGCAGTTCGTAGCCCGCAGTCATGTGCATGGTGGCATAGAAGACGTCAGACTCATAACGAGCGCGATCGCCTTCTTCGACAAAGCTGGCGGCAAAGTCGCTGCTCGCGCGGCCCACGCGAACGGCACCCTCGCCGTAAAAGCCGCTCTCAAAGCGATAACGGGCCGCCAAGCCGACGCCAAAGTAGCTCAGATCAGTGCTGTTCTTGGCGATGTCGCCCTCGGAATTGCCCCATCCGCTTTCAACGAAGCTCGCAAAGGTAAGATTGCCTTGCTGCACTGCGGCGCCGGCAAGCAGCGTAAAGCCCGAAACGTCCACGCCTGACAACGCGTCGTAGTGCATGGAGCTCCCCTGCATGACCGCAAAGGCGTTAAGACCTTGTTTGCTGCGGGCGGCAAATTCCATGGTCGCCAAACCGTCGTCGGCCACAAACTCGGCCCCCTGACGCACAAAGGCGGCCGTGCCGAGAAGCGACTCACTCAAACTTGAGGCCGATTCAGTCGCCTGCACCTTGGCCGAAGCAAGCACATCCGAGTCGGTCGTCAAACCGTTGCCTTCGCCTTTCGTGACGGTAAAGTCAACGTTTTGCGCGACTTTCTTGATAAAAGTTCCGCGCAGTTCGACGGTGGCATCCGTAACCGACAAATTTGCTCCATCAACGGCCTCAATCAACTTGCCTTGTTCAAGCACTTCGGCACCGCGGATCACAATGGTGGAACCGCTGATCGTCGACTCACCACCCGTCAGAGTCAAAACGCTCTGATCTTTGTTTTGTTCTGACAGCGTCAAATCCAGCGTTTCAAAGCCGGCGATTGTGCCCGCTTCATTGTGCCCGGCAAGAACCAGAGTGTTTCCGGCAGCCTGCATATCCACAGGCAATGAGCCGGAGTTCGATGACACCCCGCTGACAGCGCCGGTGACCGTCGCATTGTTCATCACCACCCGGTTATTGCTGTATGTGCTTGAAAACTCGCCCCCGGATGAACGGGCCAAAACACCATTGGCGTCGACAACAGCAGTCACATTACCGTTAACAACTGTACCCTCACCCAAAATCACCGTATTGCCGTCGGCGTTGATGTGAGAACCCTGGAGGTTCGCACCGGTCACGTCGCCATTGATCGTGGAGTCCGAGATCACGACAACGTTGCCCTCCGCGTTGACCGAGCCTGAAGAATTTTCATCGCGGTTTTCATTGCGAACCTGAGCTCCGGCGATCGATCCGGTCAAATCAATACCGGAAACTTCGACCCTGTTGCCGGAAGCATCCGCCTCCCCCGACCATTGAAGCGTCGTCACTTGTGCGCCGTAAAGTGTGCCGTTTACCGCCTTTACCGCCGTATCCTTCCCTGAGACAACCACAAGATTGCCTCCGGCAGCAGCTCTCGTTTGTGCCTGCGCAACTGCGCCGGACAACAGAAGTGAAACGGGACTGTCGGCAGCGACACCTTCCAGTCTCAATTGAACCCGATTGTTGTCGGCAACCGCTGTTGAATCTTCTGCAACCGCCATTGCTCGTCCGCCGTTAATTCCCAGACTTGAAGACTGATCGAAAGAACCCGTGATGACTCCCGTCACCAGATTTCCCGAAGCGCTTGCCTGTGCGGTCTGCAGATCGCCGCTTGCACTTTCGGCCGCTGAATAACCGCCGTAAAACTCCAGAGTGGAATTCGATACCGAAATTGCAGTCTCAAATGTCAGATGATTGCCGTCGGCAAATGACACGGCATCCTGCCCATAGGCCCGAGCATTGCCCGCAGCCGTAGCCAAGTTCGAATCACTGATGCTTTCGAAATGCCCCGTGACCACATTGCCCGAAGCGCTTGCCTGCGCGGACAAAGGCAGTAAACTGCCGTACGTGGTTCCGGCTACGGACTCGCCTCCTGTAACTAAAAAGACCGGATTCGATACTAAGGAGGAAACATCAAATGCCAAGCGATTGCCGTCGGCAACGGAAACGGCATTCTGCGCATTGGCCCAGGCACTGCCCGCAACCATTGCGATGTCCGAATCACTGATGCTTCCGAGACGGCCCGTGACCATGTTGCCTGAAGCACTTGCCTGAGCGGAGAGAGACAGCGGATCGCCCATTTCGCTTCCGGCACTTGACACCCCTCCTTGAATGTCAAGGATCGGAACTGACGACGAAGCGACAATTTTGCCAATCTCAATTGTTGTGCTGTTACCGTCGGCAACCGAAGCGGCATCTTGCCCGGTAGCCTCGGCCTTGCCCGCAGCGACGGTGATATCCGAATCACCATGAAGGGTTCCAAAAACGACTGACAGTTCATTACCGGAGGCAATGGCCTGTGTGGCTTCCTGCTCGGTGTCGGAAGTCGGCTGTGCCGTGGCTCGACCGCCATAGAGCCTCAATTCCTCAACCGCATACTCATCGAAACCAACGGTGACTTTGTTATTCAAAGCTTCTGCCGATACGCCGGTCACCTGAGCTCCGGCGACTTGCATCTCCCAAGCTTCCGCTGTCCCGACTCTCATCGTTACCCATGAGCCGGACGCCGTCCCTGTCGAACCGTCAACGACCGAGCCGTAAAAGCCCGTACTTTCTCCCCACGACAAGACATCAAGCGTTTCGGCCGTCACATTGAGTCCGTTGCCTTGGGCAAGTGCATTTGAACTAGACTCGACCGAAGCTCCAGTCCATCGCCCGGAAGCCGTAACGGTTTTTGCCTGCACGCTCAATATATTGTCGGAGGCTTGAGCCGACGTTTGAACCGTTTGAACTTCGCTGCGAGCGAACACCTCTGCTGCAGCAAGCTCAGCAAGGGAAAAATCCTCACTCAACGCAAGCGTCAGACTGTTTCGGATTGCCGAAGCACTCCGAGTGCCGTCAACCATCACGGCCGCAGCAGAAGCACCGGACCGGATTTGGCCTTGGTCAAGATTCAAAGCAACATCCTGCAAGACCGGTTCTTCGCCGCTTGCCTGCTCACCGATAACTTTGTCCAAGCTGGTTTGAGTCCAGGGAGCCGCTGCCGACCCGTGACTGAAAGTTGTCAAAACAGCAGCCACAGCTGCAGCAATCAGAGATGGTTTATTCATTTCTTATCCGGATAAATCGTCTTGGATTCTCGAGTTTTCGGGTGCTCAAACCGAAAACACACCTGCAAAGCAATTTGCCTGAATCGGCAACAAGCGACGAAAGCTTGAAAATTCCTGGAGATTATGTCGCGAAATAGGTTCGTCTAGCTTTGCCGTACTGTCTTTGTTTCGAAAAATGTGGTATGCAACGCGTCACTTATCCTCTCCCCGGTTTTTGTACCGGTCCGCGATCTGCCGCAAATCAAGAACCACAGAAAAAAACAACAAAAACAATGCATCGGCACGCCTGAGGACACATAAAATCTAGCTTTGTTTTTTCTTTGCCAAATTTTGCCCAATCAGTTTCCATGCCCCGACATACGCTTCTGGCTTCTGCCGTCCTTTTGGCCATGACTTTTCAGGCTCATGCCTGGAGCCTCAACTCCGATATCTGGTACTACGCCGATCAGGTTTTAACCGGCTCTCAAGCCGCCTCCGAACCAGTCGACAGTACGCTCTTTCCGTTGGCAAACCCCGAAGCCGGCCATATGCCCAATCTTTGGGTTTCCGCCACATTAGGCCACGATCAGGCCGGCAATGAAGTTCGTCTTGACAATTCGACGCTCACCGTCAGCCGCCCGCTCGGCTCCGAACTGACCGCAGGCAGACTTTCAGCCGTTCAGGTGACCGGAGCGTCAGACATCGGAACACTGTATCTGAGAAACAACTCGCTCAAGCTCTCCGGGGCATTGGCTGAAGATACAGACACCTATGAAATCGCCACGGCACTGATAACCGATCAAACCAATATTGATTCGCTCACGGCAAGCGGCAATCTTCTGGAAATCGATCAGGCAAATCTCGCGTATACCCGTCAAGGCAGCCTTCCGGACATCGGAAGCTTTTTAAGAGAGAATCTCTCATCGGTAACAATTGGACAGCTCGCAGCTGATCACAACGCCGTCCGCATCACCGACTCCAAGCTGTCGGTCAACGTGTATGCGCTCCGTGCCAGCGTCACCGAGAGCGCGCAAACACTCGACAATTCCGTTGCGATTCAGGATTCCACGTTCGTCGGTGATCATAGCTTTGAGATTGCTGCCGTTAAGATGCTCGGCTCCGAAACTGGGGCGCTAACGACGCAGCAAAGCTCCGTCGTCATCAGCAACGTGACGCTTGAGGGGCAGTCATCCTATTCGATTGAAGCGGATCATCTCCAATCGGCAATCTCGGTCTTCTCGTCTGACGCCAGCGTGATACTCGATAATTTTCAAACCGACGCAAACGCCACAGGACATATCTATGCAAGCCGCGTGCAGGGACGTCACAATGCCGAGGCTTTAAACGGCCGTCTCGACATCCGACACTCCTCAGTCACAGGCACGTTGAGAGGCTCGCTTGTTTCGCTTTCTTTGTTGTACGGCGATACGTCTTTTGGTTCCGTTGTAGCTCACAACAATGCTCTGGAAGTAAGCGACAGCACGTTGGGTGAGAATTTGTCCGAAGACTCTGCCACCGCATACGGCGTCGAAGCAACCAGCGGAACTCCGGCTTCGTTCGAACTGCACTCCAACCGTGTTTCCATCAGCGACTCGACCATTCAAGGCAGTTGGC
>ENA-UEYI01002875-UEYI01002875.1-human-gut-metagenome-genome-assembly--contig:-NODE-2875-length-11144-cov-3.125689_pt1 | contig 11144 bp, 9 predicted proteins | sample MGYA00242900_ERZ507916 | MGnify/ENA primary metagenome ERZ507916 (study PRJEB26167, sample SAMN06115521) | human gut metagenome | host: Homo sapiens | place: China:Chongqing | collected 2015-09-02...
GGGCCGAAGTACAGCTTATTGAGCGCGAGATACTTTTCACTCAGCGCGTCCGCCGTGAGAGCCTCGCCCGCGCCGTTCATCTCGCCCATGATCTTCTCAAACTCGGCGAACATCGTCTGGCGGTACACCGTGCCCTTGAACTGGTCAAGGAAGTGGTTGATGAGATAGGCGCGCTGCTTCTTGTCGGTCGTCTTGCCGAGCAGATGGCGCATGAGCAGCACCTCGTTGCAGGTGGAGGCGACCTCAGCCACGAAGATGACGTACGCGGCGGTATTCACCGGCTGGTACTTGCAGCTGTGGTAGCTGTGCAGCGCGTGGCCCATTTCGTGGGCGAGCGTGAACATGCTGTCGAGATTGTCCTTGTGGTTGAGCAGGACATAGGGGTGCGGGTAGCTGTTGCCGGAGGAGTACGCGCCGCCGCGCTTGCCGGTGTTTTCGTAAACGTCGATCCAGCGGTTGGCGAAGCCTTCTTTCAGAAGATCGGTATAATCCTCGCCGAGCACCGCGAGCGCTTCGAGCACCGTGGCCTTGGCTTCCTCGTAGGTGATCTTGCTGTCGGCATCCGCCACGATGGGGGTGTACACGTCGTACATGTGCAGCTCGTCCACGCCGAGCAGCTTCTTGCGCAGCGCAACATAGCGGTACATCTTGTCCATGTTCGCGTGGACGGCCTCGATGAGATTGTCGTAAACCTCCTCCGGCACCTCCGTCACGTCGAGCGCGGCGGCGCGGGTGGAGGGATAGTGCCGCGCGTCCGAGAAGAACTTGAGCGAGCGGAACTGCCCGTCGAGCGCCGCGGCGACGGTATTTTTGAATTCGCCGAAACGGTTATAGTAAGCTTCAAAGGCGTTTTTGCGCAGCACGCGGTCGCTGCCCATGAGCAGGGGGACGAACGTCCCGCTTGTGAGAACGCGCTCGTTTCCTTCGCCGTCGGTCACGGCCGGGAACGTGAGATCGGCGTCGCGGAACACGCTCGCAATGTTCTCCGGGCCGTTCGCCATCTCTCCGGCGGCGGAGAGGAGCTTTTCCTCCTCCGGGGAGAGGATGTGCGCCTTGCGGCGGCGAATTTTATAAATATTGCGGCGGTAGGTCTCCAGCTCCGGCTGCGCGGCATAGAAGAGATTCACCGTGTCCTCGTCGAGCGCCATGATCTCCGGCGTTTCAAACGCGCTCGCCGCGTCGATGGCGACGAGCGTTGCAAGCGCCTTGGCGCGCATGCCCTGATAAAAGCCGTTGCCGGTGTCCTCGTCGCCCTTGCAGTTCGCGTAGCCGTAGAGCTTTTCAAGCCGCACGGAGAGCGCGTCGTTCAGGCGGAACCACTCCAAAAGCGTCTCCGCGCTCTCACCGAGCCTGCCGCGGAACGCTTCGATCTGCTCCGGCACGGCCTTGAACGCTTCATACTCCGCCTGCCATGCCTCGTCGCTTTCAAACACGTCCTTGAGATTCCAGGTCGATTCCTCCGGCACTTCGCTGCGCGCCGGGATGGGTCTGTCTGCCATTCGGTATATCCTCCTGTTGAAAGTTTAGAATTTCTTTTTCGGGAGCTTGTGCTCCTTGCCGTCTGCGCCGATGATGTAGACGTTTTCCAGCGTTTCGAGCGTCCCGCGCCGCCAGTCGGCCAGATATTCCTCGCGCAGGGCAAGGCGCTCCGCCGTTTCCTCGGGCGTGAGCGCACGCTCGCGCGAAATGCGCGTCAATTCGCTGATGCGGTTTTTCTTTTCTTCGGTCATGGTTACATTGTCCCCAATTCGTCCAGATTCTTTTCAAACGCGCCGAGGCAGTGCTCCATAAACCAGTCTGCCTCCGGGAGATGCATCTCCTCAATGGCGCGGCGCGTCTGCTCCTCGGCGGAGAGAAATTCGCGGTTGCCCGCCTTGCGCTCTTCGATGCACTGGCGCAGCGCCGAGAGCTTGTCGGCTGCCTTGACGAGCTTTTCCTCGTCCTCCGATGCTGTGAATGCGCTCTCGTATGCCCCGCGCAGCTCCTCCGGCAGCATGGCGAGAAGCCGCTCGTCCGCGGCGTGCTCGACCTTTTTATAGGCGTCGCGGAGCGTGCGGTCGTGGTACTTGATCGGCGTCGGAAGATCGCCGGTCAGAATTTCGCTCGCGTCGTGGTAGACCGCAAGCACCGCAAGACGCTCGGCGTCGCATTCCTGCCCGAAGATCTCGCGCCGGATGATGCCGAGCGCGTGGGCGTACACCGCCGTTTCATGGCTGTGCTCCTGCACGTTTTCCGGGATGCTGCTGCGCATGAGCCCCCAGCGGGAGATATACCGCATGCGCGACAAAAGGGCATAAAACCCCGTTTCCTTCACCATTTGTTGCTCACCTTCTCCGCAAAGCCGGGAAAATCCGCAAACTCCACCACAGTGCCGTTATCGAGAACGGCCTTGCCGGTAAACCTTCCGAACACCTGGTGCTGGTCGGATTTGATGAGCTTCACGTCCGCGCAGCTCGCGCGGTCGAGCACCGGCACGAAATCGGCCTCGAAGCGCCCGTCGTCGGACGTGAACTTCCATGGCTCGGTATAGCGCTCTTTTCCCTCGGCTTCGCCGGGGATCTCAAATTTGATGCCGCCGAGCTTGTGCGCGGTACCGGCGTGGAAGAGCATGTTTTCGCTCGCCGCGCTCGTATCGCCGAAGCCGTAGCCGAGATTCCAGCCGAACGGCGTCCCGCTCGGCAGCACATACGCCGCGCTGCTCCAGTACCACGTATTCTCATACGTCCACACGCCGCGGCCCCAGTCGAGCACGGCGAAACTGTCGCTCGGCTCAAAGGTATACGTCTTGCCGTTATAATTAACATACCCGCTCGCGCGAAAGCCCACGATCTTCTGGTTATAGTAGAAATGGCCGGGCTTATCAAAAGGCGTGGCGATGACGAGCGAGTCCTCCGGGCATTCGGTGAGCTCGACGCGCGCGGAGAGGGCGCTCTCGCCGAACTTGTTCATATACGCGATGAGGACGCGCTTCTCCCCCTCGTGGATGAAGTGGATACCGTAGCCGCGCGCGGCGGAGTGCACATCGCCGGTCACGCTCGTCTCCGGCAGGTGCTTTTTGCCGAGCGGCAGGAAGGACATCGGGCTTTTCGTGATCTCCCAGCCCTCCTCAAGATCGAGCAGGCTCACGGAGTCCAGTCCCATATAGCCGTTATCCGCCACGGTGAGCGCGAGAGCGAATTTGCCGTTGTTGACGAGATAATAATCCCATTCCTTGATGCGCAGAGGCGAGACCTTCACGTCCGCGCGGCGGTATTCCTGCACGAGCGCACGGGAAAAGCCGGGGCGGGCGAGATCGCCCTTTTCGTTGAGCAGCGCGCCGGGGGTCGTGATCTCGGTCTGTCGGTCCATTCAGATGCCCTCCTTACGCTGGGCGCGGATGTCCCGGCCCAGAAATTCCAGCCATTCGCATTCTCCGGCGAGCCGTGAGGCGAGCGCCGCGCCGTAGCGCGTTTCAATACCGGAGCGGTCGAGATTCGTGGAGACGATCGTCTTTTTCCCGGCGCGCAGGCGGCCGTCGAGCAGGGCGTAAAGCGCGCTCTGCGTGAACGCCGTCGGCATTTCGGTGCCGAGATCGTCCAGAATGAGAAGATCGCAGCTCATAAGCTGGCGCACGCGCGAGGCGGCGTCCGATACCTCGTCCGTATCGCGGGAGAATTTCTCGCGCTCGAACGAGGCGAGAAGCCCGCTCGCCGTATCGTACGCCACGCCGCAGCCCTTTGCGGCCACGACGCGCGCGATGGCGGCGGAGAGGAACGTTTTCCCCAGTCCCGGCTCGCCGGTGAACAGCAGATTCGGCGACTGCGCGCCGAAGCTCTCGGCATAGGCGCGGCAGAGGCGCAGCACGCGCTCCATCTGCGCGCGGGGCGAAACGCCCGACGCAGGAGCAACGGGGCTGTAGTAATCCAGCCGGAAGTTTTCAAACGTCTCGTCCCCCTGCTTCAAAAGGGGCGCGAGCTCTCTGGTCTGCTCGGCGCGGTAGAGCTTTTGGACGCACTCGCAGATCTTCCCGTCCGTCCAGCCGGTATCCCGGCAGCGCGGGCAGGAATAGATGGGGTCGAGATAATCCTTCGGGTATCCGTTCTGCACGAGAAGCGCCGAACGCTTTTCCTGCAAAGCGAGGCTTTCCTTCTCAAGCTCCTGCGCGGTGCGGGCGCTCTGCCGCATGGCGATGCGAACCATCTCGCTCAGATTGGCGCAGAGGGCCGTGTCGATGCGTCCGATCTCCGGGATCTTCGCGGCGATCTCGCGGCGGCGGCGATCCTCCTCCGCGCGGTTTTCCGCGCGCAGCGTCTCTGTTTGGCGCGGGCGCGCGCCAGAAGCCGTCCTTCCATATCCTCTTACCCCCCTATGTTCTTCAGTATGCCCTCGAGCCGGGCGAGATCGTCCCCGCCGGTGCGCCGCGGTGCGCTTTCCGCAGCGGGCTTGGCGCGCGACGATGCGCGGCTGTCGCCCTTCTCGATCTGCTCGGCGGTGAAGAGCTTTTTCTCGTACCAGCTCTTCACGATCTTGTCCATATACGCCCAGGCGAGCTTGCCCGTGCCGACGACGGTGCGGTCGTAGGCGATGGCGAGCGCCTCCGCGCCGTAGCCCATCGAAAGCCAGCTTTCGATGTACTTGCGCTCCGTGGGCGTCAGGTCGCGTCCCGTGAGCGAGAGCGCGTGGCGGACCTTTTCCATCTCCTCGTCGCGCCGGGCGAGCGCGGCGAGATATTCCTCCGCCTGCGGCGCGGTGAGGATCTCGCGGTTGGCCCAGTAGAACGCTTCCTTCTCGATGGCGCGCATCGTCGGGAGGCGTCCTTCCCCGTAGCGGCGGCGGAGCTTGTCCGCGCAGTGGTGGATGAGCAGCAATATCGTCTCCGCCGTCATGCCGAGACGGTCGTAAATGCCGAAAAGCGTGTTGAGATCGGCGCTCGAGAGCGTGTGGCCGAGCACGCGCTGGCACTCGCCGAGCAGCGCGCGGAACGCCCCGTCATCGGCGCTGCGGCGCAATATGTCCTCCGTGCGGTATACCGGCAGCTCGTCCGGTCCCGGCAGAGGCACGTCCCCGGCGGTGAGAAGGCCCGCCCCTGAGAGCCGGCGCGCCGCAGAGCTGATCTGCTCTCCCGTGCGGGAGAGAGCGCGCGCCGCCGCGGCGGTATCGAGCACGCCGCCGGAGCGCAGAATATAAAGATACAGCAGCGCGCACTCCCCGTCGCCGAGCGCGAGGAGCTTTTCGGCGTCCTCCGCCGGGAGAGAGAGCGTGTTCGCGCCCTGGATACGATAGCGTTTTCCGTCCATGTTCGTCCTTTTGGGGTATAGTCCCCCATAATCTATGTGTATCGGATATTATATCATAATGTTTCTACTTGAAGCAAGGGTGTTCGTTGTGTTATAATCTTATTTTGAAGAAGTACCGTTTTCCCGGTACCGTGTTTACGAGGAAGAAATTATGGTCGAACTGCTCGCTCCCGCCGGGTCGCCGGAGGCCGTCACCGCCGCCGTGCAAAGCGGCGCGGACGCCGTATATCTGAGCTTTGAGGACTTGACCGGCTGCCGCCGGACGGAGAACATTCCGAACAGCGAATTTGAGTCGGTCGTGCGCTACTGCCGCATCCGCGGCTGCCGCGCGTATCTCGCGCTCAACATCCCCGTCCGCGAGGACGAGCTGAACAAAGCCGCGGGCCTTGCCCTGCGCGCGCAGCGCTGCGGCGTGGACGCGATCATCGTCCGCGATCTCGGCCTTTTCCGCATTCTCCGCTCGCTTCTGCCGGAGATGCCGCTTTTTGCCGACGCGCATCTCGGCTTCTATACGCCGGAGAGCGCGGCCATCGCGCAGCGGCTCGGCTTCCGGCGCGTTTTCCTGCCCCCCGATCTCCCGCTCGAGGATATCCGCCGCATGGCGCAGTGCCCGATCGAGACGGCCGTGTGGGTGCAGACGCCGCTTTGCGCCGCCGCGTGCGGCACGTGCCGCATGAGCGCTTTTGCCGGGCGCGAGAGCGCCGAGCGCGGCCTTTGCAGCGAGCTCTGCCGCGAGCAGTACACGCTCGGCGGCCGCTGGGACACAACGCCTCTGAGCTGGAAGGACCGCTGCATGCTTCCCGCGTGCCGGGATCTCATCGACGCGGGCGCAGCCTGTCTCGCCATCGGCAGCCGCGAGCGCCGGAGCGAGTATGTCTCCGCGTTCACGGACGTGTGGGCGACCGCCATCCGCGAAAGCCAGCTGCCCGCCGAGCCGGAGCTGGAGCGCCTGGAGCGCGTGTTCCTCCCGTGGGGCGCGGCGAAAAAAGATCTTTACGAAACCGCCGAAGCGCCGGAGAAGATCCCCGGCGAGACCGAAGCCGTCTGCGCGGAGCAGCGCCGGAACTATACGTCCGGCGAGGCGCGCCGCGTCGGCGTGAGCTTTGCGGTCGCGGCGAAGGACTCGCACTCGAGCGTTATTCTCGGCGCGCAGGATACGGACAAAACCATCGCCGCGATCGAAGGCCCCGTGCCGGACGATACCGGCGACGTGGAGCTCACCGAGGACGGTCTGCGCGAGGCGATGTACCGCACGGCCGGAACGCCGTTCCGCTGCACCGAGGTGCGCGTGCAGTCTCCCGCGGGAGAAAAGCTCCGGGTATCCGGCATCGAACTGGACGAGGCCCGCCGCCGTCTTTTGTATAAGCTCTCCGAGGAGCGCGCCAAGCTCCCGGACCGCAAAGAGGGCGACTTTCCCGAGGCGCCGCGCATCGCCCCCGCGCCGCATCTGCCCGCGATCAACTTTTCGTTCCAGACCGCCGCGCAGATGACGCCGGAGCTGGCCGCGCTCTGTCCGGAGTGCGTATACGTCCCGCTCGAGCTGCTCGCGGAAAATCCGTCGGTCGCCGATGCGTTCCGCGAAAACGGCGCGGAGATCGTCGCCGCGCTCCCCTCCGTTGCGTTCGGCGAGAAGGAAGAGAGCGAGCTGCGCGCGCTTCTTGCAAAGGTGCATGAGAGCGGCGTCACGCAGGCGCTCACCGGAAATCTCGGTCTCGCGATGATGGCGGGACAGGAGGGCTTCCGCATCCGCGGCGACTTTGATCTCGCCGTGATGAACAGCTATACCCTTTCCGGCATGGCGTCGGCGGGCTTTCTCTCGGCGATGCTCTCGCCGGAGCTGACGTTTGCCGACATCCGCGAGATGCCCAAGTGCATGGACGCCGAGCTCGCCATATACGGCCGTCTGCCCGTCATGGTGACGCAGACCTGCCTTTTGAAGGCAAGCGCCGGTCGGTGCACCTGCACCACGCCCGGCCAGATGGCCGACACGCGCGGCGGCGTATGGCCGGTGACGAAGCACTTCGGCTGCCGCAAGACCGTTTGGGCGGCGCGCAAGCTTTGGCTCGGCGACGTGACGCAGGAGTGGATCGATCTCGGTCTCTGGGCGGTGCGGCTGTGCTTCTCCACGGAGAGCGCGCGCGAATGTCTGGAAGTCGCCGAGAGCTATATCCAGGGCACGCATTATAAGCCCAACGGCATAACGAGAGGACTGTATTACCGTGGCGTACTGTAACAAACGGCTGATCCTCGCCTCCGGCTCGCCCCGGCGGCGGGAGCTGCTCGATAAATTCGGCATAAACTATGAGATCCTCCCCGCGCAGGGCGAGGAGAGCGCGCCGCCGGAGCTCACGCCCGGCGAGCGGGTAAAGGCGCTCGCCGCGCAGAAGGCGGAGGAGGTGGCGCAGCGCCTAAACGATCCCGCCGCCGTGATCCTCGCCGCCGACACGCTCGTGGAGCTGGACGGCGAGGTGCTCGGAAAGCCCGGCACGGCGGAGCGGGCACAGGCCATGCTGCGCGCGCTCTCCGGGCGGGAGCACCGCGTATGGAGCGGCGTGTGCATCCGTGAGGGCGAAAAGGTGCTCGCGGAGAGCGAATGCACGTCCGTCCGCTTCCGCGCTCTCACCGACGCGGAGATCCATGCCTACATCGCCACCGGCGAGCCGCTCGACAAGGCGGGCGCTTACGGCTATCAGGGGCTCGCGAGTCTCTTTGTGGAGCGCATCGAGGGCGATTTCTTCAACGTGATGGGACTTCCGGTCTGCCGTATGGGGCAGATGCTCCGCGAATTCGACATTTCTCTTCTCTGATTTTTTACTCGCGCCCGGGACGTTCCCGGGAGAACAGGGGGTCAAGCCTTGAAAACTTATCTGAAGCAATACGGCGTGCGCATGGCGATTATCATCGTTGTGGCGGCGCTTCTCATAGGCCTCGCCGCGCGCCCGAAGGCGGACGGCAGCTCCGGCGCGGTGCCGGAGGCGGCCAACGCCCTGCGCATCCCCATTCAGGGCGCCGTGGGCTCTGTCGTGGAGTGGATGCGCGGCATTTACGGCTACATCTACCGCTACGATAAGCTGCTCGCGGAAAACGAATCGCTCCGCCGCCAGCTTGCCGAGGCGCAGGAGCAGGTGCGCTCGAGCCAGGACGCGCTCGAGGAGAACACCCGTCTGCGCACGATGCTCGGGTATCTCGAAAAGAACACGACGTTCAAGACCGAAGCCGCCATGATCACCTCGTGGGACGCCTCCAACTGGACGAGCGCCTTTACGATCTCCAAGGGCACGGACAACGGCATTGAGCAGGGCGACTGCGTCATCACCGAGTCCGGCATGCTCGTCGGGCAGGTGTATGAGGTCGGCAAGAACTATGCCTCCGTGCGCACGACGATCGACGTGAACATGGACGCGGGCGTGCTCGTTGGCGAATCGTCCATCGCCGCGATGATCGTCGGCGACTATGCGCTCATGAAGGAGGGCTGCTGCAAGCTCAGCTACTTCACCGACGATGTGACGCTCTTCACCGGCGACAGCGTCGTCACCTCCGGCCGCGGCGGCGCGTTCCCGTCCGGCATCATCGTCGGCACCGTCACGGAGCTGCGCAGCGAGGCGGGCGGCCAGTCGTATTACGCGGTCGTCAAGCCCTCGGTCGATCTTTCCGTGCTGTCGCAGGTCTTCATCATCAAGGATTTTGAGGTCATCGAGTGAAACGAAACAAGATCAATTTCCAGCTTTCCGATATGAAGCTGGACGAGCTCTGGCTAAAGACCCGGCGCGGCGTTTTGTATGCGCTGTATCTCATCGGCGCGCTGCTCGTGCAGAACGTGATATTGAGCCACGTTGCGCTCTTCGGCGTGCGGGCCATGTTTCTGCCCGCGCTCGTCGTGGCGGCGGCGCTCTTTGAAGGCGGCTGGGGCGGCGGGCTGTTCGGTCTGGCCGCGGGCATTCTCTCCGATCTCTTTTTCGGCTCGCAGAGTGTTCTCTTCACCGTTCTCTTCCCCGTGATGGGCTTCATCGCGGGCTTTCTCGGCGATTTTTATCTCAACAAGCGCCTTTTCACTTACTGCATCCTGGGCGCGGCGGCGCTCTTTCTCGCCGCGTTCGCGCAGATGTTCGATATGGGTCCACTGCACGGAATAGAGCATGGCCTCTGTAGTGGAGCAGAGGGCGGAAATGCCTGTGGATACGAGCACGGTGATGATAAGTGCGAGCATGGATGCGGCGACGCGTCGCCCCGGTTTGAAGTTGCCTGCGCCTGAACGCCCCGGCGCAGGCAGGCGGAGCATGCCCGCGCGGAATGTCCCGGCCGCGATTTGACAATCGCGCAGGGGAAGATGAAAGTTTGCCGGAAATCCGGCGCAATCTCAAGTCGCCGCCGGATATTTTTTGCCGGAGGCGTCCGGCGGGGAGGAGAGATGGGAGAGCGTCCGGCCCTGGAAGGGACATACGGGCATGGGGGTGGCGTCATGGCGGCGGCCCGGTTGAGTGGCCGCGCCGAAACGGATATCGATGACTTCAGCACCAACTGTTTTTTTGCCGCCGCCCCCCTGACCGAACGCCTGCTGGGGAAAACGGCATGGTGTTCAGGTTCCGCGCTGCTGCGCTATCCCGATCCCGGGAATGTTCGTCTGCGAGCTGCTCTGGCCGCGCGCGAAGGCATGGAGCCGGATGCCGTCATCGCGGGCAACGGCGCTTCCGAGCTGATCTGGGCCGCTCTGCTGGCTCTGCGGACGCGCGGCGCGCGGCGCGTCCTCTTTCTCGGTCCTCTGTTCGTTCAGTACGCACGCGCCTGCGCGGCTCTGGGCATGGAAACGGAGCAGGTGCTCTGTCCGGAGGATGATTCCTTTCTGCCGGATGCCGCCGCGCTGGATGGCGTGGCCCGCAGCGGCGCGGACGTGGTCATAGTGTGCAGTCCGAACAATCCCGGCACGGGGATTCTCCGCGACTTTTCTCCCCTGCTTGATGCGGTGGGACGGCGCGTGCTGCTGCTGGACGCCAGCTATCGGGGCTTTCTGCCGGAAGGTGATCCGGGCGCGCTTCCTTATCCCTCGCTGGCCGGGGAGGCGGAGCGGAATGGCGCAGTCCTGATCCTGCTGGACAGCATGACCAAGTTTTTCTGCTGTCCCGGGGTGCGTCTGGGGTTTGCCGTGGCGGAGGCGGAGCTTGTCGCCCGCATGGATGCATGCAGGCCGTCGTGGTCCGTGGGCACGGCGGCGGAGTCGGCCGGGCTTGCGCTGCTGGAACACGAGGCGGAATATCGGGCGCTGCTGCCGGAGCTGGCGCAGGGTGTGGAGGCTGTGGCAGGACATCTGGAGGAAAGCGGGCTGTTCCGCCGCGTGCTGCGCGGGCCGAGTTTTGTCATCGCCGCATTGAGAAACGGCGATGCGGCGGACATGCAGGCGCGTCTGCTGCGCCGGGAGGGCGTCATGATCCGGGCGTGCGACAATATTCCGGGCATGCCGGAAGGGTGGGTGAGAATTCAGGTCCGCCCGGAACGCCACATGCAAAGGCTGTATGCGGGGCTGAAGCATTTACAGGGGACATTGTCCCCCGGGCTCCTGCACGCTGCATTTGCGTAGCATCTTTTGCGCGCGTGCTGGGGATACGGGGGAATCATTCCCCCGGCGGGGTTTGGGGCTGCCGCTCCAGTTTTCCCTCCGGCACAGCCGGGAGCATTTTCGTCTTGAAATGCCCTCTGAGTCGAGCCAGACGAGACTCCGCCGCGACGTCCCCCGTCTCCGGTGTCGCCGCAATTCATTTGCGGCGTGCAGCTCCGGCGGAGTCGTGAAATCTGCGAGCTGGAACATGGGGTCCTGGCTTGCAGATACTTTACAATAGCAAAATGCTCTATTCGGGAAACCAGCCTTTCGCCAGT
>ENA-UEYI01002877-UEYI01002877.1-human-gut-metagenome-genome-assembly--contig:-NODE-2877-length-11141-cov-3.143980_pt1 | contig 11141 bp, 9 predicted proteins | sample MGYA00242900_ERZ507916 | MGnify/ENA primary metagenome ERZ507916 (study PRJEB26167, sample SAMN06115521) | human gut metagenome | host: Homo sapiens | place: China:Chongqing | collected 2015-09-02...
CTTCGGACGGATTTGGCAAAAGAAACTCCATAAAACGACGCCGCCCGACACCGAGACGTTGACCGAATGCTTGGTCCCGGCCTGCGGGATTTCGACGGCCCCGTCGCACCGGTCGACGGCCTCCTGCCCCACGCCGTCGACCTCGTTGCCGAAGACGAGCGCATACTTCACCCCCGGCGCGGCACGGAACGCGTCGAGCATCACGGCCCCTTCGACCTGCTCCACGGCGTAGACCGCATATCCTTCGGCACGCAGCTGCGCAATGCACCCGACGGTCGAAGCGCAATAACTCCAGGGCACGGTCATCTCGGCCCCCAGAGCCGTTTTGTGGATGTCACGGCTGGGCGGAGTGGCGGTGATGCCGCACAGGACGATCCGCTCCACGGCGAAAGCGTCGCCCGTGCGGAAAAAGGCCCCGACGTTCTGGGCCGAACGAACGTTGTCCAGCACCACCGTGACAGGCATCTTTTCCATCGCGGCGAACTCCTCGGCCGAAGGCCTGCCGAGTTCTTCGTTGGTGATTTTGCGCATAATGGGTTCGGAACGATTGATTTCGGAGGCAAAAGTAAATAAAATTAAAATCTTTTCCTTACTTTTGTCAGCTATATTCCGTTGACACCTATGAAAAAACTTTTACTCTTGCTCGCCCTTTCCGGATGCGTCGCCGCAGGACACGCACAGGAGATTCTGCTGGGAACCGATTTCAAAATGTATTTCGACAACAAGGAATTCGGCAGCAACGAGTTCGCCGTGCCGGGACTGGACATCGAATCGGGCACGGACTTCGCGGCCCGGCTGACGCCCCGTGTCGGCATCCGGTGGGACGAGAAAAACACGCTGGTCATCGCCGCGGACATGATCAAGAATTTCGGAACCCAGGAATCGGCCTATCTTTCGGAGATCAAACCCGTCTTCTACTACCAGTTCCAGACGCCCAAGGTGACGGCCGCGGCCGGTATCTTCACGCGCGACATGATGCACGACGACTATTCGACGGCATTCTTCTCCGAGTCGGAACGCTTCTTCCACAACCGCATGAACGGCGTGCTGGCGCAGTACAACGGAAAAAGGAACTCCTACGTCGAATTCGTCTGCGACTGGGAGGGCATGTATTCCACCCTCTCGCGCGAAAAGTTCCGCATCCTGCTCGCCGGACGCCACTACCTCGACACGTTCTACTACGGGTTCAACTACTCGATGTTCCACTATGCGGGACAGCAGGGCGCGCCGATCGAAAACGTCGTCGACCTGCAACTGCTCAACCCCTGCGTCGGCGTGCGGTTCAACGCCTTCTTCGATTTCGACATCAAACTGGGAGCTTTGCTCACGGCCCAGCGCGACCGCAGTTTCGGCCACTCGTGGGAAAAGCCCTGCATGGGCGAGTTCGCCTTCCGGATCAGCCGCTGGGGACTGTCGCTCGACGAACGCCTCTATGTCGGCGACAACATCCACCCCTTCTTCTACGGACATGAACTCGAAGACGGCACACCGCTCCCCTACGGCCGCGAGTTGTACCCCGCCGAGAGTTTCTTCCGCACCGACCAGAAGGTGTACAGCCGCACGGCGCTCTCCTACCGCCGGTCGTTTTTCGACGACACGGTGTCGGTGCGCGCCGAGTTCGCCGCCCATCACGACGGCACGGCCCTGGGCACGCAGCAGATGCTGGTCGTGGGCGTGAAACTGCTCAAAACGGTCTACAACAGCAAGAATCACAAAAAATAACCGAATCATATGGCAAGCGAAACAAGCGAACCCCGTGAGAAGTCGCTGAACTTCCTCGAAGAGATCATCGAAGAGTCGATCGCCAAAGGCGAAAAGCACATACAGACCCGTTTCCCGCCCGAGCCGAACGGCTATCTCCACATCGGCCACGCCAAGAGCATCTGCATCAACTTCGGACTGGCGAAGAAATACGGCGGCAAGTGCAACCTGCGCTTCGACGACACGAACCCCGTCAAGGAGGACGTCGAATACGTCGATTCGATCAAGCGCGACATCCACTGGCTCGGCTTCGACTGGGCCGTAGAGCGCTATGCGTCGGACTATTTCGACCAGCTCTACGACTGGGCCGTGGTCCTTATCAAGAAGGGGCTGGCCTACGTATTTGACCAGACGCAGGAGCAGATCCGCGAAAACCGCGGTACGGTATCCGTGCCGGGAACGCCCTCGCCGTGGCGCGACCGTTCGGTGGAGGAAAACCTCGATTTGTTCACGAGAATGAAGAACGGCGAGTTCCCCGACGGAGCCAAGGTGCTGCGCGCCAAGATCGACATGGCCCATCCGAACATGCTGTTCCGCGACCCGATCATGTACCGCATCATCCACGCCGAGCATCACCGCACGGGCGACAAATGGTGCATCTACCCGATGTACGACTACGCCCACGGCCAGAGCGACTCGATCGAGCGGATCACCCACTCGATCTGCACCCTCGAATTCGACGTGCACCGTCCGCTGTACGACTGGTTCATCCAGGCGCTCGACATTTTCCCCTCGCATCAGTACGAATTCGCACGTCTGAACCTCACCTATACGATGATGTCGAAGCGCAAGCTGCTGAAGCTCGTGCAGGAGGGCGCCGTGATGGGCTGGGACGATCCCCGCATGCCGACGATCTGCGCCCTGCGCCGCAAGGGCTACACGCCCGCCTCGGTGCGCAACTTCGCCGAGATGGTGGGCGTCGCCAAGCGCGACAACGTGATCGACCTCGGCAAGCTGGAATACTGCGTGCGCGAAGACCTGAACCGGGTCGCCCAGCGCCGCATGGCCGTGCTGAATCCGCTGAAGGTGGTCATCACGAACTACGAGGACGACAAAACCGAGCTGTTCACGGCGATCAACAACCCCGAGGACGAAGCCGCCGGCACGCGGCAGGTTCCCTTCTCGAAGGTGATCTGGATCGAGCGCGACGACTTCATGGAGAATCCGCCCAAGAAGTTCTTCCGCCTCTCGCCGGGCGGCGAGGTGCGCCTGCGCTATTCGTACCTCATCAAGTGCGAGGAGGTCGTCAAGGACGAGGGGGGCAACATCACCGAACTGCGCTGCACCTACGATCCGATGTCGGGCGGAGGTTCGTCGAGCGACGGCCGCCGCGTGAAAGGCGTCATCCACTGGGTGTCGGCCGCGGATGCCGTGGAGGCCGAAATCCGGCTGTTCAACCCGCTCTTCACGAAGGAGGACCCCGACGACGTGGCCGAAGGGCAGACCTGGGAGGACAACCTCAATCCCGAATCAATGGTCAAAATCACAGGCTACCTCGAGCCGTCGCTGCGCGACATCCCCGTAGGCCAGGCCGTACAGTTCGAGCGCGTGGGCTACTTCTGCCCCGACACCGACTCGACCCCCGGTCATCTGGTGTTCAACCGCACGGTAACGCTCAAGGACTCGTGGGCCAAGATCAACAAATAGAAAGATCCTCCACCGACAAAAAAAGACATCCGGACGATTCCGGATGTCTTTTTTTATCATTTACCCTCCTATTTCACCGGATTTTACCTACCTTTGGGATCGGAAACGAAAACCGAATAATCGGATGCAGTTGTTATACGTAATAGGAACAGGGGTGCTGGCGGCGTTTTGCGTCCTCCTGGCCGTCCGTATCTGCTACCAGCGCCGGTACATCCGAACAAGCGACCGGATCAACGACTGCATATTCCGCAACGTAGCCGCCTACCTGCTGCTGATCGACCCCGATTTCAACGTTCTGCAAACCAACTATCGCTCCGCGACGGGAACCGCACCGCAAGCCGTGCCGCCCAAGGTGGGCAACCTGCTGCGCTGCAGGAACGGCGAGGACGCCGGCATCTGCGGCACACACGAATTGTGCGCCGACTGTCCCGTCCGCGCGGCCATCACCGGGGTGTTCCGGACGAAGAAAGGCTTCTCGGGACTGGAGGTCCCGATGGTGCTCTATACCTCCGACGACCACCCGGAGACCGTCGACTGCGCCGTAAGCGTAGCGGGCAATTTCCTCACCGTCGCAGGACAACCCCGGGTGGTGCTGACCGTGAGCGACATCTCGGCCCAGAAACGCACCCAGCGCGAACTGGAGAAAGCCCGCGTTCGCGCCGAAGAGTCCGACCGCATGAAATCGCTCTTTCTGGCCAACATGAGCCACGAACTGCGCACGCCGCTGAACGCCATCATCGGATTCTCGGAACTGCTCATGGACGACCCCGACCCGACCGAGAAACAGGAGTACATGCGCATCATCCGCTCCAACGGCAAGGTACTGATACAGCAACTCTGCGACATCCTCGATCTCTCGAAGATCGAGGCCGGAACCCTCGGCTACGAATATACCGACGTGGAACTCAATGCCGTCATGGAAGAGCTGCAAGGCGGTTTCCGCATGCGGCAGCCGGAGAACAGCCCGGTGCGGATCACCTTCCACAGAAAATATCCCGTCCGCTACATCCGCACGGACCGCAAACGGCTGATTCAGGTGATCGCCAACCTTTTGAGCAACGCCGTGAAATTCACCTCCGAAGGCTCCGTCGATTTCGGGTTCGAAATCCGCGGCGGGGAACTCTACGTCTACGTCGCCGACACGGGAGCCGGCATCCCCGAAGAACACCGGGGACAGCTTTTCCAACGTTTCGTCAAGGCGGGATCGTTCAGGCAGGGCATCGGCATCGGACTGGCGATCTCGAAGTCGATCGTCGAAACGATGGGCGGCCGCATCGGCGTCGAATCCCGACCGGGCAAAGGCTCGACCTTCTGGTTCACGCTCCCCTGCAAGCCGGAGCAATAAGCATCGTTATCCTCTTCGCGGTTTCCAAACCGTCCCGGCCCTGCGCAGCGGAATAAAATACGCCTGTTCCTTCCAGGTCTCTCCGACCCACCAGGCATCCCAGCGCGACACCGAGCGAAACGCCCGCAGAGCTGCCTGCAACAGCGGGTCAGCCGGATCGCTGACAACAGGACTTCCCTTTTCCGACAACAGTCGCGCCCGGTCGATCCGAACCACCCGCCCTGTGGAATCATTCGCGTTCGAGATTCCGCATAAATCCGTCGTGTTGGTAATACACCAGATTCCCCGTGCCATAGCGGATCTCTCCGCTGAACCAGCCGGCACGGGCGCGTGATCCCGCTGCAAATTCGGGAACCAGCTCCGCTCCGGAAAATACGACGTCGCCGTCCTCGGTGTTCACGCACTCAAGCCACAAGATACCCTCGTCGTCCAGCCGCCAGACACCGATACAGCGACGCCAGCAAGCCGTAGAGCCGGAGGCATCGAGTTCGTCCAGCCGTTTTTCGAGCCGGGCGAGCACGGCGGAATCCGCCGTCGCCAGCGGCAGTGCGAACAACTGCATCGTATCGCGCCCGACGACAAGCCGTTCGGCAGCCTGCCCTGTCGCCGACGCGCGAAAAGGCTGCAAAAAACACACGACTGCCGACAGCAGAAGAGCCGCACGTATCATAAGCGAGGGTATTTTTCAGAAAGATACGCAAAAAACGAAGATCGCACAAGTCCCGTTGCGAAAACGACGACATCGGCTCCGCGTCAGCGCATCATGCCGCCGAAGGTCCGCCGGCCGAAAAGGTAGCGCAGCACCACCGAGCCGCGGTAGATGTTTTCCGCGGCGGAGCCCTTGCGGTTCGCGCGGATCTCACGCCGTTTGCGGGCCAGCGCCCCGTGCCAGCGGATGAAGTCGCGCCAGGCGCGGAACACGGCGCGGAAGTTATCCCGGCGGCCCTGCATGAGGTAGGACAGCGCGGCGAGCAGGTCGAGCGCCGGGCGCGCGACGGCCACGCAAAGCCGCTGTGCGGGCGAGGCGCACTTGTAAAGCATGGCGAGATTGTTCCGGTGATTGTAGAAGACCTTGGCCGGAGAATCGGTCTGGAGCGTGCCGCCGCCCAGGTGGTAGACCCTGCTCCGGGGCACGATCCGCACCCGGTAACCCGCCAGCTGCATCCGCCAGCAGAGGTCGATCTCCTCCATGTGGGCGAAGAAATCGGCGTCGAAGCCCCCCAGCGCCCGGAACACGTCGGCCCGGCAGCAGAAAGCCGCGCCACTCACCCAAAAGACATCGCGGGCGTCGTCGTACTGCCCCCGGTCCTCCTCCACGCAGCGCAGGATGCGGCCCCGGCAGAAAGGATAACCCAGAAAGTCGATGAATCCGCCCGAAGCCCCGGCGTACTCGAACGTCGTCCGGTCGGTACAGGAGATCAGTTTCGGCGCAGCGACCGCCACGTCGGGATTCGCGTTCAGGCAGTCGAGAATCGGCCCGAGCCACCCCGCGGGAGTCTCGACATCGGAATTGAGCAGCAGGTAGTAATCGGCCTCGATCCGCTCCAACGCCCGGTTGTAACCGCCCGCAAAGCCGTAGTTGCGGTCCATGCGCAGCACCGAGACCGTAGGGAATTCGGCGGCGAGAATCGCCACGGAATCGTCCGTGGAACCGTTGTCGGCCACCACGACCCCGACGCCTTCGGGCGCCGCGGCTACGACCGACGGCAGAAAACGGCGCAGGTGTTCGGCGCCGTTCCAATTCAGTATGACGATTTTAGCGACCGGCATTTCGTTTGTGTTTCCAGCGACGGTGCGACCACATCCAGAGTTCGGGACGCCGGCGGATCTCCGCTTCCAGCATACGAACGTAACGCTGCGTGATTTCGTATTCGGCGACCTCCTCTTTTCCGTCGTAGATCAGTTCGAAAGACATCTCGTAACGGCCCCGCCGCAGGCGTTCCATCTTCACGAAATAGACCGGAAGCTGACAGCGCAGGGCCAGTTTCTCGCCCCCGTCGAAGAAGATCGTATCCTGATTGAGGAAGCGGAACCAACGGCTGTCGGGACGCCGCGGGGGATTCTGGTCGGCGATAAGCCCCATCACGAGATTCCGCCCCCCGATGCCCCCGGCCCGGTTGCGCAGGTAGAAGCGCAGGCTCTCTTTCATCGCAACGGTCGTGGCGTAATCCCCGTTGCGGAGACGCTGGTAGAACGCCTCCACGATCCGGCTCCGCAGCGGATGGTAAACGGCGACGACGATCTGCGTCGGGTCGTACAACCCCCAGAACGAACAATATTCCCAGCAGCCGAAATGGGCCGTCATGGCGATCCAGTCGCGGCCGCCGACCCGCTCCTTCTGCTCCTCCAGCCCCTTTACGGTCAGCAGGGAACGCCCCTTTTCGGGCGTCAGTCCGGCCAGGTTGATCGTATCGACGAAAATCTCGGCCAGCGTGCGGTAGAACCGCCTCCGGATGACGGCCAGTTCGCGCTCGTCCTTCTCGGGGAACGAGTTCCGAAGATTGGTCTTCACGACCTTCATGCGGTAGCGCAGACAGTAGCGGAGCAACACGAAGATCAGGTTCTCGACCACGTAATACTTGAACCAATACGGCATTGCGGCGAATACGCGCGCCCCCAGCCAGAGAGCTTCCAGCCCGATTCGCTGCATGGGGGTCAGTTCCGTCGTTTTCATGCCTGCCGTGCGGTTAGGGTTCCACGAAAAGTTTCACGTTCTCGACCTTGGTGCGGATCTTCAGCCAGCGGGAGAGCGTCTCCCGGTCGATCGGCACCGCAGGGTCCTTGGGCGTCACCACGCACACGAGCGTCGTATCGCCGGGTGTGCCCTTCACGTCGAAGGTGATGCCCTTCGTCAGCGAAATGGCCCCGATGTTCTCCATCATGGCCCCCACCTCGCGCGAAATGTCGTCCACCTCGACGTTCGTCACCCGGTAACGTTTCAGCTGCGAGGCCATCTCCCCGATGCGGCGGTTTTTCTCCTCCAACAGCTCCTTGTAACTCTGCTGCAACGACGCCACGTCGATCTTGTCCTCGGTGTTGGCCTGCCGGACGACCAGTTCGGTATTCTCCAGCCCGAAGCTGCGCATCTGCGTCCGGGCGTTCTCGATCACCTCCCCGCCCAGCGGCTCGCCCACGAGCAACAACTCGATCTGCGACGGGTTCTTGCCCTGCGCGTAGTGCTTGTTGCACTCGATCACGCGCGTATGCGGGAAATTGAAGACCTGCGACACGTATTTGTCGGCCACGGCCTCGAACACCGAGACCCGGACCATGTGGAAGCCGATGACGACGCTCGGGATGAAGGTCACCAGCGTGATGACCATCATCAGCCGCTTGACCGTGCGTTCGCGGCCCTTGTCGATGAAGACTTTCTTCTCATATTTCAGGAAGCGCACCATGGCGTAGGTCGCCAGGGCGATGAAGACCGAGTTGATGAAGAAGAGGTAGAACGCCCCGAAGAAGAACCGGAACTGCCCCGTGGCCAGTCCGAAACCCGCCGTACAGAGGGGCGGAATCAGCGCCGTGGCGATGGCCACGCCGGGGATCACCGTCGAGGTGCGGTCCTGCCGCGTCTGCGCCACGATGCCCGCCAGACCGCCGAAGAGGGCGATCAGCACGTCGTAGGTCGTGGGAACGGTGCGCGCCAGCAGCTCGCTGCTGTTCGACGAGAGGGGCGAGATGAAGAAATAGACCGTCGAGGTGATGATCGCAACGATGAACATCAGCGTCAGGTTGCGCAGCGACTTTTTCAGCAGGTCGAAATCGTTGATGCCCAGCGACAGCCCGACACCCATGATCGGTCCCATGATCGGCGAGATGAGCATCGCGCCGATGATGACGGCGGCCGAATTGACGTTCAGCCCCAGCGATGCGATCATCGTGGCGAAGATCAGCACCCAGAGATTGACGCCGCGGAACTCGACGCCCTTCGAAATGGCGGCCACGACCTCGTCGCACTGCGCCTGGTCCTCTTCGAGACTGAATCGTCCCTTCATGAATTCGCGCAGCTCCCCGATCCAGGCCGAAAACGAGCGGCGCACCTGTTGCGTATTATCCGTACGATTACTCTCCATAACCGGTTTTTCCGTTTGAATTACTCCTCCTGCGGCTCCTGCGCACGGCGTGCCTTGGGCTTTCCGGCCACGACGATCACGAACTCCCCCTTGGGCTCGGTCGTGCGGAAATGGTCCAGCACCTCGGCGACGGTGCCGCGCACGGTCTGTTCGAATTTCTTGGTCAGCTCCCGCGACACCGAAACCCGGCGTTCGGGACCGAAAACCTCGGCGAACTGCTCCAGACACTTCACCACACGGTAGGGCGACTCGTAGAAAACCATCGTCCGCTCCTCGTCGGCCAGCGTCTGCAACTGCTTGCTGCGGCCCTTCTTCTGGGGCAGGAAGCCTTCGAAGCAGAAACGGTCGCAGGGAAATCCGCTCTGCACCAGCGCCGGGATCAGCGCCGTGGCCCCGGGCAGCGTCTCGACTTCGATCCCCGCCTCGACGCACGTGCGCACGAGCAGGAATCCCGGGTCCGAAATGCCCGGCGTCCCGGCATCCGACACCAAGGCCGCATCGCGTCCGGCGGCGATCGACTCGGCGACCAGCCGCACCGTCGCGTGCTCGTTGAACTTGTGGTGCGAACGGAGTTTCTGCTCGATGCCGAGATGCTTCAGAAGGAACGACGTTGTGCGCGTATCCTCCGCCAGAATGAAATCCACGCTGCGCAAGACATTCACCGCACGCAGCGTGATGTCGTCCAGATTGCCGATCGGCGTAGGCACGATATAGAGTTTGGCCATCGCTATCAGGCAAATTTGCGTTCGAGCAGGTCCATCAGCAGTTTCACCCCGTCGGAATTGGGGTTCCACGCATAGTTCTCGGCGATATAGATCATGCAGTCATCGAAATCGGCGCAGTCGTTGAGCACCCCGATCGCCTTTTCGTAAGCCTCGCCGTCGCCCCCGAACAGGTCGCGGATCAGCAGGAATTTATCGTTGATGCCGATGGCCCTGCGCAGATCGGTGACAGGTTCGCTGCGGCGCAGTTCCGAAGCCCGGTCGCGCGGCGCGGCAAGCGTGTCGGCCAGCGTCTGCACGTCGTGATTGATGATGTCGCCCAACACGGTTCCGGCAGGAGCGGCAGGTTCCAACGTGATCTCTTCGAAGCCGGGTTCGTCCTCCTCTTCCGGTTCGGGCACCGTTCCGAAGACGGGCTTGCGGAATTCGGGCGCCGCGGCTGAAACTTCCGGAACTGCGGCAGGCTTCCCGGCCGCGACTTCGGGTTCCGGAGCGGAAACCTCCGCGGGAACGGGAGCCCCAACTTCGGGGGCTGGAGTCTCCACGACGGGAGCGGGAGCCGGGGCTTCCGCAGGCGCCGGAGCGGGCTTCGGAGCCGGTTCCGGGCGGGCGGGCGTCTCGACAGCCGGATCGTAAAGCGACATGATGACACGCTGTTTGTTGCGGTGGCGGATGGTCTCCTCCTCCAAGCCGAACAGCGTAGGCGCCACATAATGAGATTTTTCGGATTCCTCCTCCGGTTCAGACGCCGGCTCTGCGGCAGCGACCGGCTGCGGGTCAGACTGCGGCTGCTGTTCCAATTCCGGCTCCGGGTTCGATTCCGGTTCCGGCTCAGCGGAGAAAGGCTCCGGAACGAACTCCCCGGACAGCTCTGCGACCGGCTCCGGCTCGACAGGCGCGGGTTCGGCAAGTACAGCCTCAGCAGGTTCCGGCTCAGCAGGTGCGGGCTCGGCAGGTGCGGGCTCAGCCTCAGTAGACGCAGGCCCGGCAACAAACTCGGGTTCAGGTTCTGCCTCGGATTCCGCAACCGGCTCCACGACGGGTTCCGGTTCCACAACGGGCTCCGACTCCATAACAGGCCCCGGCTCTGCGACGGGTTCGGGGTCCATAACGGGTTCGGGCCCGGATTCCGGAATCGCCTCTTCGGCGACCGGTTCCGCGGGTTCCGGTTCCTCCTCCCCGGCGAAAGGATCGAGCGAAAGCACGTCGCCCAGGTCGATGACCTCCGCGACGGCCGTGTCCTCCTCCCCGGCGGGAGTTTCCGCAGCAGGTTCCGAAGCGCCGAAACGCACCTTATCGTAGACCGAACGCAGCTTTTCGAGCGCCAGATCGCGTTCGAGGGCCGGAACGTCGTCGGCCTGCACCCATCCTTCGACGAGTTCCGAAAGCTGCTGCAATTCGCCTTGTATCGTTTTCAAATCCATAGTTCCATCCAATTTCGACCTCCAAAGATACGAATAAGTGAGGGCAATGTCAAATTTATTTGAACATTGCCGGGCGGGAGTATCTTCGGCGAAGCCAAAGATACGAATAAGCGAGGGCAAAAGCAAGTTCGCGTGCATTTTGCCGGGCGAAAGTATCTAAGACGCAGCC
>ENA-UEYI01002879-UEYI01002879.1-human-gut-metagenome-genome-assembly--contig:-NODE-2879-length-11125-cov-6.891021_pt1 | contig 11125 bp, 12 predicted proteins | sample MGYA00242900_ERZ507916 | MGnify/ENA primary metagenome ERZ507916 (study PRJEB26167, sample SAMN06115521) | human gut metagenome | host: Homo sapiens | place: China:Chongqing | collected 2015-09-02...
TGTAGTGGTAGTAGCGTTTTTCTGTATCACTGCCTTTGGCTTCTTTTCTGCTGTCGCTGATGAGACCGTTTCCGTATGTATAGGTTATGGTTGCGGTTTTATACAATTCTGCTTTTTATAATACATTTCTGTACTATTAGAAGTAGAAAGCATCTATATATGAGCCTACGCAACATTTGAACTGATATAGCATATATATAGAAAAATAAAGCCCATCCTTGTTCAGGTAACAGCCGCCAAGTAGCTCTAAGTGTTTTGATTCAGTTTCGGTAAGCTCACGCAACCGGTGCACATTCGCCATCCGGGCTCAGGTGCACCTTGTCCGTACTTCCTTGTACGGACATTGCTGTTACCTATACAAAACACTAAGAGCTTCTAGGGCGGCTGTTGATTCACAAGGCTGGATCTTTATTTTCTGTAACTCTAAAATCAGATTGTTTACAAACAATATATCACGAATTAGGTTAATCGATACTATTTTTGTATTAAAAAATGTATTTCATCATTTTTTATAAAGATAGTCATAATTCGCATCTGTATAATATTCCACTGGAGATATGCGGCTATCTTTACCTTGAATAATATGTGGAGAATCAGCAGTATCACCTAATTCAATCCATAGTTCTGTTAATCCCATTAAGCCATCTCCTCTAACTGCGGAGTGTAAGTTTTACTTTTTCAGCTATCCAAAGTTCATGCACTACTTACTTGTTTCGGATTCCACCCATTTCCTAAATATTTCTAGAATTTCATACAATTTTGATGCATCTCCAAATCCTTCAAATTTATTATTTTGCAGTCTACAACTCAACCAATCGTTATCCGATATATCTCTATCAATTTCCACGAATGGTTTATTAATTAATTCGGTTTCACATAAATCAATCTCTACTGCCCATCCAGGGTTATCTAAAGTCTCTATTTTGATTCCATAAAAATGCTCCCAACTTCCATCGCATTGAGACGAATACCAATTTTCTAACCAGTTAATCATATATATTTTCTCTCTATACTTTCTTATATATTTTGCACAAAAAAGCCTTTATTTTAGCTATCTGCGCAATGGTTAATTAAGTTACAAACAATGACAAGTTCATGATAATGGGCGAAAACTGTGTCATTTCTGGTTCAATGCACTTCATTTTCCAGTCAGAAAGGTACACGAAATAAAACGTCATCCTTTTTTATGAAGGCGAATCTGTGTCCCATTCTTCCCTATGGCTGCTAACCTCTCATGTCTAACAGGATCATCCTTTCTTAAAAAGAGTCCTAAATTCCTTCGTCCAGCCTACCCATAGTGGGATGCCACCTTTGCTCCTTACCAGGGTCATGCCCTATAAAATATGTCTTAGCGGCTTCGCTCTGATTTGTCATTGCCTAGAGAGCACTCCTGTAATCCAGCACCAATTGAATCCTTGGCGGACGTTTTCTGCTACAGTATGTGCTTTTTGTTATGCTGCTTCTGGTCTGATGATGTCCTTTCGGAACTTTTCTTCATCAAAGTCACAGCCTGTTTGTAATACTACATAGAAGATCCGTATCGCTTTACATGCAACTGCTATCTTTGCCTGCATCCCTCCAAGCGGATTTTTTGTCCTGTTCCTGTAATAAAGGAACACATCCTGAAACACAGGATTCCAGATCATCAGTGCACGCGCTGACTCATACATTGTTCTCCGCAGTTTTCGTCTGCCCCTTTTACTGATTCTTGGCTGTCCTTTCTTTTTACCGGAGCTTTTCTTGACTATTTCCAGCCCGGCAAGCTTCTGTATCTGCTTCGGATCAGTGAAACGTCCGATATCACCAACTTCTGCGATAAAGCCAATCACAGTACTCATCCCTACTCCTTTAATGGCGAGCAGTTTCTCCACATTTGGTACTTCTTTTACTTTTTCTTCCAGATATTCATCTAATCTTTTTAGCTGTTCTGCTTTAAGGATGTAGTCATTTACAAGAACCCATATCTCGAGTCTTGCGGCTTCACCGGCTTCCAATCCCACACTATTCTGTGCAGCTTCTACCAGGGTCTGAGCCCTCTTTATTCCTGCTGCACGCACCTTTGCATTGCGCCATATCTGATTGATTCCACCTGCACCGATTTTAAGGATATCTTGTGGAAGTGGAGCTTCTCTAAGAAGCATCAGTCCACTGGTTGAATCCCAATCAGCATAACATTCCAAATACTCTGGAAAGAACTTCTGAAGCCATCCCTGTATCTGATTTGACAGACGTACATGCTACTTCATGATCTGATCCCTACAAACAGATGCTTCCCTGATCTCCGCATATACTCCACTTGGAAGATAAGAAGTTGAAAATCTTCCATCTTTCACTAGCAACGCTATTGTTTTAGGATCCTTCAAATCACTCTTTTCTGGACTATTATCATCTAATTCCATACTTCTGTTTACGGTAAACGGATTTACTGTTACAAGCTGAATATCATGGTCTTGTAAAAACTTCTGAAAAGTGAGCCAGTAGCAACCGGTAGGCTCGCAGCCGACAATAACCTTTTTCATTTCAGTTTTATTCATGAGTTCCTCTGTCCACCTGAGAAAAGTAAGGAATCCCATTCCGGTGTTGCTAAACTTAAACACTCTTCTTGAAAGCTCAAACCCTCTCCAGTCAAATGCCCTGCAGAAGTGAGTTTGTGATCCAACGTCTACTCCAACAATTAAAGTGTCACTTGTTACTTGCTTTAGTCTGTCATTCTGTGTTAAATTCATTTTGAACCTCCAGTGCTTTGATTGTTTTGTTTACATCCGCCAAGATGCAACTCAATCATACCTTGAGGTTCTTTTTTATTCAATTGGCATTATTTCTGAATTACAGGAATGCTCCTTAATTTGTTGGCTTATTTGAATACCCTTTAGGAAGTGGTCCATCACTTTTTCCAATCGGTTGACCATTTTTATTATATGAATAATTATGTTCATGTGGTTGATAATATTGTTTTGTATTTTTATCAAAATGTCTATGGTCAAAATCCTGTCTACTAAACTGATTTCCATTTTCGTCATAAAACGCTCTACTCTTAACAGTTCCATCTGGATTCATTTGTTCATAAATAGAATTAGGCGTTGCCACATCTCTTGGTTTAGATACTCCCGAATTTATTGGGGTATCTATTGCATTTCTACTACTCTTTATCCCCTTCTCTTCCGCTTCCTCTGCGACTTTTTCCGTGGCTTCCTTCGCAGTCTTTTCTGTAGCTTTCTCTGCTGCTTCTTTTGCTGCCTTTTCGACTCCTGTTTCAGTGGCTTCTTTTGCCAGCTTTTTAGCTGCTGCTTTCTTTGCAGCTTTCTCCGTGGCATTCCTGGCAGCCTTTTCTCCTGCTTTCTGGGCAGCCTTCTTTCCGGCTTTTATGGCTTGCTTGGTTCCCTTGGCTATGAAGCTTCCTGCCGCCGGTACGATGGCTACTGCCGTTGCTGCTGCCATGGCCGCATTTCCTTCGGCGGTATACCAGAGGAAGTTGATCACGTCTGCCGGATCAAATATGAAGCCCAGCCAGTCAAGAAGTTCGTGTCCTGCACGGCTGAAGTAGTCCTGGGCACAGAGACCAAATGGATCTATGAGGCTTACAGGATTTCCCTGCACATAGCTGTATTTGTTCAGGGACTGGCTGTCTGTGATGCTGCCGTCTATGATGTCTCTGTTGATAAAGCGTTTGATCTGCGGGTTATAGTAACGGGCTCTCATGTAATATAGCCCGTCCGCTCCTGTTTCTACACCGTATCTTCCATTGTACAGGAAGCGCAGGGTTTCTGCCTGCAAGGTTTCCCTGATGCTGCGTTGGTCTGCTGCTTCTCCTGCCATTTTCTGACCATCTGCATCATAAATTCCGGTAAGTTCTCCATAGGTTCCGTAAGCGATCCTATAGAGAAGGTCACCATCTGCATCTGTGATCGCAGTTGTACTGCCGATATGGTTGTAGTGGTAGTAGCGTTTTTCTGTATCACTGCCTTTGGCTTCTTTTTTGCTGTCGCTGATGAGACCATTTCCGTATGTGTAGGTTATGGTTGCGGTTTTATACAATTCTGCTTTTCATAATACATTTCTGTACTATCAATGGTAATAATCACCCATATATGAGGCTAAGCAACATAACGACATATGAACTGATATAGCACTTATATAGAAAAATAAAGCCCATCCTTGTTCAGGTAACAGCCGCCAAGTAGCTCTAGGTGTTTTGATCCCGTTTTTGTAAGCTCACGCAACCGGTATGTGGAACATCGGTCATTAAAATTGCCTACGGCAATAGACCGATGCTACATAATATATGGCAAGCCATATATTACATTTTTCGCCATCCGGGCTCAAGTGCACCTTGTCCGTACTTCCTTGTACGGACATTGCTGTTACCCATACAAAACACTAAGAGCTTCTAGGGCGGCTGTTGATTCACAAGGCTGGGTCTTTATTTTTTATCTAGTCAGTCTTTAAATATCCTATCACTCTCACAAAATTATTCTTTAAATACATATCAAATGATTTGCACACTATCATCAACTCTATAGGGTACATATTTATTTTAGAACCCATACCTTACCAAGTAAGTACAATTGTAACATGGACATTCGGAAGCGCCAAAGGTCATACCGCTTAAATCATAATGTCATTATTATCGCAAAACTCCCGTACATCCTCTTCAAATAAGCTATAATTAATTTTTCCCTTTTTCGAAACAGATTTTACTGATTTTAATATATTATCTATAATTAGTCTTTTTTTATTGGCAGTATCAATTTTAACATACTCCTCATAGTCAATTTGTAAACTTACTGAGGCAAAACCATATTGTGGTTCACATTTTTTATGGGCTTTACAAAGACCTTTTTCTAAAACTGATTCTGGCGCAATGATTGGTACTATACCAATAATATTTATTGCATCACTGTATTTTTTCTCTTTGACATATGCTGACAGATCTCTACACATCCAATATATATCATCTTCAACGCCATGCTCTTGTGTGTAATATGATGGTGAATTAATATTTAAATCCATTTTATCTCCTCCTTACCATCCGCCACCATTTAAAGGCGGATATTCCTTGTACTTATAAAAATAATACTCATTCATATCATGTTGCCAGAGATGAATATCAAGCTTATTCCCTTGCTCTAATATCTTCATGTTGGCATTATTAGCATCTAAATACCTTTGCGAATATCTGGTTGTAGGATGTACCGTTTCTCCAAACTTTAATATTTCACTAGTGTTTCCGTCAACTAGCACATATCCATAGTTTGTTCTTGGATCTGATAAAGAATTTCCGTGACTTCCCGTTGACACCTTGACCGGAGAATTGATTCCTACTTCTGCATTAGATGCAAACTGTCCATTCGGTCTATGCCATCTGCCACTTGCATCTTGATAATATCCAGAAGGTGTACCACTCTTGACATAAACTCTTTACCCTTATAATAATCCAAGCCGATGATCCACTATCGAAAAAAGAGTAAACTCTCCAACGCCGACCCTTGCATCTGCTTGAAATTCTACCATATATTTGCCATTTGCTCTACAACTTTTCGCCAGCGTTTTCCACAACCGGCATGCGATACTCCGTACCGTATTTTAACATTCCATAAATGATACTGATTAATCGTCTGGATATACAAATCAGTGCTTGCTGACTTGTTTTTCCCTCTGCCTTACGCTTCTCATAGTATGCTCGTACTACCGGATTTCGTGGTGTACCCTTTGAGGATACCTGCACCATCTGAATTGCAAGGAAGTAAATGGTTGCCTGCAAGCGTCTGTTTCCCTGCTTGGTGGCTACATCCTTACCCTTTCCGCTGGATGATAAATGAAGCGGTGCAATTCCGGCAAACTGTGCCAGTTTATTGGCATTACTAAAGCGTTTGATATCACCGATTTCAGCAAGAATCTTCACTGCTGTGATAACATTTACACCAGGAATGGTTGTAAGTGTGCAGCCCAGCATCTTATACATCTGTTCCAGCATCTTGTCTACTTCTGCCAATTGGCTGTCATAATGCTGTAAATCACTGACAATACTAAGTGTCACCATATCTCTGGCATCTTGATAAGCATTGTTTTTAACCTTATCACTGGCTACTGCATCCAAGATTTTCTCACAGGTTTTAGTGGAGCATTTGTTATGACTGACAGGAACAAGTTCTGCTCGCAAATCTTCCACAGACTTACCCTTCAAATACTTTCTGGATGGGTAATGCTCCCAGAAATACAGTGCTGTGGGTCTACTGATGTCATTGAAAAACTGCTTGTATGACGGATAGGCAATACGCAACTGCTCATGCAATTGGTTGACTAATCTCGTCCTTTGCTTCATGATATTATCCCTACGATGCACCAACTGACCAAGTGACCAGTACGCATCATTGGGGCAGGCATCCGGAAGTTTGTCCAGCATATTTAGTGTCGCCAGAGCAATGGCTTTGGCATCGTCACTATCGCTCTTACGGTACATAGCACCTCGATGCTTTGCCTGTCGATGTGAGATAGCGGTGTTTACATCCTTAACCAGATACCCCTTGTCAATTAGCCAGACCGCTAAGGCTCTGCCGTAACCGTAGGCGTTCTCAAGACCATAAACTACTTCTTTTCCATCGGTATTACACTTCTTTACTTTAGTAACCAGCTTAGGAAAATCGGCTGGTCTGTTTGGGAAAGTAATCTCTCCCAGCTTTTGATTGTAGCAGTCAATCATAACTGCTGTGTGGGTTTCTTTATGTAAATCGATACCCACATAAATAAAATTTTCTTTAACCATAGAATCAACCCCAATCTCAATGTTTGGCAAAATAGTGGCAATCTCAACTGTTAAGCATCTTTCTCGGAATTACGCATCTTTTCAGCTACCGAGTGTGCAAGAGTGGTATAGCCTATCCATTTCTGGTCAGGCACAAAGTATTCCATACAGGAACACCGCTGACTTTCATGGAGATGGATACATCCTGCAGAACACAGGACACGAAGCAGAAGAAATCTCCTTCGTGGTGTGTGATGTTAACTCTGAACAAAAGAGGTTGCAAGTTGATTTTTGATTTTGGAGCAGATTTTTTATATAAACCTCTAAAAACAAGCAGAATTGGCTTTATGCCAAAAGACCAAAACAGACAAAAAAAGTAATAATGCACAAATTTACTTTTCTGACACACAACCCAACTTTCTCTTGCCCCTGTGAGAGCCTGTGTTGCCCCTGTGTGCGATTTTAAGAGCGAAGTCGAGGTAGTTACCCATAATGGAAGATTTGAGCCTTGTTGGGGGAATGTGAAAGATATGATTTCTTAAGATACTGCCAAAATAAGTAGGGTCGAAAATAGTGCAGGTTAAAGGCTTTATGCCGCCCTAGACGGCATAAGCCGGAAGACACCCACCGGCAAAGCCGTTGGGTAGAACCTAACATGGCATAACTTTTCCTGCTGTTCAAAAATTTGTTATGCTTTGGGACATTTTTATCGGAATTACCCTGTAACAGAAAAATCGAGAATGTTCTACGGCATTGACGCTAATAGAACATCCTCGATTCTGTGTTTTCGATTAGGTATTATAGAGATATTTCATCCCCCTTATACCCCCTGGTGAGTGCCATTGTAACATGGCAGTTTTTAATTCGTCAAGGAAAAGGTTAGATGCCTACTCTTCTTTTTCAACCTTACAAAGTATGGGATTAAATATATTCGTTATTGTTGCATGACCGACTACATTTTTTCCTTCATACATTGTAATTTGTTTTCCTATCCACAAACATGCCGGATAATCTTCTGGAGAAACAAATGTAATTGTCCCTTTAAGCTCTCCTTTAGTATTATTTTCCAATTTGTAGTAGCTATGCACCCCAGTAGTTAAACAATCCTCATAAATTAAATGTGCCGGACGATATCCTTCATATAGATTATTTTTTCTATATCCCACAAATTCAAATATTGCTTCAACATCAGGTTTAAGTTGCATTCCTCTCATCACCTCTTCCTCAGAAAGCATGTTCAATACTTATTATGCTTTCATTAAACATATCTAACATTTCTGGCTCAACTACAGGAGTTCCAGACTTAAATATAGCACGATCCAAATTCATATGATGTAATTGGTTATATACATTCTCTGGAATAGTAACTTTAACAATTGCTGCTTTGTCCAAATTAATAGGCTTATTGGCAAATTCAAGCGTTTCATCAAAACTGTTTCCAAATTCTTTAGCTTGAAATGACCTTCCATCTGGTCTTGCTCTAAATCCTCCAGTAGCAAAAATGTCATCAAATTCCTCTGGACTAACTGCTCTATAAATGTCTTTAGTTCCTGTACCACTCTTTATCCCCTTCTCTGTCGCTTCCTTTGCCGTTTTCTCCGCAGTTTCTTTCGCAGTCTTCTCTGTAGCTTTCTCTGCGGCTTCTTTCGCTGCCTTTTCGACTCCTGTTTCAGTGGCTTCTTTCGCCAGCTTTTTAGCTGCTGCCTTCTTTGCCGCTTTCTCCGTGGCATTCTTGGCAGCCTTTTCTCCTGCTTTCTGGGCAGCCTTCTTTCCGGCTTTTATGGCTTGCTTGGTTCCCTTGGCTATGAAGCTTCCTGCCGCCGGTACGATGGCTACTGCCGTTGCTGCTGCCATGGCCGCATTTCCTTCGGCGGTATACCAGAGGAAGTTGATCACGTCTGCCGGATCAAATATGAAGCCAAGCCAGTCAAGGAGCTCGTGGCCTGTACGGCTGAAGTAGTCCTGTTCACAGAGACCAAATAATGTCATGCATCGAAGATGCATGATGCAGCCTCAGCCCATTGCGAAGCAATTTTCATGGCTGAGGTTCCAGATGGATCCACAAGGCTGATCGGATTTCCCTGTACATAGCTGTATTTATTCAGTGACTGGCTGTCTGTGATGCTGCCATCTATGATATCTCTGTTGATAAAGCGTTTGATCGTTTGATCTATCTTCCATTATACAGGAAATCAAATTCTCCCCCTATTATTGCTATTCTTCCACAAAAACTCCTATTTGAGGAGCATTAATAATAACTATGTCATGATTGCTAGAACTAACCTTTAAAGTATTTTTATCAATTCCTTTAATTTCTGAAATGGAACTATGTTTCTCACTATATATAACATTTTCTTTATAGGACACTGCAACTTTTATATACATTTCATATGTGGAGACTACTAAGATAATTTTAAAATCTCCTTGTCTTCTAACATACATATATTCTCCTGCTGTTTCTTCATCACCTATAAAAATTGGTTCAGATTCAAAAAATTCTATTAATTCAATTTCATCATATTTAATAAACATCTCAGTTCTTCTCCTACTATTATATTGTCATAGTCATTCTTTATCCTTTCGAAGCTGCTTTACCCAGTAGTAAAAGGTGCTGACAGCAATGCCATGCTCGCGGCACCAGTCAATATCTGTCATGCCACTGGTTCGGCATTCATTGATAAGTTTCAACTGTTCTTCTTTTGGAACTCGGGATTTTCTGGTGTTTGCCATGATGTTGTCCTCCATAATTGTAGTTGTTGTAGTAAAATAGTCTAACTACGATTATGAAGTTAGAGGCGGTTGTTGGCTAGCCGCGGGATTATTTGGCGCTTACGTTAATATACTGGATCATACCAATTCCATTTCTTTTATAATCGGCATAAAATCTATACTTTTTTCCACTTCTTGGATTTGTCAAATCTGCTACTCTAATAGTTGTTTTACATATTGTGCTTTATTCAAAATACTTTCCTCAGAGAAAAACATATTTGGAATTTTTAACTCTTTTTCGTCATCAGAAAATCTACCTGCCATTTCACACAAATCTCCAAATTCTTTATTCTCCAGTTCAGACAACTGCTCATAGTCAACCTCTAAATCATATACTCTTGTAAATTCTGAACAAAATGTCTTAACCTGATATGTACCATCTAAAACTCCATTAATCAGATAGTATAACTGCTCTTTTTCTGTCATGCTTCTTCATCACCCCTTCTTCCTTACTTAGGTATTGCTGGCAAGTTTCCCATTGCTTTTCTTGCATACTCAAAGTGATACACTGTATTAGAAATTTCATCATACAACACTTCCAAATTATACATTTTTCCATTTTTATACATAGTTGTATAATACATCGTTGCGTTTGAACCTCTAGGGTCTGGCATAGCCTCTCCATATCTAATTGCATCTTGCAATGTTTGTATTGGAACTTGTCTTCCACTTTCTCCCATGTGCTCTAATGCACTGTTAGAAAAGTTTAATCCATCATCTAAATTAGATATTCTACTACTCTTTATCCCCTTCTCTGTCGCTTCCTTTGCTGTTTTCTCCGCAGTTTCTTTCGCAGTCTTCTCTGTAGCTTTCTCTGCGGCTTCTTTGGCTGCCTTTTCCGCACCTTTTTCGGCGGCTTCTTTTCCGGCTTCTTTTGCCAGTTTTTTCTTCGCTGCCTTCTTTGCCGCTTTCTCTGTGGCATTCTTGGCAGCCTTTTCTCCTGCTTTCTGGGCAGCCTTCTTTCCGGCTTTTATGGCTTGCTTGGTTCCCTTGGCTATGAAGCTTCCTGCCGCCGGTACGATGGCTACTGCCGTTGCTGCTGCCATGGCCGCATTTCCTTCGGCGGTATACCAAAGGAAGTTGATCACATCCGCCGGATCAAATATGAAGCCCAGCCAGTCAAGAAGTTCATGTCCTACACGGCTGAAGTAATCCTGTGCGCAGAGTCCGAATGGATCTATGAGGTTTACAGGATTTCCCTGCACATAGCTGTATTTGTTCAGAGACTGGCTGTCTGTGATGCTGCCATCTATGATGTCTCTGTTGATAAAGCGTTTGATCTGCGGGTTATAGTAGCGGGCTCTCATGTAATACAGTCCGTTTGCGCCTGTTTCTACACCGTATCTTCCATTGTACAGGAAGCGGAGCTTTTCTGCCTGCAAGGTTTCCCTGATGCTGCGTTGGTCTACTGCTTCTCCTGCCATTTTCTGACCGTCCGCATCATAAATACCGGTAAGTTCACCGTAGGTTCCATAAGCAATCCTATAGACAAGATCGCCATCTGCATCTGTAATCGCAGTTGTACTGCCGATATGGTTGTAGTGGTAGTAGCGTTTTTCTGTATCACTGCCTTTGGCTTCTTTTCTGCTGTCGCTGATGAGACCGTTTCCGTAT
>ENA-UEYI01002885-UEYI01002885.1-human-gut-metagenome-genome-assembly--contig:-NODE-2885-length-11095-cov-7.111000_pt1 | contig 11095 bp, 10 predicted proteins | sample MGYA00242900_ERZ507916 | MGnify/ENA primary metagenome ERZ507916 (study PRJEB26167, sample SAMN06115521) | human gut metagenome | host: Homo sapiens | place: China:Chongqing | collected 2015-09-02...
GATCGACGAATGCCCGTGATGATTTTGATGTCAGGAGTGCCGTTCAGTTCAATGATTCTATCGAGATACTTTGCTCTCGTAATTGTTTTCATATAGTCACCCGCTTTCAAAAATTGAATTTTTTCCATTTTCCGAAACCGCCCCGCTGCACTTATTATACTGTCTGCTAATAGTATATGCAAGATGACGCTTTCAAAAACATAAAATTTTTTATTTTTTGAAAGCGGAAACTATGTAAAGACAATCCGAAGATTGCCTCAGGCATGACTGCGGCAGCAGTCTGTATGCAGCGCAACTAAGCGATTCTCAATATCTTCGGTGCAAGCGACGCCGAGAATGTTTCTGAGTTCTGCTCTGGTGAATTTTGTCATTACGGGTTTAAACAAAGAAAAGAGCCAAGCAATACGCAAAATCTGCGTACTGTTCAGCGCCTATTGAGCTGTATTTGCATAACAGCGCCTGCCGAACTCTTTCAGAATCCAAGTCTTACCCACCTGACGTACGCCCTTCAAGATCAAGGGCTTGCGGTAGGAAAAATTCTTCCAAGTCAGCATTTTTTTGAGATAAATCGCTCCGCAGAATCGCTTCTCACATTTTTATTGGCGTTTTATGCTTAATAATCACGCTTTTATACGATATTTTGAAAATATATTCTGTCATGAAGACAGCCACAGCCTCAACGTGAACTCCACCACCCAAGCGCAAACGCTAAGGATGGTGCTTCCGGGACTTTAGGTCCCAGACGCATTTCCACCGTGCGGCAAAACGCAGAAGCTGAATATCCGAATGTTATTGCCAGCGATAACATTCGGATATTTCCGTTTCCATGGGTGTTTGTGCTATGCTCAATGCAACCAAGTAAGTTAGTAGGCATTCATTTGCGCAGTCACACAACCGACGGGAGGTATTTTAAATGAGCCAGTTAGTTTTGAAGCACCCTGATTTGAAGCACGAAGATCTGAAATTCAACACGGTAGAGGTCCACGCCGGCGAACCGCGGGATATGTACGGCGCCCTGATCCCGCCCATTTACCAGACGTCCACATTCTATTTTGATTCCACGGACGATGCGGTGAAGGCCTGCGATGACTACGCCGAGAGCTTTGCATACAGCCGGATCACCAATCCCTCCGTGGATTATCTGGAGCAGAAGCTGGCGGCGCTGGAACACGGCAAGGGGGCCGTGGCCTATGCGTCCGGCATGGGCGCTGTCTCCGGCGCGATTTTCGCACTGCTGAAAAGCGGTGATCATGCCATTTTTACCAAGGCCAAGTATTCCGGCACGGAGGACGTGACCAGCGACTGGCTGCCCCGCTTCGGGATCGCCCACGATACCTTTGACGCCGCCGATCTCAGCCAGCTGGAAGGTCTGATCAAGCCCAACACCAAGCTGATCTATGTGGAGTCTCCCGCCAACCCCACCATGGTGCTGGTGGATATTGCCGCCGTGGTGGAGATCGCCCATAAGCACGGCATCAAGGTCTTTATCGACAACACCTTTGCCACACCCTACAACACCACCCCGCTGGATCTGGGCGTGGACGCAGTCATCCACAGCCTCACCAAATACATCGGCGGCCACGGTGACCTGCTGGGCGGCGCGGTGATCTCCAACGATGAGCAGTTCCTGCGGGAGTGCCGTCTGGGTACCCTCATGCACTTTGGCTCCGTCATGGCGCCCTTTACCGCGTTTCTGGTGTGCCGCGGCCTCAAGACGCTGGGCGTCCGCATGAAGCAGTACAATGAAAGCGCTCTGAAGATCGCCAAGTGGCTGGAGGCCAATCCCAAGATTGAAACGGTCCGCTATCCCTTCCTGGAATCCAATCCCCAGTACGCCATCGCCAAGAAGCAGATGAAGGGCGGAGGCGGCATGATCTCCTTTGACGTGGCCGGCGGTCTGGAGGCCGGTAAGAAGTTCATCAACAGCCTGAAGCTCTGCACGCTGGCCGTCTCTCTGGGCGATACGGAAACGTTGGTGGAGCAGGCTGCCGCCATGACCCACACCATGATCCCCAAGGAGATCCGGGAGGCTGCTGGCATTACCGACGGCATGATCCGGATGTCCGTCGGTCTGGAGGACCCGGATGACATCATCGCCGATCTGAAGCAGGCGCTGGGTGACTGACGGCGCAAAAGCCCCATACCGGCAGACGCAAAACCATCCAAAAAACACCGGAGAGGAAATGATTTCCTCTCCGGTATTTTACTCTTCCTCCGGGGCCAGCAGCATTTTCTTAAAGGCTTTCATGGCAACGCTTTGAGGGAGGGATGTATCCTCGATCAGGTTGACGAACCGTTCCGGGATCGGCTCCGCAAGATGGATCTGGAACACCGTCCCGGCGGCAAGGGCGGAAGCGGCCATGGACTCCGGATAGAAACCGACGCCCAGATTGCTCTGCACCATCGCGAGGACCTGATCCATGGTGCCGGCTTCCATTTCCACATGAAAAGCCAGATTGTGCTTTAAGAACAGCTGTTGATAAAAGGTATATGTACTGGTCCCTCTGCTCATGCACACAAAGGGGAGATTTTCCAGATCCCGCAGACTCCGCGTTTCTGCGGTCAGATCATGAAAATCCGAACCGCAGATCAGGATCTCCCGGAAGGAGACCAGCGCGGTTTCCTGCAGGGACTTTCTCACCGGACAGGGCGTGGTGACCGCCGCGCAGTCCACCTGTCCCCGCAGCAGTCCTTCCATGGCGTGGGGAGTGGAATCGTTGGTGATCCGCAGGTGGACCCCCGGATGCCGCCGGTGAAACGCGTCAAGGCGGTTCAAAAGAGTCAGATGGAGCGCGGCTTCACTGGCGGCAATGGAAATGCTGCCGGTCCGCAGGCTGCAATCCGCCCGGATCTCACTTTCGCCAAGGCGCAGCTGCTCAAAGGCCACGGCGGCGCGGCTGTAAAGCCGTTGGCCTTCCGGGGTCAGAGAGACGCCATGGTTGGTGCGGACGAACAGCTTGCAGCCCAGATCCTGCTCCAGATTGTTCATGCAGCGGGTAATGTTGGGCTGGTTGTTGCCCAAAGCTTCGGCAGCCTTGGTAAAGCTCTTGTGCTGGGCAACATAGTAAAAAATGCGGTAATAATCGTAGGGAACAGCCACTTTTTTTGCCTCCGTGCCATATCATTCAGATATGTCCAACATATCAAATATACTTTTTACATCTTTCTGTTAGAACAGTATAATACGGGCGTTCTTAGAAGACAAGTCCTTTAACGGTCACGCCGGAAAATGGGACGCGGTCAGGGCAGACCGCAGCGCCTGTATTCCGGTGTGGAAAGGAGACCGGCTATCAGCATGAAAAGCAAAAAGAAATTTATGATCCTATGGGTCCTGCTCATCGCGGTCCTGTTCGCGGGCAGTCTGTTGACGGCGCCGCCTGGAAAAACGGAGACCATTCAGACCGCCATGCGGGACGCGGTCCTGCATGAGGAAAATCAGATCAGCCTGTTCGGCTGGAAAAACGTCAATCCGGGACTGATCTCCGCCATGACGGTATCCGCTATCCTGCTGATAGCGGCGGCGTGTATCCGCGTGTTTGTCATCCCGAAATTCAAGGTGGTGCCGGGGCGGTTCCAGCTGCTGCTGGAGCAGGCCGTAAGCCTGTTTGACGGTATGGCCAGAACCAGCAGTCCTCAGCGAAACGGATTTCTGGGGGCCTACATCTTCGGCGCGGGCGCGTATATCTTCGTGGGGACGCTGTTTGAGCTGCTGGGCTTGCAGGCCGTCACCACCACGGGCCGCTCCGTGACCCTTCCCGCGCCGCTGTCGGACGTAAACGGTGCCATCGCCCTTGGCTGCTTATCCTATCTTGTGATCCTCTCCGGCGGGATCGCGGGCAACGGTCTGAAGGGCGTGGGCAGCACATTGAAGGAATTCTCGCTGCCTATTTCCATGAGCTTCCGTCTGTTCGGCGCGCTGCTCAGCGGCCTGCTGGTAACGGAGCTGGTCTATTACTATGTGCAGCTGAGCTATGTGCTGCCAGTGCTGGTGGGCGTTCTGTTCACCCTGCTTCACGCGTTGATCCAGGCCTATGTTCTGACCATGCTCACAGCGCTGTTCTACGGCGAGGTGTCGGAGCGTCCCGAACCGGCGTCCGGGCGGGCATGACCGTCCCAATCATTTACGGATCGAATCATTTTGGAGGTAATCAATATGAAACTGCTTAAGAAAAAGGTCCCCGCGCTGTTCCTGATCCTGCTGGTGGTGCTGTCCCTGACAGTCCCCGCACTGGCCGCGTCTTCCACGGATACCGCTGCCGCACCCGCTGCGGCGGAAACCGCCCAGACCCAGAGCGACGCCACGGGGTCCAAGTCCATCGCCGCGGGCATCGCCATCGGCCTTGCCGCCGCAGGCGGCGCCGTGGCCATGGGCGTTGCCGTCAGCAAGTCTGCGGAGGGGATCGCCCGTCAGCCGGAGGCGGAGGGCAAGATCCGTACCACGCTGATGCTGGGACTGGTCTTTATCGAAACCGCTATCATTTATGCGCTGCTGGTCGTCATTCTGATCATCTTTGTCCTATAAGTAAGGCAGGTGGGAAACCGTGAATATCCCGTTGAATATTGATTGGCAGCAAATTTTGCTGCACCTGCTGAATTTTGTGATTCTGGCAGGCGGGCTGTATCTGCTGCTCTACAAGCCCGTCAAGACGTTTATGGAGAAGCGGCAGCAGTACTATCAGGAGCAGGATGCGAAAGCGGCAAAGACGCTGGCAGACGCGGAGAAAACGATGGCAGAGGTCCGTCAGCAGTTGAAAAATGCCGACGCCGACGCTGCGGCAAAGCTCGCCGCCGCCCAGAAGTCGGCGGACGCCGCCATGCAGCGGCAGCTGTCCGACGCACGGGCACAGGCGGAGCAAATTCTGGCGGACGCCCATGCCGCTGCCCAGCGGGAGCATGACAAGCTGCTGTCCGACGCGCAGAAGGAGCTGAAGGATCTGGCGGTGACAGCCACGGAAAAGCTGGTGCTGCAATCCGACGGCGATGCGTTCGATCAGTTTTTGGACGCGGCGGAGAGGGGGGAGTCCCATGCGTGAAACGGTACTGGAAGCGGTCCTGCGCAGTGCGGACGCCCCCAGTGAGGCGCAGCGGAACCGTTTTGCGGCCTTTTTGAAAAAGCAGTACGGGCAGGAGGTTCCCCTCCGTTGGGAGCAGGACCCCGCGCTGGAAAAGGGCTTTCGGATGGAAGTGGGCGCCGACCTGTATGACTGGAGTCTGGAGGGCCGTCTGCGGCAGTTCCGGGAACGGCTGGAGCAGCTGAACCCCGCCGATGAGTCCGTCATCCCGCTGATGCGGGAGGCCGTCCGCAACTGGCAGCCGGATGCCGCGCCGGAGGAGGTGGGCAGCGTTCTGACGGTGGGTGACGAGATCGCCACCGTCAGCGGACTGGAGCACGCGGCCTACGGAGAAATTCTGCAATTTTCTTCCGGTGTGAAGGGCATGGTACAGGATCTGCGGCCGGATCGTGTAGGCTGCATCCTGTTCGGCGGCAGTGAGGCCATTGAATCCGGCAGCATCGTCCGCCGCACAGGTAAGACCGCCGGTATCCCGGTAGGAGACGGCTTTCTGGGCCGGGTGGTGGACGCGCTGGGTATGCCCATTGACGGGCAAGGCGACATTCCGTCAGAGGGCTATCTGCCCATTGAGTCCCCGGCCCCCGGCATCATTGACCGCCAGCCGGTAAACGCTCCTATGGAGACGGGCCTGCTCGCCATCGACTCCATGTTCCCCATCGGACGGGGACAGCGGGAGCTGATCATCGGCGACCGGCAGACCGGCAAGACCGCCATCGCCCTGGACACCGTTCTGAACCAGAAAGGGAAGGGCGTGGTGTGCATCTATGTTGCCATCGGGCAGAAATCCAGCTCCGTCGCCCAACTGGTAGAGAATCTGAAGCACAAGGGCGCTATGGATTACACCATCGTGGTGAATGCGCCCGCCAGCGCATCGGCGTCCTTGCAGTACATCGCTCCCTATGCCGGAACAGCGCTGGGCGAGTATTTCATGCGGAAGGGCCGGGACGTTCTGATCGTCTATGACGATCTCTCCAAGCACGCCGTGGCCTACCGGACGCTGAGCCTGCTGCTGGAGCGGTCCCCCGGACGGGAGGCCTACCCCGGCGATGTGTTCTATCTGCACTCCCGTCTGCTGGAGCGTTCCGCCCACCTCTCGGAGGAATTGGGCGGCGGCAGCATGACGGCGCTGCCCATCGTGGAGACTCAGGCCGGCGACGTGTCCGCCTACATCCCCACCAACATCATTTCCATTACCGACGGCCAGATCTTTCTGGAGAGCAGCCTGTTCTTCTCCGGCCAGCGGCCCGCGGTCAATGTGGGATTGTCGGTGTCCCGTGTGGGCGGCGACGCTCAGACGAAGGCCATGAAAAAGGCGGCTGGCGCCCTGCGTCTGGATCTGGCCCAGTACCGGGAGATGGAAGTCTTTACCCAGTTTTCCAGCGATCTGGACGAGACCACCAAGCGGCAGCTGATTTACGGGCAGGGCCTGATGCGCCTGCTGCGCCAGCCCCAGAACCACCCCTACCAGCAGCACCAGCAGGTGATTTTGCTGGTGGCGGCGCTGGATCATGTGATGCAGACGGTGCCCCTTGCGCGGATGGACGATTTTCGTGCGGGACTTCTGCAGGATATAGAGACCCGGAACGAAGCGCTGTGCCGCCGGATCGACGAGAGCGGTCAGCTGAGCGATGAGGACCGGGAGACGATTCTGAAGCTGTCCAGAGAATTTCTGACGCGGTTCCAGACGGAAGCCGCGGAAAAGAGCGGTGAGTGAGATGGCCAATACCCGTGAGATCAAAAACCGGATTGAAAGCGTACAGCAGACCCGGAAGATCACCAACGCCATGTACCTCATCGCCTCCACCAAGCTGCGGAAGGCACGGAACGATCTGGCTAACACCCGGCCGTATTTTGACGCCCTGCGGGGCGAGATCAAGCGGGTCTTCCGCACGGCAGGGGATGTGGACAGTCCCTATTTCTACCCGCCGGACAATAACACGCCGCTGGAGGGCACTTATGGGTGTCTGGTCATCACGGCGGATAAGGGTCTCGCGGGGGCCTACAACCAGAACGTCATCAAGGAGGCTGAAAAGCTCCTTGCCCAGCATCCGGACACCAAGCTGTATGTAGTGGGGGAGTATGGCCGCCGGTACTTTGACCAGCACAAGATCCCCATCGAGCACAGCTTTCTCTACACCGCCCAGAATCCCACCCTGGACCGGGCGCGGGAGATCAGCGCTCTGCTGCTGGACGGTTTCCTGACGGGAACGCTGAAGGAGATCTTCGTGGTCTACACCGATATGGAGAGCAGTCTGCTCTCTGAGGCCAAGTCCACCCGGCTGCTGCCTTTCCACCGGACGCAGTTCGCGCCGCCCGCCAAGGAAAAGGCCGTGCAGGAACCATTTGAATTCTATCCGTCCGTGGGGGCGGTGCTGAACAGCATGATCCCCAGCTATGTCTCCGGTTTCCTGTACAGCGCCCTGCTGGACAGCTTCTGCAGCGAGCAGAACGCCCGCATGACCGCTATGGACGCCGCCAACCAGAACGCAGAGGAGCTGTTGAGCGCCTTGCGGCTGCAATACAACCGTGTGCGGCAGGCGGCCATCACCCAGGAGATCACAGAAATTTCCGCAGGCGCTGCGGCACAGCGGGGAACCTTTGGAAGCGAGGGATAACAGTATGAAAATCGGAACGATCACTCAGGTATCCGGCCCTGTGGTAGATGTGGAGTTTGAAGCCGGACATCTGCCTAAGATCAAGGAAGCGCTGTCCGTGGAGCTGAACGGTCAGTCCCGCGTGATGGAGGTAGCCCAGCACATGAGCGAGCGGGTCGTCCGCTGCATCATGCTGGCGGGCAGCGAGGGTCTGGCCCGGGGCATGAAGGTAACCGCCCCCGGCAAGACCATTGAGGTCCCGGTAGGGGAGCAGACGCTTGGCCGGATGTTCAACGTGCTGGGCCAGCCCATCGACGGCGGAGAGCCGCTCCCGGCGGAAACACCCCGCAAGAGCATTTACCGGGATCCGCCCTCCTTTGAGGATCAAAGCCCCGCCGTGGAGATCCTGGAGACCGGCATCAAGGTCATCGATCTGCTGGAGCCGTATCCCAAGGGCGGCAAGATCGGCCTGTTCGGCGGCGCCGGTGTGGGTAAGACCGTGCTGATCCAGGAGCTGATCCACAACGTGGCCATGGAACACAACGGCTATTCCATCTTCACCGGCGTAGGTGAGCGGAGCCGGGAGGGCAATGACCTCTGGCGGGAAATGCGGGAGAGCGGCGTGGCGGATAAGACGGCGCTGGTCTTCGGCCAGATGAACGAATCTCCCGGTGTCCGTATGCGGGTGGCGCTGTCCGGCCTGACCATGGCCGAGCACTTCCGGGACGTGGAGCACAAGGATGTGCTGCTGTTCATCGACAACATTTTCCGGTTTGTGCAGGCAGGCAGCGAGGTTTCCACCCTGCGGGGCCGAATGCCCTCCGCCGTGGGCTATCAGCCTACGCTGGCCAACGAGATGGGCCAGTTACAGGAGCGTATCACCTCCACCAAGGATGGCTCTGTCACCTCGGTACAGGCGGTCTATGTGCCCGCCGATGATTTGACTGACCCCGCCACCGCCACCACCTTTGCCCATCTGGACGCCACCACGGTGCTGAGCCGGAAGATCTCCGAGCAGGGCATTTACCCCGCCGTGGACCCGCTGGAATCCTCCTCCCGGATTTTGGAGGCGGACATTGTGGGCGCGGAGCATTACCGCATTGCCCGGAGGGTGCAGGAGACGCTGCAAAAATATCAGGAATTGCAGGACATCATCGCCATTCTCGGCATGGACGAGCTGAGCGACGAAGACCGGCAGACCGTGAACCGCGCCCGCCGCATCCAGCGCTTTCTGGCGCAGCCCACCCATGTAGCTGAAAAATTCACCGGCATCCCCGGCGTGTATGTCCCTCTGAAGGAGACGCTGCGGGGCTTTGCCGCCATCGTGGACGGTGAAATGGACCAGTATCCGGAGGCGGCCTTCTACAATGTGGGTACGCTGGAGGATGTGGTCGCCAAGGCGAAAAAGATCGAGGAGGGTGAGGTCTGATGAGCGCGTTTCACGCACAGATTCTGGCCTCGGACACTCTGTTCTTTGACGGTGACTGCGAATTCATGGTGGTTCCCTGTACGGACGGCGCAATGGGGATCCTCTCCCACCACAGCAATATGATCGCGGCTGTGGTGCCGGGGGAGCTGCGGTTTCAGCCGGTGGGCGGCCCGCTGCGGACGGCGGCCGTTTCCGCCGGACTGGTGAAGGTCGAAGCGGGGGAGGTCATGCTTCTGGTGTCCACGGCAGAACGGCCGGAGGACATTGACGTCAACCGGGCAAGACGGGCGGAGGACGCCGCAAAGGAGGCCCTTCTGCAAAAGAAAAGTATGCAGGAGCACCGGAACGCGGAGGCCCAGCTGGCCCGGGCCATCAGCCGTCTGCGGACCAAAGAACACTGGAACAGCAGACGCTGAGCTATGAGAACACTTGAAGAGGAGTCTTGATTGTGAACCTCCGGAATCATCACGGCCAGATGTCGGAATCCCTGCTGACCGCCTCGTTTATCATTCTCTCCGGCGGCTTGCAGGACGCCTACACCTATCTCTGCCGGGGCAAGGTGTTTGCCAATGCCCAGACGGGCAACATCGTGCTGTGCAGCGCCTATCTGTTTGACGGCCAGTGGCGGCACAGCGCCCGGTATCTCATCCCGGTGCTGTCATTTCTGCTGGGGATCTTCGCGGCGGAGTGCATCCACCGCCATTTCAAGTACACGGAGAAGGTGCACTGGCGGCAGATGATCATTTTAGCGGAGATCGCTTTGCTGTTTGCGGTTGGCTTTCTGCCGCAGGAGGCCAACACCTTCGCCAACGCCGTTGTGTCCTTTGTCTGTGCCATGCAGGTGCAGACCTTCCGCAAGGTCCGGGGCCACGCTTACGCCAGTACCATGTGCATCGGCAATATGCGCAGCGGCACGGAAGCCCTGTGCGTCTATTTCCATACCCATGATCGGGAGGTGCTCTGCAAGGCGCTGACCTATTTCGGCGTCATCGGCCTGTTTGCCATAGGCGCGGGACTGGGGGCGCTGTTGTCGGCGCACATGGCCGAACGGGGCATCTGGGTCTCCTGCGCACTGCTGGCCGTCAGCTTTTTCATCATGTTCATCCGGGAAGAAGAAAAGGCGTGAGCGATAGATGGGGCCGGGCTCTCAATATACCGCCTCATTCTCCATAAAGCTTCATGCATGAACAGCGCACCGCGAACCTGCACAAATAGTTTTTCTTCATCATTTCCGGCTGCCCCGCAGGGGCGAGGGAATGGCACATTTCTTATTTTTCTATGCTTTTGCATAGCAAAAAGCCCGTCTATCTGGGTCTTTCCGGTAAACAAAACTGCTCCGACACTTGTGTTCCCCCCTCACAGGGGTAACAAGTAATTCCTGGGATACCCCGGCAGGTCATCGTGTTTACGATGCCTGCCGGGGCTTCTCTGTGTCCTGGGTTTGTAGGGGTTCCGGTGCTTCCATCGTTTCTTCCACATCCTGCTGACCACTGCCGACATAGCCAATGCCGTTGTAGTAGATCTCCACGGTCTGGGGCGCGTGTTTAGACCACTTTACCTCTTTTTCGTGAACCACGATCTTCTCAATAAACAGCCGCAGCAGCTCCGGCGTCAGTTCCGTGATATCTGCGTACCGCTTCGCCTTATCAAGGAAGCTGTCCGTCCCGCTCACCGTTTCCCGCAGATGCTGGATCTCACTCTCTTTCTGTGGAATACCGACAGTGATGAGGTTCTGTTCTTCCGTGTAGCTGCCGGAGAGCATCTGAAACTGCTCTGTTGTGATGCGGCCCAGCACACTGTCCTCATACAGCTTTTTGAAGATCGCATCCAGTTCTGCTTTCCGCTTCCGCATGGCTGCCAGTTCCTTCTCCTGCCTGCGGATCTCCCGCTGAAGCTCGGTGGACTGCTTGCTGCCAATGTAGTCGGCGAACTTTTCCGGATGTTCCCGCGCCGCGCTCGTCACCCGGCGCAGGTCCTCCAGTACGATCTCGTCCAGAACA
>ENA-UEYI01002891-UEYI01002891.1-human-gut-metagenome-genome-assembly--contig:-NODE-2891-length-11070-cov-2.428545_pt1 | contig 11070 bp, 9 predicted proteins | sample MGYA00242900_ERZ507916 | MGnify/ENA primary metagenome ERZ507916 (study PRJEB26167, sample SAMN06115521) | human gut metagenome | host: Homo sapiens | place: China:Chongqing | collected 2015-09-02...
ACATAGCCGCCGCAGCCGATCACAAGATCGGGTTTGACCTCCTTCATAATGGCCTTTGCCTTGGGGCCAGAGAGGGCCAGATTCCACAGCGTAACGATGTTGCGCTTGATGTTGTTCAGCGACAGCCTGCGCTGGAAACCGGTGATCTCGATGTGGTGGAAGGGATAGCCCGCCTGTCCTACCAGACGGTACTCCATGCCCTCCTTGCGGCCGGCAAAGTGGATCTCGGCAGAAGGGTCTGCCTTTTTGATAGCACCTGCAATGGCAAGTGCCGGGTTGATATGGCCGGCAGTGCCGCCGGCAGCGATCAGAACTCGCATGACGATTCCTCCTCTATTATTAGTGCATCTGGTCAGGTCATCGGGGAACTTCCCACTGGCCTGCGCCCTCAAAACAGTCGTTACAGTTCATTGCGCGCACGGCGGGCATCGTCCAGATTGATGGTACGGTCCTTCAGCTCCGCATCACGCTGAGCCTTTGCAGCCTGCCGCTGTGCGTGGGCCGCTGCCCTCTGCTGCGCCGCCCGCTCTCCGTTGCGCCCAATGTTCACCATCACGCCCATTTCTGCCAGCAGCAAGATCAGACTGGTGCCGCCGGACGAGAAAAACGGAAGGCTGATGCCGGTATTCGGGATGGTGTTGGTGACCACGGCGATGTTGCAGAACACCTGCCAGGCGATCTGCGCCATAATGCCAATCCCCACCATGGTGCAGAACTGGTTCTCGGCCTTATAGGCGATCATCAGGCCCTGCGCTATGAGCAGTATGAACAGCACGATGATGAGCACCGCACCGATGAAGCCCAACTCTTCGCACACCACACTGAAGATGAAGTCGTTGGTGCTTTCCGGCAGCCAGAGCTGCTTTTCCACGCTGTTGCCAAGGCCAAGGCCCTTCAGTCCGCCGGAGCCGATGGCGTACAAGCTCTGCTTGGTCTGGTCGTTCAGCGCTTCCAGATCATCGGACCATGTGTTCAGGCGGTCCTGCAGATATCCAATGGATTCCACCAGCGTCAGGGCCGGTTTCAGCAGCAGAGCCGCCGCTGCGGCCCCGCACCATGTCAATACACCGCCGCAGCCGGTCAGCATAAGGATGGTGCCCACGATGGCGGTGGTCAGCAGGATGCCGGACATGTGCGGCTCTAAAAACAGCAGCACCACTACCGGCACCAGCGGCAGCACCGGCACGATCAGCTGCCTTACGATGCGGATGAACAGCCAATCCTTTGGCTTGATCTTTTCTCTCAGCGACGGGCTGAACCGGCCGATCTGCGGCGCGCTTGCCGCCAGATGGGACGAGAGCAGGATCATCTCAAACTTTGCCACCTCAGAGGTTTGCAGAGTCAGGCCGCCCAGACGGATCCAGCGGCGGCAGCCGTTCAGCGGTGCAAAGGTCAGCGTGACGGCCAGCATGGCCAGCACCACCCAGTACAGCGGCTTGCTCGCCCAGCGCAGGAAGCGGTGATCCACATAGCTCATGACTACCATACAGCCAATGCCAATGGCCATGCAGATAGCCTGCTGCTTGATGTAGTGCAGGCTGTCGCCCATGCGCAGGTAGCCGGTGGTGTAGCTTGCGCTGTACAGCATTACAAGGCCGAACACCATGATAATGGCCAGCGTTGCCAGCCAGTTGAGCAGCAGCCGGTTCCACGGTCCCGGGTCCCGCTGCAGCGGCGGCACCCATGCACCTTCTTTTTGGTTTTTATGTTGTCTGCGGGTGGCTGCCATTGCCACGCCCCCTTATTTTCAGAATCAGGCGCTCAGGCCCAGCGTGCCAGATGCACGGCCAGCGCCAGCCCGCACACGCTCAGTGCGCACAGGCTGTAAAAAATATTCACTGCACTCATGCCGCGCTCTTCCAGCCAGCGGTGCAGCGGTGCCGCCGCAAACAGCGGCCTGCCCTTCCAGCGGCAGAACAGGACCTGCAGCACCACCATGCCGCCCTCCACCCAGAAGGGCAGTGCCAGCGGGATGCTCAGCTCTGCGTAGCCAATGCACAGCGGAATGCAGCCAATGGCTCCCGCTGCATACAAGCAGCCGCACCGGCCGGGGTGCAGCTTTGCCGGTGGAAAATCCCACAGCAGAAAGGCCATCAGTGCACCGGCCAGTGCCGCCGGGAATACTGCCAGCGGGAACCAGCCCAGCTGCGTTTCCAGCATCATCAGGCCCAGCATGGCCGCAAAGGCCGCGCCGCACACCGTGCCGTCGGCACCGTCGGCCACGCGGGCCGCCTCGGCCATCGCCACCAGCAGCACAGCCCACAGCAGCGGTGCCAGCGCACATTCCACATAGCCTGCTCCCGGCAGGATCAGCCCTGTGGGCAGGCACCCGTTCAGTGCCAGCAGGCCCAGCACCAGCACTGCAGCGATGCATTCCAGTGCAAGGCGCTGCGTACGGCGCAGGCCAAGGCCCAAACCGTTCGGGTAGCGGCTGCGGATGCGGGCCAGATCATCGGCCAGCCCCACTGCGCCAAAGGCCAGCGACCCCAGCAGTGCAATGAGCAGGCGGGAGGTCATCTGCCGGTCGCTGCCAAGCAGGGAAGGCTGTGCAGCACATGCGGCCAGCCAGCCCACGCCCACAGCGGCAAGGGTGCCCACCATCAGGCACAGCCCGCCCATGGTAGGCACCGGGCTGTCCGGGGCATCGCTGTCCGGCTGTGTACCGCGTGCCGTACGCTGCAACTCCCGCAGCAGCGGCACCATCATATTGCCGAGCGCCGCAGTCAGCACAAAACCCAGCACCGACGCGACGACCAAGGCGAAACGAATCATTTTTCAATCTCCAAATTCATGCCAAAGGGTTATTCTTCGGCATCTTTCTGCTCTGCGTAGAAAATTTCCAGCACTTTTTCCAGCGCCATGCCGCGGCTTGCCTTCACCAGCAGGGCATCGCCCGGCTCTATCCGGTTCAGCAGAGCATCCGCTGCCTCGCGGTAGTTGTTGGCATGGAGGGTCTTGACCCCCTTGGCCGCAGCCACCACAGCCGTGCGCTTTGCGTTTTCGCCGTAGGTCACAAGGCAGTACAGATCACTCTCCGCAGCCAGACGGCCCAGCTCCTCGTGGGCTTCGCGGGACAGCTCGCCCAGCTCCAGCATATCGCCCAGCAGGGCAAAGCGGCGCTTGCAGGGGAATTCCTTGAACATGGCAAGCGCGGCCTTCATGCTGTCGGGGTTTGCATTGTAGCAATCCTCAATGACGGTAACGCCCTTGCTGTGCACCACCTTCTGGCGGCGGCCGGTCTGCTCAAAATTGGAAAGCCCCTTGATGACACCGCGCGGGTCGCAGCCCAAGCGGGTGGCGGCGCAGTAAGCAGCCAGAGCGTTTGCCACATTGTGCTTGCCCATGGCCGGGATCTTGACCACAAAGGTGCCCTCTTCCTGATCTTCCAGCACAAAGCTCATGCCGTCCTCTTCCTGCCGGATGGACAGTGCACACACATCAGCGTTCTCATCTGCCAGACTGAACCATACCGGCTTCACGTGGGCGGGCAGCTTTGCGGCGCGCAGGAACTTATCATCATAGTTCAGCACCAGCGGTGCACCCTCCGGCAGGCCGTTGCAGATCTCCAGCTTTGCCTTGCAGATGTTCTCCTGACTCCCCAGATTGCCGATGTGGGACACACCGATGCAGGTAATGATGCCCACATCCGGGCGTGCGGCCCGGGCCAGACGGTCGATCTCGCCCGCATGGCTCATGCCCATCTCGATCACGGCATACTCAGTGCTGCTTTCCAGCCGCATCAGGGTGCGGGGCATGCCCAGTTCATTGTTCTGGTTGCCCTCGGTCTTGATGGTCTCGCCAAAGCCTGCAAGGGCGGCGTAGGTCATCTGCTTGGTGGTGGTCTTGCCCACGCTGCCGGTCACACCCACCATCTTGGGGTGATACTGGCTGCGGTAGTTCGCACCCATCACCATCATGGCGTGGTAGCTGTCCGGGCAGAGGATGGCCTTTTCCGCAGGCACGCCCTCCACCGGGTGGTTCACCACCACATAAACAGCACCGTTCTCCAGTGCTTTGGCCGCAAAATCGTGGCCGTCAAATTTTTCACCCGGGAACGCTACAAAAATGCAGCCGGGCCGCACCTCGCGGCTGTCGGTGGTCACCAGTTCCACCTGCACCTCTTCCCGGATGAAGTCTGCGGGCACCAGCCCTGCCAGAAGCTTGCTTGCAGAAATTTTTTCCATTGGTTCTTTCCCCTCTCTTTTATCTTGTAAAACCCTCTCAGTCAATGCCTGCGGCATTGCCAGCTCCCCCGAAAGGGGAGCTCTTTTGCATCTTACGATAAAGTGCAGTTCTTCAGAAGATTCACTTTACCGTGCCCACTCATAAAGCTCACCCTTCGGGAGAGCTGGCGCGCAAGCGCCTGAGAGGGTTCTTGTTACCCACAGGTAATGGTCACGACGGTGCCGCGCTGCACACTGGAACCGGGGTCTGCACTCTGGGCCTGCACGGTGCCGTTCGCATTGCCCTCCACCACACAGTTCAATCCGGCGGCAGACAGCATCTGGCGGGCAAAGTCCGCGCTCTTGCCGGTCACATCCGGCACATCGGTATGGCTGCCCTCATAGGTATCGGTATACAGGTACACGGTGGTGCCGTAGGCCACCTTTGCACCCGCGTGCGGATACTGGTAGGTGACAGCTGCTGCCGCCTGACTGGTGGTGCTTTCGGCCAGCTGATGCCTGAGGCCCTTGATGTTCAGCTGCACCTGCGCACTGCTCCACTCGGTGCCCACCAGATTCGGCACAGTGACCACAGTCTGGCTGCGATCCTCGCCGTCGGCGGCAATGCCAAGGTAGGGTGCGATCTCGCTGATGATATTGCCCACAACGGGCGCTGCCAGCAGGGACGAGTAGTCCGTTCTGGCGTTGTTGGGGTCATCCAGCATCACATAGACGATGATCTCCGGGTCGTCGGCGGGCAGGACAGCGGCAAAGGATGCCACCTTCTTGTAGTCACCGTCGGCACGGCGATCCATGTTCAGCTGTTCGGAAGTGCCGGACTTGCCGCCGATGCGGTAGCCGGACACATAGGCGTACTTGCCGCCGCCGGTACCGGCGCCCACCTCATATTCCATGATCTGGCGGATCACATTGCTGGTGCTCTCGCTGATGACCTGACGGCGCACATTGGCACCGATCTCCTCGATCACGTTGCCATTTGCATCGGTGATCTTATCCACCACATGGGGCGTGACCAGATAGCCGCCGTTGACGGCTGCGGCCACAGCGGTGCACATCTGCAGCGGGGTGATGGCCATTGCCTGACCAAAGGCCGAGGAAGCCAGCTGCACTTCGCCCAGCTGGTTGGCCTTATAATACTGCATGAAGCCCGTCTCACTGGGCAGGTCCACGCCGGTGCGGCTGGTAAAGCCAAAGGCATCGAAGTAGTTATAGAAGGTCTGGGAGCCAACGCGCTGGCCCAGCTGGATATAGTAGATATTGCAGCTCTGACGCAGAGCTTCGGCCAGTGTGATGGTGCCGTGGGCTTTGTGGCCTGCGCAGTGGTAGGTCTCCTTTGCCACGCCGTAAGCACCGGCGCAGGTAAAGGTGGTGTTGATGTTTGCAAGGCCGGAGTCCACGCCCATGGCCGAGGTGATCACCTTGAACACACTGCCGGGGTAGTACAACTCGGTGATGGTCTTGTTTTTCCACTGGATATCGCGGAAGTAGCCGGAGTAATCGCCCTCCTCGTCCAGAATGCGGTTGCCGTTTGCATCCTTCAGCTCGTTGCCGTTCTCATCCTTTTTGTAGATGCCGTACAGCTCCGGCTCAGCGCGCACCAGCTCGTTGAGGTAATCCAGATTTGCGCTGTAGTCCAGCGGGTCGTTTGGGTCAAAATCCGGCTTGGAAGCCATGGCAAGGATGGCACCGGTCTTGACGTCCATCACAATGGCGCAGCCGCGGTTTTCCACCGTGTTGGCTGCAATGGCTTCGTTCAGATACCGTTCCACGATCTCCTGCACATTCACATCCAGCGAAAGCACCAGATTGGAGCCATCCTTGGCTGCAAAGGTGGTGGCATTCTCGTCCGCAATGGCGTTGCCGTAGGCATTGCGCTGGGTAATGGTGCGGCCATCCACACCGGCCAGCGTGGACTGATAGGATTTTTCCAGACCGTAAGTACCAATGCCGTCCGCATCGGTAAAGCCCAGCACTGCCGCTGCAAACGCTCCGTAGGGGTAATTGCGCTGGAAGCTCTTCTCGCTGCCGACCGAGATGTTGCCCTTGCGGGAGGTCTCCGTGGCACGCTTGTGTGCCTTGTTGAACTGGGAAACGTAGGATTCGATGGACAGCTTGACAGCGTTGTTCACCTTGGTGGCCAGCACCTGATACTTGGTGTCCGTCTTGGAAAGTGCATCGTAAACCTTCTGGTACTGGGTCTGGTACGCTTCCGAGGAAGTGTCCACCGCGTCCAGACTTTCGCCGTCGCCGGAAAGCAGACGCAGGGTCAGTTCCCGGCTGACCTCGGCGCACATGGCCGTGTCCAGCGTGCGCACCGCATCCTCATCCTTACCGGTGGTGGTATATAAAATTTTGCTGTTGTCCGGGTCGGCCCAGATGGTCCACACCACGCTGGTGGAGGCCAGCGTGATGCCGGAGGTATCGTAGATCTCGCCGCGGGTGGCCTTGATGGTGGTATCCAGCAGCTGCTGCTGGGCGGCGTACTGGCGGTACCGGGCACCATCCCGGATCTGGATGTCATATAGGCTGTGGATGACGATGGCCGCCGCCGCCACAACAAAAAAGACCGCCGCGCCGAAGCTGAAATGCCGCAGCGTTGCGCCAAGACGCTCGTGCGGGTCGCTGCGGCGCAGACGGTAGTAGATTTTTTTATGGTTCTTGGGGGATTCTTGCATTGCGTACTCCTGCAGAAACCGAAAAAGCGTGCACTGCCGCACGCTTTCCCGTCATTTCGTTTTATTTTGCCTGGTTGACCGCGCCAATGATGGTCATGGCACCATCGTGCAGAAACTCCGTCCACTGGTGGACTGCCGATTCTTTCCGCACCAGCACGCTGCCCGCATCCAGCCGGATGTAGGTGATCTGGCTCTGGTCGATCTTCATCAGACCGAGGCGGGTGGCCGTCTCTTCCACGCTGGTGATGTTGGTGCGGTTGTTCAGTGCACTGTTGTAGTAGGTGTACTGGCTCTGCTCGCTGACGAGCTCCGCCTTGGCGTTCTGGATCTTGCTGTTCAGTTCCACCAACTGGGACTCGCTCCACAGCAGGCTGACGGCAAAGCCCACCAACAGCGCCGCCGAGAGCAGCTGCAATGCGTGCTGCATGGCAGCGCGCACCGGGTTCAGCCGGGGCTTGCCGCCTTTTTCCACCCGCAGCGGAACATTCCGCTGCGTCTGGGGTGCTCTTCTGCGGCGCACCTCTGTCATATCATATGCTGCCTGGCCCATGGTACTCTCCTCCTCACTGATACTCCGCGGTGGTCAAATTTTTTCAAGAACGCGGAGATGTGCCGACCGGCTGCGCCGGTTCTCTTCCAGCTCCTGCGTATTTGCTTCGATGGGTCTGCGGGTGATGAGTTTTGCTTTGGCCCTGCCGCCGCAGACGCAGACCGGGAACTCCGGCGGGCAGGTGCAGGCGGTGGCCCAGCGGCGGAACTTGTTCTTCACCAGCCGGTCTTCCAGCGAGTGGAAGGTGATGATGCACAGCCGCCCGCCGGGGGCCAGATGCTCAAAGATGGTGTCCATGCCCTCTTCCAGTGCGTCCAGTTCGTGGTTGACCGCAATGCGCAGCGCCTGGAAGGTGCGGCGGGACGGGTTCTTGTTCTTGCGCCGCTCGGCCGCCGGCATGGCGCTGGCCACGATGTCGGCCAACTGCAGGGTCGTCTCGATGGGGGAAGCCTCCCGTGCCTCGACGATCTTGCCCGCGATCTGCCAGGCGAAGGGTTCTTCGCCGTAATCCTTGAGGATGCGGGCCAGCTCCTCCCGGCTCTCGGTGTTCACAAGGTCGGCGGCGGTCTCGCCCTCCTGGCTCATCCGCATGTCCAGCGGAGCGTCTGCCCGGTAGGAAAAGCCTCTGGCGGCATCGTCCAGCTGGTGGCTGGAAACGCCGAGGTCCAGCAGCGCTCCGTTGATCTTGTCGATGCCCAGCTGTTCCAGAGCTTGTCCCGCATAGCGGAAGTTGATCTGCACCACGGTGGCAGGCAGCCCGGCCAGCCGCGCCCGCGCGGTCTGCACCGCGTCCGGGTCCTGGTCCAAAGAGATGAGCCTGCCGCCCTGTTCCGCGTCCAGCCGCAGCGCGATCTGGCGGGAATGTCCCGCACCGCCTGCGGTGCCGTCCAGATAGATGCCTGCCGGGTCAATGGCAAGGCCGTCCAGGCACTCGTTCAAAAGCACAGGCACATGCTCAAACGAGGCCGGGTCAAAGGCTTGTCCGATCGTTTCACTGCCCATAGGGCCCAGCCTCCTTTCTGTCGTTTCAAGTTGCGTATCATCCGGCGTTTTCACGCTGTTTTTTCCGTTTTTCGCCGTGTTTTTCTGCCCGCAGGCACACACTGCCCCAAGGCATCTCTCTGATACAGTTTTATTGTAACAAAACCGCCCTGCGAATGCAAGGCTTTTCGGGCTGGTTTTTCTCTCAAAATGTCACAAAAAAAGCCCCTGCAAGCCGTCGATTTTGCTGGCAGGGGCAAATGGGTTTTTCCGACAAATTCCGCTCACTGGGGTTTCCGGGGCGTCTGGCGCAGATTAGCGCGGACGTTCCGGACCTGCGCAGCGTTCTCTGCCATGGTCTCCTCGGTGGTCTTGAGCATATTATCACAGTAGTCGGTCACGGTCTGGCGGACGGTGCGGGCCTCGGTCTGGGCAGCGGATACGATCTCGGACGCACGTTGCTGGGCGGCGCGGACGATCTCGGCCTCGCTCACGAGGATGCGGGCGCGCTCTTCTGCCTTCTTGACGATGGCCTGTGCCTGCGCGTTGGCCGACTCGATGAGCTGGGCGCGGTCGCTGACGATGGACTGGGCCTGACGCAGCTCCACGGGGAGGTTTGCGCGGATGTCATCGAGATAGTCCCGAATTTGTTCCACATCCACGATGCGCTTGCCGCCCGAAAGGGGCATTCCGGTACTCTCTTCCAGCAGGTCTTCGATGGTATCCAAAAGCTCGTTGACGTTCATCACGCTTCTCCTTCTTCCTCTGCGGCGTCTGCCATGGGTCTCACATATTTCCAGAGCAGGACTTTGCCGTACTTATACTGCTTCTTCAGCTGTAAACCGCCCACTTCGGCGGGGAGGACGAGTTTCGTCTCGCTCTCGCAGATGACGATGCCGCCGGGGGCGACGCACTTATCCACGATGGGGAGGATATTTTCCAGCGTGCCGTTGTGGAAGGGCGGGTCCAGCAGCACCAGATCGAACTGCTCCCGGCAGGCCGAGAGGAAGCGGGCCGCTTCGCCGATGTTGACGCGGCTGCGGTCGAAGACGCCGCAGTTCTTGCAGTTCTTCATGACGATGTTCACGGCCTCACGGTTCTCGTCCAGGAACACGCACCGGGCAGCGCCCCGGCTCAGCGCCTCAATGCCCAGCTGGCCGCTGCCTGCGTACAGGTCCAGCACACGGGCTCCGGGCAGGTCGAACTGGACGATGCTGAACATCGCCTCCTTCACCTGATCGAGGGTGGGGCGGGTAATATCCGTGCCGGGCAGCGCTTCCAGCCGTCTGCCGCGGGCTTCTCCTGCAATGACTCGCATGGTTTTGGCCTCCTTCGGGTCTTTCCTGTTATCGTAACTTCATATTATCGTCATACCGCCGGTCTTTGTCAAGGGCAGCGTCATGATTCGTTGCGTTACAGTCATGAATGTGCTAAAATCATACCAGAACGCCGCTTTTTCGGGCGTACAAAAGGAGAGTATTTATCATGAAAGTCCTGCTCATCAACGGCAGCCCCCACGAGAAGGGCTGCACCTATACCGCACTGAGCCTCATCGCCGGGGAGCTGAACGCCGCCGGCATCGAGACGGAGATCCTGAATGTCGGCACAAAGCCCGTGGGCGGCTGCATCGGCTGCGGCGGCTGTGCTGCCGGCAAGGGCTGCGTCTTCGGCGGCGTGGTCAACGAGGCCATCGAGAAAGCCAAGACTGCCGACGCCTTCGTCTTCGGCACGCCGGTGCATTACGCTTCCGCTTCCGGCAACATGACCAGCTTCATGGACCGTCTCGCCTACGCGGGCGGCAGGTATCTGGCCTACAAGCCCGCCGCCATCTGCTGCTCGGCCCGCCGCGCCGGCACCACCACCACGCTGGACCAGCTGGTAAAGTACCCGCAGTTCTTCCACATGCCGCTGGTGAACGGCTCCTACTGGGCCATGGTGCACGGCTCCAACCCCGAGCAGGTACTGCAGGACGCCGAGGGCTGCGCCGTGATGCAGGAGCTGGGCCGCAACATGGCATGGCTGCTGCACTGCATCGAGGCTGGTAAAGCTGCAGGCATCGACCACCCGCAGAACCCGCCCCGCCCCATGACCAGCTTTATCCGCTGAGTAACGCACAAAAGACCGGAACCGCTCTGCCCCTGAAGGGCAGGGCCGTTCCGGTCTTTTTATTGGGTCTGCTTTTCTGTTACGCGCAGCTTATGCCGCCACGTTCAGGTTTGCGTCGGGTGCCTTGAAGTCCACCGTGCGCGTCACGGGTTGGCCGCTGACGTCCGTCCACTGCACACGCAGGGTATAGCCGCCGCGCTTTACCTTGACGGTAAAGTGACCGTTTGCGTCCGTGGTAGTCTGCGCTGCCACATTGCCGTTCTTCAGCACCTGCACGGTGGCATTTGCCACCGGCTGGTCTGCCAGCTTCACAGTGCCTTCCACCTTGACCGGCATCATCAGCACCACACCGGCTACCGCCGCCACAGCTGCCACGCCGCCGATCAGGATAATAGCCGCGCCGCCGCCGTCACCGCCGGAAGAGGGCTGGTCCCCGCCGGGCTTGTCCCCGCCGGGCTGATCCGGCTGGTCAGGATCGACCGGTGCATCATCCTGTGCGCAGGCGACCACATAGGTCATCTCTGCTGCGTCTGCTGCCGTAATAAACGGCACAGCCAGCTCGCCATCGGCATCT
>ENA-UEYI01002904-UEYI01002904.1-human-gut-metagenome-genome-assembly--contig:-NODE-2904-length-11039-cov-4.537858_pt1 | contig 11039 bp, 8 predicted proteins | sample MGYA00242900_ERZ507916 | MGnify/ENA primary metagenome ERZ507916 (study PRJEB26167, sample SAMN06115521) | human gut metagenome | host: Homo sapiens | place: China:Chongqing | collected 2015-09-02...
GGTTGATCAGATTGAAGAAAATCGTGGGGGTCAGCATGGGGAGTGTGATCTTGAAGAACTTATGGACACCGCCAGCTCCATCCATGGTGGCTGCCTCATATAAGCTTACGGGAATCTGCTTTAATCCTGACAGGAAGATCAGCATGGAGGATCCGAACTGCCATACTGCCAGAATGATCAGTGTCCAGATCGCAGTATCGGAACGTCCCAGCCATGCGATATCCAGTCCGAACAGACCGTTGATCACACCGTCACTGGCGAACATTCTTTTCCACAGAATGGCAACCGCCACACTGGAACCGATAATGGAAGGAAGGTAATACACTGCTCTGTAAAAGCCGGACAGCTTGGTGCTCTTCACCAGAAGCATTGCTACGATCAATGCCATGATCAGACGAAGAGGTACGGAAAATACCACGTAATACATGGTGACACCGAATACCTTCCAGAATTTCGGATCATCCGTGAACATGGTAATGTAGTTTTCCAGCCCAATGAATGTCGGGGACTGTAAAATATTGTATCTTGTAAATGAAAATGCAAAAGATAAAAGCATGGGAACCATCATGAATGCCAGAAATCCGATAATGAACGGTCCGACAAACACATATCCGGATACGTTAGGACTATCCATCCACTGGCCCAATGTTCTTTTTCTCTTTGGGGAAGTCTTTTCTTTGCTCATTTTTCCTCTCCTTCTGCCGCTTTCTATAACAAGCGCCCGGCTCCCGCCCGATGCCGGATGGGATCCAGGCGCCCTTTTATTACAATTTGTTATAACGGTCTTACTTCAGAAGTCTTACTTCTCGTCTTACTTTGCCGCCTCGCTCAGAATCTTCTGAGATGTGGTTACGAATTCTTCTGCTGCTCCCGCTGCATCTGTATCTCCATAACGCAGGTTCTCAACAATGGTCTTGGCCTGTGCTTCTACTTCACCCTTACCGGAGGGATCGGGATCATCAATAGGAGTTGCGATCTTGGATACTTCTGCGATATAGTCAAATACCTTCTGGGAATTCTCATCCACATTAGGTTTGATTGCTTCTGCCACATCACTGTTCACAGGGATGCCTCTCTCTGCCAACAGGATATTGTTGCACTCAACGCTGTTGGTGAACCAGTCCAGGAATTTTGCAGCTTCCTCTTTATTCTGGGAAGTCTCGGCGATAGAAAAGAACTGGCTGGGCTTTAAGAACATCGGTTGGGTGGTTGCATCGCTGGTAGTAGGATACATGGTGATTCCCAGATCTCTACCGGCTGTGTTGGCAATACTGATATATTGGTTGGAATAAGAAAAGTCATTCCAGGTAGTTCCGTCAATGATAGGCTTGGTCTCTACTACATCCGGGTTCTTCTCTGCCAGAAGATCAGGAGAAATAGCGGATTCTGCCTTGTTGAATTTATCCACATTAGCGAAGTGGGTTTCGCAAGCAGTCTTGGTACCTGCTGCCAGCTCATCAAACAGGTGGGAGCCCTGTGTTCTTGCGATAACCTGCATCATGTTGATGCCGCCATCGTAGTAGGTCTTCACACCGGTCTTCTCGTAAATGGTCTGTCCGATATCATACAGTTCTTCGATGGTCAGCTGCTCGGGAATCTCTACACCGGCCTGTTCTACGATTTCTTTGTCATATACCATCATAGGAGCATTACTGCCAAGGCTTAATGCATAACAGGTTCCATCAATAGATCCACTATCGATAACGCTGTCTGCAATCTTGCTTGTGTCAATGACACCGCTGTCAATGAACTGGCTCAGATCAGCAAGCTGTCCGCTCTGCTGATACTGTTGCAGATAGGAATAATCCATCTGGATAATATCGGGAAGGTTGCCGCCTGCTGCCATTGCAGAAAGCTTATCCCAATAGCCGGACCAGTCGGTAAACTCTACCTTGATCTCTACATTGGGGTTCTGTTCCATGTAAAGGTCAACTGCCTTCTTGGTTACATCATTTCTTGTCTGGTTGCCCCACCAGCAAAGGCTCAGGGTTACTTTGTCACCACTGGCAGCCTGTGCAGCGCTGTTATCACCTGTTGCAGCGGAGCCTGTGCCAGATGCATCAGAACTGCCTGCGCTGCTTCCACATGCAGCCAGAGACATGGTCATCATTACAGCCATAAGACCTGCAATCATTCTTTTCTTCATTTGTTATACCTCCCATACAATCTTTCGGGTATGTGTCCTGCACATCCCTCGTTGTTGTTTTGATGAATTTATTTTATGTCCATTTTGCATAATGGTAAAGTTAAATAACGGTTCTGTCGATGCAAAAAAATGGCTTTTTTAACCATAATCTTACATTTTTTTCGTCACATTTTCATACTTTTTTCAGTTTCCCCATATTCCATATGGCATTTTGCATAATTTCGTGTTCAAAAAAAGGTTTCTGAGTGTTCAAAAAACGGCTTTTTGTTTTCTTCCCACGGATGAAAATTGAACTTCCCATATTTTTACTATATAATAACCATGATACGGAGGTTTTTCCATGAGCAATTTATCACAGCGTTTTAATAATCTGTCTTTATATAAGAAAATACTACTGATCCTGTCAACGACATTGCTTTTTGTGTTCTTTGCTTTTGTTGTGGGCATTCAGCTTCTTTCCCAGTATTATGCCCGTGAGCTGTATACTTCCAATGCACAGTCTCTGAATTATGTATCTTCCTTCGTCTCTGCAAGAATGGAGACCGTGGAATCCGGTTCTGCCCGGATTCTGTCCGATACCATCATTCAGACGAATCTCACCGATATCATGGATGCTCCCACCAGTATCCGTAATGCCCAGAGAAAGCAGACGATATATCAGGCTCTCTATCCTTATATTTTTGATGATGACTATATCAAATCCATCAGTCTGGTACTTCCTGACGACACACTGATCTGTATGGGAAATACTTCCGATCTGGATGCTTTTCCTCTGGAGGAACTGGCAGAAAATGCAGCAGCCTGCCAGGGGCGTGCCAGCTGGAGTGCACCGGCTTCCCCCGGGAATACCATCGTACTTTACCGGGATATCCGGCAGCTTCGCCATCTGACCCTGGATCATCTGGCTTACCTGTACATAGTGATCGACCTGGACCAGCTGATCAGTGATGCCCTGGAGAATGCCGGATATTCTCTCTCCACGCATTCCCGTTTTATCCTGTTTGCAGGAAATGCGCAGTTTTACCCACAGGAGACTTACCATCCGGAACAGTATTCCAGCCTGCTGCAGTCGCTGAATCATGGCAGCAGCCATTATTCTATTCTTTCCATAGATAAACGAAAGACCTTTGTCATCCAGGGAGATTTTCCACGTACCGGATGGAATTATCTGTATTTTCAGGATTACGATCCGCTCTTTTCTGCGATCCATACCGTTCTGATCCGGATGATCCTGTTCTCCGCCGTGGTCGTGATGATCGCTCTGTTTCTGGCACTGTTGCTTCTGCGCAGGATACTGCACCATCTGGATCTTCTGGTAGAGAAGATTCGCCGCTTCGGACAGGGACTCCCGGATCCGGAGGACACCGCTCACTACGATTACAGTCTCCGTACCGATGAGATCGGGCAGCTGCATGTCAGCTTTGACGAAATGAAATCCAATGTAAAGACTTTGCGGGATAAAAACTATGAAAAGCAGCTGTTGCTCCGGGATACCAATATCAAGATGCTGCAGCAGCAGATCAACCCGCATTTTCTCTACAATACCCTGGATACCATCAACTGGATGGCGCAAAAATACGGTGCCGATGACATCTCCACCATGGTCCGTTCCCTGGGGAATCTGTTCCGCGCTGCTGTCAACAGCAAAGAAGACCTGATCCCTTTAAAAAAGGAACTGGACGTTTTAAAGGATTATATCCGGATCCAGCAGATCCGTTTCGGAGACCGGCTGGACTTCCAGCTGCATGTGCCGGATGACATTTCCCATATTTATGTCCCGACACTTTGTATCCAGCCTCTGGTAGAGAACGCATTAAAATATGCTCTGGAATTCAGTGACGATGTCTGTCATATCACCGTCACCATTTCCGAAAAAGACACCGTCTACCAGATTACCGTAGCAAATACCGGTTCCCATTTCGAGGATGATCTCATCTGGAAGCTGGAACACAGGCAGGTCACTCCCCAGGGTTCCGGTGTGGGACTGGTGAATATCAACTCCCGCCTGAAGCTGCTCTTCGGCGACCGGTACGGCTTATCTATATACAATGAAGACGGAATGGCCATTGTACTGCTGTCCATTCCCAAAGAAAGAGAGGATTCTTATGCTCAGATTGATGATTGTAGATGATGAACAGATCATACGTGAAGCACTTTCTTCCATGATCGATTATACCTCCCTCGGCTACGAGGTGATTGCTACCGCCAAAAACGGAATGGAAGCCTATGACCGGATCCGTGATGACTATCCCGATGTTGTGATCACGGATATCAAGATGCCTATTTTGAACGGTCTGGAACTGATCGAACGTGCCTCCCGCATCGACTCCCGGATCACTTTTATCCTGTTATCCGGTTACGGTGAATTCGAATATGCCAAGCAGGCCATGAAATACGGGGTCCGCTACTATCTCTTAAAACCCACGGACAAGCAGGAGCTGATCAGCTGTCTGGATACGATCCGTGAAGAAAAAAAGCAAAAAGAGGTACAGCAGAAGGCGGAGCAGGCACTTCTGCTGAAGGATATGCAGTCGCCATTAGAACAGGGGCTGCTTATGGAAGCATTGGATCAGCCTGATAATTTTCCCAAGGTATTCAAAAAGTATCAGGGGCTTCTGTCCTTTCCCGAAAAGGGACTATATGCCTGTATCTGTTCCTTTGTAGAAGAAACCTATCTGAAAAGCTTTCTAAAGGATATCGTGCGGATTCTGCTTTCCTGCGGAGCAGAAAGTGTCTTTTCTGTGATTTATGTAAAAAACAGTGCGCTTTTCGTCCTGTCCTCTCCCACCCTGGCCCATCAGGAAACGATCCGCCAGTCTTTGGAGGAGCTGCATTATCCGCAACAGTGTGTAACCTTTGAAGTCTCTTTTCTCCACGGTGACACTTCGGAAGATTTGTTTGCGCAGATCATATCCAAGATAGCCCGCTATGACCGGATCCTGCTGATCCGCCCCGAAACCGGAGAAACCAGGGAATTCCATAACAACATGGCCGCTCCCTGGCGGATTTCCAGGCTGTGTGAAGCATTTACCGCTTCCCCGGCCGAAACAGATATTCCATCTCTGCTGGATTCCGTCTTCACTCCTTCCATGACTCCGGATGTTGCGAAGAATATCGCCCTGGGACTTTTCCTGAATCCCGATAACTCCGGACAAGAGCCGCCACTAGATATTGCCTGTGACTTTTTCCGCCGCCTGTATTCCTGTACCCAGACCTCCGAAATCCGGAAGCTGGCGGAGATCGTACTGCTGCAGGAGAAGGACGAGGCTGCCTCCTCTAAGAGCGGTGCCAACATCAGCCTCTTAAAATCTTACGTGGAAGCCCACCTGGACTGTGAGACCCTGTCTTTAAAATGGCTGGCAGAGAACTATCTCTTTGTCAGTGTCGGCTACCTGAGCAAGCAATTTGTAAAGGAAGAAGGCATCCGCTTTTCCGATTACCTGAACAAAAAGCGGATGGAACAAGCCATCCGCCTTATGGTGTACTATCATAATGACAATATCAAAACTATTGCCAGGTCCGTGGGATTCGGCAATAATCCACAGTATTTCAGCCAGGTATTTAAAAAATATACCGGCTATACTCCCACAGAGTATATTGAGAGGGAGGGTGCCTCTGCGTCCTCCTGATGCCGTCTCCCTCATCGTAAGGGAATTACATGCAGTTGTCCAGAAGCTTCATCAAAGCATCATGCGCTATGGTAAATGTCTCAAGACCGCTGAGTACCCTCTTTTCTTTGACAGCAATGCTCCTGCCGTCCTTTTCCAGTGCATGGAAACCCTCACACTCAAACAGGTGCGGTTCCAGTGACAGGAATCCATCAAATCCGGAGGCTGACAGACGCTTCAGGATCACCGCCACATTTCCGTCACCATAGCCTGCCGGAACTACACTCTGGTCTGACTTCAGTGCATCCTTTACATGGATATAGGCAATATAGGACTTTAACATCTCATAGGCTTCCAGCGTATCCTGTCCGCACTGTACAAAGTTGGCAAAGTCAAAAATAGCTTTAAAATGATCCCCGTAAAAGGTATCCATGAGTTTTTTGCATTCCGGAGCCATTGCTCCATAGATATCTTTTTCATTTTCATGCAGGAGCAGTGTATCATTCGCAGAGGCATAGTCCACGAATTTACCGATCCTGTCGAAGACTTCGCCCTCATAGGCTGCCGGATCACTCTCCTGCGGAAGATAGAAGCTGAACATCCGGATCGTCGGGCATTCCATCTTATGGCTGATCTCCACTGCCCTCTTGAACTCTTCAAAATGGGGAGTGAAATCATCCGTGATCAGAATCTTACCCAAGGGAGATCCCAGGGCAGAAAGCCGGATTCCATTATCATCCAGTGTCTTCTTGATCTGCTCCACTTTTTCATCCGTGTGATAGATCAGATTTTCTCCATCCACTCCACGCATCTCCACATAAGACATTCCCAGTCCTTTCAGTCCTGCGATCTGAGCTGTCAGTTCCGCTGCGATTTCATCTGCAAAACCTGTGATTTTTACTGTCATTCTTTTGTCCTCCTTAATAAGTGCCTGTCGTATCAAATACAATATCAGTGTCTTCCTTTTTTCTGGAAGTGGCACGTTTTTTGTTCAATTCTCGTAAAAACAATTCTTCATCCAACGGCAGTTCCACGGTGCGGTCCAGCCAGCTGGACAGGTGCATGGCATTGGACAGGGTCAGCCCCCGGATTCCCTCCGTTCCCTCTGCCACCAATGGAGTTCCTCTTAAAATATGACCTGCGAACGCTTTCAATACACCAATATGCTGCTCGTTTTGTCCATCCGTCTCAATCTCAATTCTGGAATATTCCGGCTTTTTAAATCCTTCCTTCTCCGTTTTGCAGAAATCACTCACATTGGTGGACAGTTTATCAAAAAATAGTCTGCCTTCCTCGCACACGATTTTTCCCATCTCGAAGGTCAGCTCCAGCCGGTTGGTTCCTGGAGCATCTGCCGTGGTAGTCACGAAGACACCGGTGGCTCCGTTTTCAAACTCCATATAAGCCGTCACATCATCCTCGACCTCGATATCATGCCATTTTCCTTCGTGGCAGAAGGCTCTCACCTTCACAGGCATGCCGCACAGCCATTGCAGCAGATCCAGCTGGTGCGGACACTGGTTCAACAGCACGCCGCCACCTTCTCCGTCCCAGGTTGCCTTCCAGCCCGCCGCATCATAATAGCTCTGATTACGATACCAGTCGGTGATGATCCAGTTGACACGTCGCAGCTGCCCAAGTTCGCCGCTCTGGATCATTTCGTGAAGTTTTCTGTATACACAGTTGGTTCTCTGATTTAACATGATGGCAAAGGATCTGTCAGACCTTTCCGCTGCCTCATTCATCTCCCGTACCTGTTTCGTGTAGACTCCTGCCGGTTTTTCGCTGATTGCATGCAGTCCATGCTCCAATGCATAGATGACGAATTCCGGATGCAGATAATGTGGTGTTGCCACCAGAACGGCATCACAGCTTCCCGAATCAATCATTTTCCTGCCATCATCAAATACCTTGACCGTCTCCGGAAGATTGTTCCTTGCCCAGTCCAGGCGGCTCTGCCGGATATCCGCTACGGCGGTCAGTTCCATATCCGGCACAATCCCTTTCAACACATTGCCTGCATGACCGGTTCCCATACTCCCAATACCAATAATGCCCAGTCTTACCTTTTCCATTTAGACACCTTTCCTTTCATTCTCTGATGTATTTCTTTGATGTTCTTATTGTAACTTCTCTACGGTTGTAATAATATGTATATAAAATACTAATTTTATACAAAATAACGACCTTTGGAGTGCCTATGAAAACCCAAATGACTATTCCCTATTTTACAATTGATGCACCCTATGAACTGGCTTACCGCAACAACGGAACCTCTTCTCCTGCCAGACCGCATACGCACAACGCTCTGGAAATATATCTTACAATGTCCGATCTCCCGGATGTCCTCTTAGACGACACTGTCTCCAGTGTTTCGAAAGGATCTCTGATCATCATTCCGCCTCACCATGTGCATCAGCTGTTCAATCAGAAGCTGACCATCTATGAGCGCTACGTCCTGAATATTAACAGCGACTGGCTGTATACTGTCCTTGGAGCCGGTTCCGGACTCATGCCTTATGCAGATCCGGCTTTCTCTCCTGCAATCCTCCGGCTTTCTCCCACCGGGCTTACCGGGCTCTGCAGTCAGCTGGATCACTATTTGCAGCTGCATCCTCAGCCCTCCCTTTCTGCCTATGCGGATTTTTTCTCTCTGCTAAGTATACTGGATAGCCGGATCCAGCACGGCCTACAGGCATCTTCTACCGGACAGCGTTCTATTTCCCAGTCCCAGAAAAACATCAATGAGGTCATGGCCTTTATCAACCGGCATCTGACAGAGCCACTGACCCTGGAAAGCATTGCTGCAGAATTCTACCTGAACAAGGACTATCTCGGGCGCCTGTTCAAGGAACATACCCATGCCACCATCGGGCATTATATCTCCGTGCAGCGGGCTAACCTCGCCCAGACGATGCTGGCAGAGGGCCGGACCGTCACCGAGGTACAGGAACTTCTCGGCTTCTCCAGCTATGCCTATTTCTTTAAATTTTTCAAAAAAATGACCGGGATCTCTCCCAGTCAATATCGTAAAGATAACACTATGCCTCTGTCGCATTCTCCGTCTCCACATTCCAAAAAAGGAACTGCAGCCTGTGTATAAACACACATTGCAGTTCCTTTTGCTTTTACCTGTCTACTTCACAAGCTATCTTATTATTTAATCAGCAGCATCATAATGTCATTGCTTCTTGCCACGAACTTGGTCATGGCATCGGCAGACAGAGGTGCGTGCTGAAGCTTTGCCAGATCGTACAGCTGCTCGCAGATCATTTCTGCATTCTCACCATCCTGGTGCTCAGTAATGTACCAGAGGATGGCTGGCATTCAGGATCAGGGTCTCTCCCTCACCGCCGAAGGCACTCATGTCCATACCGGGCATGGAATAATGGCGGTCTGTCTGGACTGTTCCTCTCTGTCTTTCCAGAGTACTCTTTCATATTCCGCAGACTCTCTGGCACATTCCCGCAGGATTTCTCCGTCCAATACCCTCCACATATGCTCCGAATCTCTGTACAGATACGGCAATTGCAGTACATTCATCCCCGGTGCCTGTTCTGCGATCTGCGACAGGGAAACTCTTGCAAAAGCAATGCCGCCGTATTTGATCTGTTCCAGTACTTCGCTTTCCGAACCCAGTTTTGCTTCACTCTCCACGATGATGTGGATCCGTCCTCCGGTACGCTCCTGCACCAGTTCTGCAAAACCTCAGCGTTACCCAGCGCCGCATCCGGGTGCCATTGATTCGCTCCGACGTCTCTGTGACCGATGCCGCTCTCGTCCAAAGTTCCCGGCAGATGCATCTGCGCTGCCGTTCCATCCGTCAATATTACCTTCCACGTTCCCTCCAGTGAAATCCCCATCGCAATCCCTCTGTTCTTATATAATTTTTTATATTTTTCAGTCATCACGAAATATAGTTAGTTTCATTATAGACCGCACCTCAAATTCAATGCAACGGATTCTCCTTCATGTTCTATGCAAAAAAGAACCACATTACCGATATTTCTATCAGTAATGCGGTTCTTGAATTCTTATCAGTATGCCCACGGTTCAAATACAAAATGCCGCATAAAGCGGAACCACCTTTTTGTTGTCCTCAAACGCAAAGTTTTTCGCGGAAAGTTTGATCGCGTAAGCCGGCTTATAGGTATCCATATAGACCTTTAAGCTTTTGGCTCTGGTATTATCGGCGGATTTCACCTCAATCGGGATCAGCTGACCATCCCGCTGGATAACGAAATCTATTTCAGCCCCACGCTCGGATTCCCAGTAGTAAGTGTTATAACCATTGATGGCAAGCTGTACATTGACATAATTTTCTGTCATGCCACCTTTAAAATCATTCAGTTCCTCCACCATATAGAGAATATCGTTTGCAGCCAAATCCTTCTTGGCGCAAAGCAGCCCCAGATCCGAAACATAAATCTTAAACGCGTCAATATCCCGATAATTTTCCAAAGGCTTCTTGATCTGCTCTACCCTATAGACCTGTGACACAATTCCCGACAGGCAGAGCCATTCAATGGCATTTTCAAATTCAGAAGCACGTCCACCCTTTTTGATCAGCTTATATTGAAAGCGGGTATTTTTCTTGGAAAGCTGAACCGTAATATTATCATAGGCAAGTCTGGTTTTCTTAATTGCATTCAGATTATTGTATTTGCCCATATCATTCAGATAACTTGTCAGAATGGTATCCTGCGTATGGCGGATCAGGATATAATCCCCTGTCTGGACAAACTGCATCACACACTCCGGCATACCGCCTACCACAAGATACTGACGGTAAAGCTGCATGGCTGCATCATGGAGTGCGGATGGCATCGGCCGATTCGTTTCAAAACATTTTTTAATCTGCTCTACAAGTTCATCCTCTCCCATAGCAATCATAAATTCTTCCATATCCATCGGATACAGCGTTTTCATATCAACCTTACCAACGGGAAATGAAAATTTTGCTCTGTTGACGGCAACGCCCAACAGGCTGCCTGCCACAATAATATGATAATCCGGGGCATCCTCACAAAAATATTTCAATGACGTTAAAGCCCTTTCGCAAAGCTGTACCTCGTCAAATACAATCAATGTTTTTTCTTTTACAATCGTCTGACCTGCAATATGAGATAAAATCGGTATCAAATAATCAGGACTGATCTTTTCCTCAAAGGTTTCATTCAGTTTTGGATTCGTTTCAAAATTGAAATAGGCTACATTTTCATAATGAATTCGCCCGAACTCTAAAATAGAATAAGTCTTCCCCACCTTTAGGCGCAAAACTGTCA
>ENA-UEYI01002907-UEYI01002907.1-human-gut-metagenome-genome-assembly--contig:-NODE-2907-length-11034-cov-3.048006_pt1 | contig 11034 bp, 9 predicted proteins | sample MGYA00242900_ERZ507916 | MGnify/ENA primary metagenome ERZ507916 (study PRJEB26167, sample SAMN06115521) | human gut metagenome | host: Homo sapiens | place: China:Chongqing | collected 2015-09-02...
GGCTGGACCCCTGATGATAAAAAGCGCGGGGAAGACCGCACAGCGGAAGGTATCTGCCGTGCAAGTCCTCCCCGCGTTGGGAAAGTTCGATGGATCAGCCCGCTGCGGTCAGCTCCTGAATGAGCTTCTGCGCGGCGCGCTCGTTGTCATAGTCGGAGGCCTGTGCCTTCTGGTAGCCGTTGTGGCTGTAGATGGCGATGACCTGCTTGCCTTCTTCGGTGTTGCCGATGTTGATGAACGCATCCTGCAGAGCTGCGATCAGATCGGCGTCCATAATCTCAGAGTGCTTGCTGACAGAGATGGTGTCGTTGTAGATCGGGGCGGTGACGCCGATGACATTGGTCTCTTCCCAGATGGAGCCTTCGCGGCCGAACTCGGTGTTCCAGCGCTCAGCATAGTCGCGGCGGGCGTCAGCGTAGGTCACGAGAACGTCGACCTGGCCGGAAGCGAGGCGGGCGAATGCGCTGGCGTAGGAATCAGACTGCACGGCGCTGCTCAGATCCGAGATGCCCTTGCCGTAGCGGTCCTGCAGCCACAGAGCCGGATAGATGTAGCCGGCAGGGGAGGACGTGCCCATGACGCTCCAGTTGGCGCTGTTGAGATCGTCCCAGGTCAGCTCTTCACCGGCGTTGACCTTGGCGGCCAGCTCCTGGCCCTTGTCGGACGGACCGGCGATGAACAGTGCGCGGTAGGAGACTGCCTGCTTGTCGGAAGCCTCGGTGGGCTGGCCGTCGTTCCAGTCCTTGGCGTTGTCGGAGTCTTTGCTCAGACCGTCGCGGGTCGCGGTCAGGATGACCTCTGCGCCGTCGTCATACAGGACATAGGTACCGCCGGGGATCAGGCCGACGTCAATGGTGCCGGCTTCCAGACCTTCGCCGACCGCCTCATAGGTGGTGCCGACGGTGATCTCAACTTCGCCGACGTCATAGCCTTCCTTGGCCAGCTCGTCCTTGAGCAGCTGCTTGAGCGGCTCAGTCGCGGTGATGATCTCCTGCGGCTCGCGGGAGGGAACAAAGGCGACCTTCAGCGTTTCGATGGTCTTCGCAGCCGGTTCCGTAGTCTCTTCGGTCTCGGCGGCGGTGTTGTCCGTTTCAGCGGAAGTATCCGCGGGTTCTGCGGTCTCGGCAGCGGTGGTGCTGTCGGTGGTCGTCGTGTCGGTGTTTGCGCTGCAGCCGGCCAGAACGCCGATCAGCATGACGAGCGCAAGCAAAAGTGCAAGACTTTTTTTCATTGATCGTTCCTCCATCATATCTATCGATCTGTTTCATGGTGCTCCGTTGCAGAAAGCGCCGGAGCCGGTTTCCCGCGGCGAAAAAAAACCTTTCTGCCGCATTTTGATTATAGCACATCCAACGGAGAAAAAATTTTCCACTTTCGTAAAAAAAGTATTTATTGCGCGTCCGGCGCCGGGGAGAAAAACCGGGCCATCAGCTCCTCGAAGATCAAAATGATATGCCCGAAAAACAGATTCGGCAGACTGCCCGCCAGCGTCTGCTTCGCGCCGTCGACGACGAAGACAAGGTCGGAAAGCTGCGCGAGCGTCGAGTCGCTCCGGCGCGTAAAGGAGATGATCTTCTGTCCGTGCTGCCTGGCGTGGCGCACGTCGTTGAGGACCGGCTCGGTCTCGCCGCTCTGGCTGACGGCGAACATAATTGCGCGCTCGTCCGCGTCCGCGCTCTGATGCGCCTCCTGAAAGATCATGTAGTCGTAAAAATGCACGTTGCTGAAGGCCATAAAGCCGCAGATCGACATGCGCTGGACGATATAGGCCCCGACGATGTTGGAAAAGCCCTCGCCGGTCGTAAAGATCTTCCCGCGCCTGCGCTCGTGCAGCAGCGCGCAGAAGCGGCTGATGAGGTCCGCGGAATAGTTGTCGATCAGGCTCCGGAGCGTCTCCTCCGTCGGCTTTTCGGAGGCGGCGAGCTGGCGGCTGAGATGGTAATAGAGCTCGCTGTAGCCGTCGAAGCCCAGCCGCTTGCACATCTTCACGATGCTCGCCGTGGACAGATAGTTCTCCGCAGCGATCTGCTGGATGCCGACGCGCTTCTCGCCGCGCTCGATGTGCGCCGTGATGCTGGTGATCACTTTCCGCTCATCCTCCGACAGCAGATTCGTCAACAGAAAATAATTGTCGCCCATAAAAACTCCTCCTCCACAGCCCCAACCAGATCCAACTCCCTACATTATAAAATAAGTCGCTCATATGTCAAGAAATCTGTGCGGAGAACCCGCCCCGCCTCAACACGCAGCCCCGCAGACCCGCACTGCACCACCTGCAGACGGGAAACGGAAAGATCCATGCCTCCACTTGCTTTTTATACAGTGCTGCTGGTATGATAACAGAAAAGGCACGCGCCTGAGGGGGCGGGAAAGGGAGGCTGTGATGACGGAAAGAGAAAAGCGGGTACAGTGGTTTCAGGAGGCACGGTTTGGAATGTTCCTGCATTGGGGCCTCTACGCGATCCCCGGGCGCGGCGAGTGGTACATGAGCGGCGCGCGGATGCCTGCGAAGGAATACGAGCGTTACATGCAGGAATTTACCGCGAAGGCTTATGACCCCAGAGACTGGGCGAGGCGGGCTAAACGCGCCGGGATGCAGTATGTCGTGCTGACGGCGAAGCATCACGACGGCTTCTGCCTGTTCGATTCCAAGCTGACAGACTACAAGAGCACGAACGCGCCCTGCGGCCGCGATCTCGTGCGGGAGTTTGTGGACGCGGTGCGCGCCGAGGGGCTGCGCGTGGGCCTGTATTATTCCCTGATCGACTGGCACCACCCGGACTTCCCGAAATACAACGACCCGAACCACCCGATGCGCGGCAACCCCGCCTATCGGGAGGAACAGATCGACTTTGACCGCTATCTTGCCTACATGCACGGGCAGGTCGAGGAGCTGGTCACAAATTACGGAAAGATCGACATCCTGTGGTTCGATTTTGCCTATGGCGAGCTGCGCGGCGAGGCGTGGAAGGCGACAAAGCTCATGCAGATGGTGCGCAGCCACCAGCCGGACGTCGTCGTGGACAACCGGCTCGAGGCCAGCGGCGAGGGCTTCGGAAGCCTCGTCACGGAGCACCCGGCTTATTACAGCGGCGATTTCGTCAGCCCCGAGCAGCTTCTGCCGCCGGAGGGCATCCGCAATGTCTGCGGCGAGCGCGTGCCGTGGGAGCTGTGCGCGACGATGAACAACAACTGGGGCTATGTGCCCTATGACACGAATTACAAGCCCGCGTCCATGCTCATCCGCAAGCTCGTCGAGTGCGTCAGCAAGGGCGGCAATCTGATCCTGAACGTCGGCCCGGACGCGACCGGACGTTTCCCCGCGCAAAGCTGCCGCCTGCTTGACGAGATCGGCGCGTGGATGGCGCTGAACGGCGAGAGCATCTACGGCTGCGGCAGCGCGGAGCTTCCAAAGCCGGACTGGGGCTGGTACACCAGGCGCGCGGGGAAGCTCTACGCGCATGTGCTCGAAGCGCCGCTCGGCCCGCTGCCGCTGACCGGGCTTGTGCCGGCACACATCGGCGCGGTGCGCCGTCTCGCTGACGGCGGCGAGGTGGTGCGCGGCGAGAGCTGGGTCACGAGCGCGTATGAAAATCTCGCCTTTGTCTCGTTTGGGACGGTCCCGCAGTACACCTATCCGCTGCCCGACACGATCGATACCGTGCTGGAGATCGAATATCAATAAAATCAAATCAAGCCCGGCAGCGCCGGAGAAGGGACCTTTGGATGATGGAAACGCAAGTACAGGCAAATGTCGTCTTTACGGACGACGCCTATCTGAAAACAAGATATTTCCCCCGCGCGGCCGGCGGCTATACCATCCGCGTCGGCCGGGGCGGCCGGCGGGATATCCTTTCCTGCAAGGAGCTCTACGGCAAGGCGGTCAAGACGGCACTGGAGCTGGAATGCACGGCCTGTGCCTTTGATCCTGGCCCCGTGGCGGAGCTTGGCCAGAACGGCCTTTTTGCGGCGCTCGAGGGCGTATATGGCGGCGCGTATCAGAAAAAATTCGCGCTGAGCGGCCGCTGGGAGCCGGAGCTGGCATGCAGCTTTCCCGGCGCGGACGAAACGCAGCTGAATAAAGCGCGGGAGCTCGCGCGGTCGATCCTGCAGACGCGCAATCTGGTCAACCGGCCGTCAAACCTGCTCCGGCCGGAGGCGCTTGCGCAGCAGCTGCAGGAGATGGCCGCCGGCCTGCCGGTCGAAGCGGAGATCTATGACCGGCCCGCGCTGGAGCAGCTGGGCCTGCGCGCGCTTCTGACCGTCGGCGACAGCAGCGCCCACGCGCCGAGGATGGCCGTCCTGCGCTATACCGGCGCGCCGGAGAACAGCCGGAGACTCGGGCTGGTCGGCAAGGGCGTGACGGTCGACTCCGGCGGCTACAGCCTGAAACCGGCCGCGTCCATGGCCGGGATCAAGGGCGATATGGCGGGCGGCGCCGCGGCCGCCGCCGCGGTGTGCGCGCTGGCGGCGAACGGTGCGGCCGTCAACGTGACGGCGGTCGTCCCGATCTGCGAAAACCGCATTTCAGACGCGAGCATGCTGCCCGGCGACGTCATCACCAGCTTCTCCGGCAAAACAATCGAAATTCTGAACGCAGATGCTGAGGGCCGGCTGATCCTGGCAGACTCGCTCACGTGGGCCGCAGAAAAAGAGGGCTGCACGCATCTGGTGGACATCGCGACGCTGACCGGCGCGATCTGTGCGATGCTCGGTTTCGTGACGACGGGCGTGATGGCCAGTGACGACGGATTTTATGATTGCCTCACGCGCGCGGCGGCGCGCTCCGGCGAGAAATTCTGGCGCATGCCGGACGACCCGGAATACGAAACACTGATTGAGAGCGATTACGCGGACGTCCGCAACACCAGCAAGGACGGCTGTGGTGCGATCACCGCCGGACTGTTCCTGAAAAAATTTACGGACGCGCGGCCATGGCTGCATCTGGACATCGCCGGGACGGCGGATAACACCGGCATTGTCTGGCAGCATCAGGTCCCCGGCGCGACCGGAACTGCCGTCAGTACGCTCTATCATCTTTCCCAGGTGCTTTTTGAAACAAAGGAGGAACCGGCATGCATACACCCCTGATCGAAGCTTGTGCAGACTCTTACGCCTCCTGCCGGGCGGCGTGGCTTGGCGGTGCGGACCGGCTGGAGCTGTGCGCGCATCTCGTCATCGGCGGGACGACGCCGTCGACCGCGCTGTTCCGGCAGGTGCAGCGCGATATCCCGGTCAAGACCAACGTCCTGATCCGCCCGCGCTTCGGCGATTTTCTTTACAGCAAGGAAGAACTGGAGCAGATGTGCGAGGAGATCCGGATGTACCGGGACCTCGGCGCGAACGGCGTCGTGATCGGCGCGCTGACGCCGGACGGCGATCTGGATCTGGAAAGCATGCGCCGGATGATGGACTGCGCGGGCGGGCTGGACGTGACGCTCCACCGTGCGTTCGACATGACGCGCGACCCCATCCGGACGATGGAGGAGGCCATCCGGCTCGGCTGCAGAACGATCCTCACATCCGGGCAGCAGAAGGACGCGCTGACCGGCGTGGAGCTTCTGCGCCAGCTTCAGGAAACAGCGGCCGGGCGGATCGATATCATGGCGGGCTGCGGGGTCAAGCGGTGGAATATCCAGGAGATCCACGACCGCGCGGGTATCACCGTCTTCCACACGACCGGGCGCAAAGGCGCGATCGACAGCGGTATGCGCTACCGCAAGCAGACCGTGGCGATGGGCCTGCCGTCCTTGTCCGAGTACGAGATCTGGCAGACCGACGAGGACGAATTCCGCGCCTGCGCCGAGATCGTCCACAGCTTTGCAGGGGCGGGCGCATGAGACTGTCAGACGCAGAGCTGCAGTGGATGCAGACCCGCCTGGCGCAGCGATACGCGGCGGCGGGCAGCAAGGCGCGGGAGGCGCTCGAACGGAAGCTCGCCGCGCTCCCGCCGGATCAGTCGCTTCTGACAAGCTGGTGCTACGCGGCCAGCCCCCTCAGCGACTGGGCAAATTATGATTTTTCTCTCTTCAGCGCCTGTGCGGCGCACGCGCTGTTTTTGCGGGAGCAGTCCCCGGAAGTCCGGGCGCTTCCCGAGCAGCTGTTTCTCAATTACGTGCTCCACCCGCGCGTGAACGAGGAGGAGCTCTGCGACTGCCGGGGCGCTTTCTACGCGCAGCTGGAAGAACGCATCCGCGGTCGTTCCGCGCGCGAGGCCATCCTTGCCGTCAACTTCTGGAATGCGGAGCAGGTCTGCTACCGCGCGACCGACGCGCGGACCATCAGCGCGCTGGGCGCGCAGCGCTCCGGCTTCGGGCGCTGCGGCGAGGAATCGGCGTTCGCAGTCAACGCCCTGCGCGCAGTCGGGATCCCGGCGCGGCAGGTGTACACGCCCCGCTGGGCGCACTGCGACGACAACCACGCCTGGGCCGAGGCCTTCTGCGATGGCGCGTGGCACTATCTCGGCGCCTGCGAGCCGGAGCCGGAGCTGGACCGCGGCTGGTTTACCGGCGCGGCCAGCCGCGCGATTCTGGTGCACAGCCGCCTGTTCGGCAGACCCGCGCCGGACGACGCGGTCATCTCCGAAGACGGTGCGGTGACGTTTTTGAACCAGACGGCGCGCTACGCGCCCGTGCGCCCGCTGACCGTGCTCGTGCGCGAGCCGGACGGCAGTCCGGCTGCCGGGGCAGAGGTGACGTTCGGCATCGTCAACTCGTCGCAGATATTTCCCGCGGCAGTGATCCGGACGGACAGCCGCGGCGCGGCGCAGCTTGTCTGCGGCTATGGCGATCTCGCCCGGCAGGCGCGGAAGAGCGGATGGACCTGCGAAGCGCTCTGCCCGGCCGCGCAGCAGACGCTCGAGCTGACGCTCGCGCAGCCAGAAGCGCCGTCCGGCTGCTGGGAAGCGTTCACAATCCACGCGCCGAAGGAACACCGGCCCGCGCGCAGACCGCTCGACCCGGCAGAAAAAGCGCGCGCCGCAGAGCAGCTGGCAGCGGCGAATGAAAAACGCCGCCTCCGGATGGAAGCGGCGTATGACCCGGCCCGCGTGCAGGCGCTGTGCGCGGAATTTGGCTATGGCCCGGAGGTCGAAGCCATTTTGCGTGCGGCCTGCGGGAATTTTGATGCGCTGGCAGAGTTTCTGGCGGAGCCCGCGTTTGGCCCGGCGCAGAAGCTTGCGCTTTTGCAGACGCTCTCCGAAAAAGACCTGCGCGACGTCCGCCCCGAGGTGCTGCGCGAAGCACTGGCGCTTGCCGCGGACGATCTGCCGCAGGACGTGCGCGCACTGCGCGAGATCCTCTGCCCGCGCATCGGCACGGAGCCGCTGGCCCGCTGCCGCGCGGCGCTGCTGAACGCGTTTTCGCAGGCGCAGAAACAGGAATTCCGCAGAGAACCGACACAGCTCTGGCAGTGGATCCGGGAAAATATCCGGTACGTGCCGGAGGCCGAATACCGGCAGCTGATAACGCTGCCTGCCGGCGCGGTGCGCCTGCGCTGCGCAGATCTGCGCGCGCAGCGGCTGCTGTTCGTCGCGGCCTGCCGGGCGCTTGGCGTGGCGGCGCGGCTGGACCCGCACAGCGGCGCGGCGGAATATCGTTCCGGCGAAAGCTATCTTTCTCCAGAGGAGGGGCGGACGGCCAGCGCGGCGCTGCGTCTGGAAAAGCAGCCCGGCGAAGCGTGGCAGACGGACGCGGATTTTGGCCTGTCCGTACTCGCGCCCGATGGCTGGCAGCCGCTGGAGCTGTCCGGGCTTACGTGGCAGGGCGACTGTCAGACGGTCCCGCTCTGCCCGGGCGTCTACCGCATTTTAACGAGCAGCCGTCTGCCAAGCGGCGACCTGCGCATGTCGCGCCTCGAGCTTCGACTGGACGCGGGGCAGATGGCCCCTGTCCGCCTGCAGAGGCAGCCCGTCGCGTTTTCCGAGCTGGCTGTGGATTTCACGCTGGCCGATTTTCAGGCCGAAGCGCCTGACGGACGCAGGGCGTCCGCCGCGGAGCTGACGAAGAGCCCGTCGCTGCTTCTCTGGCTGGACGCGGGCAGCGAACCGACCGAGCATCTTCTGAACGAGCTGCTGGCGAGCCGCAGCCGCATCCGCGCCCTGCGGCTGGTGCTGCTCCTGCGCACAAGGCAGATGCTGCAGAACAAAAAGCTGCGCGCCGTGCTCGCCGCCTTCCCGGAGGCGGAGGTCTGGCTGACCGCCGACTCTGCCGAACCTGCAGCGCGAAGCGCCTACGTCGACCCCGACAGCCTTCCGCTCCTGCTCCTCTGCGACCGCCCCCGCCACATTATCCACGCCGCCGCCGGCTACCGCGTCGGCAGCGTAGATACCGCCCTGTCCTTCTGCTGAGAGCAGCAGTAGGAAAGCCCGCATCGGCCCCGCGCCCAATGACGGCAGGCCAAACATGCCAGGACGAAAAACAAGGAGTGAACAATATGGAAAAACTGGAACTGTACATCCCCAAACCGGAAGATCTATGGTTTTATCAAAAGATGACGTCCGACCCGGAAACCATGTCCTATAACGCAGGCTGGGATGTTGACTATGCGGGATACCATCGGGACACCGGCTGCATCGACTGCCCGGACGAGGCTCTTGCCGATTGGTACGATAGATGGATTGGAAATGAGCCGGATCGCTTCTATGCTTATATCAAACGCAGCCTGGATGGCGCATGGATCGGTGATGTGTGCTTCCACTATACCCCCGAAAAGGACTGGTGGGATATGGGAATCGTGATGTACGCTCCCTTCCGCGGCAAGGGCTATGCCGTTCCTGCGCTGAGACTGATGCTGGATCACGCTTTCCGCGTCTGCGGTATTTCCAGAATCCATAACGACTTCGAGGCCGCACGGAACGAACATGCCGCATGGGAAACCCACCGCAAAGCAGGCTTCAGGGACTTGGGCGTGGAAAATGGTTTTCTCCACATGATGATTACCAAAGAAGAGTATCTGGGTACAGCACAAAACGAAGCGTAATGTGTTTTTTGAAACCGGCTAGGCTTTCGCGCGGAAGCGTGCTATACTGGTCACAGAAAAAGGGAGGAGTGTGCCTATGTCTATTTTATCGCAGCTTAACAGCCCGGCGATGTACGCCATCTGCGGCGGTATTGTCGCGTTTGTTGCGCTCATCTGCATCGTGTTCCTTGTCCGCGCATGGAAAGCCGGGCTTGCGCTCGGCATGGATCCGGTCAAATTAAAGCGCGTGGTCGTCTCCAGCGCGACGGTTTCGGCCCTGCCGAGCGTCGGTATTCTGCTGGGGGTTATCGCCCTGCCCGGCCGTCTCGGCACGCCGTGGCCGTGGCTGAGATTGTCCGTCATCGGCGCGCTTCACTATGAGACGCAGGTAGCGCAGGCGGCGGCCGAGCAGGCCGGCATGAAGAGCCTGTCCGCCGCCGAAATGACTCCGCAGGGCTTTGCGACCATCGCCCTTCTCATGAGTCTTTGCATCATCTGGGGCATCGTCCTGTCCATCTTCTTCAACAAGCGCTACACGAAAAAGCTCTCGTCCGGCTCCGGCAGCGGCAAGGGCGCGGCGGGCTTCGGCGATCTTGCCATGACGGCGATGTTCATCGGCCTTGTCAGCGCGTACATCGGCAGCTATCTCGGCGGCTTTATTTCCTCGAACGGCCTGTTCACCTTCTCCGGCGACTGGACGCCGCTGCTGGTCGCGGCGGTGTCGGCGGGCGTGATGGCGCTGTTTGTGTATCTGGCGGAGAAAAAGCATATCACATGGGTTGAAAATTTCTCAATCGCGGGCAGCATGCTCGCGGGCATGGCGGCTGCCGTGCTGGTCGGACTGCTGTAAGGAGGGCGGATACATGGAACAGAAACAGAAGGACGCCCTCTGGGCGCAGTACAGCAAACAGACGCATGTGCTCGGCCGCGTATTGAGTATTCTGACCGTCGTGCTGCTGCTCGGCGCGCCGTTCGTTATCGGCGGGCTGCTCGGCGCGTATCCCGACCTCGGCGCGACGGCGAGGGGCTTTTTGTCCGTCGGCCTCGTGTGGACAGTCAGCAGCGTTGCGGAATTTCTGATCTACACGCCGATGCTTGGCGCGGGCGGCGGCTATCTTGCGTTCATCACCGGCAATCTCATCAACATGAAGATCCCCTGCGCGGTGAATGCCCGCGATCTGGCGGGCGTCAGGACCGGCACGCCGGAAAACGAGATCGTCTCCACGCTCTCGATCGCCACGTCGTCTCTGGTGACGATCGTCATTCTGGCGCTCGGCGTACTGGCCCTGCAGCCGCTGCAGCCGGTTCTGCAGAGCCCCGCGCTGCAGCCTGCGTTCGCAAACGTCGTCCCGGCGCTCTTCGGCGCGATGGCGTATCAGTATTACCGGAAGAATATCGTCGTGGCCATCGCGCCGCTGGCTGTGATGAGCGTGCTGTTCACGCTCGCGCCGGGGCTCATTTCGTCCACCAGCTTTATGATCATCCCCTCCGGCGCGCTTGCAATCGGCATTGCGTATACGATCTATAAAAAGAAAAAGACCGGCAAGGAGGCGCAGGCATGAGATATCTGCTGCTGATCCCGGGCGTGCTGGTGCTGCTGGTGCTCATTGCGGTCGTCCGGACGCTGCTCAGCCCGAAAAAGACGTCGGATTACAGACCGCAGGAGAACGAACAGGAAGCGCTGCGGCTGGCAGAAAAGCTGTCCAGAATGATTCGGATCGACACGACCTCCCACGCGGGCGGCGACGATCCGGAGAAATTCCGTGCGTTCCACAAAACGCTGGCGGAGCTGTTCCCGCTGGTCTTCTCGAAGCTGGAAAAGACCGAAATCGACGGCAATCTGCTTTTTTACTGGAAGGGCCGGTCTTCGGAAAAGTCGATTCTGCTCATGAGCCATCAGGACGTTGTTCCTGCGGAGGGGGAGTGGCTCCATGCGCCGTTCTCCGGCGATATCGCGGACGGCAAGGTCTGGGGGCGCGGCGCTTCGGATACGAAGTGCTCCGTCATGGCGTTTTTTGAAGCGGTCGAGCAGCTGCTGGCCGAGGACTTTACACCGCCCACGGATGTGTATCTGGC
>ENA-UEYI01002915-UEYI01002915.1-human-gut-metagenome-genome-assembly--contig:-NODE-2915-length-11020-cov-2.731518_pt1 | contig 11020 bp, 5 predicted proteins | sample MGYA00242900_ERZ507916 | MGnify/ENA primary metagenome ERZ507916 (study PRJEB26167, sample SAMN06115521) | human gut metagenome | host: Homo sapiens | place: China:Chongqing | collected 2015-09-02...
GTCCAGCGGCGGCTACGGCAACTATGTCATCATCTACCACGGCAAAATGTCCGACGGCAACACCTACAGCACCCTGTACGGCCATATGCGGTCGGTGGCCACCAGTGCCGGCAAGTACGTCAAGCAGGGCGAGCTCATCGGCTATGTGGGCAGCACTGGCAACTCCACCGGTAACCACCTCCACCTTGAAGTCTGGAAGGGCGGTTCCAAGGCCAATGCCGTGAATCCTAGAAGTTATATTCCCATGAGATAATTCCTGATGGTATCAAAGGAGGCCGTTCGGTCCTATGAACGAAGAAAAACGCAAGCGCATCCTGCGCTGGGGCTGCCTGATCCTGGCAGGGGTGTTCACCCTCTCTCTGCTGGGCAGCGTGGTCGTGATGCTGCTGGTCTGACCGAGGAGGAAACCACACAATGAATCGCAAAATCTCTGTTGGCATGGCGGTCAGCATCGTGATCCTTGCCATGACGGTGACCTTTTCCATCACGATGCTGGTGGCGATGCGCCTGTTCGACAGCACCGTTTCCAGCGTGAAGGAAAAGGAGAGCATGTACAATAAGATCGCCGAGGTGGACCGCTACGTCCGCAGCAACGATTATTACCAGATCGACGAGACCACCCTGTACGACCGCCTGACCGCAGGCTATCTGCTGGGCACCGGCGACAAATACGCCCGGTATTATACGGCCTCCGCATACACGGACCTGATGAACGCCCAGAACGGCACCCTGCTGGGCATCGGCGTGGAACTGGCCGTGGACCAGTCCGGCTACGCCAAGGTGACCAAGGTCTACGACGAATCCCCGGCCAAGGAAGCCGGCATCACGGTGGGCTGCTACATCACCGCCGTGGACGGCACCGATGTCAAGAGCCTGGGCGGTGTGGATGCCATCCAGACCCGCCTGCGCGGCGAGTCCGGCATGAGCGTCAATGTGACCTGGCTGGACAGCGAGGCGACCGAGCACACCGTAGACCTGACCCATTCCGGCTACTCGACCACAACGGTGGATTTCCAGATGCTGCAGGGCAATGTGGGGTATATCAAGATCCGTCAGTTCGATGCCTCTACCCCCAGTGAGCTGGACTACGCCATCCGCAGCCTGAGCGCCAACAATGCCCTGAGCCTGGTCTTCGACCTCCGCGACAACGGCGGCGGCCTGCTAGACGATGCCCTCAGCTGCATCGACCTCGTGGCCCCGGAGGGGACGCTGGCCTATGCCGAGGATCAGAACGGCACCCGCACCGTGCTGGGCAGCAGCACCGGCGACTCGTATGTCAGCCTGCCCATGGTCTGCCTGGTCAATGGCAACACCGCCAGCGCGGCCGAGCTGTTCGCCAGCAGTCTGCGCACCCTGAACGGTGCCCGCCTGGTGGGCACCACCACGATGGGCAAGGGCACCATCCAGAGCAGCCCTCAGCGCCTTTCCGATGGCAGTGCCGTGGTCATCACTGTGGCAAAGCTCATCTGCGGCGACGGCAGCTGCTTCGACGGCACCGGCCTGAGCGTGGATGTGGACCGCCCGCTGACGGCGGATGAGCAGACCGCGTATTACGACTACACCGTTGAGAACGACCCGCAGATCCAGCGTGCCGTCAGCACGGCGCAGCAGATGAGCGGCACCACCACCGTCAGCGGCGTCAACGAAGCAGCTTCCAGCGAAGCTGCTTCCGACAGCACCGCAGCCGACAGCGCGGCTGCCGAGGCAGCTTCTTCGGAGGCCGCTGCGTCCAGTGAGACCGCTGCCGAAAGTGCTGCTTCCAGCGAGGAAACGGCCTCTTCCACCGCAGAATAAACAAAACCAGATACCGCAAAGGCCCCCGGCGCTCCTGCCGGAGGCCTTTTTGCCCGAAGAAAGGATGGAACTTATGCCGGAGCTGACCGACCTCTCCGTTATCCGCACCCTGTGCGAAAAATACGATTTCGCGCTCTCCAAGGGCTTTGGACAGAACTTCATCATCAATCCCGGCCTGCCGCCCAAGATCGTGGACGCCAGCGGCGTCGATAAGAGCTGGGGCGTGCTGGAGATCGGCCCCGGCATCGGCGTGCTGACCAAAGAGCTGGCCCAGCGCGCCGCCAAGGTGGTGTCCATCGAGGTGGACGAGCGCCTGCCGCCCCTGCTGGCCGAGACCATGGCGGGCGTGGATAACTTCAAGCTGGTATTGCAGGATGTTCTGAAAGTAGACCTCCGCGCCCTCATCGAGGAGGAGTTCCCCGGGATGCCGGTGGCTGTCTGCGCCAACCTGCCCTACTACATCACCAGCCCCATCGTCATGAAGCTGCTGGGCGACCGCCTGCCCATCCAGAACCTCACCGTCATGGTGCAGAAGGAGGCCGCCGACCGTCTGGCCGCTGCCCCCGGCACCCGGGCGTCCAGCGCCATCAGCTGTGCCGTGAGCTACTACGCCACCTCAAAACTGATGTTCACCGCCGCGCCGGGCAGCTTCTACCCGGCCCCGAAGGTTACCAGCGCCGTTGTGCGGATGGACATCCGCCCCACTCCCGCCGTACAGGTGGAGGACGAGGACGGCTACTTTGCCCTCATCCGTGCCGCTTTCGGCCAGCGCCGTAAGACCGCCGCCAACGCCATCGCCAGCGGCCTCGGCCTGCCGAAAGATAAGGTCATCGCGGCCATCGAGGCGGCGGGCTTCGACGCCCGCATCCGCCCCGAGGCCCTGACCCTCGAGGACTTCGCTGCCGTACAGCGGGAGCTGAAGTAAAATTTTATCATAATAAAACGCCAAGGCCCCCGCAGTTTGGAACAGAACTGCGGGGGCCTTGGTCGTTATGTGGAAGGAATAGAGAATGGCAATGTGCTTACCTCAGCAGTGCGGTGTGGTCTGCGCCGCCCACGATGAAGCTGGCGGTGGAGCCGCTGTGGCTGAGGGTGAAAGGCGTATCGCCCGCACCGAGGGCTGCAACATCGGAGAGGGAGAGGGTGGAAGTGCAGCGTTCGGTGGAGAAGACAACGGTCTCGATGCGCTCAGAGCGGAGGTCGGTCAAATCGGAAAGGACGCCATGCAGGGATGCCGTCTCATGGGTGACATCAATGTAGAGAACATCGCTGATCTGGTTCAGCTGGACCAGCTGGACGTTCTGGAGGATGTTGGCCTGAGCCGGGTCAAGGACACGCAGGCCGGTGGAGATGGTGCTGTTGTCGCTGCTGTGGGAGACATCGCGGTACTCCACCTCATTGCAGACCTCGCAGATGCGGTACTCGCGGCTGCTGTCGCCTTCGACAGGCGTCCAGCTGCTCCACTGATGGCCGAGGGCGGGCAGCTCCTGCGTCTCAGTGACGACACAGCCGCTGACCGTGCAGCTGCGCTGTTTCTCGCCCTTCTCGGTGCAGGTAGGCTCTTTGGTGATGACCCACTCGCCGAAGGTGTGGGTCTTGCTGACGGGGATGGCCTCGGTCTGGGTATCGTCGCCACGGATGCAGTCACGGTGCTTGGAGCCTTGCTCGACACAGGTAGCGTCCCTGTCGATGACCCACTCGCCGTACTCGTGGCCGAGGGCCTCAATGGCCTCAGTCCGGGTATCGCCGCAGGCAGAACAGGTGAAGGTGCGCACGCCGTTGGCAGTGCAGGTGGCCTCCTTCGTGACGACGCCTGCATCCCACTTGTGGGCGGTCTTATCCACCGGGATGCTCTCGGTGTAGCTGTCGCCGCAGACGACGCAGGTATAGGTCATGATGCCCGTCTCGGTGCAGGTCGCGGCCTTGGTCACGACGCCCGCGCCGTAGCTGTGCTGGCCGGTGGCGTTGAGCGTTTCGGTCTTCGTATCGCCGCAGACCTCGCACTGGTAGGTGACGGTGCCGTCCTGGCCGCAGGTAGCCGCTGTCGTGGAGAGGACTTTCCACTGATGCTGGCCGGTGGCGGGGATGCTCTCGGTCTGGGTAGCGTCGCTGCGGATGCAATCACGGTGTTTGGAGCCTTCCTCGATACAGGTAGCGTCCCGGTCAATGACCCACTCGCCGTACTCGTGGCCGGGGGCCTCAATGGCCTCAGTCCGGGTATTGTGGCAGACGGTACAGGTGAAGGTGCGCACGCCCAGCTCAGTGCAGGTGGGCTTCTTCGTGACGACACCCTCGTTCCAGGTGTGCTGGCCGGTGGCGGGGAGAGTGTGGCGGAACGTGGTGCCGCAGTGGTCCACCATGCAGATGTAATCGATGTAGCCGTCCTTGCCGCAGGTCGGCTCCTGATGGTCGCTGACTTTCCAGTTGTGGACAGAAGCGATGTCGCCGTACTTGGCCTTTTCTGCCTCACTCATCTCGGGCGTTACGCGGTCGGGGGAGTGAGAAGTGGAATGGCTGTCCGCGTAGACACCGTTGTGGAAGAGCCGCGAGATGCTGGTGGTGCCGCTCTTTACGAGCTTCACGAGGCCCTTCTTGCCGTTTTCCGCGAGCTGGATGACTTTGTCCAGCTTCTTGCCGTCGCTGCTTTGGATAGCATTGTCGGCGTCGGGGGCGGTTGCGGTGATGTCCAGCGCGGAGTCGGTATTGCTGATGGAGACGCTGCCGCCGCCGATGGCAGGGGCGTCGCTGGTGCCGGTGGCGGTGATGGTGCCGCCGGTTATCGTGATACTGCTGGAGTTGTTGTTGTCGCTGCCGCCGATGCCGGTGCCGGTGTCATAGCCGGTGGCTGTGATGGTGCCGCCACTGATGGTGACATCGGCGTAGTTGCCGCCGATGCCCGAAGAACCGAAGTTGTTGCTATGCTGGTTGCCTTTGGCGTTGACCGTGCCGCTCTTGATGGTCACGCTGCTGCGGCTATTAAGGCCCGAGCCGATGCCGGCAGCGGAATCGCCGCCCGTTGCGTTGATGGTGCCGCCGTCGATCACGACGTCCACCTTGTCGGAGTCATAGCCTGAGCCGATGCCGGCAGCGAGATTGCCGCCCCTGACGTCTTTGAGTTCGGCGTTACCGGAGATGTTGACCGTGGAAGAGCGACCGTAATAGCCCGAACCGATGCCGGCGCCGCCGTTCTTGCCCTCGGCCTTTTCAATGGTGCCGTCGGTGATGTTGATGGTGACAGCGCCCTTCTTGCTGTCGTCTTTGGTGTCACTGCTGCCGCTGCCGATGCCTGCGCCGCCGTATTTGCCGCCAGTGACCTTGGTGATGGTGCCACCCTTGATATTGATCTCGGTCTCGCCGGAGACGTTGGAGCCGGAGCCGATGCCTGCGCCGCTGAGCCGCTCGTCGGAGTGATTGCGAGAGTCAAGGCTGACTCCGCCCGTGGCCGTGATTTCGCCGCCCTCAATGTTGATGGTGGTCTTATTAAGGGTGTTGCCGCCGGAGCCGATGCCGGCACCGGAAGCCCAGCAGGATCCGTTCTCATTGCTGCCGCCCTTGGCCTCAATGATGGGGATGACGCGGCCGTCGTCGCTGTTGCGGATGGTGATGGTGGTGCTGCCCACAGAGGGATCGTTGATGTCACCGACATAGTGGCCGGAGCCGATGCCCGCAGCGGTGGAGCCGCCGGTAGCGGTAACTTTTGCTGCACCCTCGATGAGGATGGTGGTGTTGCCATTGGCGTCGCTGCCGCTGCCGATGCCTGCGCCGCCGCCGCCGCCAAGGGAGGAATTACCGCCGCCGGTGGCCGTAACGGTCACGCCGTCGCGGAGAGTGATGCTGGTGTCGCCGGTGGAGTCGCTGCCTGAACCGATGCCCGCGCTGCCATTGTAGCCGTCGCCGCTGCCCATGGCCTTAACAGTGCCGCCGGAAATATCAATGGTAGTCTTTCCGGAAGAATTGATACCGGAACCGATGCCTGTGCCGTGGCTTACATACCTGACGTCGATAAAGCCCTTGGCTGTGACATCGCTGTTGGTGATGTGGATGTCGGTGTCGCCCTTGGCGCTATCGCCGCTGCCGATGCCGGAACCATCATAACTCGAAGCATTGATGGTGCCGCCGGTGATCTCGATGTCCGTGGCGTTGGTAGAATAGCTGCCGCTGCCGATGGCTGCACTGGAGTCGCTGGAGGCTGTGACGTTGCTGTCAGTGATATGGATAATGGTCTTGAGGGCGTTCGGCGTACCCGTAGGAGGACTGTAGAAGTCTCCTTCACTGCCGCTGCCGATGGCTGCGCCGTTGCCGCCGACGGCCTTTACCGTGCTGCCTTCTATCGTGATGGCGGTGTTGCCCTTGGCGCCTTTGCCGCTGCCAATGCCAGCGCCCGGGTTATTAGTGGAATCAGCGGAGGACTCCAGAGAACTCACAGACGCGTTGCGGATGGTGATGTAAGTTTGGCCGGAGGCGTAATGACCGCTGCCGATGCCTGCACCGTCGTAGGCAAAAGCATGTTTGACACCCTTTCCGGCAGTTGTATCGTGGATGTTGACGGTCGTCTTGCCGGTGGAGGATTCGCCCGAACCGATGGCTGCGCCGCCGCTGCCATACGCGTACACGAGCGCATCCTGGGTGATGTCGATTTTGGTCTCGCCAGTAGAGCCTTTGCCACTGCCGATGCCTGCACCACCGCCGACGCCGCCCGTGGCCTTTTCAATGGTGCCGCCGGAGATGTTGATGGTGGTATCCTGGAAGGAGTTCGCGCCGCCGCCGATGCCTGCGCCGCCGCCCGTACCCTCGGCATTTTTAATGATACCGCCCGAAATATTCACAACGTAATCGCAGCGGATGCCGCTGCCGCCGCTGCCGCCGCTGCCTCCGTTGCCGCCGGTAGCGTTCTGTATCTCGCCGCCGGAGATGAAGAGCCTACCGGCGCTGTAGATGCCAGTGCCGCCGGTGCCGTCGTCCGCCGTGCCGTCGCCGCCCTTCGCGGTTCCGATGGTGGCGTTGTCGGAGATGGTGAGCGTACCGCCGCTGCGGATGCCCATGCCGCCGGAGGCATTGCCGTCGCCGCCCTGCGCGGTTTCGATGGTGCCGCTGGAGATGGTGAGATTACTGCCGCTGAAGATGCCGCTGCCGCCGTACTTCTCGGAATCGCCGCCGGTGGCCTTCTGTATCTTGCCGCCGGAGATGGTGAGGTCGCCGTAACTGTAGATGCCGCTGCCGCCGCTGCCGTTGGTAGAAGCGCCGCCGGTGGCCTGCTGTATCTCGCCGCCGGAGATGTTGAACTCACGGGCGCTGATGCCGTCGCCGCCGGTGTCGTTCTCGCCGGTGCCGGTGGAGTTGCCGCCGATGGCTTTTTGAATGGTACCGGCAAGGATTTCCATGGTATTGCCAAGGATGCCGCTGCCGCCGGAAATTGTGCCGTTGCCGCCCTGTGCGGTTCCGATGGTGCCGCCGGCGATGGTGAGCTTGCCGTCGCTGTGGATGCCGTCGCCGGCGTAGCCATCGGTAGAAGCGCCGCCGGTAGCGTTCGTGATGGTGGCGTTGTCGGAGATGTTGAGGTCGCCTTTGCTGTAGATGCCGTGGCCGGCGGTAGTTTTGCCTTTGCCGCCCTGCGCAGTCCCGATGTCGCCCTTGATGGTGAGCTTGCCGCCGCTGTAGATGCCGTGGCCGGCGTTACTGCTGCTGTTTCTGCTGTCGCCGTTGCCGCCGATGGCGCTGACAATGGTGGCTTTGTCAGGAATGGTGAGCTCGCCGTCGCTGTGGATGCCGTCGCCGGCGTCGTGGGAACCATAGCCGTCGCCGCCCTTCGCTTTTTCGATGGTGCCGCCCTCGATCTTGACGGTAATATTCTTGCTATCGCAACCTCCGCCGATGCCGTCGCCGGTGTTGCCACCGGTGGCGTTCTTGATGGTGCCGCTCTTGATGGTGACTGTGGTCTGGCCGGTGCTTCCGTCACCGCTGCCGATGCCGGCACCACCGGAGCCGCCCTGCGCGTTTTCGATGGTGCCGCCGGAGATGGTGATATTGGTTTCGCCGGTAGCCCATGTACCGCTGCCAATGCCGGCACCATCGGAGGCACCGATGGCGGTGATGTCGCCGCCTGTTATCTCAATGGTGCCGGCACCACTGTTGCTTACTTTGCCGGTGTTCCAGACGCTGCCGATGCCAGCAGAGCCACCGCCGCCTGTGGCAGTCAGGCTGCCGGTGTTGCTGCCATTTTCATTTCCGGATGTGATGGTCAGTTTGCCGGTGTCTTCTCTGCCATAATAGTCCTTTTCGTTGTGCTCGAGGCCGGCATGTTGGCCGTCGCTGGTGAGGGTATTGTCGCCCTTGAGCGTGATCGTCGTGTTGCCCGCGCCCTCGACGCTGAGGGCGGCGTCATTTTTGGTCTTAATGTTGACATTGTCCAGAGTCACGTTGAGGGTGTTGTCATTGCCTTTGGCCTTGTTGATGATGCGGATGACATAGTTGGTGACGTTTTCGGCTGTGCTCCTGAAGTTTTCCGCCGCGCGTTCCAAGACCGTAGTCGATTCGTTCCGGGTCTCTTCGTCGTCATTGGCGTCGGCGACCTTGAGGGATGCACCGGTGTACGTGAACTGGCTTTTGGGTGTAGAGAGGCTGCTCTCCGTGCTTTCCGTGCCTTCCGTGCCTTCGGCAGGGGTCTCGCTGCCGGTGGTGGGAGTGCCGCCCGCCGAGCCGGAGGTGCCGCTCTCAGAGCCTTTGCTCTCAGGGTCAGAGCTTCCCGCGCCGGTGTTCTTGCCGCCGGTCTGGTCCTTTTTCGTGGGATCAGTCTCGTTTTCCTCGCCGCCGGTAGTGTCGTCAGGCTGGTTCTTGCTTTCTTCGCCGCCGGTAGTGTCGTCAGGCTGGTTCTTGTTTTCCTCGCCGCCGGTGGTGTCGCCGGTCTGGTTTTCGTTTTCCTCGTTGCCGTCGTCAGAAGACACGTTGCCCTTGGGGGCGCCGAGGTAGACCATGTCTTCGTTTTCGCTGTCGCTGTCTTCTGATGGGGGCGTGGCCAACTTGGGTTGGGCGGGAGAGGCTGCGGAGGTGCCGCCTTCAGAAGAGCCGCCGCCGGAGGCGGTGGTATCCTCTGAGCGCTTGCCGCCCTTGATGATGATATTGCCGTCGCTGTCCTTTGTAGCAGTAGGATTTCCCGAGTGCTTGACATAGGTGCCGCTTTTGTCTTTGGTGACTGTGATGTCACCATCGCCTATGTAATAGGTATCCGCATACGCCGGTGCGGCCATGCCGGCCACCATTGCGGCTGTCAGCGCCAGCGCCGTCACTCGGTGGGACGCAGGCCGGGGGAACGGCACCCGCAGCGGATGCCCCAGAACGCGCATTGCAAGCTTGCGATAAGAGATCATAGAAACCTCCTCTGAAAAATGTGAGTTTTGCACAGAAGTTCAAGACGAAGCGGCAGGAACTTGTGAAAGAAGCATAAATATTAAGCTTGTTTTATTCTATCACATTCCGGCCATAATGTGGCCGTATCTGCGTGAATCGCCTCGCGGATGTCTCGAAACGCCCTGAAACAGCGCTGCATGGGCCGACAGCGGGCCGGACAAAGATATTGACAAGCGGGGAGGTTTCTGGTATTCTACTAGAGTACCCTGTGCAAACGATACTCGCTGGTGTGGCGCAATGGCAGCGCAACTGATTTGTAATCAGTGGGTTGCAGGTTCAACTCCTGTCACCAGCTCCAAAAATAAACGCACGAACGATGAAAACGAATCGTTCGTGCGTTTTTCTTTTTGCTTGAAATGCCTTGAAATCTCCTGAATGAATGCGATAATCCAACAAACAATCTAACAAGTCAGTACTTCATCTTCTGCATTTCCCGCAACAAATATGTCGGATCGTTGTGGGACACGTACTTATTGGCCGTGGTGGAGAAATTTTTGTGCCCGAGGATTGCCTGTACCGCGGTCTTTTCCAGGCCGCACTCCACCATCTTGCTGCTGGCCGTGTGGCGCAGCGTATGCGGGTGCACCCCCTCTATATGGCATTCCTGCATCAACGCCCGGAACTTTGTAGCCACGTTGCGCTTATCCAGCTTTGTGCCGGCCTTGGATGGAATCAGCCATTCGCACCCGCTGTTCATCATCCAAAAAGCTACCGTCTTGTAAATCGGTTCAAGAATCGGGATAATGCGGTTTTTGCCCGCTTCTGTCTTTTCACCGCCCTGCATGTACCGCTCTTTCAGATGCACATCCTCGCAGCGCATGGAAAGCAGCTCGTCGATGCGCATGCCGGTATAAAGCAGTACCATTGCGATTTGCGCCGTCTGCCCAAACCTCGGGTCGTCTTGTCGGCTGCTGATCTGCTCTATCTCGGCTGCAGTCAGAGTGCGCTCCGCTTTTCCTGTAGCCGCCGGGAGCTGCAGCAGCATGGCATAATTTTTGTTTATGATGTCCTGCGCCATTGCCCACTCGCAGATCTGGCTAAAAAGCGTGCGCTGTTTTTCACAGGAGCTTCGGGAGAGCCCTTTTTCCACCATTGCGTCAATGACCTGTTGATAATCTGCCGCTTTCAAGTCCCGCAATTGTCGGTCGTATAGCGGCGCAGCCTTTGCATAAGCCAGCTCGTACCCCTTTTGCATGTCCGTGCTGAGCTTTTCAAACTTTGGCTGCGCTCTCCATTGGGCATAGGCATCTGCAAAGGTGCATTTCAGAAGCGCAGCGGGAGTGTTCTGGGCGTTGTAAGCGTCCAGCGCTTGTACTGCTTCGCCTGCCGTTTCAAACGTTCCCAGAACATCCCTGCGGGCTGTGAGTGCAACATATGGTCTTGCCCGCATCCCGCTCAGTTTATACACGCTGCCGCTGCCCTTGGGACGGCGGCGCTTTTTTCTTTGCTGCGGGGCGGCTTCCGGCTGTTTCTTCCCGCACCACGGACAAAAAGAAGCACCATCCGGGATTTCCTTCCGGCAGCATGGTCTCACGCATTTCATGGCTTACTCCTTTTTCTGCCCGATATATCCGAATGCACCATTTTCAGCAGCGGCCCTTCCGGCCTTGTAGTTGATTTTCAGGTCGTTAATGGGAGGATGCGGAGCGTCCGGGCATGGGTCAAGGCCAGCAATCTGCGCATAGGTATACTGGTCTATGATGGTCCCGCACACGCTGACCCGGTTGTTGAGTGGGCAGTGCAGATTTGCTGCCATCTCGGAGATCACCGCAGGCGGACTGCTGCCGTGTCGGTCCTTCAGAATGAAAAGCAGCAGTCGCTT
>ENA-UEYI01002917-UEYI01002917.1-human-gut-metagenome-genome-assembly--contig:-NODE-2917-length-11018-cov-2.682113_pt1 | contig 11018 bp, 8 predicted proteins | sample MGYA00242900_ERZ507916 | MGnify/ENA primary metagenome ERZ507916 (study PRJEB26167, sample SAMN06115521) | human gut metagenome | host: Homo sapiens | place: China:Chongqing | collected 2015-09-02...
TCACGTCGTTCGCAACGCCTACGATCTGCTCTTCGGACTCGACGGAGCACGGGCCTGCGATCATTGCGAAGTGGCCGCCGCCGATCTTCACGCCGCTCACGTCGACAACGGTATCGTCCGGATGGAACTTGCGGTTGCAGCACTTGAAGGGGTCGGACACGCGGCGAACGGCGTCGACAATATCGAGGCTCGCAATCAGATCCATGTCGACAGACTTGGTGTCGCCAATCAGACCAAGGACGGTCTGATAATCGCCCTGCGAAATATGCACGCCAAGATTCTGGGCTTTGAACCAGCCAATCAGCTGGTCACGGCGGGCTTCACTTACATTCGGTTTCAAAATTACGATCATGGTCTTGCACCTCCAAAAAAATAAGGGCGGCACAGGGAATCTGTGCCGCCCGAAAAACCTTGGTTTTCTCGTTTTTTGCGCATCACAAATTGCCCTTACTATTGCAAATAGTAAAGTAAAAGTAATATGCGCCAAAAACGAACTGAGCCATGGTAGGTTCTCCTTATCTGAGATGGCCTTATTCTAGCGCTGCAATGTGTAAAAGTCAATGGCAAAATGTAACAAACAAAAGAAAATTACGAAATTTGCTTGACAAAGCTGTCTATTCATAATAGACTATGTTTGTCCATAGATAATAGACAGGAGGGATTCACATGCCCGATGGAAAGCTTGGCGCGGTCGAGGCGCGGTTCGCGGACCTCGTGTGGGAAAACGAACCCATTGCATCCAGAGAGCTGGCGCGGCTCTGCGAACAGGAGCTCGGCTGGAAGCGCACGACAACGTATAATGTCCTTCGCAAGCTCTGCGACCGGGGATTATTTTTCAATGACGGCGGAATCGTCAAGGCGAAACTTTCCCGCGAGAGCTTTTACTGCGCGCAGGGAGAGAATCTGGTTGACGAAGCATTCGGGGGCTCTCTTCCGGCGTTTTTCGCGGCGTTTACAAAGCGGCGCGCGCTCAACCGGGAGGAAATTCAGGAGATTCAGCGCATGATTGACGAGGCGGAGGGGTAGCATGGGAGAGTTCTTCTTAGAAAGTATCGACAATCTGGACGTGGCATTCTCCGTGCTCTTGAACCGCGCGCTGGCGGCGACGCTTGTGATCCTGGCAGCGTGCCTGTACCGCGTTTTACTTCCGAAAGCGCCAAAGTGGTCGCGGATTCTTGTCTGGCTGCTTGCGGGGCTTCGTCTGGCGTTGCCGGTGTCTGTCAAAAGTGTGTGGAGTCTCGTTCCGAGCGAGACGGTTCTCGATTACAAAACGGCGCAGTACGCGGCAAAGCCGGAGCTCACGAGCGGCATCGCAAGTTTCAACGGCGCCGTCAATCCCGTCTTCGGCGAACACTTTGCGGCCAATCCGCAGGGAAGCGTCAACCCCCTGCAGGTCTGGATGCACATCGCGGGGATGATCTGGGCGGTTGGCGTGCTGGTGCTGCTGGTTCTGGCGCTGGTGAGCTTTTTGAAAGTCCGCCGCCGCGTCGGCGCGTCCATTGAGTGTTCGCCCGGCGTGCGGCTTTGCGACGGGATCGACACGCCGTTTTTGCTGGGGCTCTTCCGGCCGACGATCTATCTGCCGTCCGGCCTTCCGGAAGACGAGCGGGAATACGTTCTGGCGCACGAAATTGCCCACAAACGGCACGGCGACTGCGTGTGGAAGCTTCTTGGCTACGGGCTTCTCTGCGTCTATTGGTTCGATCCGCTTGTCTGGCTGGGGTACAGCCTGTTCTGCCGCGACCTGGAGCTTGCGTGCGACGAGCGGGTCGTGAAGGGCTACAGCTTATCGGAAAAGAAGCGCTACGCGAGTGTGCTGCTGTCGAACAGCGTTCCGCGCGGGGCCATCTCTGTCTGCCCGCTGGCCTTCGGAGAGGTCGGAGTCAAGGAGCGCGTGAAGCGGGTGCTCGACAAAAGGCCCACGAAGGTGCTCATCGCGCTGGCGCTTGTGGTTTGCCTTGCGATTGGCGTATGCTTCCTAACAGCGAAGCAGGAGACGCTGAGCTACGGCCTATCTGCCGGTACGTATGTCATGGACGAAGCGGATGCGGTTCAGATCCTGCCGTCACGGGTGACCTTCCGGATGTCCGGCAGCCGTCAGGAATTTGTATTTATGCTCAGCCCGCTTTCCTCTTATTATATGGCGGGGGAGTATACAATAAATGATAGTGTTGTAACCTGTTCCAACGGGCTGTATACGCTCGTCTTCAAAATCAAGGACAACGACACCATTGTTTTGCAGATTCCAAATCAGGACGGCCTTCACATGAGTGGGCTCTTTATCCCCAATGGCACGGAATTTCACTATGAAGAGCCGAGCCGCGGAACGCTCACCTTCCATACCGGGCCCGCAAGCGCCAACGCCATGCGTGCGGATTTTAGCCTTGATTTCGGCGAGACCATTGATTACAGCGAGGTCTGGGCAGAATACTGGCAGGACGGCATGTGCGCAAAATCTGAGCCTTTGGCGCTGCATCGGGAGGATGGACAGCTGCACCTTTCGTTCCAGGTTCAAAATGGCGACGGAGAGAATGCGCCCACCGTGCAGATTTCGATGCAGGGCGAAACTTCTGATGCTGTTCTGACAAAATTTGCGCTGCCCGATGCGATGACAGGCTACCTGTTCAAGTCCTATGACGACGGGCAGGAGCTTTACCCATGGGACGGGGATACGTATGTGCTGGCGGCGCTTGCGCCGGACCTCGGAGACGGCGTGCGGCAAGTCGACTGCTTCGATCTGAGCATGGAGCCCGCGCTCTATGAGCAGGCCGCGTGTATGGTGCTCGTCAAAGCGGCATTCGGTTCGGATGAATTCCCACATGGATAAGAAGCGGAAGGGCTGCGCTCTACAAAGTGCGCAAAGCTATGATTTTTTTGTAGGGGTTGATGCTTGCGCGATGCTCCTTCTTCTGCGTAGGGGTCGATGCCCACATCGACCCAAGGGAAGTTGCGAATTCGCTGGAGATTTCCGTAAAATCAGGTTATTTTGCCGGGACGATGTAGGCATCGTCCCCTACGAACCTCCCGGGAGATTACCGGGAGGGTTCCTTTTTGCTTCTGGCGAAAAAATTTTTTCGATTCGTGCAACCAATGCACAGAGCTGTCGTCTTTTGAGGCAGAGGGACAAATGAAAAAGGAGGAATCTCTATGAAAGGCAAACAGCTTCTTGCGGCGCTTCTCGCTGCCTGCATGCTCGCGGCTTCCGGCAAACGGAATCGCTCTACGATACATCCGTTGTGCAGGATACAGCTACGGCGCTGACCGGCTTTGGCATAAAGCTTCTGCAAAACGCGATGGTGGAAGCGAACCCGCTTGTCTCCCCACTGAGCGTCGCGAGCGCGCTTTCCATGACGGCAAACGGCGCGTTGGGGGAGACAAAGACGCAGATGGAGCAAGCGCTCGGCGCGGATACGGGCAGCTTAAACGCGTATTTTTCCGTGCTGCAAGCGTATTTAAAGGACAATCAGCAGATGAAGCTTGCCAATTCCATCTGGATGAAGGACACAGACACGCTTCATATAGAAGACGCATTCTTGCAGCAGAACGCAAACGTCTTTGGCGCAGGGATCTATTCAGCACCCTTTGACGACACGACCAAGACGGCTATTAACAACTGGGTGAAAGAAAACACGGATGGGATGATCCCGGAGATCATTGATAAAATTCCGACCGACACGGTGATGTATCTGGTGAACGCGCTGGCGTTTGATGCGAAGTGGGCGAGCGTGTTCCAATCCAGCGACGTGTGGGACGGAACATTCATCGCGCGGGACGGCAGAAAGCAGACCGGCGCATTTCTCCATGGCGAAGTCGGGCAGTATCTGCATGACGAGCATGCCGAGGGCTTCCTCAAGCCCTATGAGGGCGGCAGATATGCGTTCGCGGCGCTTTTGCCGGACGAAACTACCAGCATAGAGGATTATGTGAGCCGGTTGACAGGCGAGCAGCTTCATGCTATACTCACTTCTCCCGGGGATGAAACCGTGGAAATTGCCATGCCGAAGTTCAAATCGGAATTTTCTGCGGAACTTTCTGATTCACTCCAAGCACTCGGCATGACGGATGCGTTTGACGGCAAGAAAGCTGACTTTACCGCCCTTGGCACGTCGGACGAAGGCAACATCTGTATCTCGAACGTTTTCCACAAGACCTTCCTGCAGATCGACGAGGAGGGGACGAAGGCCGGCGCTGCGACGGCGGTCGACATGACTTTGGAATGTGCGATTGAGTATGGGCGCAGCGTGATTCTGGATAGACCGTTTTTGTACATGATCGTCGATCTGGACACCGGGCTTCCCGTGTTCCTCGGTGTGCTGACAGAGTTACCGGAGGTGTGATGCAATGAAACAGAAACGATGGACAGCGATATTGCTTGCGGTTTCACTTGCTGCGGCTATGACAGGGTGCGCGCCGGGGGTAGAGAGCTGCCCCGCGGCAGACCAGACCCAGCCCGGCGCGGCGTATGAAACGCTTGCCGAAGCGACGTATCCCGAAATGGCAAAGTATCCGGATGAAACTGCGTATATGAAAAAGGATGGCTCGTTTGACGACGAAGGCTTTTCGAAGGTCTATGACGCATGGTGGGCAGACAAGCGCGCCCGGCGGGATATCGATATAGACCGGGAGAATGTGCAGAGCTTCGTCCGGGCTTCGACCGGCGCGATGCTGGGAGAAGAAAGCGGAAAAAACTTCGTCTATTCGCCGCTGAATGTCTACATGGCGCTTTCCATGCTGGCCGAGTGTACGGACGGCGATTCCCGGACGCAGATATTAAGCCTTCTCAGGGAGAATCGTCTCGAGGACGTGCGCGCGCAGGCCAAGGCGCTTTGGAACGCAAATTACTGCGCAGATGGCGCGGTGACGAGCGTGCTGGCAAGCTCTGTGTGGCTGGATGATGGCGTAGGCTATGTGCAAAAAACGCTGGACACGTTGGCGCAGGACTATTATGCCTCGTCGTTTTCCGGTGAGATGGGAAGCGACAGCTATAACAAGGCGCTGCAAAACTGGCTCAACGAGCAGACCGGAGGACTCCTTCAGGAGCAGGCGAGCGGGCTGGAGTTTACGCCCGAGACGGTGATGGCGTTGGCGACGACGATCTACTACCGCGCAAAATGGTCGCAGGAATTTTCCAAGAACCAGACGAGCGAGGATACCTTCCACGCGGATTCCGGCGATATCACCTGCGAGTTCATGCACAGCTCCGGTACGGGAACCTACTACTGGGGCGAAAAGTTTGGCGCGGTGAACCTGCCGCTGCGGGAGAGCGGGGCTATGAAGCTGCTGCTTCCCGACGAGGGCGTAACACCGGAAGCGCTTTTGCAAGATGAGGAAGCAATGAACTTTTTGCTTGGCGGCGGCGAATGGGAAAACAGCAAGTTTTTGATCGTCAATCTGTCCGTCCCGAAGTTTGACGTTTCGTCTGATCTGAACTTAAACAAAAGCCTGCAAGCACTCGGCGTGACGGATGTGTTTGACAGCGACGCGGCGGACTTTTCCCCGGTGATCGAGAACGCTGACGGCGTATTCCTTTCCAGAGCCGAGCATGCCGCGCGCGTGGCGATCGACGAAGAGGGCGTGACGGCGGCAGCCTACACGGTCATGATGGAGGCGGGCGCTGCCATGCCGCCCGATGAAAAGATCGACTTCACGCTCGACCGGCCGTTCGTCTTTGCCATCACGTCGCAGGACGGCCTGCCGCTTTTCATCGGCGTTGTCAATACGCCGAACTGAGCAAAGAAATCCGAAACGGAGAAAGAAAGTAAAGGCAGCACCGCACAATTGCGCCTTCGCGCTTCGACGGATCTTTTCCGCCAATTCTGCGGTTTGAAAAGTGAGAAATACATACAGTATTCCTGCACTTTTCAAACCTTACCTTGACGAAAAATCTCTCGTCGAATCTGCTTGCCGAATTGTGCGGTGTTGCCTAAATTATTTTTAGAAATCCAAAGGAGAAACCAACCATGAAAAAGATGATCGCAATGATCCTCGCGCTCGCCTGCGTATTTAGCTTTGCGGCCTGCGCAAGCAAGAAGACAGATGACACCATCGGCGCAGAGAGTCCTTCGACCTCCGAGCAGCAGACCCAGACGCCTTCCGACGGCGCGGCAGCAGAGGAGCAGCCCTCTGACGACGCAGTTGCGACCATGCCAGACGACGACATGATCGACGATGAATTTGGCGTGGACGGCCCTGCGGCGCAGGAACCGGAAGGCGGAGAAAGTGCGGCAGAAGGCGGCACGGAAAAGGAAGAAAGCAAGCAGGCGGCGCTCGAGCTTCTCAACAAGGTCTGGGCGAGCTATACGGACGATGAAAAGTTCCCGGCAGCCGGCGGGGACTATGACAACAGCGTGGACGATGCGGCGGGCGCAGTGAACATTGCGAACGCGGAAAACCTTTCGTACCTGTTTACCTTCCCGGCATCCGACGCTGTAAAGCTCGATGGCGCGGCGTCCCTGATGCACATGATGAACGGCAATACGTTCACCTGCGGCGCGTTCCATGCGGCCAATGCGGAGGACGTTTCTTCCATCGTGGAGGATATTCACGCGGAGATTTCGGGCAAGCACTGGATGTGCGGCTTCCCGGATAAAATGCTCATCGCGACGAGCGGCAATCTGATCGTGTCGGTCTACGGCGATGAGGAGCTGGTCAACACCTTCCGCGACAAGCTGCTCACGGTCGATAGCAGTTTCACGGCGGCCTACGACGAAGCCATCGACGCGTAAATCCATATCATCCGACAGGAGGCTCTATGCTTTTTTCCAGTATCCCGTTTTTGTATTACTTTTTGCCGCTGGTGCTGGCAGTCTATTTTCTGGTTCCGCGCGGCTTAAAAAACGCCGTGCTGTTTGCATCGAGCCTCCTGTTTTACGCTTGGGGCGAGCCAAGGTTCTGCCTGTTTATGCTGCTGAGCATCTTGCAGGGCTATGTGTTCGGGCGGCTGATCGAAAAGAATGCTGAGAATCGGAAGTGGTCAAAGATATTTTTGACCGCTTCTGTTCTGCTCAGCCTCGGGCTTCTCGGCTACTGCAAATACGCGGACTTTTTTATTTCGAGCGTAAACGCCGTGACGGGGCTGTCTTTGAAATTGCTGCGTGTCGCGCTTCCCATCGGCATCAGCTTCTACACGTTCCAGATTTTAAGCTACGTGGTAGATGTGTACCGGGGCGATGTTCCCGCGCAGAAAAGCTTCTTGAAGCTCGGCACGTATATTGCGATGTTCCCGCAGCTCATTGCGGGCCCCATCGTGCGCTACGCGGAGATCGCGCCGCAGCTGGACGCGCGGGAGACGACACTCGAGGACGTTTCAGCCGGCGCGGGCCGGTTCGTGATCGGACTGTCCAAAAAAGTTTTGCTTGCAAATGTGCTCTATGAGCTTATCACAGTCTTTCAGAAAAGCCGGGACTTATCCGTCCTTTTTTATTGGCTCTACGCCGTGAGCTTCACCTTGCAGCTCTATTTTGACTTCTCGGGCTACAGCGATATGGCCATTGGTCTTGGCAGAATTTTTGGCTTCCGCTTCTCGGAGAATTTTGACTACCCGTATATCTCCGCTTCCATCACAGAGTTCTGGAGACGGTGGCACACGAGCCTTGGCTCGTGGTTCCGGGACTATGTCTATATTCCGCTGGGCGGAAACCAGGTAAGTAAATCGAAGTGGCTGCGAAACATTTTTATTGTCTGGATGCTCACGGGCCTCTGGCACGGGGCAAGTTGGACCTTCGTTTTGTGGGGGCTCGGGTTCGCCGTGCTTCTCGTGGCGGAGAAGCTTCTGTATAAAGAGCGGTTGGAAAAAACGCATGTGCTCAAGCATGTGTATGTGCTGCTTTTTGTGACGCTGAGCTTTGTACTCTTTAACGCAAGTTCCGTGAAAGAGGCTGCTTTGCAGATCGGCGCGATGTTCGGCGCGGACGGACTGCCGCTTGTGAGCGCAGAAAGTCTGTATTACGCGAAAAGCTACGCTGTGACATTTTTGATCGCAGTCATTGGCGCGACGCCGCTCTGTAAGAACGTCGTTTTCAGGCTTGCGGAATCAGCGCGCGGCGCACAGGTGCTTGCCATATTGCAGCCGGTCTGGCTCGTTTTGCTGCTTGCGGCGTGTACGGCGTTTCTGGTGGACGGGTCGTTCAATCCGTTCTTGTATTTCAGATTCTAGGAGGCGGGATGATGCGAAAAAAACAATCGATGCTGACTGTCCTGCTTCTGGGCGTGTTTCTCTTTGGCTTTGCCGTTTGGAGCATGTTAAAGCCTGCGGACGCGCAGTCGCAGTCGGAGCGGCGAAACCTTGCGCAGTTTCCGGCGTTCTCGCTTTCTTCGTTTGCAAGCGGAAAATGGACGGGCAGCTTTGAAAGCTACACGCTCGATCAGTTCCCACTGCGAGAGCAGTTCCGGACACTCAAGAGCCTTGTCTCGCTCGGTGTGTTCCGGCAGAAGGACAACCACGGCGTATATTTTGCCGATGGGGCGGTCGCGAAGCTCGAGTATCCGATGAACGAGGAATCGTTAGCGCACGCGCAGGAGCGGTTTGGTTTTGTCTATGACAGGTATCTCAAGGGTACGAACGTCAAGACATACCTGTCGGTCATTCCGGACAAAAACTATTTTCTGGCATCACAGAACGGCTATCCGGCGCTCGATTACGACGCGTTCTTCGCTTCGATGCAAACCGCTCTCCCGTGGGCGAGCTGGATTGACCTGACCGGCAGCCTCACAATTGACGATTACTACAAAACCGATCTTCATTGGCGGCAGGAGACGCTTTTTCCGGCAGCGAAGACGATTGCCGACGCAATGGGCGCGGCCATCTCGGACAGCTTTACCGAGCACGAGCTGGACCGTGACTACTACGGCCTCTACTACGGCTATGCAGCGCTTCCGGTAAAGCCGGAAAAGATTTCGTATCTGACAAACGACACCATCGAAAACGCCGTGGTGACGAATTTTGAAACAAATCAGAAGACGGCGGTCTACGACATGGAAAAGGCGGCGGGGAAGGACCCCTACGAAATGTTCCTGTCCGGCTCGGTGTCGCTGCTCACAATCGAAAACCCAAGCGCAAAAACAGACAAGGAACTCGTCATTTTCAGAGATTCCTTTGCCAGCAGCCTCGCGCCGCTTCTTCTGGAGGGGTACGCGAAGATCACGCTCGTCGATATCCGGTATCTGCCGAGCGCGCGGCTGGGAAGCTTCGTGACATTTGATAATCAGGATGTGCTGTTTTTGTACAGTGTGCCCGTGCTCAACAATAGCGAGACCATCAAATAAAGAACGAAGCGGGAGACAAGCCAAAGCTTGTCTCCCGCTTTTTGCCGAAATTCAGAAAAATTAAGAAATTTCAGGAAAATTCTGTGTTATACTGAAAAAAACGCGAAAGGGGAGATCGGAATGAAACGAGCGATTGCCGGTTTATTGGCAGGACTTCTGGTTTTGTCGCTAGCCGCGTGCCATGAACGGGAGGTTCAGACGCAGCAGACGCCCGAGACCATGCAGGAGGAAGCGCCCGCGCCGGAAGCAAAACCGGAAGAGAAAATGCCCGCCGCGACGGAAACCGAGCCGGGACAGGAAGCGCCTGCCGTTGGGCTTTCGGAGATTTTTTCCTCGGAGATGGGCGTGGCTTCGGCGACGGAACTGGACGAGGAAGCGCGGGCATATTTCTTTGACTTTGCCGAGCGGTGGCGGCTGGATCTCATGCCGGTGACGACGGACGGCGTCTGGCCGGAGAAGACGAACGCGTATCTTGAGTGGCTGGAGGTGACGACGCCCTGGAAGGAGCGAACCGGGCACATGCCGGTGTGGGAGGCGATGGAGCGCGTGATGGCGGAGTTTTACGGCGTGCCGACGCTTTCCAATGACGGCGCGTGGGAGATCAAAGATGGCGCCTACGTGAGCCCGTTTATGGATGAAAGTGAGTATCAGGTGCGGCTGCCGGAGCTAATTTCGTGGCAGACGGGCGCGCTGGGGACATATTACACGCTGAAGCTGGCCCCGGGCAATTGGGACGAAGGGTATCGGGAGCTTCGGGAGCGCTATGTGCAGGACGCGGAGATCCGGGAGGCCAATCGGGAGCATCCCTATTCCGCCCTCATCAACGAGGTGATCCAGCGGGAGCACATCACCCGCATGGGCTATGAGGACGAGTACATGACCGTGGCGGACTTCCGCCGGTTTTCGGAGAAGCTCTCCTGCGAACTGGTTCCCGCCACGCAGCTTCTGTGGGATCTCCGGGCCGTGAAGGACAGCGAGGAGCTGAACTGCATGATTCAGGCGCAGCGGATCACGGAAAAAGCCTTCGACGATATCCTAAAGGAGATCCGCCCCGGCGTCAGCGAAAAGGAGATCGCCGCCCGCATCCTCTACCTCATGCTGCACTACGGCGCGGAGGACAAGTCCTTTGACCCCATCGTGGTCTCCGGCCCCAACGGCAGCCTGCCCCACGGCGTCCCCAGTGAAAAGCTGATTCAGGATGGGGAATTCGTCACCATGGACATTGGCTGCAAGTTCGGCGGCTACTGCTCCGATATGACCCGCACCGTGGCGGTGGGCCATGTGACGGAGGAGATGCGCCGGGTATACGACACGGTGCTGACCGCCCAGAAGGCGGGCATTGCCGCCGCCCGGGCCGGAGTGACCGGCCGGGAGGTGGACGGCGCGGCCCGCCGGGTCATTGAGGAGGCCGGATACGGTCCGTACTTCGGCCATAGCTTCGGCCACGGCGTGGGCGTGGAGATTCACGAGGCCCCCAATGCGGCGCCCTCGGTGGAGACGGCCCTGCCCGCCGGAGCGGTGATCTCCGCCGAGCCGGGCATCTATCTGCCCGGGAAACTGGGCGTGCGGATCGAGGATGTCATCATCCTGACGGAGGATGGCTGTCAGGACATCACGCTGTCTCCCAAAAATCTCATTATTTTATGACGATTATGAAAAATAGGGTGCGAAAACGATTGTTTTCGCACCCTATTTGTCAAAAGTACCGTTGACAAAAAAGAGCGTCCATCGTATCATCTATATTCGGAATTTTT
>ENA-UEYI01002924-UEYI01002924.1-human-gut-metagenome-genome-assembly--contig:-NODE-2924-length-10991-cov-3.889591_pt1 | contig 10991 bp, 9 predicted proteins | sample MGYA00242900_ERZ507916 | MGnify/ENA primary metagenome ERZ507916 (study PRJEB26167, sample SAMN06115521) | human gut metagenome | host: Homo sapiens | place: China:Chongqing | collected 2015-09-02...
AAAAGGCTGCTTCCTGCCACTCGGAATATGTTCTTATGGCAAAGGGTGAAGTCCGTGAGCGTGAGAGCGTGAACGACAAGATCGCTACGGGCCACGTTGAGATCTTCGTTGACGACCTCCGTATCCTTGCAAAGGCTCAGACACCTCCGTTCGAGATCGTTGACGATACGAACACTAACGAGGAGCTTCGCTTAAAGTACCGTTACCTTGACCTTCGCCGCAAGAAGCTTCAGGACAACATCATCAAGAGAAGCAAGATCGCTAAGGTCGCAAGAGATTACTTCTCAGAGAACGGCTTCATCGAAATTGAAACTCCTATGATGATAAAGTCAACTCCCGAGGGGGCAAGAGATTACCTCGTTCCGTCAAGAGTTCACCCCGGCAAGTTCTATGCTCTTCCGCAGTCGCCGCAGATATACAAGCAGCTCCTTATGATCGCAGGCTTCGACAGATATATCCAGCTTGCACGCTGCTTCCGTGATGAGGACCTCCGTGCGGACAGACAGCCCGAATTCACACAGATCGACCTTGAAATGTCCTTCGTTGACACAGAGGATATTATGCAGATGGCGGAGGGCTTTGTCAAGAGAGAATTCTCCGAAGTTCTCGGCATCGATATCCCGACTCCACTCCCAAGGCTTACCTATACCGAAGCTATGAACCGTTACGGCTCTGATAAGCCCGATACACGTTTCGGAATGGAGATCACAGACATCACCGATACCGTTAAGGGTACGGATTTCGTTGTATTCAGCTCCGCTATCGAGGCAGGCGGCACAGTTCGCGCTATCACAGCAAAGAACGCAGCTGCAACGCTTACAAGAAAAGAAATAGATAAGCTCATCGAACACGCAAAGGGCATCGGTGCAAAGGGTCTTGCTTATATTCGCTGGCACGACGACGCTCCTAACTGCTCGTTCGGCAAGTTCCTCAAGGACGGCGAGCTTGACGCTATCCTCAAAGCAACAGGCGCAGAAAAGGGCGATGTAGTCCTCATCGCAGCAGACAAGAACAACGTTGTTCTTCCTCTCCTCGGCGCACTCCGTCTTAAGGTTGCAAAGCAGCTCAACATTATCCCCGAGGGCAAGTTCAACTTCCTTTGGATCACAGAGTTCCCGTTCTTTGAATGGAACGAGGAAACACAGCACTGGGACGCTATGCATCACCCGTTCACAATGCCGATGGACGAGTGCTTGCAGTACCTCGACAGCGACCCGAGCAAGGTTTTCGCAAAGGCTTATGACCTCGTTCTCAACGGCACAGAGCTTTCGAGCGGCTCTATCCGTATCACAGACTATGAACTCCAGCAGAAGATGTTCGAGTCCCTCGGTCTTACCGATGAAGAAATTCAGGCGAAGTTCGGCTTCCTCGTTGATGCATACAAGTACGGTGCAGCACCGCACGGCGGTATGGGAATCGGACTTGACAGACTTTCGATGATAATGTGCGGTGCGGACAATCTCCGTGACGTACTCGCATTTCCGAAGGTACAGAACGCTTCCGAGCTTATGTCCTCCTGCCCTGCCGAAGTCGATAAGGACAGCCTTGATATCCTCGGTATTGCTGTTACAAAGACGGAAGAAGAGTAAGTTTAATGCGTAATTCGTAATTATTTTGCTCCGCAAATTTGTATTGAAAACCTATTTCTGTTGGGGACGTTTTCCCGTCCTTAGCCGCAAGGTGTTTTACGATAAAACAAATGCCCCTTTTTCATCGGATAGAACCGTTGAAAAGGGGGCATTTTTGTATAGTATAAGGACAGCATATTCAACCGGCGGTTGATTTTTGTGCCGCAGATTTAAACCAACATTCGTTTGACATCAGACCTTTTCTTATGCTACAATGTATTCAACAAAAGCTTTTGAATTTTAATAAAAGGATAGATAATATGAATATAAGTATAGGTGAAAATATCAAAATTCTCCGCAAAAATATGAGCATCGGTCAGGAAATTCTTGCGAATGCGGTCGGTGTTTCGGTTCAGGCTGTATCAAAATGGGAAACGGGACAGTCTTTGCCCGATGTCGGGATAATACCGGATATTGCCAAATTCTTCGGCGTGAGCATCGACAGCCTTTTCTTCGGAGAAAACGCAGCCGATATAAAATCAGACAAGCTTTCTCTTCCCGATGATGACAAGCTTTATATCGTTCAGGTGCGTAACAGCAAAATTCTTGACAGAAATAAATGGGACGGCAATTCACACATAAAGCTCGCCATTAAGAATTTCGAGGGTACTCTCAACGCTGAAATATGGGGCAACGCAGACATAAAGGGAGATGTCGGCGGAAATGTGAACGCAGGTAACGGCGTTGCCTGTCAGAATGTCGGCGGAAGCGTAAATGCAGGTAACGGCGTTGCCTGTCAGAATGTCGGCGGAAGCGTAAATGCAGGTAACGGCGTTGCCTGCGGCAATGTTGGGGGAGAAATAAACGCAGGCGGCAATGTAAACTGCGGAGATGTAAGCGGCTCTGTCAGCGCAGGCAGCAAGATCCGCTGCGGCGAAATTTCTGACTGCGAAAGACTATCCTGCGAAACGCTCTACGCCAAGGGCAGCATAAAATGCGGCTCGATAAAATGCGGAGGAGATATCCACACCGAAGAAAATCTTGACGAAAAATTCAATTAAAAAAAGCTGATAAATGCGGTGCTTCTGCTTCACATTTATACTAAACACCATTTAAAATTCGGAAAAAATCAAGCCGACAATCTTGGACATATACGATTTTGGCGTAGATTTTTCCTGTATTTTATTGGTGTTTAGTATTATCAGCTTTTGTTATTCGTTAAACTTTTTTTCAAACCATTTTACAGTTTCGGGGAGCTTTTTATCAAAGTCAGTTTCCGCTTTAAAACCGAGCTCACGGCGAATTTTTTCCGCAGAAACCGCATACCGTCTGTCGTGACCCTTTCGGTCGGGGACAAATTCCGTTCCGACATCTTTAACGCCGAGCTTTTCAAGCGTTCCGATAACTTTTTCTATCAGTTCAAGGTTGGAAAGCTCGTTATCCGCGCCAATATTGTATATCTCCCCTGCCCTGCCGTTTTCAAGTATCATTTCAACGGCTTTGCAGTGGTCTTTGACGTATATCCAATCACGGACGTTTTTTCCGTCGCCGTAAATGGGTATATTTTCACCGCTGACAGCCTTTTTTACTGCAAGCGGGATAAGCTTTTCGGGGTACTGGCGTTCGCCGTAGTTGTTTGAACAGCGCGAAACGGTCACATTCAAGCCGTAGGTGTTATAATATGCGAGCGCAAGCATATCCGCCGCGGCTTTTGACGCGCTGTACGGCGAATGAGGCGCTGACGGCGTTGTTTCGGTGAATTTTTCGCCGCTTTCGAGCGGAAGGTCACCGTAAACTTCGTCCGTGGAAATTTGGTGAAAGCGCTTCACTTCGTATTCGAGCGAAGCATCAAGCAATGCCGCCGTTCCCATATAATTCGTTTCGAGGAAAATCTGCGGAGAAGCTATCGAACGGTCAACGTGACTTTCTGCGGCGAAGTTCACGACCTTGTCGGGGCGAAATTCGTCAAAAAGCCTTTTCAGCAGCTCTCTGTCGCAGATATCACCCCTGACGAAGCGGAAATGCTTATTTTTTTGCGCCGAAGCGAGGTTATCCATATTTCCTGCGTAGGTAAGCTTATCAAGGCATACAACGCTGTCCTCGGGGCAGCTTTCAAGGTGCATATCGACAAAGTGCGAGCCGATGAAGCCTGCACCGCCCGTTACGAGGACGGTCACTTTCTTGCCCTGCGGTTCTTTTTGCTGCGGCGGCGCTTTACTTTAACGTGCTTTGCATTCGGATCGGCAGGCTTTGTGTTCTTTGCCGCGATCTGCTGTGAGTGCTGAATTGCGATAGCCGCATTTGCAACGCTTTCATCAATAAAGCTCTGCTGCGAATCGACAAGCTCTTCGCCAAGCTTTGGCTGCTTATACTTATATGAACTGTCGGGGAGCATGATCCTTGCCTTTACGTTATCGGCAAGCATTGTGTTGAAAATATGGACTATTCTCTCGCGAACGTGTTCATCATAGATAGGCGCTGCGACCTCGACACGGCGGATAGTATTTCTTGTCATAAAGTCGGCGGAGGAAATATAAAGCTTCATATCCTTGCCCTTGCCGAACATATAGATTCGTGCGTGTTCAAGATAACGTCCGACGATGCTCGTAACCTCGATATTGTCGGTGTAGCCCTCAACTCCTGCAACAAGGCAGCAGATACCTCTTATCACCATCTGAATTTTTACGCCGTTCATCGAAGCCTCGGCAAGCTTATCGATAAGAACACGGTCTGTGACGGAGTTCATCTTCAAGCCGATATAAGCTTCTTCGCCGTTTTTGGCTTTGGCAATTTCGCCGTCGATAAGCTCGATTATCTTGTTCTGCAAGCTGAGCGGCGCAACAAGAAGATGCTGCGTGTCCTCAACGAGAGTTCCCATTGAGAGGGCATTGAAAACCGCACCTGCTTCGGCTGCGATATCACGGTTCGCTGTCATAAGGCAAAGGTCGGTATAAAGTGCGGAGGTCTTTTCATTGTAGTTGCCCGTGCCTATCTGCGTGATATATTCAACGCCGTTTCCGTTTTTGCGTGTGATAAGGCAGAGCTTGGAGTGAACCTTAAGGTTCTCGGGACCGTAAATTACCGTACAGCCTGCATCTTCAAGCTGTTTAGACCAGCCGATATTGTTTTCCTCGTCAAATCTTGCGCGAAGTTCAACGAGAACGAGGACGTTCTTGCCGTTTTCTGCGGCGTTTACAAGCGCTTCGACTACCTTTGAATCGGACGCAACACGGTACAATGTTATCTTTATAGAAACGACATTCGGGTCATAAGCCGCTTCATTGAGCATACGCAGGAAAGGACGTATCGATTCATACGGATAATAGAGCAGAACGTCCTTTTTGAGTACCTGATCGATAACGGGCAGCTCGTGAACTATCTCGCGCGATCTCTGCGGAACGGCTCTCTTGAAGAAAAGCTCGGGGTCGGCGCTTTCAAGCTTCGCACGGAGAGGGAACACGCAGGAAAGGTCGAGCGGTGACTTCTGGCGGAAGATCTTATCGGGTGTGAGTTCAAGATTGCTGCACAGGAATGCGAGCGATTCCTCGTCAAGCTTGCGTGAAAGCTCCATTCTTACAGGTGAAAGCTTTTTGCGCTTCTGCAAAAGTGCAGTCATAACTTCACGCAGGTCAACTTCGTGGTCGTAGAGCGCCTCTTCCATATTTATATCGGCGTTTCGTGTGATCCTCACAAGGGATTTGCAGAGTATCTTATAATTTTTGAACACGATCGGCATATAATGAAGTATAAGCTCCTCGACAAGCATAAATCTCATTTTATTTGCGGTCGGGAGGAAGATAACTCGCGAGAACGAGCCGCTCGCTGCAATAATACCGAGCTTCATCGACTGTGACTTTGATTCGAGATGTGCAACTGCGTAGATCTCCTTGTTTTTGAGGAACGGGAACGGGTGGCGCTTGTCGATTATCTGCGGCGAAATGAGCGGAAGTATCTCCTTGGTGAAATAAACACGCAGGAATTCCTCCTCTTCCTTGGAAAGCGCCTTGAAATCGACCTGTTCAACGCCGTACTGCTCTTTAAGTCGTGACATTATGTCGCTGTAAGCCTTGTCACGCATAAGCGCAAGCTCCGTGCAGCGTGCAAAGATAGCCGTTAGCTGCTCTGCACAGGTCATATCGGTCTTGTTGTCACGCTCCTGATCGTCAACGAGCGTTCTGTCATAGAGCGAGCCTACTCTTATCATAAAAAATTCGTCAAGGTTGGACTGGAATATCGATGCGAAAAGAAGACGTTCTCCGAGCGGAACGCGTTCGTCCATAGCTTCTTCAAGCACACGTTCATTGAATTTCAGCCAAGAAAGCTCTCTGTTGTCATAGTATTTTTTCATTGCCGTTTTATCCTTTCGGTCAGCAGAGCGTTCACGCACACCGCCCTGCGAAGTTATGTAATTATATTTCCATTATATTATAGTACGGCGTTAAAGTCAAGAAAATTCTATGTTAAACCGTCTATCTGCCGTCTATCCCGGTCAAGGTCGGGCAAGCCTCAAACATTAGATTTCAAAATTTCGCCTTAAAATAAAGAAATCAGCAGAATTTAGTCTTAATCGACTATTGCAATTTTTCTGTTTTTATGTTAAGATATTCTCAACGGATAAACAGCAAGCTTTTCTTCCGTAAACACCAATGCATATTATAAGAGAAAGACAGGTGAGATTTTATGGTGATTTTCTGGATAATCGTCCTCGTTGCAGCGATACTCGCAGAGGCAGCCTCGGCAGCGCTCGTTTCAATATGGTTCGCCGCAGGTGCAGTCGCAGCACTCATCGCAGCCGCTCTCGGCGCATCGTGGATAGTGCAGCTGATCCTTTTCGTAGTGTTCTCGGCAATACTGCTGATATTCACTCGTCCGCTCGTTAAAAAGCTTTTCCCGAAGAAATTCATACCGACAAATTCCGACAGCTACGCAGGCAAGACCGCCGTTGTAGTCGAGGATATCGATTCGGCAAGAGGTCTTGGAAGAGTTCGCTTCAACGGCGTTGACTGGATAGCAGTTACGGAACACGAAGAGCTTATCCCCAAAGACAGCGTTGTACGCATTAAGGAAGTCAGAGGAGCAAAACTGCTCGTTGAAAAAGCTGATGCTTAAATCAGCCTGACAAAAAATCAAAAACAGAAAGAGGTAATCATTATGCCCGGTATTACAGCAGTTCTTATTATTTTGGCTATCATCGTTATTCTTGTCCTTATCAGCGGTATCAAGTTCGTTCCGCAGGCTCAGGTCTATATCGTTGAGCGTTTCGGCGCATTCAGCAAGACCCTTGAAACAGGTCCGCACTACGTTGTTCCGATAATCGACAAGGTAGCAAAGAAAGTTTCCATCAAGGAACAGGTCGCAGACTTCAAGCCTCAGCCCGTTATCACCAAGGATAACGTTACAATGCAGATAGACACAGTTGTGTTCTTCCAGATCACAGATGCAAAGCTCTACACCTACGGCGTTGAACGTCCTATGAGCGCTATCGAGAACCTTACCGCAACAACGCTCCGTAACATCATCGGTGAAATGGAACTTGACGCAACACTTTCTTCCCGTGATGTTATCAACACAAAGATCACATCGCTCCTCGACGTTGCTACCGACCCTTGGGGCATCAAGGTAAACCGTGTCGAGCTTAAGAATATCCTTCCTCCGAGAGAGATTCAGGACGCAATGGAAAGACAGATGAAGGCAGAGCGTGAAAGACGTGAAAAGATACTTCAGGCAGAGGGCGAAAAGAAGTCGCAGATCCTCGTTGCCGAAGGTGAAAAGGAATCGAAAATTCTCCGCGCCGAAGCTGATAAGCAGGCAGCTATCCTCAAAGCCGAAGCTGAAAAGCAGGCTCTTATCCTCCGCTCCGATGCCGTAAGACAGCAGAAGATACTCGAAGCGCAGGGCGAAGCCGAGTCTATCGCACTCACACAGCAGGCTCTCGCAGACAGCATCGTAAAGCTCAACGAAAGCAACCCGAGCGACGGCGTTATCGCTATCAAGGGACTTGAAGCATTCGGCAAAGCAGCAGACGGCAGAGCAACAAAGATCATCATTCCGTCCGAAATTCAGGGACTTGCAGGACTTGTTACCTCCGTCAAGGAGATCGCAAACAACAACGCAGCCGCTCTCCCAACAAACACACAGCAGAAATAAATTCGGAATTCGGAATTATTTTAATGCGTAATTATTTTTTTCCGTAAATTTGACACGAAACACCTAATTTCTGTAGGGGCAGATTCCATATTTGCACATTGCAAACCCACGAAACCACAGCAAATTTTCTGTAGGGGACGGGTTTCCCGTCCCGCGCCGCAAGGCGTTATTAAATAAGCGAACAGACCTGTTTTCATTGGAATATCATTGATTTCCTTTGAAAACAGGTCTGTTTTGTTTTTATTTACGACATTTTAATATAACGAAAAATCGCTTCGCGATTCGGGACGGGCGGATATGGAATCCGCCCCTACGGAATTCGTGACAAATTTACGGAACAAAAATAATTATACTAAACACCATTTAAAATTTGGAAAAAATCAAGCCGACAATCTCGCATATATAGGATTTCGGCGCAGATTTTTTCCTGTATTTTATTGGTGTTTAGTATTACGCATTACGCATTAAAATAATTCCGCATTCCGAATTCCTAATTCCGAATTCATATAATGAGCGGCTGGTACTGTACCCCATTCATCGCCGCGAGTATAGTTTCACCTATCTCGTTGAAATCCGCTACGAGAGAACGCGGCTTTTTTTCGCTGTCGTCCTGACCGAGCGGCACAAAATAGTAGCTTTTGTAGTTCATCAGCGCACCGATGTTCTTTGCACTGCCCGCAAGACCGTCATTCGTCGCGGCGGCTATGACTACGGGGCGTGAGTTGCGGATATGCGACTTCGCCGCCATTGTAACGGGGGTGTCTATGATCGAATTTGCAAGCTTCGCCATTGTATTTCCCGTGCAGGGACAAATGACAAGAACATCGAACATTTTCTTCGGACCTATCGGTTCTGCGTCCTCTATCGTGAGTATTATCGGCTTTCCCGTTATCTCTTCGATAGTTTTTCGGAAGCTTTCAGCCGTCCCGAAACGGGTATCGAGGGTGGATGCATTGAACGACATTATTGCAGTCACGTCCGCGCCTGCCTCTTTGAGCCTTTTTAACTGCTCTATTGAGCGCGAAAAGGTGCAGAAGCTTCCGCAGAACGCATAGCCTATCTTCAGATCCGCAAGACTTGTGTATTTTTCAGACAAAATTCTCTCCCCTTTCCTCTAAAATGTTAAGTATCGTTTTTCCTATGGTTATGCCTGCCGTTGTCGGTGCGGCCTTGCCGGGGAGCGAAAGCAGCCAGAGCGTTCTCACACCTATTTTTGACGCACTCTCGAAGTCTATCCCCCCCGGCTTTGAGGCGAGGTCTATCACGGGGCAGTCTTTGTTTATCTTTCGCAGAAGCCTTTCGTCCAGAAGCCGGACGGGAACGGTGTTGAACACTATCGTTGCCTTTTCGAGCTCCCTGTCGAGTGAAGCGATGTCGGCAGTTTTGCAGCCGTATATCTCCGCCCACGCACGGTCGGAATATTTCCTTGCGGCGGCGGTTATCTCGGCATTGAACCCCTGTAAAAGTCGTATGAGAGCCTTTGCGATGCGCCCCATTCCGATTATAAGTATCCTCTGCCCCATTATCGTTCGGTCGGTTTCCTCCATTGCCGCCTGCAAAGCTCCCTCGGCGGTAGCTTCGGCATTCATAACGGCAAATTCCTCCCGTTCGGAATAATCTATGACGGTAAGACCCCGCTTTTCGAGCTTTTCCCTCATTCCCTCGGGGAAACGTCCGCCGAAGACAATACCGTTTTCGGCGACTGCGGCTGCGAGTGTTTCTATCGCTATCTTGCTGTCTGAATAAGGGCAGTTCACGTTTTCCCCGTCAGCGCTCACGGGGAGCGGCAGGATAAGGTTATCCGCCTTTTCGTTCAGCGAGATAAGACTGCGGAAAATACCTCCGTCGGTGCTTATGCCGTTGTCGAAACCTATCGTATTTACAAAGCAGCCGTTTTTTCTCAAAAATTCTGCAAGCTTTACAAAGCGCAGATCACCGCCCGCTATAAGAAATCTTTTTTTCATTTAAAGCATTCCTTTCTGTGTTTGCCTGTGCAAAGCTATGCGGCTCTGCCTATAACCATAATATGAAAACCCCCCGTCTGCTGTTACACAAACGGGGGTTTTCTCTATACCACGAAAGGATAACAAGGGGGAGGTTATCTATTTTCGTTGATATATGTGCTTGCACGGTTCTGAATGATGTCCGCAACTTCGTCAACGGACTTCTGACCGCTGAAATATGCCTGAACTTCCTCGTCGATGATCTTGAGGAGGTCGGTATCATATTCGTATACTGTATTTACGGACTTGATGAAGTTCATCATACGCTCGTTGTCCGCATCGGTATTGGGGGTGATAGTGAACGACTGGTTGCCGATCCATACCTGATCGTCATAGTATTCTTTCTTGCCTTCATTTTCCCAGTAAGGACGTTCCTTTGCCTTTTCCGCAAGCTTATTGAGTGCGGAGAGCTTTACTGGGAAGTCGCTTACATTTTCCTGCGCCTCATCGGTGAGGAGCGTTTTGATGAATTCCCATGCGCCGTCGGGGTTCTTTGCCTTTTCCATTATTGCAAGAGAGGTGTTTATCTGGAGCATCGAACCATTGCCTTTATCGGACGGAATGCCGACCATTGAAACAGGCTCGCCGAAGTAGCCCTCTTCGTCTTGCTTGATAACACGGAAGTCGTAGATGTATTCATCGCGGAGGATAGTCTTTCCCGTGCGGTAGGAGTTTTCACGCTCTGTCCAGTAGCTGTCGTCCTGATAAAGCCTGCGCCGATAGCATAGACGAAGAGGTTGAAAACGAACGTAACCTGACCTGCAAGTGAAACCGCAGAGAGAGAGTCCTGATTGAGAACGCCGAGCATTACAGCGTCCGTGATGCTCACGAGCGCAAGCATTATCTGCTGGAGGGTTATCGGAATAACTAATCTTATAAGCTTATTGGTAAACTCACTTTTTGTTCTTGCCATATTCATTCACTGCCTTCATTGCTTCATCATCGAATTTTCTGTTCTTGAAATAATACTGCTTGTCATCATCGGTTATCGGGCGGATAACACGGCAGGGATTTCCTGCGGCGATAACGTTGTCGGGGATATCCTTTGTGACAACACTGCCTGCGCCGATAACAACGCCGTTTCCGATCTTTACACCGGGACAGATAACGGTATTTCCGCCTATCCAGCAGTTATCGCCGATAGTAACGGAGATGCCGTATTCATACATCGTGTTTCGTGCCTCATAGTGAACGGGGTGACGTACGTCACTGACCATTCCGTCGAACTTCAGATAAGAGAGCTGACATAAGGCTAGACTGTCCACATCATTCA
>ENA-UEYI01002931-UEYI01002931.1-human-gut-metagenome-genome-assembly--contig:-NODE-2931-length-10976-cov-21.323241_pt1 | contig 10976 bp, 5 predicted proteins | sample MGYA00242900_ERZ507916 | MGnify/ENA primary metagenome ERZ507916 (study PRJEB26167, sample SAMN06115521) | human gut metagenome | host: Homo sapiens | place: China:Chongqing | collected 2015-09-02...
AATTGGGGGGCGGGCTACTGGGGGGCGGGTTTTTACCCCGCGGCAGCAGGCTTGAACATCTACTTATAGTTGCTAAGCGACTATAAGCAACCTGCTGCTGCCGCGGGTTAAAAACCCGCCCCCCAATTAGCCCGCCCTCCAATTAGGCAGACAAATTGCAGTTTTTCTTTCTCACTCTATCCAAAGGCGGAGGGTTTGGTCTTGTCCATTTGACAGTGTAACACGGAGAATGAGAAGTCCTGCGGGACAAGGCATGGTGAGCGCGTGAACGCAATCATACCGAGCCGTCGACAACAGACGGCCTGTGACATCGTAAAGCGTGACTTGCTGAATGCGCTGATCTGATACTTCAGGAAGTGAGAGAGAAAGCACACGATGCGATACAGAGAGTTGGAGAGAGGAGGTTTTCTTCTCGTTTGTAGGCGCAACTATGCTATTCACTACCGATGGCGTTCGTTGCAATACAAAACGGTTGAGTACAACAGAGGAACCTTTGAAGGACAAAGGCTGCGTACACTGCAGAGGCTGCTGCACATTTACTTTTGTATCTATCAGTTGATAGTCTGAGAGTTGCACACCACCTATGCTCTCAGCCTCAAGGGTTAAAGAGTCGCAATCGGCAGCATATATGCCTAAAGGGATACGCTCCGTCTTTGTTGACACTTGAGCCACGTCGAAGGGCTGCAGCGTATCGTCTATACTAAATAATGATAGTTGGGGCTTGGCCTCAGCATCAAACAAGGTGGAAGAGGTTATATTGCTCTGAGTCGAATCTTCAAACAATAAGGTAGAAGCTTTCACACCATTGGGAGCAATGGCTGTTAAACGCAAACCACGCACCTTGCTTTGCGTAGTCGTAGTGGTAGAGGCATTGCCCGAAAACATCTGGGGAGCGAACTGTAAAGTGCAATCGGTGGCAGCCTTCGATAGTTCTACAAAGAAGGCTTCTGCAGGGGCGATCGTGCTGGCTGCACCACACGTTATCAACTCTCCGTCAGCCTTTACGGCCGTGTTGACAGTATTGCCGTCATACGTCTTAACGGTTTTCACCGCTGGGTTGGCGGCTAAGAAAGCCGACACGTCGAGGTAACTTTGGAAGGGATTGCCCACTAAGAAGAACGGGGTCGCATCAGTGGCCGTAAGGTGAATGCTCAAAGGCGCATCGGTTGTCACGGCATGTGTGTAGACACTGCGCTGCTGCGTTTGTTCCACACCATTGATATAGCCCGTATATGTAGTGGTAAGGGGCGCAGTGTCTTGTGGTTCGTAAATGAAGCGTCCTACATGGTCGCGCACCAAGCCTGTTTCGCTCACATTCATGGGTTGACGGTCGAAGTCGTTGTAATAAGTATAGGCCGTATGCGTCTTGGGCAAGCGAAAACGAAATACAGTATTATCCGACAAAGAGTCGTTGTCCACCCAGAGTGAGAAACCCTCGCCCAGCGTGTAGTTGTGCGCCAAGTGATTGAAGTGGTGACTCCAATGTGCCTCATCGACGCTGATGTCGGTAATTATCCCATCGGCCAAGCGTCCTACGGCCGTTTTATCCCAAAGGCGCTGATAGACGATCGGATTGAAACGATTTTGGGGTGACGTCTCGTCATTCAATTCGGTAAAGTAATCGGCCGTATGTACGCCCTTCATGCTACGTGGCACGAAGTAATCACCCGAGTAAGTATTCTGCAGCGTAGCAGAGAGCAAATAATAACGATTGGGCACAAACGAGTGTTCTATCCACGCTTGGTGATAATTGAGCAAGGACGTACCTGCCACACCTGCCTCAGGGGCGAAATGAATGTTATTACAACAGTATTCGTCTACGTTGTCGGCCGTGATAGATTCCTCTAACACAGGGTAACGCGCAGCTTGCGAAGGGAGAATGACATCGGTACAGCAATAGGGCGAACCCTCTGTCCAATTGTTCCACTCATTCCAATCGCTGCTATTGGCATCGCGTCGCCACGTGGTCACGTTGGGCGAAACGGTGTAAGGCGCATTATTGAGCAAGTTGCCACTGGCGTCGTAGAACAACATAGAGTAACGCCCCACTGTCTTCATCGTATAGCTGCGACTAAACGATCCATTCGTTTCTGAGGTGAAACGATCATCAATGTCTTGTTCCTTCATCACGATACGATAGTCAGTGGTTGAAGTGCCAACACCGCTTATCGTAAGCTTTCCGTTCTGACAGACGCGATTGAGCTGTATGTCCTTAATCGTTGAGTTACACGACTCGGTGTCTTTACAGTCGGGTATGCCGTCGTTGTCTATATCGCCACGAATAAAGATGCCATAGAACTTTTGTATGTCAAGTGCCGAAACGACTCCTGCTATCGTGAGTCGCACTTCGTCATACACATTCTTGGGTTGCATGAGTAAGAGGTTCTTCTCGCCATAGCCCGCCACATTGGCACCTATTACATTCCAATCAGTAAACTTATCGCCTGTCTTTTTGCCCTTGTAATAAGTCTCAACGGTGAGCCAACCACCTACGGATGCACCTAAGGCATAGGTCTTTTGGTCGACCACAATGCCTAACTGATGACGAAAGTCGAGCGTGCGCCCCATGTTGACAGCGATAACAGAACCGCCTCCTACGTCCACCGAACTGACAATGGTCATGGCCGTTTGGAGATTACCGTCAACGAAGCAACTCAAGTTGTCGTCAACTCCCGCCACACGCACAGCACCTGCCATTTGACAAGCATTGGCATTGATTGTAGTACCCGTCGTATCGCTCAACACCACCGCACCACAACTCAAGGCATTGGCACAAGGGGATTTAACGTCTTCAAGAAAGGCATAATAGAGTTTGAGTTTTGAAAGTCCTAGATCCAACACGCCCGACTTCCATAGTACGACTTGATTGAACTTAATCGTTTTGGCATCTTTGTCTATCGGTTCGACACGAATACTAAAGCGCACCTTTTGCGTCTTTGAGCTGGTGCCGATACCGGCCGCAACAGCATTGCTCTCGGTGATAACATGGCGATAAACTTCCTTACCACCATTGTAGCATCGTATTTGGAAGAACTCTAACACTTTGGCATCTATCACCTCGTTGTCGCTCTCTACGATAAAGCCCACATTCACGGCTTGCTGCCCTTCTTTATCACCGTCGAACATCAAGCCGTCTGTGCGTTTCACACCAGCTATGGCCAAGTTGTTGGCCACACCTAAACCGCCCACGTACGTTGCATAATTGCCATAATCCTTATCAAGTAGGTTCTGTCCATTCTCAAGGTTTGATATAGAGATGAGAGCTCCCGTTCCGTCGGGAATGTCCTTGTCCATTAATTCATACGTACCTTTCGCCGCCTCATCAAGATTGACAAAGTCCGTTCCGCAGTGCTCCGTCTTATCGGAATTGAAGCCCGTACCTACTGATAGCGTGACGAAGTCGTAACACCCATCGGCTGCGGTGGCACGGAAGGTATATTCACCCGATTCGTTCATGCCCGTTACGTAGCCAGAAGGGGTAACTTTAGCCGAAGCACCTTTAGGTTGGAGTTCGAGTGTCCACTTTACCGATAGCGAAGGATTGGAGTGGAGTTGGAAGGAGGTTTGCGTGTCACACACATTCGTATTTGGGGTAGGACGAATGTCGCAATGGTGGTCAACATCGGGTTTTTCCTTTACAAAACCATAGTATACCAACATACCACCCAAGTCCACTTTCAGTCCGCCATAAAAGGCTATGCGCGCACCTGAGAAGTCTTGTTTGGCCAAAATCGAAACGGTGCCGTCGCCTCCTGAGGCTACTCCGAGTCCGAGCACACCTGCTGAGAGCGTTTCGGTCTGTATCTTCTTGCCGTCGCGGTTATAAAGCTCTATGTTGATAGCCGAACCGAGAGTGAGGTCCAATACTGCCGCATTTTTATACTTAAAGCCCACTTCCGACCCAGCACGAAACACTTCCTGTCCCGTGTCGTGTTCACCACCAGGAGCTGTCTGTATCTTCACACCTCCCATATAGGCCAAGCCTACGATTGGAGTAAGTGCAGCACCATTCGTCAAGTCATCGTCTACCAACTTTTTTATTTCACTGCTTACTAAAGGGAAGGGAATACCCAACAAAACGGGGTTCTCGCCCGAAGCTTTCTTGATATAGGCCCCTGGGGCAGGCGTATCCTTAGCCTCGCCATATTTTTTCACACCGTTTTCAGTCAGATAGGTATTATTCTCTTTGCCCACAAAGGCATACTTTATTTTAAGTGCTGTACCCAAGTCGAGGTTGACACCGCCTGAGGGTTGCAGACAGACTTCGTCAAATATCTCCTTTGCTTTAGCCGTCAAGCAGATGCAAGCATCGTCAGAGCCAGGCACTTTGATCAGCGTCAAACTCACGCCTCCAGCATTCTGACCTTCCTCTACGGGCACTGTGCTACCCAACTTGCCGTCGCGATAGAACACCAAACTCATCGCTTTCACTACATCGAGTGACAACACACTGCTTCCCGACGAGGCCACAATACAGAAACCGGCCTCTGTGCCCTCGCCATAATAATTGTTTTTATCGCGCACGCTCACAATCGGATTGACCGTTACGCCAACTTTGAGCACAGCGGGGAAGGTGGCATAATCGGTCAAGTCCTCATTCGTCACGTTGCCCAAACTATCGGCCCAAGTAGCTACACCGACTGCACTTACCAACTTGTTAACGTAGCACCCCCGACCGACTAAAGCTCGTCGATTGGTCAAGTAGCGCCAATTCTCCACCGTGGGTTGATTTTCATTCGGATCGTGGTCGTACCAAATGGTACGACGACCGTCTAATTGTCCGTCGGCCGTGGGCGTATCGTCTGCTCGAGTGGGAAGGGCGAACAATAGTTGGAGGATACATATATAGAGAAGAGATAAACAAATGCGTTTCATGATGATACTTTCTTATAAGTAGGTGTTCAAAATTAGTTGATATGAATTGGTGCAGTATTTCGTGCAGAAACATAGGTTGAAGAGGGAGCGTAGCGGGCTACGTGACCGATGAAACCTATGTTTCTGGGCGAAAGAATGCGCCAAGGCATATCGACTAATTCTGAACATGATTATATAAACTAATTTTGAATACCTACTTAGCAGCTATTCTAACTCCGTCTTTGAGGTGAGTGTGGAGAGGTTACCCTTAAACTGGTAGCGTTGATTGCGACGCAAATAGAACGTATTGTCTACCACGTCGGGCGAGATAATGCCTGTACCCGTCTCGGCCGATGATAGTTCGCTCACTTCGATGGGATAATTGTAGGCATAACGTGATAAAAGACCATCGCGTATAAACGTGCGAATGGCCAATTTTGTGGCGGTTGGCAAGAGCCAAGCGGTAAGGGTGACAGTGCTGCCCACGCTGAGTCCAGTATTGACAAAGCCTACCAAGGTGTAAGTGCCTTTTTTCATTGTAGTGTGAATGGGATTGAAAGGCTGAAGAAAGTCGTCGTAGGCTGATAGTTTTACCGAAGTACGCGTTTCGTTGGCCAAGAGTCCTATCCATTGCAACGTACCGCTTTCGTATAGCTTATCAATCTTGAGCGTAAGTTGCACCTTTGCCATACCCCGATAAAGCACACCTAACAAGGGGTAGGTAGAACTGATGCTATCTGCAGCATTCTTTTCGTGAAAGTGTATCACTTTATTTCCATTAACGGAGGTACATTGACCATAAAACAATTGAGGAGCGTAACACAACTGACCGCTCAAGGAATGGGTGTTGTGTGTTACAATGCTTGCTCCATTTCGGAACTCTTTCCAAGAGTCATGGACCACGTGCGTAAGGTCTGCTTCAAATTGATCTAATGTAGTATGAGCTGCGAGGTTAAGCGTAAACAGGTTTTCTTCGCCCACATCGGCCAGCAGTTGATTGGAAAAGGGGAGGCTGCGCGTCAAACTATAGGCTAAGGCTACGACCCGATAGGCATAACCTTTCATTTTCTTCAGCTTACCATGAGCCGTGAGTCGATGCGCCGAAGTGGTGGCACGACTGCACGTGACGGTTTGATCGTTAGTAGGATCATAGACAAAGTCGGAGTCAGCATAGTCGTCGTCACTGTTATAGTAGGACACATTTTCTTGTGTCTCTTTACAACGAAAGGCTATTATGCGTACCGTGTTGGTTTGTTCCGTCTCTGCCTCACCATCTACAGTGGGATTCATCGGGTCGGTACTCCCCGGTGGTGCAGAACGAGTCGCACGTTGTCCCAAAGTCAAGGTGATAGGTACTGTCGTTGCCTCATCAGCAGTCGCTGGCTGTAGTTCATCGTCCGAGCAGGCCGTCCATAACAGGCAGGACAATAGATATATAATGGTACGAAGTTTCATAATTTTCTAATCATAGTTTATAATCACAACAAAAGAAGGCAACCATTCGCACATTTGCACATTCGCACATTTGCACATTAACCCAAGGCGACCATTCGCACATTTGCACATTCGCACATTCGCACATTAAAAAATCTCATACTCATGGTCTTTCTCAAAATTAGGTTCAACCTCTATCACTATATCGCTTTCGGCCTCGCCCAAACTTACGGGTTCGTTCTCCTGTTTGTTGAGAACCCCAATCGTATAGAAGCAATTTGCGCGGAGCGGATAGACATAGTTGCGCGCCTTCGCCGTACCCAAAGCCACGTTATAGGTCTTATACAAAGTCGTTCCCTTATAGGCCTTGAGTTGTAAGGTGTGACTATCGGTCGCAGTCGGAGCCTCAATCGGCAGTAAGTAGCAAGCGGACAATACGCTACCCGCTTGTTTGGTCAAGTGTGTGCCCGATAGAGTTGCGCCTTTTAGGGTCGCATCTGTGACGGGGAGGTCGAGCAGGCAGGTAGAGTTGGTCAAGAACTGTGTGCCATGGTCGGCATAAGTGCCGTCCGAGGTACTAGGCTGCTTTACGAGAGGAACGTCCGTATGTTGATTGGAATAGAGGTGGAGTTGGAGGTCGGTCACGTCGGTGGGAATGTCGGTGACGTACACTTGTACGCCCACCACGCGTCGATAAAGTTCGATTGTCACGGCATTGTTGCTCGTAGGATCAACTTGTAAGGTAGCCGTTCCAGCAAAGAGTTCGGCATGTGATAAGTCAGTGGCCGTCCGTTCCATAGCTAACTGCGCCACGGCATTGCCTAAAGTCGTGCCTATAGTGACGGCATCGGGCAGACCGTAAGCATAGGCTGCACCCTCGGTCGTATTAGTAGGGTCGTCATCTAAACCTACAGCTAAGAAGGTGTAAGTAGTTGATCCGTCAGGACTAAATTCACTAAGCGGCAAGGCATAGGCCTGTTCGGCCGTAGCTCCTACGGGCTGCGTCCACCGTACGTTGCGGCTCACGATGCAAGGCGCATCGGCCGACATTCCTTTAAATATATAGAGCTGCACATAGCTAACGTGCTGCACATTGTCCGATGAGAGCAATGTGGTGCGCATGCCATGCTGTACAGCAGTAGTTTCAAAACGAAGGGTTAGTTGTGGTGCACAATCTATCACGGGGGCGCTTTCTTCCGCACAACCCATCAACAATACAAGGCAACACATACTAACAGCAAAAAGCAAATGCTTCAGCATAAGATTGTTTATATGTCATTCGTAGCGTTTGATACGCTATCTAAAAAAGCAAAAAAGGCTGTGCTGTGCCACAAAAGTGAGTGTTTGTGCACGGCACAGCCTTTTATATTGTACTTGGGGATTATGAACTCAATAATAATAACTGAACAAGTATAATGTCATTCCCCCCAAGTTAAAAGAGTTCGCGATTAGTCACCAATCGTCATGCGGTTGATTACCTCCCAGTTATCGTTCACACGGAGGATAATGCTTTGTGCCTTATCAAGTGGCTCGGGTTCGTTAGGATTAGTACCTGGAGTGTGACTGTCCTTGTTGTCCATCTTCTTACCGAGGGTGTACATATGGTTACGGAAGAAGCTGAAATTTTGTTCCGTTTCGGTTACGGATAATGCCGCTTTCTCTACGTCTTGACCAGCAGATTGGGCAGCAGCCATTTTTACCGGCCATGCCTTAAGAATATTGCCATTTACATCGAGCAACTGCAACTCGAGGGTAGCTGCATCAGTAGCAGCGAAAGGTATAGCGAAGCCACCAGCGAAAATAGTACCCTCTTGGTCAGTCAAGTAGCCCTTATCTTTCAATACATTCTTCCAACCACCGTCCTTCTCATCAAGGATACCATCATTGTTCTTATCGCCTTCAGTAAACCAATCGGTTACCTTGATATTGTAAACGGTATAGGCATCGTTCTCTGTACTACCATTGAACTTTGCGTCCTTAGGAGTTGCGGGCTCTGAACCATTGACTACGTACATGATGTCGTTGTTCGTCGTAGTAAAGCTTGAGTTGAAATTACCATAAGTCAACTTCGTATTCTTGCTACGTGCTACCAAACGTACATTGGTAACTTGCTTGTTATTTACCTTAAATGGGATAGAAGTGAAGTAACCATAGTAACCTGCTACTTGACGATGAAGCGTTACGCTGGTGTTAATAGCTGCATGGTCTACATCCAAATTAATGCTTGACTCACCTGCAAATGCCTCTTGAGCTGCCTTGTCGTCAGCTACTTCGGCGGAGAAGTTGCCAGCAACTACTTCCCCCTTTTTTGCATCAACAATGGTGTTAGTCTTGAAGTCGGTTGCGGTGTAACCTACGGCAGTGATGGTGTATTCACCTGCATTCAAACGATCAGCACCTTCAAGTTTCAACGTACACTCACGGCCGTGACCATTGTCCGTATAAGGTTTTGACACTGTTTCTGTGTTCCAATTGGCAATAATCTGGTGATAAACCACTTCGTTCGTTTTCTTATTGCGAATAACTACGGCTACTTTATCAATGTTCTGATCAGGCTCTTCGCTATTCAGTTCACGACCACGCGTTGACTTGTCACCTGTGCTGGCTACAGCAATCTTAATCGTCTGTACGTCGTTGTCGGCAGGAGATACAATGTCGTCACTGCTACAAGCTGCCAATGACATCATACCTGCCAAAGCAGCAACACTCATGAAATATTTTTTCATAATGCTACGTGTTTAAAGGGTAAGCGTGAGGAGTAAACCCGACAGTAAGGGATTACACAAGCACTTTTTTTGAGCCAAGGTCATTGCTCTTCAGGTTTGCCCAAGGTTATATTTATGTTAGTTTGTTTCTAATCATTCGGTTTCCTGTTTTGAGGTTATGAGATTATGAAGTTATACCACGTTAATGTTAATCATCAACTCAACTAACCTTATAACCTTAAAACGCAGAACTGAGGGGGGCCTAAGTATGATAATCTTTAAAGTGACTATTTGTGATTACCCCGTTTTACACGCCCCTATTATAGAGTGCTACTCAATCACCATATTATTAATCACCTCCCAATCATCATTGATGCGCACGTAGATGTCGAAATTTTGTTTTTCGACAACGTAGACGTAGCGCAAGGCGGTAATTGTGTTACGATAGAGTGTGGTAATGACGGGACGCGGTGTGAGTTGCGGAATTTCATTGCCTTGTTTGTCATAAATGCGTATAGTAACCGTTGTCTTGTCCTTCGCCACACTGGGAGGCAATACGGTATAAGTGGTTACGCCCGTGTGTGACGAGAAACGGCTACGGTTGCCTGTTTGCATCTCGCCGTCGTATGCAAAACTTTTGTCACACTCTTCATAGAGTCCCGTCTCCTTCTTCTGCGACGACGTGGCTTCCCATGCTTCGGGAAGTCCTTCTATACTGATGTCGAGTTTGCTCTTTATACGCCGCAAGAGCAAAGTGTGGTCGGCATGACATGCATCATAGGTCAAAGTGTCGTGTACCAAGTAGGGATCTTCCGCAGGATCGTCAAGATTGGTCAGTTCAGGAAATTCTAATCCTTCGGGCATAGCCCCCCACACACTCACCACATAACGACCAAAGGGTAACGTGTCGGGCAGGGAAATGTCGTCGCGTTGGCGGTCGGTGGGAGCAAGATAAGCAGCTCGCTCGGCCACGACTTGTCCCGTTTCGGCATTGGTCACGCACCACGAGAGGGTGCTAACATACGTTGACAGAGGGCCATTGGTTGGTCGCAACGACTCGGTAGCGAATACGGCAGCATTGGAGTAGTTATAGTCTTTTACGCCTACGTGGAGCGTCAAGGCTGGACATGCAGGCAGGTCGTCATATACGCACGCCGTGAGTAGCAGCAAAGAACTAATGAGACTGAGCGCAATGGTAAAAAAAAGTTTCATGTATGCGCTTGATTGGTTCAATACATATATACAGTTGTACGAGTTTCGCCTTCCCGTCAATAATTCTCGAAAAGGGTACAATAGGGCAGAATTCAAAGCGCACGCTTCAAATTCTTACAACGTCTAAACTCGTTTAACTGAGCGAAAAATTCAAGATTAAAAAAACAAACATGTGTAGGAAGTACTTTCTTTATATCGGTGTCTTGACTTCCCAACGGTTTGAGCAGAAGAAAACATAAAGTAGAAATAAACTTACGCCAAAGGTACGTCTACCTATACATGGCGTAGAGCAAAAGATTTACCAAATGTTTTGGTCTACGTGAGGTGTTGCGTGATTATATACAATACGCGTATATCGTATGTTACGTTTAGTTTTAGTTGAACGCGTATGTGTGTAACCATTCGCTTTACACCTCAAAATTTAATCGTCAAGTGGCCTTTCGGCCTTAATTCGTTTGCGAATTTAATGAATTCCTTAAATTACCCCCCCCTGTAAGATTAATAAACATTAAACAAGACAATATTAGCCACTTTTCAGGAAAGAAGTGACAATAAAAAGGGATATTAGTGTGTGTGGGGGGTGGGGAAAGGTGGAAGGGGAGAGGCTTTCAAATCGCAGTTTAACGTCTCTAATTCCCCCAAAAAAGCGTGCCTTATTGCTCATACAGAACAATAAAGCACGCATTATATATATGGGTGGTTCTAAAAATTCTGTTTTTAGAGTTCTGCTATTCTGAAATGTGATTTGTACGCTCTCGAAAGTGTCTTTTT
>ENA-UEYI01002932-UEYI01002932.1-human-gut-metagenome-genome-assembly--contig:-NODE-2932-length-10964-cov-5.646000_pt1 | contig 10964 bp, 5 predicted proteins | sample MGYA00242900_ERZ507916 | MGnify/ENA primary metagenome ERZ507916 (study PRJEB26167, sample SAMN06115521) | human gut metagenome | host: Homo sapiens | place: China:Chongqing | collected 2015-09-02...
TGGGCTTCCAGCCGTGTTTGGAACGCCGCCACACGCCGGGATGGCTTCAGCGGGCTTTCCTCCACATCGTTCAGAGGAATCAGGTTTACGTGTCCCGGCATTCCCCGCAGCTTTTTTGCAATGAGGTCCGCCTGCCAGTCATGGTCATTGACTCCGTCGATCATGGCGTACTCAAAGGAAATCCGCCGCCCTGTTTTTTCAAAATACCGATGGCAGGCGTCAAACAGCTTCTCCACATCGTAGGCCCGGTTCACCGGCATGATCTTCGACCGGGTCTCGCTGTCCGGCGCATGGAGAGATACCGACAGCGTCAGCTGCAAATTCAGCTCCGCCAGCCGGTCAATGCCCGGAATCACGCCGCAGGTAGAAAGAGAGATGTGGCGCATCCCGATATTCAAACCGTCCGGGTGATTCACAAGCTCCAAAAAACGCAGTACGTTATCCAAATTGTCCATCGGTTCGCCGATGCCCATAAGTACGATGTTGCTGATTGGAAGTCCTGCGTCCTTCTGCGTGAAAATGACCTGATCCAATATCTCTGATGGTATAAGGTCTCTTACCTTGCCAGCAATTGTAGACGCGCAAAAAGCACAGCCCATTCGACAGCCAACCTGACTGGAAACACATACGGTATTTCCATGGTGGTACTGCATCAAAACCGTTTCAATGCAGTTCCCGTCCGCCAGCTCCCAAAGGTATTTGATCGTACCAGCCAGCTTTGAAACCTGCTTCCGGGCCACAGTGGGTACCGTCAGGATACATTGCTCCTTCAGCTTTTCCCTGAGGGCCTTCGGCAGATTGCTCATCTCATCAAAGGAAGTAACACCGCGATAGAGCCATGTGAACACCTGCTTGCCCCGAAACGCCGGTTCGCCCATCTCCTTGAGAGCTTGCGTCAGTTCCTCCTGCGTCAGTGATTTTAAATCGATCATAGTTCCTTCCGTTTCATGCGGCAAATGTAAAAATGTGTGTCCTATGGAAGTAGATGTTACAGATAATTCCAGAAAACGAAAAAACGGTACGGAATGTATTCTTTGCTTTGAATGCGTGAAGAATTGTCCGAGAGATGCACTATAACTTCCAGTTTGTGGGGAAGGAACACCTATATGTCAAAACCCAAAATCGCCTTTATCTGTGTCCATAATTCCTGCCGCAGTCAGATTGCCGAAGCCTTTGGCAAGGTACTGGCCGCAGATGTGTTTGAAAGCTACTCGGCTGGAACCGAAACCAAACCGCAGATCAATCAGGATGCTGTGCGCCTGATGAAAGAACTATATGGCATCGACATGGAAAAGACACAGTATTCCAAGCTGATTTCTGCAATTCCAAAGCCGGATATCGCTATTTCCATGGGCTGCAATGTCAGCTGCCCGTTCATTGGCAGACCTTTTGATGAGAATTGGGGTCTGGATGACCCTACCGGAAAAAGCGATGATGAATTCAAGGCAGTCATGGAGCAGATTCGTCAGAATGTCCTTACGTTAAAATCGAAACTTTACGATGGTTCCAGTTTTTGAAACCCTCAAAAGTAAGGTCTTGATAGAATGCATCGGTTCATGCTATACTAAAACCAGTTTTATTGTACGGACAAAAATAGAAAGTGAGGCTTGCCAATGGACACCACAAAACGCTCTCCCCTTGACCGCCTGCTCTTTGCCACTTTTCTGAAAGGCCGCACTTCTTCCCGCGACTTGTGGGAAGAAAAGGGCGATATGACCCCCGAAGATAACCAGAAGATCATCGAGGAAACCAACGAGATCATCAACGATGATTCCACCTATCCCTTCATCAGCTACCTGACCGACCTGCTTGCTAAGTCCAAACCCTCCGATGATGCTGTCAAGAAACTGCACGACTGCATCGACAAAGTTGCAGTTGCGTTGGGACACGACAGCACCGATGTGTTCCGTGCGCTCCTTGCAAAGCTGATCGAGGAGCCGGAAGAAAAGCAGACCTTTGACCGTCTGCTGGAGATGGCAGAAAAGTCTGCCGCAAAGCACGAATAAAATACCATAGATTCCATAAGCGAGTGACCTGAAAAGGCCGCTCGCTTTTTTGTTTACCATGAACTTGAAGGGAGGAACGCTATGCCAAGCAAAACCGAAGAATACCTTGCCCTTGCCCAGCGCACGGCGAACGGCTTGACCCGGTACTGGGAAAGCTGGACGGACTACCTGACCACCGCATCCCGGTTGTACAAGTACCCCTTTGCAGACCAGTTGATGATTTACGCTCAGCGGCCCGATGCCACCGCCTGCGCCGAATTTGACATTTGGCGCAACCGGATGAACCGCTATGTCAGGCGTGGCTCTAAGGGCATCGCTCTGCTGGACGAATCCAGCGGATTCCCTCGACTGCACTACGTTTTTGACGTAAGCGACACCGGGGTGCGCCGCAATTCCCGTGACCCGGAGATGTGGCAGTACAATGACGACCTGAAACAGCCGGTTTCGGAAATGTTGAGCAAGACCTACGGCATCAGCGGGGAGCGTGTCAGCCAGCAGCTTGCCGATGTTGCCGGGAAACTGGTGGCGGATTACTGGGACAACAACGGCGGGGACATTCGTGCCATCGTTGACGGTTCGCTCTTGATGGATTATGATGAAGCCGGGGTGGAGATGCAGTTCAAAAGCGCAGCTGCAATCAGCGTCACCTACACGCTGCTGGAACGCTGCGGATTTGAGCCTGCCGGGTGGTTCGACAAGGACGACTTCCGAGCCATCCACGAGTTTTCCACCCCAGACAGTGTTTACGCCCTCGGCGCAGCCGTCAGCGACATGAGCCGGGAGGTGCTACGGAACATCGAGCGCACCGTAAAAACAACCATTCGCCGCCGCAATGCAGAAAGGAGCCAATATGAATACGAACAGCAGAAACGTGACCTACTCGACCGTCGGGGACTACCAGCTCCCGAACCTGACCCTGAACCAGCCCCGGAAGCCGCTGGGCAAGTACGGCAGGCTGCGCCGGACGTACCTGAAAGACCATCGCCCGGTGCTGTACAACACGATGCTCCTGAACGGGAGCCTGTACCCGCACCTGATGGAGGTGGAGCAGACGGCAGAGAGCCAGATGCAGCAGACCATGAAGCAGCTTCTGAAACAGAACCCGGCCCCGGACAAGGAGCAGAATCAGATGGCGTGGGTGCAGCACATGAACAGCCTGCGGGCACAGTCAGAGGAACTGGTGCTGATGGAACTGATTTACAGCTGAGTTTCTTCGATGCCCACATCCCTACCGAAGCTGAACAAATTGAAACCATCGACCGAGCGGAGAGCGAAAAAACGCCCTCCGCTTTTGTTTTGTCGCAGGCTGAAATCGAGAACGAACTGCGTAAGCATGGTTCTGGGTTTACAGGTGGCAAGCAGCGCATTATGGCACTGTACCAGACCCAGCCTGACCGAAAACTCCGTGCCAAGGCTCTGGCAAAGGAGTACGGAATCGGTGGGCACTCCCACGATTATCTGGATGGCAGCAGAGGGTTTGTCAACCACGACGGGAGAGGAATGGAATTTGACCATTACCCCGAACACAAGAAATTCACGTTAAGCTGGACACAGGTGGAAAAGTATATCGACCTGATGATCCAGTCCGACCGCTACCTGACGGACAAGGAAAAGGAGCATTACACGCCGCCCGTCAGCGCAGAGCCAGATGCCACCCTGACCCATGCAAAAAACCTGATCCGGGAATTTTGTCAGGAAGAATATGATTCTGAGCCGGACTTTTCTGACCTGTCCAAGATCGGCGTTGCCTACACCAACGCCACCGATGAGAATATTCCCATTCAAGTTAATGTGGATTTGGTGGGATACCGTGTGGAGCGGTATCTGGGCGAGGTGCTGATAGACGAACGCCAGTACGAAAGTCTGGAAGAACTGACCGAGACCGAGTTGGAAGCACTGGATTTTTCGGAACTGGTCAGCGTTACGGACGAGGAACTGGAGCATTACCACAACAAGGCGGAGGAGCACTCGGCACTGTTGCCGCTGGATGCCGCCACCGAATATAACACCCTGAAGGAGCAGCACCCGGATGCGCTGGTGGGTTTTGAACAGGGCGGTCAGTTTGAGTTTTACGGCGAGGATGCCCGGAAGGTCTGCGAACTTGTAGGCGGAAAGCTGCTGGAAAAGGAAACGGAATTGGGCACAGTCCCGGTCACCGGTTTTCCCCGCGACCAGTGGGCATACCGTGCCAAACAACTGTGGCAGTGCGGCGAGAACATCTACCTTGCCGGACTGAACGAGGACGGCACCCACCACCAAACCAAGTATCTGCGCCGGGAGGATTATCTGCCGCTGGGTGCTACCATCCACATGGAGGGGCGCGCTTTCCGGGTGGATACGGTAAACTTTGATAAGGGCAGCGTATCCTTGCAGGACGTGGCATTGGCAGAAATGCGGATACCAGTTTTCCGGGAGGAACCGCTAGCGCTTGTCCGGGAGTTGTACGAGGAGCAGGATATGATGGAATCCCCCCTGCCCGATTACAAGGTCGGTGACAATGTTGTGGTCGAACTCCCCACTCGAACTATTGAGGGGAAAGTTGGCTATGTGGGTGAAACGGATGTTCGCATCGACACCAGTACGCACGGGCAGTCATGGGATAACGAAGTTATCAATAAGCAACAATTCGAGGAGGGCTTGCGGCAGAACGAACCAAATTCTACCCGGCCAGTTCGTACTGAAAAAACGGTTGCCGTATACCCCGCCAAGGAAAACAATCTGCCGTTTGACATTGTAATTCAGACGATAAGCACAGAATCGCCCACAGTTGAAGCGGAACGTCCCACACTTGAACTTGCCGGGAACTTCCGTATCACAGATGACCATTTGGGCGAGGGCGGCGCAAAGCAAAAGTACGCCCGGAACATCGAAGCCATCCGCACCCTGTTCAAGCTGGAACAGGAGCAACGTGGTGCCACCGCTGAGGAACAGCAAGTGCTTTCCCAGTATGTGGGCTGGGGCGGTCTGGCGGATGCCTTTGACCCCAGCAAAGATAGTTGGGCAAAGGAATATGCAGAGTTGAAAGGACTGCTCTCCGAGGATGAGTACGCCGCCGCCCGTTCCAGCACCCTGAACGCCCACTATACCAGCCCTACCGTCATCCGTAGTATCTACGATGCCGTGGAGCGCATGGGTTTCCACAGCGGTAACATTCTGGAACCTAGTATGGGCGTGGGCAACTTCTTTGGAATGCTGCCGGACAGCATGGCAGACAGTCGGCTGTACGGTGTAGAACTGGACAGCATCACCGGGCGCATCGCCAAAAAGCTGTACCCGCAGGCTGACATTACCGTGGCGGGCTTTGAGACCACTGACCGCCGTGATTTCTACGATTTGGCGGTGGGCAACGTGCCTTTCGGTCAGTACAAGGTCAACGATAAGGCGTACAACAAGCTGGGATTCTCCATCCACAATTATTTCTTTGCGAAAGCCATCGACCAAGTGCGTCCGGGCGGCATTGTGGCGTTTGTGACTTCTCGTTATACCATGGACAGCAAGGACAGCACCGCCCGCAAACACATGGCAGAGCGTGCCGATTTGCTGGGTGCTATCCGTCTGCCGAATAATGCGTTTCGCGCCAATGCTGGCACAGATGTTGTCAGCGACATTATTTTCCTGCAAAAGCGTGACCGTCCCATTGACCATGAGCCGGACTGGGTGCAGTTGGGCAAAACAGAAGATGGCTTTGCCATCAACCAGTATTTCGCAGACCACCCGGAGATGGTGCTGGGCGAGCTGACCACCGAAAGCACCCAATACGGACGGGAGGACCTGACCGTTGCACCCATCGAGGGCACCAGCCTTGCAGACCAGCTTGCCGAGGCGGTACAGCACATCGAGGGCAATTACACTGCGGTGGAGATTGCTGCCCCGGACGTCGCAGATGCGGAAGCACAGCGCAAAACGCTGCCCGCAGACCCGACTGTGAAGAATTTTAGCTATACGGTTGTTGATGGCGAGATCTACTACCGAGAGAACTCTATCATGACGCAGATCGAACTGTCCGACAACGCCAAAGGTCGTGTAGCTGGTATGGTGGAGTTGCGGCAGACTGTCAACGAACTGATTGACCAGCAGTTGAACGACTTCCCGGACGAGGACATTAAGGCATCGCAAGCAAAATTGAACGCCACCTATGATGCCTTTACCGCAAAGTACGGCTTGCTGAACGACCGCAAAAACGGGCGGCTGTTTGAGCAGGATTCCTCGTATTATCTGCTGTGCTCGCTGGAAAATCTGGACGAGCAGGGGCAGCTCAAGAGCAAGGCAGCGATGTTTACGAAACGGACCATTCGCCCGGAGTGCACCGTCACCAGCGTGGACACCCCCAGCGAAGCGTTGGCGGTATCTATTGGTGAGCATGGCAAAGTGGACTTGCCCTATATGGCAGAACTGCTGGGCACTCCCGGTGAGTACGGGCGCATTACCACCGAGCTTTCCGGCGTGATCTTCAAGGACCCCGCTGCCGACCCCACCGACCCGGAAGCAGGCTGGCAGATGGCAGACGAGTACCTGTCCGGCGATGTCCGGGCGAAGCTGCGGATGGCGCAGTTTGCGGCAGAGACCAACCCGGAATTTGCGGTCAATGTGGATGCGCTGATTAAGGCACAGCCCAGAGAACTGGAAGCATCTGAAATTGATGTGCGGCTGGGTGCAACATGGCTGGACCCGGACATTATCCAGAAGTTTATGACCGAGACTTTCCAGATCCCCTACTATCTGCGCCATGCAGTCAAGGTGCGTTATTCTCCTTATACCGCAGAATGGCGTGTGGAGGGCAAAACTGCCACCGGGCGGGGCGATATTATCTCCTCCGAAACCTACGGCACATCCCGTGCCAACGCCTACAAAATTCTGGAAGAAACGCTCAATCTGAAAGACGTCCGCATCTACGACACCATCGAGGATGCCGACGGCAAGCCCAAGCGTGTGCTGAACAAGCGGGAGACCATGCTGGCGCAGCAGAAACAGCAGGTCATCAAGGATGCTTTCGCCAACTGGGTCTGGCAAGATCCCCAGCGGCGCATTGCGCTGGTGAAGCAGTACAACGAGCTGTTCAACTCTACCCGCCCCCGTGAATACGATGGCTCCCACATCCATTTTGTCGGCATGAACCCGGAGATCACCCTTCGGGAACACCAGCGCAACGCCATCGCCCATGTGCTTTATGGCGGTAATACGCTGCTTGCACACGAAGTTGGCGCAGGCAAAACTTTTGAAATGGCGGCATCCTCAATGGAAGCAAAACGCCTTGGCTTGTGTCAGAAAAGCCTATTTGTGGTGCCCAACCATTTGACGGAGCAATGGGCTTCGGAGTTTCTGCACCTCTACCCCAATGCAAAGTTACTGGTGGCTCGGAAAAAGGATTTTGAAACCGCCAACCGCAAAAAATTCTGCGCTCGCATTGCCACCGGGGATTACGATGCAGTCATTATCGGCCACTCGCAGTTTGAGAAAATCCCTCTTTCTGCGGAACGGCAGGCACGGATCATCGAAGATCAGATCGAGGAAATCGAAAAAGCCATTGCAGAGGCCAAAGAACAGTCCGGTGAGCATTTTACCGTGAAACAGATGGAAAAGACACGGAAAACACTGGAGGTGAAACTGAAAAAGCTACAGTCCACCGACCGCAAGGATGATGTGGTCACATTTGAACAATTAGGCGTAGATAGGTTATTTGTGGACGAGAGCCAGAACTACAAGAACCTATATCTTTACACCAAGATGCGCAATGTTGCTGGCCTTTCTACCTCCGAAGCACAGAAGTCCAGCGATATGTTCGGCAAGTGTCGTTATCTGGATGAAGTGACTGGCGGGCGCGGCGTGATTTTCGCAACGGGAACGCCCATCAGCAACTCCATGACGGAAATGTACACACTGATGCGCTATTTGCAGTACAGCACTCTCCAGCAGAAACAACTGACCCACTTTGATGCATGGGCTTCTACGTTTGGCGAGACCACCACGGCCATTGAGCTTGCGCCGGAAGGAACCGGCTACCGTGCGCGCACACGTTTTGCCAAGTTCTTTAACCTGCCGGAGCTGATGAATATGTTCAAGGAGGCAGCGGACATCAAGACTTCCGACCAGTTGCATCTGCCTGTTCCGGAAGCCAAGTTTGAAACTGTCGTGGTCAAACCCTCGGAAATCCAGCAGGACATGGTGAAATCCCTGAGCGAACGTGCTGCTGAGGTGCATAGCGGTGCGGTTGACCCCTCGGTGGACAATATGCTGAAGATCACCTCGGACGGACGTAAAATCGGCCTTGACCAGCGGCTGATGAATCCGCTCACCCCGGATGACCCGGACAGCAAGCTGAATGCCTGCGTCGACAATGTTCTGCGTATCTGGAACGAAACCAAAGAGGATAATCTGACGCAGCTGATTTTCTGCGATATGTCCACGCCCAAGGGAGACGGCTCGTTCAATGTCTACGATGATATTCGCACAAAGCTGCTTGCCGCCGGGGTGCCGGAATCGGAGGTCGAGTTCATCCACAACGCTGATACTGAAGGTAAGAAAGCGGATTTGTTCTCCAAAGTCCGCAGCGGCAAGGTGCGTGTCCTGCTGGGCAGCACTGCAAAGATGGGCGCAGGCACCAATGTCCAGACCCTGCTGGTGGCCGTGCATCATCTGGATGTAGGCTGGCGACCGTCCGATATGACCCAACGCAACGGCCGAATCATCCGTCAGGGCAACAAAAACAAACAAGTTTACGTCTATAATTACGTCACGGAGGGGACATTCGACGCCTACCTCTGGCAAACGCTGGAAAACAAGCAGAAGTTTATTTCGCAGATCATGACGAGCAAATCTCCGATGCGCTCCTGTGATGATGTGGATGAGCAGGCTCTTTCGTATGCCGAGGTCAAGGCCCTATGCGCAGGCGACCCGCGCATCCGGGAAAAGATGGATCTGGATGTGCAGGTAGCAAAGCTCAAGGTGCTGCGCTCGGATTACCAGAACCAGAAATATCGTCTGGAAGATAAGCTGCTCAAGCATTACCCGGAGGAAATTCAGAAAGCGAAGAACCGTATTGCGGCTCTGAAAAACGATGCCCAAATCGCAGACGCACACCCGCAGGATAAGGAGAACTTCTGCGGCATGACGATCAAGGGCATGGTGTTCGATGAGAAAAAAGCCGCTGGTGAGCGGCTGATGCTCGCCTGCAAGGAGATGCCGAATGCGGATATGATGCTGCTGGGCACCTATCGCGGCTTTGAGCTGAACATTCGCTTTGACAGTTTCAAGAATGAGCATCAAATCGTTCTCCGCGGCGAGCTGAGTTATCCGGTACCGCTGGGCGATGACCCTCGCGGCAACATCGTCCGTCTGGACAATGCCATCGGCAATTTTGCCGACCGCATTGCCGATGCTGATGCCGCACTGGATTCTCTGGAACAGCAGAAGCAGGCCGCAGAGGTTGAAATCGCCAAGCCGTTTGCGCAGGAGGAAGAACTGCAAACCAAGTCTGCCCGCCTTGCAGAATTGGATGCGCTGTTGAACATGGAGCATCAGTCCAGCCGGACAGAACCCGAAGCGGAAGAAAAGCCGGATGCCCGCCCCTCTGTGCTGGCAGCTCTGGAAGAAAAGGCTGATAAAGTGGAGCCTGTCCGACCATTCAAATCTTACTTGGATAAGGATGGTGATGCCCGGTGACGGAGCACCGTGACCAGCAGATCCATTTTCGTGTCAGCAAAGTCGAACTGGAACGCATTCGTCAGAAGATGGAAAGTTGCGGTATTTTGAGCATTGGCTCTTATCTGCGAAAAATGGCTCTGGACGGTTACTGCCTGCGTTTGGATTTGCCAGAGTTGCGGCGCATGGCCTATCTCCTGCAAATGTGCAGCAACAATCTCAACCAGTATACCAAAGCTGCCAACGAAAACGGTCAGGTCTATGCCGCCGATCTGGAGGACTTGCGCACCCGGCTGGATGAGCTGATTGTTATTGGCAGAGAGATTCTTTCCCGGCTGGCTGACCTCTGATTTTCACCCCACGGCTTTAGCTGTGGGGCTACATATTATAAAGATAAAACTGTGGGAGGTGGTGGACATGGCCGCAACACGTTTGATTGCGCTGCACAAAAATAAGGGAAAATCCGTGGCGACCTGTTTGAAAAGCCGCACAGACTATGCACAAAACCCGGAGAAAACCAAACAGGGTGAACTTGTCAGCAGCTACGAGTGCAGCCCTCTGACGGTGGACGAAGAATTTATGCTGTCCAAGCGGCAGTATGAACTTGCCACTGGACGTAGGCAGAAAAGTGATGTGATCGCCTATCAAATTCGGCAGTCGTTCAAGCCCGGTGAGATCACCGCCGAAGAAGCCAACAAGGTGGGCTATGAACTTGCCATGCGGTTTACCAAGGGCAAGTATGCGTTTATTATTGCCACCCACACAGACCGGGAACACATTCATAATCACATTATCTACAACTCCACTGCGCTGGACAGCACCCGGAAGTTCCGGGACTTTTTATTGTCCGGGCTGGCCGTGCAGCGGTTGAGCGATTTGATCTGTCTGGAACATCAGCTGTCTGTTATTGAAATCAAGCCGTACCGAGAACGGCAGAAGCGCACTCTTTATCCTCCCAGAAAAAGCAATCGTGATAAGCTGTGTGCCGTAATCGACAACATCTTGCTGAGCGAGAAACCTGCAAGTTTCGAGGGCTTTCTTCAAAAGCTGGAACAGCGGGGCTACGAAATCAAACGGGGAAACACGGCAGAAGCGCTTTATCCGGTTTCGGACACTGGGAGCAGGATACAGTGAAGATGAAATCAAGGCGGTCATTGCAGGAGATGCCGAACACTGCCCACATCAGAAGCAGCCGCCAAAAGAGAAACCGTTCAATCTTCTGGTGGATGTGCAGGCAAAGCTGGCCGAGGGCAAGAACATCGGCTATGCACGGTGGGCAAAAAAGTACAATCTGAAAGAAATGTCCAAGATACTGATTTT
>ENA-UEYI01002938-UEYI01002938.1-human-gut-metagenome-genome-assembly--contig:-NODE-2938-length-10927-cov-4.654009_pt1 | contig 10927 bp, 9 predicted proteins | sample MGYA00242900_ERZ507916 | MGnify/ENA primary metagenome ERZ507916 (study PRJEB26167, sample SAMN06115521) | human gut metagenome | host: Homo sapiens | place: China:Chongqing | collected 2015-09-02...
GTGATCCCGGCGGGATTCGAACCCACGACCGACAGCTTAGAAGGCTGTTGCTCTATCCAACTGAGCTACGAGACCATGTCGATTTTCGGGTGCAAAAGTACGAAATTCCGAAGTATCTACAAATTTATTTCGTGTTTTCTTGCCCTTTATCGCAGGGAATGGGGCGTCGGGTCCGCGGCGCGGCGGGATAATTCGGCTTTCGCAATGAAAAAAATCGGCTGTAATGTATTAAAAATAGTCTGAATTACTTATATTTGCAAATACGTTACCGGAGGATGCCCGGACGCTGCCGTCGGCTGCACCCGTATGGCTTCGGAGCCTCTCCGGTGTCGTAACTTGCGTTTTTATTAATTCCGCCGGAATGGTTCCGGCACAATTCCCATCTTTAACCCTATGAAAATTTTTTTGCTTCCTGTGACGATGTTGCTCACATCGGTATTTTGCGTGTCGTTATGCGTCGGCTGCGGCGACGATGACAACGGGGAAAAATCCGGACCTGCTCCGAAAATCTCGCTGACAGCAGGTGAAACCGCGCCGTTTTCGGTGAGTTTCACGGCTCTTGTCGAAAATGCGTCCAAGTGCGCTTATGTCGTGCTGACCGAGAGGAACGACGCCCTCACGGCAAGGGAGATTCTTTCGGACTCCGGAATCGCCCCCCCCCGGCATGGACCGAGCCGGTAGTCATTCCGGAGCTGGCGCCGTCGACCGATTACTATGTTTATGCGGCGGCCGCCGGTGAAAACGACCGGCTGAGTGAGGTCGCATCGCTCGTTCTGACGACGCTCGAAGATCCGGCGAATGACCTGACGCAACAATTCGAATCGCTGCATACTCCGGGCGTGGCCGAGCAGAACGGGGATAATTTCTATTTCGGACTGAGCAGCGGCGAGACCGAGATTCAGGGCGGTCTGACCGTCACCAAGCAGGCCGGATACGCCGTGCTGTTCGATCTGTACGGCGCCGCGTCGGCCGATGCCGTTATTCCCGACGGGACTTATGAATTGGCGCAGGGGCACGTTCCGCCGTCGGCCGATCCGCGTCACACCTATGCGACGCGGCGTCTGGAGGACGGGACTTGGGAAGTGCTGACCTTCGCGGCTGGCGAAGTGACGGTTTCGCGCGAGGGAGCGAATTACCTGCTTGCGGCGAATGTCGAAACCCCAGCGGGCGAACGCCTGAGTTTCCGCTACGCCGGGCCGATCGAAATGAAGCCGATCGATATGACGGGCAGCCGGCTCAAACATGCCGTCAATGTTGCGCTCGAAGAGGTGACGGCCGTGTGCTACAAGGAATACAACGACCCCGGCGTGGACTGGACGCAGCTTAAGTTCTGGACGGGAGAGGTCGATAAGCGGGGCGGACTTGTCAAGGGAACGCTTTTCGGCGTGGAGCTGAATATGCCGACGACCGACGATCGCGGCGATCTGAAACTGGTGCCGGGCGAATATGAGGTGAATGCTTCCCGCGAGGCGTTTACGATGGTGCCGGGCGCGATCATGGACTACATGCCGGGAATGCTGATGGCCTACGGCACCTACTGCATGCAGAGCGATGCGAACGGCAAGATCCTGTCTGGTGCGGCGCAGGACTACGGCCGGGTGACGGTCGGTTACGAAAACGGTGTTTATCATATCGACATTGCGCTGATCAGCGTCGAGGGTATCACCATGCGCGGAACTTACGACGGTCCTATTCCCGTGACGGACAAGTAATCTGACGGCGGTTATGAAACGGAAAAGCGTTGAGTCTCTCAACGCTTTTTTTGTGCTGTTTTTGCGGCAGCGCGCGGGACGGCGCGGCACGCCGTCCCGCGCAGGGGCGGTCGGGAGGAGCGCGGTGCGGAACGGACAGATGCCGCAGGCGGTGTTCGGACAGGGCGGGCGGCCCGGTGGCCGTCGGATACCGCTCCGGTGCATTCCATTCCGGTCTGAAGGGGCGTATCCCGAAGCGCCGGCGGGCGGGCGAAAAAACAAGCCGGACGGTCTGTCCGGCTTGTTTTGAGTCTTGTGCGGGGCACCTGTTTTCGGGCGCCGGCCGCTGGAGACGGTGTGGGTGTGAGGCGGATTTGCGACGGCTGTTCCCGGACCTTCTCTGTTATTTGTTCAGGTATTTGTCCAGATACATTTTCAGTTCGCGCGGCATGACGGGCTTGGTGATGAATCCGTTGCATCCGGCTTCCTCGGCAGTGCGGCGGTCGGTGTCGAAGGCATAGGCCGTTTGCATGATCACGGGCAGTTCGGCCGTGTAGCGGCGAATCTCCTTCAGCGCCTCGATGCCGTCCATGACGGGCATTTTGATGTCCATCAGTATTGCGTCGGGCTTGTGCTCCATGGCAAAATCGACAGCCTCCCTGCCATTCTTGGCCCATAGCAGATCGTACTCTTTTTTGAGTATTATTTCCAGAAGCTTGTAGTTGCTCTCGACATCTTCCGCTATCAGAATCAAGGGTTTCCGTACGTCGGGATTGTTGTCTGTCATTGTGTTTGTTGTTGGGATGTGTGCAAATATAGAAAATAATTCCTGAATTTAAGAGTTTACCGCCAAAATGTTCCCTCCCAGCGGGCTGTATTGCCGCATCCGTCGGTTACCGAGAGTTGTACGCTGCGGCGTTTTTTTGCGGCGGGGCGGTCGAACGCATGTACGAGCGTGCCCTGCATCGGAAAGCGGTCGCAGGGCGCCCAGCGGCCGTCGATGAGCAGCGTGCAGGAGGCGATGCCTGAGAAATTGTCGCTCACGCGGAAGCGGATGCTGCGGGCGCCGCCGAGGTCGGCCCCTTCGCTGAAGAGCGGCCGGATGCGCGGCGGTATGGTGTCGGCGGCGACGAAGATGTCGCCCGTGGTGCGGGTCGTCGCCGTCACGGCGCCGTCGGCGTATCTGCCGCCGATGCAGGCGATGCGTCCTTTGGCCGTACGGGTCGCGAGAACCGTACGGGACTGCATGTCGTCGGGCACGAAGGCGTGTACGGAGACCGTCATCGGGCGGCGCAGGGGCGTCTCTGCGTCGAGGATGCGGTAGGCGGGCGAGAGGACCGCCGCCGTGGAGTCGGATGCGGGGGCTTGACGCTGTTCCGGGTGGCAGAAAATGGGTTCGTAGACCGCTCCTGCGGGGATGCGGGCCGTCAGATCGCGGCCCGCACGGACTAAAGCCGCCTTTTCGGGCCGCAGGACGACGGCCGTGCTGTCAGCTTCGGCGCGGAGCGTTTCCGTGCGGCCGAGAATGTCGAATTCGAGCTGCGAGCGGTTGCCGCAGTCGTCTTCGGCTTCGATGCGGATGCGCCGTTTCTCGCCCTCGGCGGTGCGGACGAGGCCGCGCTCCCGCATGACGGGATAGAAGCAGTCGGGCGATTCGGCCAGCTGCGCCAGCCGGATCACCTCGTTGCGCGAGGTGAGCTGCATGGGGTAGTGGCTCACGGCGTCGCAGCAGCGCGAAAGGTCGTGCGTGAAGCCGTCCATGCGGTATTCGAACCGGGGATCGCCGTCCACGGACATGCTCGCCCTCCATAGTCCGAAGGTGTTGTGCACCCCGTTGCGGCGGTCGCTGGCTTCGAGGACGAAATAGCCTTTGCGTCCCGTGCCGACAGGCTCTTCGCGTGTCAGCCGGTAGCGGCCTTCCGCTTCGCGGACGACGGAGTAGCTCTCCGGCCTGCCGTGGACGGGAACGCCCTGCACGCTGTCCACCTCGATGTAGTGGATGCGCATGATGCGGGGCGGCAGGTCGTCGTCGGGGCGGACGACGCCTTCGCGCACGACGTTGTAGAGCCGCTGGGTCGGGGTGTCGCGCAGTTCGAAATGCAGATGGGGACCCAGCGACGAACCGCTGTTGCCCGAAAATCCGATCGTGTCGCCCTGTGCGACGGGCCATGCGCCGGGGCCGAACCAGAGATCGATGCTGTTCGCGCGGCGGCGGAAGCGTTCGTCGCGGACGTGTTTTTCGATGTCGCCGCGGAACCGCTGCAGGTGGCCGTATACGGCCGTCGTGCCGTTGCCGAGCGTGAGGTATATCGCCCGTCCGTAGCCCGACGGGCTGACGCTCACGCGCGAGACGTAACCGTCGGCCACGGCCACGAGGGGTTTGCCCTCGCCGCCGTCGGTCTTGATGTCTATGCCGCCGTGGAAGTGTCCGGGACGCATTTCGCCGAAGTTGGCCGAGTAAAGCCCCGCGACGCCGCGGATCGGATATATGTAATCTCCGGGGTTGAGCCGCTGGCCCTGCGCCCCGGAGCAGATCGTCGTGAAAAGCAGTAATGTCAGAATTCGTCGCATGTCTCCGTGTCCGTCACGAGCGCGGCGGCGCTGTCGAGCACCGTCTCGTAGTCGTATCCCAGCGAAAGCCCGTAACGTATCAGTTTGGTTTTGAGTTCGTATTGTGTCGTATGTCTGGTCGTCCGCATCTTGCGTTCCAGCTGCTGCCGCAGCCGGCCGGCCATATCCTGACGGTCGGCCTGCGCCAGCGCCGCGTCGATCAGCTCCCTGTCGATACGCTTGCGCTGCAGGGCCGTGCGGATCTTGTATTCGCCCCAGCCGCTCAGCCGCAGTTTGTCGCGCACGAAAGCTTCGGCGTAACGGCCGTCGTCGATGAAGCGGTCGCGGACGAGCCGCGCCAGCACCTGCTCGCCCTCGCGCTCAGCAAGCCCCCAGCCGCGCATCAGCCGCCGGGCGTCGTCCTGCGACTTCTCGGCGCGTGCGCAGAGCCGCATGAGTGCGGCGAGGGCCTGTTCGGGCGTTTTGGCGCGTTTCCCGGTCTTTTTTACTTCAGGCGGCTGCATGTCATGCGGGGTTTGCCGTTGAGGTCTTCGCGGACCTCGGTGTCCGTATATCCCTCTTCGCCGAGCATGCGGCGCATGGCCTCGGCGAAGCGTTCGTAAATTTCGAAGTAGAGCCTGCCGCCGGGGCGGAGCGTCCGCCGTCCGGCGCGGGCGATGGCGCGGTAGAAGCGCAGCGGGTCGTCGTCGGGGACCAGCAGCGCTTCGTGCGGCTCGTATTCCCGCACATTGACGTGCATCGCAGGCAGGTCGCTCTGCGGCACGTAGGGCGGGTTGGAGACGATGACGTCGAACGGTCCCGGAAAGACATCGGCCAGATCGCTCAGGGCGTCGGCCTTGCGCAGGATGACCCCGGCGCCGAGCGCCCGGCAGTTGCGGGCAGCGGTTTCCAGCGCCGTGTCGGAGATGTCCGCCGCATATACCTGCGCGCCGGGCAGCGCCAGCGCGAGGGTGGCCGCGATGCAGCCGCTTCCGGTGCCCACGTCGAGCAGCGCGGCGGCTTCGGTTTCGGCCTGCGCGATCCATGCCGCCAGCTCTTCGGTTTCGGGCCGGGGAATCAGCACCCCTTCGCGCACGGCGAACGTGCGGCCGCAGAACTCCGTGCGCCCCACGACATACTGCACCGGACGGCCTGCGGCCAGCTGGCCGAGGATGTCGTCCAGCTCCGCGATTTCGAGCGGCGCGCCGGGATCGGTCAGCAGGGCCGACGCGCTCAGCCCCGACAGCTCCGAGACGGCGACGAGGGCGATGCTCCGTGCTTCACGCGCCCCGTAGAGGGGCGCGAGGCGTGCCGAAATACGGCCGAGTATGTCGCGGCGCGTGGTCATTAGCGGATGAAGTTGGCCAGCGCGATGGCTACGGCGGCTTCGACGACCACCGCGCCCCGCAGGGCGACGCAGACGTCGTGGCGGCCGCGGATCATCAGCGGCTCGACCTTGTTCGTGGCCAGATTGTAGGTCATCTGTTCGCGGCCGATGCTCGGCGTGGGCTTGATGGCGGCGCGGACGACGAGTTCGTTGCCGTTGGTCAGTCCGCCGTTGATGCCGCCCGCGTTGTTGGTCGCGGTCGTGCCTTCGACGTCGAGGAACGGGTCGTTGTTCTCGGAGCCGCGCATGCGCGCCCCGGCGAAGCCGCTGCCGAATTCCACGCCCTTGACGGCGGGAACCGAGAAGAGCAGGTGGGCGATCATGCTTTCGGCCGAGTCGAAGAAGGGCTGTCCCAGCCCCAGCGGAACGCCCTGTACGCGGCATTCGATGATGCCGCCTACGGAGTCCTGCTCGGCGGCCGCGGCGCGCAGCACCTCGTCGAAGCCCTCCGGGTCGGTGCAGCCGCCGATCTCCGCGATGCGGGTGTCGAAGGTCACGCCCGGCGGCAGTATCTTCTTGGCGACCACGCCTGCGGCCGTGAGCGCCACGGTCAGGCGGGCCGAGAAGTGGCCGCCGCCGCGCGGGTCGTTGAAGCCGTTGAATTTGTGGTAGGCCACCATGTCGGCGTGCGAGGGCCGGTAGTGGCGCATCACGTTGGCGTAGTCCTGCGAGTGGGTGTCGCGGTTGGCGAACTCGATGGTCAGCGGGGCGCCCGTGGTCATGCCGTTGTAGAGTCCCGACACGATCTGCGGGATGTCGGGTTCGCGGCGCGGCGTGGTGCCGCTTGCGCCGCTGCGCCGCCGTGCGAGGTCGGTTTCGAAATCCTCCGCCGAAAGCGGGACGCCAGCCGGAATGCCGTCGATCGAGATGCCGATCTGCGGGCCGTGCGACTCGCCCCAGATGGCGAGTCTGAAATTGTGACCGAAAATGTTCATGGCTTTAAACTCTGATTTTTTCAAGGTCTTCGAAGAAGCCGGGGTAGCTCTTGGCCACGCACTCGGCGTTTTCGATCGTTATCTGCCCGTCGCAGCGCAGCGCCGAGACCGCCATCGACATGGCCATGCGGTGGTCGTCGTGGCTCGAAACGCGCGCCGGGCGGATTTTGCCGCCGCGGATGCGCATGACGTCCTCTTCCGAGATGTCCACTTCGATACCCGTCTTGGCGTATTCTTCGCGGATCGCCTCGGCGCGGTTGCTCTCCTTGTGCAGCAGCCGCGAGGTGCCGCGGATCGTGCTGACGCCGTCGGCCGCCGCGGCGAGGGCGGCGAGGGCGGGGAAGAGGTCGGGGCAGTTGGTGGCGTCGAATTCGAAGCCGTGCAGCGGGCGGCTGATCGCCGTCACCGAATCGGCTTCGTTGATGACGGCGGCGCCGGCCCGGACCAGCGCCGTGCAGACGGCCGTGTCGGCCTGCTTCGAGAGCATCGAGATATTCCGTACCGTGACCTCCCCGGCGACGGCGCCGGCCACCAGCAGCATGGCTGCCGCGCTCCAGTCGCCCTCGATGCTCAGGCAGGCCGGGCTGTAACGCTGGCCGCCTTCGATGTAGAACTCTTCGTAATCGTTATGGCAGATTTCCACGCCGAAACGGGCCGCGGTGTCTATGGTCATGTCCAGATAAGGGGTCGAAACCGCACTCCGCACATGGATCGTGGTGTCGTGTCGGGCCAGCGGCAGCGCCAGCATGAGTCCCGTGATGAACTGCGACGAGACCGAGCCGTCCACGTCGACCTCGCCGCCGCGGATCGGTCCGCGGACTTCGAAGGGCAGGAATCCGCCGTTGTCGCGCACCCGGACGCCCAGCGTGCGCAGCGGTCCTATCATCATCTCCATCGGGCGGCGGAGCAGCGTGCCCTCGCCTTCGATGGTGATCGGCGTGCCGCAGAGCGAAGCGATGGGGGTGAAAAGGCGTGTCGAAAGACCCGACTCGCCGACGCGGAGCGTGTGCCCCTGCGGGCGCAGTCCGCCTTCGATCGAAAGCGTCTCTTCGCCGATCCGGGTCACGCGGGCGCCGAGCGTCTCGATGCACTGCAGCGCCGAGCGCGTGTCGCTGCAAAACTCGATGTTGCGCAGCACGGAGGTCTCTTCGCAGAGAAGCGATGCCGCCAAGGCGCGCTGTGCGTAGCTTTTCGAGCAGGGCGGCGTCAGCGTGCCTTTGACGCGGCCCGATGGAACCGTCTTATCCATTATGGGGTGATATATGGTTATGCGGGGATGCCGGCGCAAGAGCGCCGCATCCCTGATTTCGTGTTTCGGCCGTTATTCTTGCGGAGTTTTGCGGTTTTTCATCTCCTGCGTCAGCTGGTGGCTCTTTTTCAGCTCGAAGTGCTGGCCCAGATAGACCTTGCGGACCATCGGGTCGGCGGCCAGCTCCTCGGCGGTGCCGGTTTTGAGGATCTTGCCTTCGTAGAGCAGGTAGGTGCGGTCGGTGATGGCCAGCGTCTCGTCGACGTTGTGGTCGGTGATGATCACGCCGATGTTCTTGTGCTTGAGCGTCGCCACGATCGACTGGATGTCCTCCACGGCGATCGGGTCCACGCCCGCGAAGGGTTCGTCGAGCAGGATGAACGCCGGGTTGATGGCCACGGCGCGCGCGATCTCCGTGCGGCGGCGTTCACCGCCCGAAAGCTGGATGCCGAGGCTCTTGCGGACCTTCTGCAGGCGGAACTCCTCGATCAGCGATTCGACGCGCTCGGCCTGATACTCCTTCGAATATTCGGTCATTTCGAGCACGGCGCGAAGGTTGTCCTCGACCGACAGGCGGCGGAAAACCGACGCTTCCTGCGCCAGATAGCCCACGCCCATCTGCGCGCGCTTGTAGACCGGTTCGTTGGTCAGCTCGGCGACCTGTCCCTCGTCGTTTTCCAGAAAAATGCGTCCTTCGTTGGGCTTGATGAGTCCCACGATCATATAGAAGGTCGTGGTCTTGCCCGCTCCGTTGGGGCCGAGCAGTCCGACGATCTCGCCCTGATTGACGTCGATCGAGACGTGATCGACGACCGTACGGGCTTTATATTTCTTGACAAGTTCGCTTGTGTATAGGCGCATGTTGCTGCATGGTTAAGTTTGCAGCCCCTTCATCCCGAAGCGGTTCCGTATTCGGGCGGATGAGCCGGAACGGGAAGGCTGCGGGCCGGGGCCGTCGCAACAAAGGTATATAAAGTAGGTAAAAACTCCAAACCGCGGGGCCATAATTCTCTCCGGAAAGGGGGCGAAGTCCGGAAATTGTCCGCAGCGGCGGCAAAAAGGTTCCGAACGGCCGCGGAAATGTTCCCCGGCGGCCGGGCGTGCGGGCCGGAGCGTGCGGCGATGTTGTCCCGGCAACAGCGGGGACAATCGGGCCGGGCGTCAGAAGAATCCGATCAGCGCCACTTCGAAGCCGTTGCCGTTCTTGGCTCCCGCCGCCGAGTATTTCGAAAGCGTCCATGCAGCCTGCGCCTTCAGCCGCGGAATGGGCATGTAGAGGAAGCCCACTAGAAAGTCCTGCTGCTTGCCGACCGAGCCGGGCAGGTAGGTGTTGCGTTTGCCGTTGAAGACGTCGTAGCGGATTACGGGCATGTATTTGCCCTTGAATTTGTAGCCTGCGATGAGGTAGTACATCTGTTCGTCTATCTTGCCGCGTGTCTTTTCCCCCGTCGTCTTGTCTGTGTAGGCCGCGGAGGAGCCGGTGTGCGCGTATTCGGCCCGGACGAGGAGGTGTTCGCTGTCGTACCAGAAGCCGGCGGCGTAGCGCGTCATGGGGATATAGTCCTTCGAAACCGTGTTGTTGGTGTATTCGCCCCAGTTCACTGAGCCTGAAATGCGCAGTTCCCTGAGAGGGAAGAACGTGAGGCGCGCCACGATGTCTTTCGACTTGTTGTCGTCCGGGCGGTTCATCTGCGAGCCGTTGAAGAGGGCGAGGTTGTAGGTGAGCATGTCCCAGCCGTCGCGGTGCAGGAACGCGCCCGTGGCTTGCAGGCCGCAGTCGCGTCCGTAGGTGTTGTAGCCCGACACGGCGTTGCGGCAGACCATTTTGAGAATGGCGTGCGAGAAGTTGGGGACTTCGAGCGTGCCGGGCGAGATGTCGTAATTCTCGATGGTCAGCGGAACGGGGAACTGGCCGGCCCAGATGTGTATCTGGGGGCGGATTTTGGCCCGCAGGTACATGTCCTGCACGGTGATGAGCGCCTTGCCCTGCTGGTCGGCCGAGCTGGAGAAGCCCTCGAACTGCATCTTGTAGTCGAACGTGCGGGAGATGTCGCCCGTGAGGATCAGACGCATGCGCTTGACGTTGAACGACGACGAATTTTTGCCGTCCGTTCCCCCGACGTTGGTCTGGTAGGTGTAGCCGATCTGTGCATAGCCCGAAAATTTGGGCAGCGCGGCGAGAATCTTCTCGAACCGGGTGATCTTCTTCGAGACCTCTTCCGGCGAAGCGGCGTTGTTGGCGTTGTTGGCGTCGTCGATCTCGGCGGCGCTTGTTCGGGGTGCCGGTCGTGTGCCGGAGCCTTCCGGGGCGGGTTGTGCGGGGAGCGTCTGCGCGGCGGCGGGGAGGCTCAGTGCGGCGGTGAACAGCAGTGCGGATAGTAAGCGTTTTTTCATGGCTGACTGGTTATGTCGGTTAATAAGTGTCGGACGGTAAACTGTTTGCAGGGAATCGGAGGACTCTTTTGCATAGAATATGCCATTTTTCCGGGCCGCCCGTTCATGTGTCCGTATCGGAAAGAAACGAAACCATTTCGTTGAGCCGGGCGCGACCGGACTTGCTCCAATCGCCGGGACGCTGAATTTTTATCGGAAGATGGTGCGGAATTCCGAATTTTTTGCTAACTTTACCTAAGAATTTGTGAATAAAGAGTAGAATCGGCGAAATGAAACAAAATGAATCGTCCCTGCTGCACGACAAGCTGAAGGAGTACTTCGGCTTTTCATCGTTCAAAGGGAATCAGGAGGCTGTGATCCGCAATGTGCTGGAGGGAAACGATACGTTCGTGCTTATGCCGACGGGCGGCGGAAAGTCCCTGTGCTACCAACTGCCCGCCCTGATCATGGACGGCGTGGCGATCGTCATTTCACCGCTTATCGCGCTGATGAAGAATCAGGTGGACGCCATGCGCACCTTCTCGGCCGATTCGGGGATCGCCCATTTCCTCAACTCGTCGCTCAACAAGACCGCCGTGGCGCAGGTGCGCGCCGATGTGCTGTCGGGAAAGACCAAGCTGCTCTATTTCGCCCCTGAGTCGCTGACCAAGGAGGACAACGTGGCCTTCCTGCATAAAATAAAGGTGTCGTTCTACGCCATCGACGAGGCGCACTGCATCTC
>ENA-UEYI01002939-UEYI01002939.1-human-gut-metagenome-genome-assembly--contig:-NODE-2939-length-10919-cov-4.886552_pt1 | contig 10919 bp, 7 predicted proteins | sample MGYA00242900_ERZ507916 | MGnify/ENA primary metagenome ERZ507916 (study PRJEB26167, sample SAMN06115521) | human gut metagenome | host: Homo sapiens | place: China:Chongqing | collected 2015-09-02...
TTCTGGCCTCGCTTATCATATAGAATGCGAAGTCCTCAAAGATACGGTAGTCCCGGTTCTCATTTGCTTTTGCAAGGTTACTCCGAGTGACATGTTTCCCAACCCCAAGATGGTAGCATTTCTCTTGATGTGCATTCAGCGCAACAATCAGATCACGAAGACTTTCGCGGTTACACAATTGTCCGAACATCAAAGTAAGAAGTTGATTCCAGCAAGTAAAATGCTTAACATACTTGTTGCCATCATACTTCTTTACGATACGGAGAAACTTGTAATTGTCTAAAAACTCAACCATTTGGGCGAAAACGTATTTGTCTTTATTCATATACAGCCTAAGTTAAGGCTGCAAAGTTATGATTTCAAATCGTTGCGCAAGAAAATCTCTTGTAACAAACTGTAATTCAATTATTTCAAAGAACTATTTGCGATTTTTAGTGGACAGTAATGATCGTGCGATGATTTGGGATGAGTTTTTGAGGCATTTTCGCTTCTGTGATGAGGAAGATAGCGGGCTATCTGACGAAGAACAGGAGCGAAAAGGACCAAAAAATCGCCCAAAGCACACACGAAAAACGGGATACATCAAGCCAAGAAAAACTTTTTGGAGAAATTCAAAACAGCTTCTTAAAGCATTATGGGTCGTTTTTGTATTCGCTGCGTATCCTTTTTATTTGAAAGCTGAAATATTGAATGATACGAAGAATGAAACGAACATTATTCTATTTATTGGTGATGGCATGAGCTTGGCTCAATGGCAGACAGGCATGATTATGAGTGAAGAACCTCTTAATATAGAGCGTATGCGTTCCATCGGATTAGTAAAGACAAATTCTTTGACAGATTTCAATGGTGATGGTCCATCTCACGGAACAGCTATAGCTTCGGGCACAAATACCCGTAAAGGAGCAATCGGTATCAGCCCCGACGGGAAACCCTTAAAATCCATTATCGAATATGCAATGGAAATTGGGCTTGCAACGGGTATTGTATCAGCCAATACATTATTGGAAGGGAGTATAGCTCCGTTTATCGCTCATGTTGAAAGCAGGATACAAAAAGATGAAATAGCCAAAGCCTATGTAAAACAAGCTCCAAATGTCTTTATTGGAGGAGGAATGAGTTATTTCCAGAAAAATGAAAATGACAGGGACTTACTGGATGAATTGAAAGGAAAGGGCTACAATATCGCAAAAGACATAGATGGAATAGGAAATACACGTGATAGGAAATTGGCGATATTTACATCAGAATCAAGTATGCCGGACATTTTGCACGGGCGCGGAAATATCTTCACAGAATCAGTCCGTTCCGCAATAAGCTTTTTAAGTCAACGCAACAAAGGCTTTTTTCTGTTGGTTGGCGATATGTTCATAGACAGGGCTTCTCATGCACGCAATACAGAATTAGTCGGATTGGAAACCATAGACCTTGACAAAGCCATAGGTATTGCCTTGGACTTTGCAGAAAAAGAAGGAAATACCCTCGTTATCGTAGTTGGAGGTCCGGAAGCTTCGGGCATGGCTCTTACTGATGGAAACATACAAAAACATGAAGTCATGGCTAAATGGGCAATGCACGGGATGATACACACAGGAACTATGGTTCCTATGTTTTCTTATGGACCCGGTTCTGAGAATTTTCAAGGTACCATGAAAAATACTGATGTATTTTTCCATATTAAGAGATTATTGTTTAATGAATGCACGAAGAATACGAAATGATTAAAGCACTGTTTTTCGACATAGACGGAACACTGGTAAGTTTCAACACCCACCAGATTCCGCAATCGGCAATCCAAGCCATTACAAGAGCCAAAGAAAAAGGCATCAAAATTTATATTTCGACGGGACGCCCTTTATCGTTGATAAATAACATTGATAGCATAAAGCACCTGATAGATGGATATATCACGACTAATGGAGCATATTGCCTTATTAAAGGACAGGTTATTTCCTGCAATCCTATATCAGAAAATGACATATCAACGGTTATACGGTTGGCAGATAAAATGAACTTTGCTTGTATGGTCGTTGGAGAAAATGACTTAGCTGTGTATAATAGCAACGATAAGGTTGATGTGATTTTTCGTCAAATGTTGAATGTCCAAAATCTGAAGGAAAATGTACCGATGGAACCCATATTGAAACAGCGTATTCTACAACTGACTCCAATTATATCTGATGCAGAAGAAAGAATAATCATGCCACATCTTACGGAATGTATTTCCAGTCGTTGGTGTCCGGACTTCATTGATATTACGGCTCAGAATGTGGATAAAGGATACGGCTTGTTGTCGATTGTGTCTCATCAAGGAATTAAAATAGAGGAAACAATGGCTTTTGGTGATGGAGGGAATGACATTCCTATCATCAAACAGGCTGGCATTGGCATCGCTATGGGTAATGCCAATGCTTCTGTAAAAGAAGTTGCTGATTATGTTACTGCTTCTGTGGACGAGGATGGGATTTATAAGGCGTTAAAACATTGGATATTTTCAGATTAAACTACTATTTCCTTCTTAAGTACATGACAAAAATTTGAATACATCGAATTTGGGTGTGTATGTCGGTCGAAAAAGCACGTTTGAGATTTCCTCAAGACCATACTTGACCAATGACTTAGCCCTTCGCCCATGCTTCAGAATTTTTATCGGTTTAACGTATATATCTTTATGTTCACCAACGAGATACGCCCATACAAGAGCCATGCAGACCATCGCAAACAGACGTGCGATACGCACTCTGTCACGCAGGTGGGTGTCCTCGATGTTGAAGCCCGAAGATTTCATGGCACGGAATGCCGTTTCAATCTCCCAGCGTTTTTTATAGGTCGCTACTCCATCTTCAGGTCGATTGAAACAGATCAGGATCTGAAGTTCGGGTATCCCGTCAGAGTTTTTGATTCGACTTCCTGCAAGATAGACATACTGCCCTTTATGCAAAAAGAGCTTGTAGTAGAATTTCTCCTGTCCGACTTTAAGGGAATTGAAGAGCCACCACGCTCTGATTCTTTCTCCTGTGGAGGGCTTGACAACCCCAATATCCTGCCGAATACGGATATAGTATCGAATCCTGTTGTCGTTAAGCCATCCAATCCACTCCTTGCCGATGACTCGCGGTCGGCCACAAGGCAGTCGATGCAGTCATGTCCAAAAAGTCGGATGAACCGCTCCATGATATCCTTGCGTTCTTCCCAATTGGAATTGCCCCGTTTGTTCAAAAGACTGAACAGTAATGGAAAGGCAACACCTTTGTAGGTAATGCCGAGGGTGAGTATATTGATGTTGAACTCTCCAAACTTCCAGTTGGTGCGGTCCATACTCAAAACCAAACCATTCTTAACAGGAAGCAACGAGAAGATCATCATTGCCACCAGGTCGAGGTTCAAGGCATAGTTGGCGATGAATCGCTGAATGCGGCGCAGATTGGAATCACGCTCAACCGACGTAGGCATTGCCGAAGCCAGTTTGTGAAGGCTCACAGTCTGCACCACACAAAGTGCATGCAGCATATAAGCCATAAGCTTTATGCGGGCAAGATCCATCGAAATTCCAAAATACTCTTGCATAATCGGGCGGATTTGGCTAACTTTAACCAAATCCTTGGAATCAGTAACCTTCATAGAGAAAGCAGCGAACTTTTCTTTAAAGTTACTGAATCTTAGGGGCTTCTGTAAACATAAACCGTTGATAATTAGATGCTTGGCAATACATTTTCAAAAAATGTCATCTACCAAAATCATAATCATAAAAATCGTATGGCGATCGTGAGACATTGGTATTTGTTGCTGCTGTTGTCAGCGGCTGGGTTATGTTCGTGCGACGGCGGCCGCCTCTCTGTGGTTTCGTCGGATTTCGGGACACTTTCGACCGGAGAACAAACGACGCTTTATACCTTGACGAACCGTTCGGGCGCAAGGATGACCGTGTGCGATTATGGTGCGCGGATCGTCAGCATTCAGGTTCCGGACCGGGACGGTGTGCTGGGAGATGTTGTCATGGGGTACGGGGACATTGCATCGTTTGAAAAGGGCGCGGAGCGGTTTATGGGTTGTGTCATCGGTCGCTATGGAAACCGGATCAACCATGCCTCGTTTTCCATCGATGGTCAGAAATACGAACTGGTGCCCAATGAACTGCGGGACGGAGTCCCCGTCCAGTGTCATGGCGGTCCCGAGGGCTTTGACCGCTTTGTTTGGGAGAGTACGCCCCTACAGGAGAAGGATCGGGTCGGCGTGCGATTCCAGCGTGTCAGCCCCGATGGTGAACAGGGTTATCCCGGAAATCTGAATTGCTCGGTGACCTATTGGTGGACCGAAGAGAATGTCTGCCGCATCGAATATGAGGCGACCACCGACCGCCCGACCGTCGTCAACCTCTCGAACCATACGGTATTCAACCTGAAAGGTCCCGGGGACCGTTATGTCATGAATCATCTGATGCAGGTGGAGTCCGATACGTATGTCCTGGCCAACCGGCAGCTTTGTCCCGACCGGCTCCTTCCGGTGGAGGGTTCGCCGTTTGACTTCCGGCAGATGCGCCGGGTCGATTATCGGCTGGATAACTATGCCGATGAGCAGTTGCGCATCGCCAATGGTATGTCCGGGTGTTGGATCATCCGGGATTGGGACGGGTCGTTGCGGAAGGTCGTGGACCTCTACGCTCCGGAGAGCGGCCGCGGAGTCGTGACCCTGAGTACCGAACCGGCCTTTCTGACCTTTACGGGTCGGACGTTCGATGGCAGTCAGATCGGGAAATACGGTCCGATGGAAAAGTATTGCGGAATGCTGCTGGAAACATTTCATGTTGCCGATTCGCCGAATCAGCCCGAATTCCCGTCAACTGTGCTCCGGCCCGGGGAAACCTACTCTTCGATAACCGAGTGGCATTTTTATGTCAAGTAGCATGATCCGCCCTTTTTTTGTGTCGTTGACGCTGTTCGGACTGCTGCTCTCCGTCCGGGTTTGGGGTTACGAATTCACCCACCTGACCAAGGACAACAACGGCCTCTCCTATGACGGAATCAGCGCCATCATGCAGGACTCCCGGGGCTTCATCTGGATCGGAACCTACAAGGGCCTGAACCGCTATGACGGAAATACGTTCAAGGTGTACGGAATGTCGGAAATGGGCCTTGACTCCGATTTCGTTTATTCGATTGTTGAAGATTCGGAGGGCAATCTCTGGATCGGGACCGATAAAGGGGTCTGCATGTACAGTTACCGGCAGGATCGCTTCATTCCTCTGCGTACGGTCAGCTCCGAGGGCTCCGTCATCACCAACAAGGTGACGTTCATCACCGTTGAACCCGACGGCAGGGTCTGGATGCTTGTGAACGATCAGGGCTGTTTCGCCTATGACATTCACCGTGGGGAACTTCACGAATGGCCCTATCGGAAGATCGGATTTTCGGGATTCCGGAAGATGCTCCGGTGCGTCGACGGCGATGTGTGGATCTCCCGCTATCACTCCAATCTTTACCACGCGGACAGTTCGTTTCGGGAGGTACATCCGGTGGTGTTGGGGGATCAGTCGGATTTTTTCGAGGATGACGAGATCGAGGGGCTCTTCTATGCTCCCGACGGCAGCCTCCTCGTTGCCAGTATGAAACGGGGGCTCTCCGAAGTCGATCTGGTTGCGAAACGTGTCGAGGTGCTGTTGGCGTTGCCCGAGAACTCGCTATTGCAACATGCCTTTCTGGAGAACGACCGCAATGTCTGGCTGTCGACGTCGAAGGGTGTCTGGCGTTACGATCTGCTTACGGGAGAGTCCCTGTGCCTGCGGAACGACGAGATGGACATGTTCTCGCTGTCCAACGATTATACCACCTGCACGTTCGTGGACAAGGACGGCGGCTTGTGGGTTGGGACGAAGGATGCCGGGGTCAATTATTCGGGCCCGAGCCAGAACAATTTCGAGAAACAGTATCTTGCCGACGGCGAGTCGTTGGAGAATGTCCTGGTCAGCGGCTTTGCCGAGGATGAAGCGGGGCGGATCTGGGTAGCCACGGAGGAGAAGGGGCTGCTGGTCTACGATCCGCAGGCACACCGGACCTCGAAATACCGGCTTGAGGGGATTCCGTCAAGAATCTGCTCGATTTGCTATGACGACGGATATTTGTGGTTCGGAACGCGGGTCGGACTGTTCCGTCTGGATATTGCCGCGAACCGGCTCAAGGTCTATGGCGTTCTGAAGCGGGTGCAGGGCGTGAACGATCCAAATGTCTACATGATTTACAAAACTTCGGACGGAGAGACCTTTGTGGGTACGACGTTGGGGCTTTTCCGATATGAACGGTCGTCAGACTCGTTTCTTGAAATTCCGGCGTTCGACGGTATTTTCACCACCTCGGCGGTCGAGGACCCGCTGCATCCAGGGGTTGTCTGGTTCTCTAGCTATGCGAACGGGGTCTATTGTTGGGACTCCATCTCGGACAAACTGGTCAATTACGACGCTTCGTCGGGTTGCGGACTGACCAACGACAAGATCTGCTCGATTTTCATCGACCACAAGGCACGGATCTGGGCTGTGGGCTTCAGTATTGGGGTTGCAATGTTCGACCGTGAAAGCGGACGCTTCACGGTGTATGACCGCCGCAACGTCCAGGCACTGACGTCCGATGTCTTTTTCAAGGCGTTGGAGGATAAGGCCGGGAACCTGTGGCTTGCCTCCGACGAGGGCCTTGTGGAGTTCAATCCCGAGATCGGCGGCGGATATGTCTATACCCGTATCGATGGTCTGCTGGATTCGAAGTTTACGAACAGCGCCTTCCGGAGCGCCTCCGGAGACATGTACTTCGGATCCGACAATGGCTTCATCCGATTCAATCCCGAAGCGCTGCCGAGAACTTCGAACATTCCCTCCGTGGTGTTGTCCTCCATGCAGATCGGCGACCATGAAGCCCGGTTTGCGGAGAACCTCGATCTCATGTCGAAGATTTCGCTCGATCGCGAAAACAATTCGTTCGGGTTCAATTTTTCGCTGCTCGGGCTTTCGGCTCCCTTCTCGAACAAGGTTCAGTGTCTGCTGGAGGGGTATGAGAGCTCCTGGCGGGACATTGCCGCTACGAAATCGGTCTTTTATTATAATGTACCTCCCGGGCAGTACCGGCTCCGGGTACGGGCTCAGTCCGATGAGAAGTGGATGGAGGTACGGCCGCCGCTTGTGATTGCCGTACATCCGGGCTTCTGGGCCTCGGTTCCGGGGGCGATGTTGGTTGTTCTGATCGTATTGGTCGTGTTTTTGCTCTGCGTGCTGGTCATTCAGCATCGCCTCCGGCTGCGTAAGGAGCGCGAACAGGAGGCTTATCAGAAGGCCAAGGACGAGGAGATGTTCCATGAAAAGATGAATTTCTTTTCGCATGTCATCCATGAGATCAAGACGCCGCTGACGTTGATCAAGACGCCCTTGAGCAATGTGATGAGCCGGTGTGCAGATGAGGAGAACCAGCACGACCTGAACGTTATGTACCGTAGTGCGGAGTACCTCTCCAAGCTGGTGAACGAACTGCTGGACTACGTCCGCATCGAGCGGATGGGCTATGCGCTCAAGTGCGAACCCGTCGATTTCCTGGAGCGGCTCCATTCGTTGCTGTTCAGTTTTGCGGATGTCGCCCGGGACCGCAATCTGACCATCGAGGTGCAGGCTGATCTGGAACAGGCGGTCGTATATGCCGATTCGGCCGCTTTGGATAAGATCCTGAACAACCTGCTGCTCAATGCGATCAAGTATGCGGAGACGAGTTTGACCATCTGCGTCCGTACGGACGAAGGACGGGTTGTGGCTGATTTCATCAACGACGGCCCCGGGATCCCGAAGGAGTATCGGGACGAGATTTTCAAGCCTTTCGTCCAGTATCAAAACGATTCGACTCCGGTTTCAGGCGGTGTGGGAATCGGTTTGCCGCTGGCCAAGAATCTGGCTCGGATGCATTCCGGCGATCTGATCTTATCCGGGCGTACGGACGTGACGGACTTCGTGTTGACCCTGCCGATGGTCGATTCCGAAGAGAAGACGCCCGAGATGGGGGGTGAGGAGCTTTTCGAGGAGGAGAAGAAGACGGGACCGGAACTTCCCTGTATTCTGATCGTGGACGACAACCGCGAATTCCGCGAGTATCTGGCCTCGAAACTCGCCGAGAACTATGCGATCCTCATGGCTCCGACGGGTGTCGAAGCCTTGAAAATCCTCAAGGAGAGCGATGTGGACATGTTGTTGACGGATATCTCCATGCCCGGAATGTCCGGCCTCGAATTGTGTGCGAAGGTCCGCGAGGATATTGAAATTTCGCACATCCCGGTCCTCATCATCTCGGCCCGCGGTTCCGTACAGTCGAAAATCCAGGCGATGCAGGCCGGAGCGGACCTCTATATCGAGAAGCCTTTCGACCTGCAGTACCTCGTTTCGAGTATCGAGAACATCCTCGACCGCCGGGTACTCCTGCGCAATGCGCTGGAGCAGGGAGTCTCGGGAATGGCCGTCGACATGTTCGGACTCCCCAGAAAGGATGAGGAGTTCCTGGAGAAGTTCAGCTCCATCATCCGCGAGAATCTCGGGAATGCCGAACTCTCGAACGAATTCCTGGCCGAACAGATGAATATGAGCCAGTCGACCCTGGTGCGTAAGATCCGCAAATTGTTGAATACGTCGCCGAACAACTATGTCCGTTCGATGCGGATTGCGGCCGCTGCGGAGATGTTGAAGAATTCTCACGGAAACAATATCTCCGAAATCTGTTATTCGGTCGGTTTCTCGAATCTCTCCTACTTTACCAAATGCTTCAAGGAGAAGTACGGTAAAACCCCTACTGAAATTGTACGGGATCAGGCCTCCGAGCAGTAGATTGTGGCTTGGAAGGCCTTCTGGCGGGCATTGATTGGAATTTTGCATCTTTTGCATCATATCTTTTGATCGGTTTTGCCTGCTGTGGATATATTTGTTCATCGATGCAAACCAACTTAAAACCACCAATCAAATGAAAAGAACTTTACATCTGGTTTTGGCTGTTGCCGCACTGACTCTGGTCGCGTGCGGCGAGGCTGAGGAGAACAACCATGGGTTGAAGTACGACTCCCTGGATGTTAATTTCTCTGCCACGAAGGCCGGAAGTGAGTGGTCCGAAGACGACGTTGTCGGTGTTCGGGCGACCTGCACGCGGAACGGAACGGAGAATGTCCTGATGAGTGCGAATGATCCGGCCTGTTTCACTCCGGTTGCTGCGTCGCAACAGGCCTATCTGGTGAAGAAGAGCGATGGTGACAACATCATTGCCCGGTCCGGAGACCACAATTATCGTTTCTACGCCTATACGCCTTACGACGCTTCGATCAAGGATCTCTCCAAACTTCCGGCGAGCATCCCGGACGAAGTGGTATTCGGAGAGCCGTTGCAGAGCCTGTATGTAGCCGAAGCCTCTGTGACCGGTGTTGTGGCACCCGTGGCGATGGATTTCCAAACGCCCTCCTGCCTGCTCACCCTGGAGATTCCGGACGACATCGTTGCCATGTCGAACACCGTGCTGAAAAAAATGGTCGTCAAGGCTTCCGAGGATCATCCGTTGACCTCGGATATCGCCTATGAAGCGACCTATGATATTTATACGGGAAAAACAACGGTGGTTAACGGCTCCGGAGCCCGGGAGATTATGATGGATTTCGGCGCGAACGGCTATGAACTCCCGTCGGGATATACGCCGGTGACGGTGCTGATCGCCCCCTTTACCGTGCCGGAGGAGGGGTTGCGTGTGGAATTTACCGATGTCGACGGTGCGACGAACTCCGTTCCGCTGCTGGCCAACCAGGCCGGTACGTCGTATGCGGCCGGTGAGGTCATTTCACAGACCCTGAGTTCGTCCAGCGACGGCATCATACCTTGTACGTCTCCCGTCGAGTGGCCGATCGGCTATCGGGACGGTGTCGGCGTATTCAATACGACGACCCAGCCGCTCTGGATGACCGACCATATCTGGACGGCCAGCCAGCCTCAGGCGACCATGACCTACGAGGTGTCGGAGGACAACCCCGCACCTGTCAAGATCGAGGTGAACAACTTCGTTCAGTACAACTACAGCTCGGGATGTGTCAAGGGCTCGTGGACGGGCGACTATTTCGAGTTTGACGTTCCGGTTCGGAACTTCAAGGCCGGCACGGAGGTGACGCTGACCCTGCCGACCTACGGACGCGGCGCCCCGTTGTTCTGGGATGTCTACTACCTCGACGGTGAGGAGTGGAAATGCGACCGCTCGTCGCATACTTCGCCCGACGGACAGTTCACGATGACGTCGACGCTGATGATCGAACACGGTAATCGGGACGGCAGTTTCGAGGGTATCAAGTACGAAGTCAAGATGCGCTTCGAGAATGCCATCCAGAGCGGACACCTGAAGATCCGTTTCCAGGTGGCGCATGGTGGATACATTACCAACCCTGCGGGCGCCTATTCGACGGCGTGCCGCGAGCTGACGGCCGAAGAACGGAAGACGTTCGATATCGGTGCTACATTGTTTGCGTTCGTGAACAAATCCGGCAACGTGAACTCCGTCAAGATTGAATGGTAAACAGTTTAATGAAGGAACCCGTTATGAAAAGCATATTCAGCAAGATATTGTATGTATTGGTCCTCTTGGCGGTATCGCTGCCGGCCATGGCTCAGCGCAACGTCATTACCGGTGTGGTTTATGATGAGTCGGGGCTTCCGTTGACCGGCGCTTCGGTGATTGTCGAAGGCACAAACCGGGGCGTGACGACCGATTCGTATGGAAAATACCGGATCGAAGCTGCGCCCGAAGAGGCGCTGATCTTTAATTTCCTGGGCTATCGGAGCCAGAAATTCAAGGTGGGGGCCTCCACCGTCCTGAATGCCGAGATGGTGCCGGAATCCCAGATACTCGATGAACTGGTCGTCGTCGGTTACGGCGTGCAGA
>ENA-UEYI01002943-UEYI01002943.1-human-gut-metagenome-genome-assembly--contig:-NODE-2943-length-10916-cov-3.278439_pt1 | contig 10916 bp, 9 predicted proteins | sample MGYA00242900_ERZ507916 | MGnify/ENA primary metagenome ERZ507916 (study PRJEB26167, sample SAMN06115521) | human gut metagenome | host: Homo sapiens | place: China:Chongqing | collected 2015-09-02...
ATCTGCTCACAGACAAAATGAAACTTGCAATTGATCTCGGCATTGGAAAAACGCAGGACAAAAAGCCCTTGCTGCATCAAATACGTCGTTCGTTCTGCATCTCTGGCGATGCCTTGCTCCTCATAATGCTGGCTGCCGTCTAACTCTACGACAAGACGTGCTCTGTGGCAATAGAAGTCAACAATATATCGGCCTACGGTTTTTTGCCGCTGAAACCGCACCGGATAACGGGAAAGAAAGTCATACCATAAATGCCGTTCCTGCGGGGTCGCAGTTTTTCGCAGCTCTTTTGCTCTAAGAATCAAATCGCCGGAATAATTGAGGGACATAGAAAAAGCCACTCCTTCCGTCTCGCCTCCGGCGAGCCACCTCCCTCAAAGAGGGAGGCATTTTAGAACGCCCAGGTGCCGTTGCGGAAGATGGGGTGCACGTTGCCGTGCTCGTCCACGCCGTCGATGGAGAGATCGTCGCTGCCGATCATAAAGTCGGTGTGGTTGCCGGCGTCGTTCACGCCGATCTCGTAGAGCTCTTCCTTGGTCATGTTCTCAAAGCCCTTCACGCACTCGTCAAAGCCGAAGCCGAGTGCCAGATGGCAGGCGGCATTTTCATCGAAGAGCGTATTGTAGAAGAGCAGGCCGGACTGATGGATCGGAGACTCCTTCGGCACGAGCGCGCACTCGCCAAGATAGTGGCAGCCCTCGTCCATGCTGATGATCTGCTCGAGAACATCCTGTCCCTTTTCGGCTTTTACCTCCACGGCGCGGCCTTTTTCAAAGCGGACGGAGAAATTCTCGATGAGCTGGCCCTGATAGGAGAGCGGCTTCGTGGCGTACACGATGCCCTCGGCAGTGCGGCGGTCGGGAGAGGTGAAGACCTCCTCGGTCGGCATGTTGGGATCGTAGACAACGCCCTGCATCGTCGTATCGCGTCCGGCGTGGAACTCGGCCGTCGGGATGAGGCCGACCTTGAAATCCGTGCCGTTCGCGGAATGGTATCGCAGCTCCCGGAGATGGAGATCGTTCAGATACTTGCTGCGCGCCTTGAGATCGCGGTTGTGCTCTTCCCAGTCGGCGATGGGGTCCTCGCCGTCGGCGCGGGCGGTGTAAAGAATGTCCTTCCAGAGCTGCTCCACGGCGGCGCGCTTGCTGAGCTCGGGGTGGACCTTCTTCGCCCACGCCTCGCCCGGCACGGCCGCGATGCACCACTGGTGCTTGTTGTCGATGGCGTCGCGGTAGGGCTTGGAGATTTTGATCCGCGCGGCAAAGGCCTTGAAGTACTTCGGGTTGATGCCGCGCAGTCCGTCCGGATCTTCGGACTCGATGAAGATGCGCACCGGCAGATGGTCCACCATATCCTGCATACGCGCCTTTTCCCACTCGCGGGTCTCGGAGAGGTCGCGCAGCTTCATGTAGCGCGCGGAGAGCTTCGTAAGCTCGGGGTAATTCCAGTCAACGGTCACGCGGCTTGCGCCGGCCTTGTAGCACTCTTCGGCGAGCATCTTGATGAACTCCGGCTGGTCGAGAGACGCGAAAACGCGCACCTCCTGGCCCTTCTGGACGTTCGCACCCACGCGCACGATGAGCTTCGCGTAGGAGCGCATAACGGTCTTTTTCATAGGTAGAAACCTCTTTTCGTGAAATGATGAACATACGTATTATACCTTGCAACCGCCGGGAATTCAAGGTATAATCGCCGTATGAAAGAAACAATGGACAGCATAGCCGCGAGAGCGGACGACTGCATGGGCCGCGGCGACTGGGACGGCGCGGAGCGCATATTCCTTGCCGCGCTCACCGAAGCGGAGGAGACAGGCGACAGGCGCGCCGCGCTCTCTCTTTGCAGCGAGCTGATGGGCTTTTACCGCCAGCGCGGCGACGCGGAGAAATTTTATCCGGTGCTCGGCCGGTGCACGGAGCTGCTCGGCGAGGTACGCCCCGGCGCTGCCGCGCGCGGGACGATCCTTATAAACGCGGCCACGGCGCTCGCCGCCTTCGGCGAGGCACAGCGCGCTCTGCCGCTCTTCCGGGAGGCGGAGAGCCTGTACGCCGTTTCGCTCGGCGCAGATCATCCGCGCCTTGCGGCGCTTTATAACAACATGGCTGCGGCGCTCGATGCGCTGCATCGCCCGGACGAGGCGGAGCGGTACATGCTCCGCGCGCTGGAAAACCAGAAAAAGCGCCCCGGCGATCTCGATCTCGCGGTGACGTATGTGAATCTTGCGCAGCATTATGCCGCGCAGGATGAGAACGATGCGCGTATTGCCGCGTGTCTCGATAAGGCGATGGAGCGCATGGACAGCCCGGACGCCGTCTGGGAATACTACTACGCGCACACGGCGCGGAAGATCGCCCCGGCGCTCGAAGCGTTTGGGCGCGCGGACGCGGCGCGCGATCTCCGGGAAAGGGCGGATATCATCTATGAAGGGACTTGAGCTCTCCCGCGCCTTCTGGGAGGACGCCGTGCGCCCGGCGATCCGGGAGACCTGCCCTGTGCTGCTGCCGCGTCTCGCCGCGGGGCTCTGCGGCGGTGGTTCGGACTGCTTAGGGTACGACGACGAGCTCTCCCACGACCACGGCTACGCCGCGGGGTGCATGCTCTTTCTCGCGCCGGAGGACGCCGAAACGCACGGCTTCCTTCTCTCCTCGCTCTACGACCGCCTGCCGCGGGAGTTTCTGGGCGTGAAGACCGAGCACCGCAGCCGTCAGGGAAACGGGCGATACGGCGTTAAGACGACCGAGCAGTTTCTTCTGGAACAGACGGGCCTTTTCCATACGCCGGAAACGTGGCGCGAGTGGATGGCGATCCCGTCCTATGCTCTCGCTGCCGCGTGCGCCGGGGAGATATTCTACGATGGCTCCGGCGACATGACGGGCATCCGCGAAACGCTGCGCACCGGCATGCCGGAGGACGTGCGAGTCAAAAAGATCGCGGGACACGCCGTGCTCATGGCACAGTCCGGGCAGTACAACGTCTCCCGATGCCGCCGCCACGGGGAAGAGGGCGCGGCGCGGCTCGCGTGCTGCGAGTTTGTAAACCATACGCTCGCCATGCTTTTCCTGCTGAATGAGCAGCATATGCCGTTTTATAAATGGGCGTTTCGCGCCGCGAAAGAGCTGCCGAAGCTCTCGGAACTCATCCCGACGCTCGAAGCGCTGCTGCGCGAGCCGGACGAGGACACGATCGAGCGCGTGAGTGCCGTGGTGATCGAAGAGCTGCGCGCGCAGGGCCTGACGGACGGCGGCTGGGATTTCCTCGAGCCCCACGCTTACGCCGTCATGCGGCGCATCCGAAACCCGGAGATCGCCGCGCTGCATATCATGGAGGTCTGACATGGAAGAATACCGCGCACCGGCGGAGCTGCTGAACGAAAAGGGAAAGCTTGCCCGTCCCGGCTGGTCGGCACAGGACGATTTTATCTATAACAAGGAAGCCGCCGGCGGCGGTCTCTCGGAATGGGAACGCTATTTTGTCACCGGGGCGTCCTTCGCGCTGGAGATCAGCTACGGGCATACGCGCTCCGGCGGCATTGCCGAGGTACGGCTCACCGATCTCGAAACGGACGAGCGGTATGCCTCCGGCACCGTGCAGGCGTTTCCGGGCGATGCGTTCGATCTGGATTTCTCCTGCGGCGAGGAACACACCGTCAAGTTTGAAAACGACGATCTGTATCTCCTGCTCACGCATTACGGCGGCGTGCGCCGCATTCAGTTCCGCTCGGAGCGGTTCGAGGGCGATCTCTCCTGCGCGAACGACGGCGACGGCATTTATACCGCCGAGGCGCTTGCCGGAAAGCAGTTTTATTACCGGGGCTTCCGGTGCTTCCCCGGTCTTTCCGGGTATCTCCGGATGCACAACCGCGATCTGCCGCTCGACGCGCAGACGTTTCTCTTCTCCGAGAGCGTGCGCGCCGTGATGCCGCGCGGCGATGTGTATCTCCGCGCGTTCGGCAGCGCGTGCGTCGACGGGCATGTGATTTCCCTTGCCCTCTCCGACGGCGCGGACAGCGCGGACGAAAACGCGCTCTTTTATGACGGCACGCTCTGCAAGCTCGGGCGCGTATACATGAAGCGCAGCGCGTCCGACCCGCTGCGGCCGTGGTACGTTTCCGACAGCACCCGGCGGCTGCATCTGGAATTTACGGTGCGGCGCGAATACCGCGTCCGGCGGCGCGCCATGCTGCTGCGCTCCGACGTGCGGCAATATTTCGGAACGCTCTCCGGCACGGTTGAGCTGCCGGATGGGGAGGTCGTACAAATCGAAAATATGCGCATTTTTTGCGAGGAAAAGCTGCGGTGAGCGGCGGAAAGGAAAAAGATATGGAAAAAACTTTCTGGTATAAGGATGCGGTCATCTACCAGATCTGGCCGCGCAGCTTCAAAGACGCCGACGGCGACGGCGTGGGCGATCTGATGGGCGTGTACGAAAAGCTGGACTATCTTAAGAGCCTGCATGTGGACGCCATCTGGTTTTCGCCGCTCTACCCCTCGCCGAACGCCGACTTTGGCTACGACGTGGCGGACTATATGGACATCTCCGCCGAATACGGCGGCATGGCGGCGTTCAAAAAGGTACTCGACGGCGCGCACGAGCGCGGCATCAGGGTCATCATGGATCTTGTCGTAAACCACACGAGCGACGAGCACCCGTGGTTCCAGGCGAGCCGCCGCGGGGAAGAGCCGTATAAGGATTATTACATCTGGCGCAAGCCGAAAAAGGACGGCACGCTCCCCAACAACTGGGACAGCATGTTCGAGGGCAAGGCGTGGCAGTACGACGAGGTGCGCAAGGCGTACTATCTCCATATTTTTGCCATCAAGCAGCCCGACCTGAATATGGACAACCCCCGCGTCCGCGCCGAGGTAAAGAAAATCCTGCGCTTCTGGCTGGATATGGGTGTGGACGGCTTCCGCGAGGATGTCATCACCTACATCTCCAAGCCCAAGGGACTGCCGGACGCGCCGTTTTATATGCCTATGGCGCGCGGCATTTTCCAGTATAACAACGGCCCGCACCTGCACGAATATCTCAACGAATTCCGCACCGTGCTCGACGATTACGACTGCGTGACCATCGGCGAGGCCCCGCTCATCACGACGAAGCGCGCGCTCGACTTCATCGGCGGCAAGCACCCCGAGCTTGACATGATGATCCCGTTCCAGTGCATGGAGGGCGACTGCTTCCTGCAGGACTATTCCCATCACCCGTTCTGCCTCGTAAAGCTCAAGACCATCTGGCAGCACTGGCAGAAGGCGCTGCACGGGAAGGGCTGGAATCTTCTGTATATTGAAAACCACGACCATCCCCGCGTCATCAGCCGCTACGGCAGCGAAAAGTACAACACCGAGAGCGGAAAGGCGCTCGCGGCGTCGTATCTTTTCCAGGAGGGCACGCCCATCGTCTATCAGGGACAGGAGATCGGCATGACGAACATCTACCCCAAAACGATCGACGGCTATGAGGACGTGCAGACCATCAACCAGTACCACCACTTCGCCACGCACAAATCCGAAAAGAAGCGCATGCAGCGCATCTACTGGGGCTCGCGCGACAGCGCGCGCACGCCCGTGCAGTGGAGCGACGCGCCGAACGCCGGGTTTACGACCGGCACGCCGTGGTTTGCGGTCAACGAGAACTACCCGAAGATCAACGTTGCCGCGCAGGAGGATGACCCTGACTCGCTGCTGAACTTCTATCGCGAGGCGCTCCGTCTCCGGCACGAGCTGCCGGTCGTGCGCTACGGCACGTTCCGCCAGTACTATCCGCTCAGCAACAAGCTCTTTGTGTACGAACGCCGGGCCAAGCGCGAACGGCTTCTCGTCATCTGCTCGTACTCGGTGAATCCCGTGAAGTTCAAGGCACCCCGCGGGTACGATCTGCGAAAGGGCCGGCTCCTTTTGAAAAGCCACACGGATTATATCGAAAATAACGGCTTCGTCACACAGCCGTATGAGACCCGCGTATATCTCTTCCGCAGCGAGCCGAAAGCCGAATAACCAAATAAAATGCACGGCCCCGAAGAATCCGGGAGCCGTGCGTTTTATTAAAACTTCAGTTGCTTGTTGATCTCCCGGAGTGTCTCCGCCGGAATTTTCAGCACCTCACGGTCGTAGGTCATGAGACCGTTGAGCTCTTCCTCCACGTCGGTGATCTGCGTATATACCGCCGCGGTCAGCCCTTCCTTTCGGATGTGCGGCAGCACCTGCCCGAGCATGAGCTTTTCGTAGTCGTGTGCGAGCGCCGCGCTGTCGCGGCAAATGCGGTAGCCGAACACCTTGTCCGTCCAGCGATGGCCGTCCACGGCGAGAATGTATCCGCCGTACTCCGTGAGCGCAAGCGCGCGCCCATCGTTTTTGAGCTTCACGGGACGGAAATAGATGTGGCGGCTCTTCATTTCCTCATAGCCCTGATCCTGCCAGCCGCTCGCGTGGTCGATAAAACGCGTGGGATCGAGCTTTTTGAGCTCGTTTGCCATGTCCAGCGCGTCAAACTGACCCCAGCCCTCGTTGAACACCGTCCAGAGCGCGATGCACGGGCAGTTATAAAGAAGCCGCACCGTGTCCGCCATCTCACGCCGGAAGCGCGCGCGGGAGAGCACCCCGCTCCGGCCGTAGGGCTTCGCGTCCTGATCCGGAAGATCGACCTTGCCGAGCGTCGGCAGAGCGGAAACATGGAGAAAGCTGTACGGCTGCCCGCCGGACACCATGTCCTGCCAGACGATCATGCCGAGCCGGTCGCAGTGATAGTACCAGCGCAGCGGCTCGATCTTTATGTGCTTGCGCAGCATGTTGAAGCCGCAGCGCTTCATGGTCTCAATGTCGTTTACCATCGCCTCGTCCGAGGGCGCCGTGAGAAGCCCGTCGGGGTAGTATCCCTGATCGAGCAGACCGTTGTGGAAGAGGGGGGCGTTGTTTAATCCGAACACCGTGTGGCCGCCCAGCTCCACATACGAGAATTTGCGCATGGCAAAATAGCTCTCCACGCGATCCTCGCCGCAGGTGATGTCCAGTGTGTAGAGATAGGGATCGTCCGGCGTCCAGGCGCGGAACCCGGGGAGCGGAACAATGCACACGCCGCCCTTTGCCCAGCTCCCGGCGACAAAGCTGCCGTCCGCAGCGCGCACGTCGCACGTGATGGCGGTGCTGCTCTCGAGCGCGGTCTCCAGCTCAATGCGCACGCGCGCCTCGTCAAACTCCGGCGTGATGCGAAGGCTCTTTACATAGACCTCCGGCACGCTCTCGAGCCAGACCGTCTGCCAGATGCCGCTCTGCGCGGTGTACCACATGCCGCCGCGCTTATAGCGCTGCTTGCCGTAGGCGAACGTGGGATCGTCGGCATTATCGCGCACCGTTACGCGGAGAATGTTCTCCCCCTCGCGCAGAAGACTCGTGATGTCCGCGGAAAACGGCCAGTAGCCGCCGGAGTGCTTCGCGGCGGAAACGCCGTTTACGAACACCTCTGCGATCTGATCCACCGCGCCGAAATGCAGCAGCACGCGCGATTTTTGAAATCCCTCCGGCAGCGTGAAGCCGCGGCGGTAATGGAGGTATTCGTCCTTTGCCGGGCCGCGCGCAGCGCCGGAGAGCGGCGCTTCCGGCGAGAACGGCACGACGATCTCGCCGTCCCAGACCCCCGGCTCGTCACCGGACGGCGTGACGGCATAGTTCCATACGCCGTTGAGATTATAGAAGCTCTCCCGTCGCAGCTGCGGGCGGGGATATTCCGGTAAGGGGCAGCTGCGGTCGAGCGCCGCGCCCCACTTTGTCAGCATCGTCATTCGCGGATCTCCTTGAGCTTCTGCGCGCGCAGACGCTTGGCGTCCCGCCGGACGGCGGAGGCGGGCAGGAAAATGAACACCGCGGCGACCGCCGCGCCGAGGAACAGCTCATACGGGTAGAGATAGCTCCCCGCGTAGCTCGGGTATTTGGCGAGGATCTCCGCCGTCGGCTCGAGCGCGACGGCGCGGATGATGATAGGATCGAGAATGCTTGCGAGCACCATGGGCAGAACGATGTAGATGACCATCTTGACGCTCTGCACCGCACCGGCGCGGCCCTCGGGCGTATAGTCGCGCGCCGAGGCCGTGAAGAGACCGGCCATCATAAGATTGCCCGCCATGATGAGCGTCCCGCCGACGCAGAGAAGCGGCATGGCGTGTCCGACAAACTTGATGAGATAGGCGATAATACCGCCGAGCACCTGCATGAGCGCGACGGGGTAATAGAATTTTTCCTTGCCGAACCGGTCCATGACTTTTCCGGCGGCGACGGACAGCACCGCCGAGGCGAGCAGATCGAAAGCGCGTGGGACGGGGAAAGATTCGATCTCTCGCTGGACCCCGAAGCGCTAGATAATGTACGGCTGCCACATCTGCATGGCGAGACCCGAAAACATCATGCCGAAAAAGCAGACGTAGATCATTTTGTTCGCGCGGATATTCTCCGGCCGGAACGCGAAGACGACCTCGCGCAGATAGCTCTCGCCCTTCGTCGGGCGAAGGTTCGGACTGTCCTTAAAGAGCCAGAGCCCCAGAATACCGGCAACGGATGTGACCGCGCCGAGCACGAGATAAAATCTCGTCCAGTTGCCGTTCACGGTCATGGAGTCAAACCCCGCGAAGATCACAACGAGCGCGAGGATCGGCATGATGCTCAAAACGATATCGACGGTGCCGCGGTTGGTGACGTCCGTCACGTCCGTGACCCAGGCGGAAAACGCCGCGTCGTTCGCCGCCGAGCCGATGGCGGACATGATGCAGTCCATGATGACGAACGCCGTCACCGCAAGACCCACCGGCAGCGCGACCTGCCCGTTGCCGAAAAGCGCGAACGCGGCGGTCGTCGCGCCCCAGAGGATGTACCCCCAGCAGACGAACGAGCGGCGGCGTCCCACACGGTCGGACCACGCGGCGCTGAAGAACGTGGCGAGCGCCGCGGCAATGGCGCTTGCGGACACGGTGGCACTCGTCGCCCAGCCCGCGGCGGTGATGTTTTTCTGGATGTATGTGGAGAAATAGACGTTCTCCACCATCCACGCGATCTGGCCGACAAAGCCGAAGATCAGAAGACAGGCCCATACTCTGCTGCCGAGCGGTCTGCTTTTGCGCCCGGCGCTGACGGTGTTATCCATGCGGTGTCCCTCTCTTTCGCAAAATGAGAATGGCGGCTCCCGCCGCGGCGGTGAAGAGCGCGATGAACTGCGATGTCGAAAGCGCTGCGACCGCGCCGCGCGGATCGGCGCGCAGAAACTCGATCAGAAACCGGCCGATACTGTACAAAAGAAGATACGCTCCGGCGAGCAGCCCGTCGCCGCGGCGTTTTTTTTCCAGAAGCAGCAGCGCTCCGGCAAGCAGAAAATCGCCCGCCGCCGAAAAGAGCTGCACGGGCCAGAGCGGGATCCCCGCCGGAGCCATGCTGCCCGCCGGGAATGTAACGCCGAGAAAGCTCTCCGTCGGTTTTCCGAAGCAGCACCCGGCGAGAAAGCACCCGATGCGCCCGAAGCCCTGCGCGAGCGCCACGCAGGGGATAAAGCAGTCCACCCAGCGCAGAAAGGGGAGAGAGCGCTTCCGGCAGTAGAGATACGCGGCGCCGAGACCGCACACAATGCCGCCGTAGACGACAAAGCCCTCCGAGCCGAGCGCGCCGAGCGGATCGGCGCAAAATTCGCTCCAATGCGCAAACACGAAAAAGAGCTTCGCTCCGGCAAAGCCGGCAGCGAGAATGAGCAAAATCAGGGTGTTGACGGATTGCACGTCAAACTTCCGCTCCTCGGCGCGCCGCCAGATGAGCAGCAGCGCCGCGGCGATGCCGATGCCGATGCAGAGCCCGTAGCCGTGCACCGTGAGACCGCCGATCGAAAAAAGGTCGTTGTACATGGTTATTCCTCTTCCGGGATGCGGTACGCGCCGCACCCTCTTATGCGCAGCTCAAAGCACGCGCCGGCGCCGTAATAGCCGTCCATCGCGGCGCGGAAACCTTCATAGCCGGATATCGGGACAAGGCACTGGATGCACCCGGCAAACCCGCCGCCGTGGATGCGCCAAGCGCCCTTGCCCTCCAGCAGCGCGGCGGCGCGGTCGAGCGCGGATGCCATTTCCGTCCGCTCCGGGTGCAGCGCGGGGACAACGTTGCGCAGCAGCGTGCGGGACGATGCGCCCGAGGCGTTCATATTCCGGATATACTCCGGCATATCACCATCTTGCAACGCCGCGGCCATGCGCTCCACGCGCGCGTCCTCGGCAAAAAAGTGCTCGGCGCGGTCTGCGGCGACGGGGGATATCTCCTGCGCGATGCGCTTGCGCATCTCCGGCGCGGCGAACGCCGCAGGGTCCACCTGCCGCAGAATGTCCTTCCCGAACGCTCTGGCAACGGAGGTCATGTCGCGCGGGATGGCGGCATAGTCCGGCGTGAGATCGTCGTGGCGTGAGTGCGTGTTCACGGCGCAGAGAACATACCCGTGCGCGCGGAAATCAAACGCAATGCGTGTAACATCCGGACGGTCGCCGCCGGCAAAATCGATCTTCGTGATGCCGCCGAACGCGCTCGCGGCCTGATCCATCAGTCCGCTCGGCTTGCCGAAATAGTTTCGCTCGGCGCTCTGACCGATGCGCGCGAGCGTGAGCGCGTCCACGCGCCCTTCGTTATACAGCGCGGAGAAGATCGCGCCGGTGAGTATCTCAAACGCCGCCGAGGACGAAAGCCCGCCTCCGGCGGGGACGAGCGAGTGGATGCACGCGCGCCAGCCGCCGATGCGAAGGCCACCTGCGGCAAATCCCGCCGCGACGCCGCGGATGAGCGCGGCGGTCGTGCCGGTCTCACTTTCGCGCGGCGCGAGATCATCGAGCGATACGCGCACCCGGCCGAAGCCGGCGGAGACGGTCTCCACGGCGTTGTCCGCCGCGGTCGCGGCGGCCGCGGCGG
>ENA-UEYI01002949-UEYI01002949.1-human-gut-metagenome-genome-assembly--contig:-NODE-2949-length-10901-cov-4.333426_pt1 | contig 10901 bp, 8 predicted proteins | sample MGYA00242900_ERZ507916 | MGnify/ENA primary metagenome ERZ507916 (study PRJEB26167, sample SAMN06115521) | human gut metagenome | host: Homo sapiens | place: China:Chongqing | collected 2015-09-02...
CTTTGGAATTGGGACGATTCGTGATCAAGACGTGTGGTATTTTCTTCTTCTATCTCTGTCAGACGGTCTTTACAAGGATCGAAATCACCTGGAATATCGAAAGTCTCGTCTTGAGAGTAGCCTAATGTCTTGTCGGCATAGACTTTCTGCATATAGATGCCCCAGATAGGCAATGCCATAGAAGCCCCCTGGCCGTCGCGCATCGTATCGAAATGGATGTCGCGTTCTTCACCACCTACCCAGCAACCGGATACCAACGAAGGAGTGAAGCCCATAAACCATCCGTCGGAGTTACGGTTGGTAGTTCCTGTCTTACCTCCCATATCAGCCTTGATGCCATACAAGCGACGAACACGTCCACCCGTACCTTCATTAATTACGGCACGCAGCATAACGAGCATCTTATAAGAAGTAGATTCACTAATGACTTCATTCACTTGCGGCGTGAAGTTGGCTATGACGTTACCATCATTGTCTTCAATACGGGTAACAAATAGCGGAGCGGTGCGGATACCTTTATTGACAAAGGCCGTGTACGCACTGACCATCTCTCCTACCGAAATTTCACATGGTCCAAGACAGAGGGAAACGGTAGGCTGTACATCCTTATTTAATACACCGAATGAGTGTATCAGGCGAACCAGGTCGTACGGGCTGAGTTTGCTCATCAGGTAGGCTGAAATCCAGTTATTGGAGTTGGCCAATCCCCATTTCAAGGTCACAATTTCTCCATAATGCGACTTGGAGCTGTTACGGGGTGACCAGGCTTTTCCGTTCTCATCGAAGAGGGTCTGCTCTACATTACGAACTTCATCACATGGCGAGAAGCCATTCTCCATGGCAAGCGCATACAAATAAGGTTTGATGGTTGAACCTACCTGACGACGACCTACCATAGCCATATCATACTGGAAGTAGTTGTAATTAGGTCCTCCCACGTATGCTTTCACATGGCCCGTAATCGGGTCCATGGACATAAAGCCTGCACGCAAGAAATGTTTGTAATACTTGATGGAGTCAAGCGGAGTCATGATTGTATCTTTTTCTCCATCCCATGAGAATACGGACATTTCATATTTAGTGTTGAATGCTTTCATGATTTCAGCTTCCGAACATCCGTCAGCCTTCATGGTACGGTAACGGTCGCTCTGACGAATGGAGCGGTTCAGAATCTGTTCCACTTCCTCCGGTGTCAGCTGATTGGTATAAGGAGCTGTCTTACGCCCTCTCTTTTCCTTGAAGAAGCGAGGCTGCAGGTATTTGGCTACATGTTCATAGACAGCTTCTTCGGCATACTGCTGCATACGGGAATTGATAGTGGTATAAATCTTCAATCCATCTACATACAGATTGTAGTTGGTACCGTCTTTCTTTTTATTCTTCGCACACCAGCCATACAACGGGTTGGTTTCCCAGGCTAAAGAATCTTCATAATATTTCTGCATCTGCCAGCCACGATAATCGCTCCGGTCCGGTTTACGGGCGGTCATTACGCCACGCAGGTATTCACGGAAATAGGTAGCCAATCCGTCTTTATGGTCGACAGGCTGAAATTTCAGCACCAAAGGAAGTGCCTGCAAAGAATCACATTCTTCCTGAGTAAGGAAGCCTGCCTTACGCATCTGGTCAAGCACGGTATTACGACGTCCGCGAGAACGTTCATTAAAACGACGGGGGTTATAGAGAGAAGGGTTCTTACACATACCTATCAAGGTAGCGGCTTCTTCTATTTTCAAGTTCTTCGGGTCTTTGGCAAAATACGTCTTAGCCGCTGTCTTGATACCTACGGCATTGTTCAGGAAGTCGAACTTATTAAGATACATGGTAAGAATTTCTTCCTTTGTATAATAGCGTTCCAGTTTTACCGCAATCACCCACTCGATAGGCTTCTGCAACAGACGCTCCATTACATTGTCAGCTGTCGGTGAATAGAACTGCTTAGCCAACTGCTGGGTAATGGTACTACCTCCACCGGCATGTTTCTGCATGAAGATTCCACGCTTGATAACCGCACGCATGAAAGCACGGGCGTCGATACCGGAATGGTCTTCAAAACGCACATCTTCAGTGGCCACCAAGGCATGTACCAGATGGGGAGAGAGGTCTTCATAGCCCACATACACTCGGTTTTCCTTACTAAGCGACCAGGTTCCCAACAGCTTTCCGTCTTCAGAAATGACCTGAGTAGCAAACTTCAGATTCGGGTTTTCCAGCTCTTCTACCGGGGGAACATAACCTATTTTACCTTTTGCAATGGCCGTAAAAACGATGGCAACTGCGGCAATGCAGATGAACACAAAACCCCACATTGCATATATAAATATCTTTCTCATACTTTTATTATATTCATTAATTAGACTTTTAAGCCGCAAATTTACGGAAAATCTTTGTAACAAAGACTTATTTTCCGCAATATCCTCTTAAATGCGAAAACGTAGTCCGAAATATCCTAAAAACGGTGGGATTTCTATTTTTTTTACCTACCTTTGAACTCCGGTATTATAAAAGTAATCAAAAACAGCTAACATGGAAAATAGAAGTTTAGTTACTATCGCCGAACATTCCAAAGAGAAAATCATGTATCTTCTGGAAATGGCAAGAGAGTTTGAAAAGAAACCTAACCGCCGCCTGCTGGCAGAAAAAGTAGTTGCCACTCTGTTCTTTGAACCATCTACCCGTACCCGTCTGAGCTTTGAAACGGCAGCCAATCGCCTGGGAGCAAGAGTCATCGGATTTACTGATCCGAAGGTGACCAGTTCTTCTAAAGGAGAAACGCTGAAGGATACCATTATGATGGTGAGCAACTATGCAGACATCATCGTAATGAGACATTATCTGGAAGGTGCTGCACGTTACGCCAGTGAAGTGGCTCCGGTGCCCATCGTAAATGCCGGAGATGGTGCAAACCAGCATCCTTCACAAACAATGCTGGATTTATACTCCATCTATAAGACTCAAGGTACACTGGAAAACCTGAACATTTATCTGGTAGGTGACTTGAAATACGGAAGAACAGTTCACTCGCTGCTGATGGCTATGCGACACTTCAATCCTACTTTCCATTTCATTGCTCCGGACGAACTGAAAATGCCGGACGAATACAAGCTGTATTGCCAGGAACATCACATCAAATACGTGGAACATACTGATTTCACTGAAGAAACCATTGCAGATGCCGATATTCTGTATATGACTCGTGTTCAGCGGGAACGTTTCACTGACCTGATGGAATATGAAAGAGTGAAAGATGTGTATATCCTGAACAACAAGATGCTGGAACATACACGTCCGAACCTGAAAATCCTCCACCCGCTTCCTCGTGTGAACGAGATTACTTATGACGTGGACGACAATCCGAAAGCTTACTATTTCCAACAGGCCAAGAACGGTCTTTATGCCCGCCAGGCCATCCTTTGCGATGTGTTAGGAATTACACTCGACGAGGTAAAAGCTGATACTGAAAAATAATCCGGAAACTATTCAATTCAAGTAACTATGAGTGAAAAGAAAGAATTACAGGTGGCTGCGCTGAAAAACGGAACAGTCATTGACCATATACCTTCCAATAAGTTATTTACAGTCGTATCCTTGCTGGGACTGCAGGATGAAGATGCCAACATCACAATAGGCAACAACTTTGAAAGTAAGAAATTAGGCAAGAAAGGAATCATCAAGATTGCTGACCGCTTCTTTACGGAAGAAGAAATCAGCCGCTTGTCGGTAGTTGCTTCCAAAATCAAGCTGAATATCATCCGCGACTATGAAGTCGTAGAAAAGAAAGAAGTGGAAATGCCTGACGAGCTGAGAGGCATCGTGAAGTGCAACAACCCGAAATGTATCACCAACAACGAGCCGATGCAAACATGGTTCCACGTTGTCGACAAGGAAAAAGGCTTGTTGAAGTGCCATTACTGCGAAAAAGAACAGCAGAAGGATAACATCAAACTTCTGTAAACCATGAAGCAGGACTGGAAACCAGGGACAATGATTTATCCTCTTCCGGCTGCCTTGGTTACATGTGGCAGCTGTGAAGGAGAATATAACATTATCACCGTAGCGTGGGTAGGTACAATCTGTACCAACCCACCTATGTGTTACATTTCTGTCAGACCAGAACGGCACTCCTATCCTATTCTGAAAAAGAATATGGAGTTTGTCATTAATCTGACCACCAAAGATATGGCTTTTGCCACAGACTGGTGCGGAGTTCGTTCAGGCAAAGACTACAACAAGTTCCAGGAGATGAAATTAACTCCAGGAAAGGCAGCCATGGTGCAGGCTCCTCTCATTGAAGAGTCGCCACTCTGCATTGAATGCCGGGTAAAGGAAATCGTCGCTTTAGGTTCACATCACATGTTTATTGCGGACGTAGTCAACGTGAAAGCAGACGATAAATACCTGAACTCGGAAACCGGCAAATTTGAACTGGCTCAATCTAACCTACTGGTTTATGCCCACGGGGGATATTACGAATTAGGAGAGAAAATCGGCAAGTTCGGATGGTCGGTAGAGAAAAAGAAATAACGGATTTATGATAAAAGAAGCCCTATTCACCCTCATTGGAAGCGGTGTGCTGGCAGTATGTGAGCTGCAAGCACAGGCCGTAACTACGCCCATGGTTACGCTGAAACAGCCGCGCTTCAACCTGGGAGTGAAAGCCGGCTTCAACTCTTCCATGTTCTTTACGGATGAGATTTCAATTAACGGCAAAGAACTGGAACTTGCCCAAAATAACTATAAAGTAGGTTATTTTGCAGCGGTGCTCTGCCGCTTCAACATGAAGAAACACCACTTCATACAACCGGAATTTTCCTGCAATATCACTCAAGGAAGTGTTTCTATTCCCAGCACATTAGCCAACTCGGAAATTCTGAAGGAGAATGCCCTTATCAAGAAAAAAATGACGACACTTGACCTGCCCATTCTTTACGGCTATAAGTTCATTGACGTACATCCGTATGGAATGGCATTTTTCGTAGGTCCCAAGGTGACATGGGTATGGGAGAAACATTGTTCAACCGAATTTACAGGCTTCCACCAACAGGAAATAAAGGAAGAGCAATATCCGTTCCAGTACAGCGGAGTCGTGGGACTGGCCGTCAACGTATCCAACATCTTCTTTGATTTCCGTTACGAGGTGGGACTTCATAACACCATCCGTTCTATCACTTATAACACCGACCTGACCGAGGCTCCGCATAATGAAGGAAAAATTAAGCTGGAACAACGGAAAAACATTCTGAGTTTTTCGGTCGGAGTTATCTTCTAACAGGATTTTTCACTTTAAAACAACTATATCATGAAACGAGACGATTCTATTTTTAGCATCATTGAGAAAGAACATCAGAGACAACTAAAAGGTATTGAACTGATTGCCTCAGAAAACTTTGTAAGTGAACAAGTCATGCAGGCTATGGGTTCTTGCCTGACCAACAAATATGCAGAAGGGTATCCTGGAAAAAGATATTACGGAGGATGCGAAGTGGTAGACCAGAGCGAACAGCTGGCCATCAACCGTATCAAGCAGATTTTCGGAGCTGAATGGGCAAACGTACAGCCTCACTCAGGTGCACAGGCCAATGCTGCCGTATTCCTGGCAGTATTGAATCCGGGCGACAAGTTCATGGGTTTGAACCTGGCACACGGCGGACATCTGTCTCATGGCTCTGCAGTAAATACTTCAGGTATTCTGTACACTCCATGCGAATATAACCTGAACAAAGAGACGGGTCGCGTAGATTATGACCAGATGGAAGAAATCGCCTTGAGAGAGCATCCGAAGTTAATTGTAGGCGGAGGTTCTGCTTATTCACGTGAATGGGACTACAAACGTATGCGTGAGATTGCTGACAAGGTAGGCGCTATTCTGATGATTGATATGGCACATCCGGCCGGACTGATTGCTGCCGGTTTGCTTGACAATCCGGTGAAATACGCACATATCGTAACTTCAACTACCCACAAAACGCTTCGTGGTCCGCGTGGTGGTATCATCCTGATGGGTAAAGACTTCCCTAATCCATGGGGAAAGAAAACTCCGAAAGGCGAAATCAAGATGATGTCACAGTTACTGGATTCAGCTGTATTCCCCGGCATTCAGGGTGGCCCGCTGGAACACGTCATTGCAGCTAAAGCCGTAGCATTCTACGAATGTATGCAACCGGAATACAAAGAATACCAAATTCAGGTACAGAAGAACGCCCGTGTATTGGCTCAGGCTTTGATGGATCGTGGTTTCACCATCGTATCGGGAGGAACAGATAATCACTCTATGCTGGTAGACCTGCGCAGCAAATATCCAGATTTGACAGGAAAGGTAGCTGAAAAAGCGTTGGTAGCAGCCGACATCACTGTCAACAAGAATATGGTACCGTTTGACACTCGCTCTGCATTCCAGACATCAGGTATCCGTCTGGGAACTCCGGCCATTACGACCCGTGGCGCCAAAGAAGACTTGATGTACGAAATTGCAGAAATGATTGAAACCGTACTGTCAAATGTAGACAACGAAGAGGTTATCGCTTCCGTACGTCACCGCGTAAATGAAACGATGAAAAACTATCCTATATTTGCATATTAACTAAACGACTAAAAACGAAACAAAATGAAGAAAATGAATTCTATGGCTATCTTACTGAGTGCATGCTTGGTATTTAGCGGGTGTGGTATGACAAATACAGCCAAAGGTGGAATGATTGGTGCAGGAAGTGGAGCTGCCCTGGGAGCATTGATCGGAGGTATCGCCGGTCACGGAAAAGGAGCTGCCATTGGAGCGGCTGTAGGTGCTGCCGTAGGTACAGGTGCCGGTGTACTGATTGGTAAGAAGATGGACAAGGCTGCCGCACAGGCAGAACAGATTGAAGGTGCACAGGTAGAGCAGGTAACTGACAACAACGGATTACAAGCCGTAAAAGTGACTTTCGACTCCGGTATCTTGTTTAATACCAGCAGTGCTACATTAAGTACTTCTGCCAAATCTGCATTGAGCAAATTTGCCAACAACGTGCTTAACCAAAACAAGGACATGGACGTTGCCATCTACGGATATACTGATAATACCGGTTGGAAAAACAGTACCGCAGAGCAGAGCCGCCAGAAGAATCTGGACCTTTCACAAGAACGTGCCCAGAGTGTATCAAGCTATCTGTTAGCCTGTGGCGCTTCTTCCAGCCAGATTAAGTCTGTTACAGGTATGGGTGAAGAAAATCCCGTAGCCGACAACTCAACTGCTGCAGGCCGTCAGGAAAACCGCCGTGTAGAAGTGTATATGTATGCCAGCCAGCAGATGATTCAACAGGCTGAAGCTGGAACTTTGCAATAAATCGAATTTTCATAGTAACAAACATCCTTATGCCGGGTCTTTCAGACTCGGCATAATTTTCATCCCCACATCAAACACTAATGAACAGAAAACGAATTCTAAGATACATACGTAATCTGATTATCTTTTTCTTTGCATCTACCATTCTTTCCGTCGTTGCCTTAAGATTTATTCCGGTCTACATCACTCCCCTGATGGTGATACGAAGTGTAGAACAACTGGTAAAAGGTGAGAAAGTGGCCATGAAGCACAAATGGGTACCTAAAGAAAAAATATCACGTCACCTTCCGATGGCGGTCATTGCCTCTGAAGACAACCGTTTTGCCAGCCACAACGGGTTCGACTTCAAGGAAATCAGCAAGGCTATTGAAGAAAACAAAAAGCGTAAGAAAGCCAGAGGAGCAAGTACCATCAGCCAGCAGACAGCTAAGAATGTATTCCTATGGCCCTCCTCTTCCTGGGTAAGAAAAGGATTCGAAGTCTATTTCACGGTACTGATTGAACTGATATGGGATAAAGAAAGAATCATGGAAGTTTACCTGAACTCCATCGAAATGGGAGATGGTATATATGGAGCAGAAGCCGTGGCGAAAGCTCACTTTCACACCACGGCCTCTCAACTCACTCGCAAACAATGTGCACTTATTGCAGCCAGTCTGCCGAATCCAAGAAAATACAATTCCGGAAAACCCAGCCCTTACATGTACAAGCGTCAGCGGAAAATCATGTATCTAATGAAATGTGTTCCTACATTCCCGGAAAAAGCCGAAAAGTAAGGAGACTTCTCGGGGCTAAGGCTCCGGATCTCCTTTCAAAATCGGAAGTGTAATCTTATATTTCACTGCTAAAATACGGGCTACAAACACGGTTACTCCACCAATAATCTGTGCAAGTACGGATTCCATGTCCAGCATTAGACAAATCCAGTAAACCAGTCCGCCAATCACACAAGCCATGGCGTAAATCTCTTTACGGAATATCAGCGGAATCTCGTTGATAAATATATCACGCAGCACTCCTCCAGCCGCACCGGTAATACTACCCATGATAATGGCAATCCAGAACGGATAACCCAGCGCATACGCCTTACTGAATCCTACAACCGTAAACAAGGCCAGACCAATGGTATCAAAAATAAAGAAAGTATTATTCAGGCGAATGACATACTTTCCGAACAAGATGACAAAGAACATAGCGAAAGCCGTACAAATGAGATACATCGGGTCGGTCATCCAGGCTGGAGTCACATCCAGCAAAACATCACGAATGGTTCCACCACCAATAGCCGTAGCCAGTCCCACCACATAAGCGCCAAACCAGTCAAACCGCTTTGCCGAAGCAAGGCGTATACCACTTATGGCAAATGCAAAAGTCCCCACAAAATCCAGTATAGTTACAAACGAAGGCATCTGAAAAAAAACATCCATAGCAAATATTTTACCAAGTATAACTCAAACCAAAACTAAGCAATTCCTGCAACTGAAAATAACTTCTACCTTCTTCACGAGTCACCCCGTCGTCAAATCGGCCGTGAACGAACAGCTTCGTAGAAAGATACTGATTAATGGTAAAGGTAAAGGTATTTTCCCATTCACCCAGCACTTTCTCGTAATTGGTCGTATAAGACAAGCGGGACTCCCACATCAGGATGGAGAACATTTTCCATTTCAATGTAGATTCCAGACGAGAACCCCATACACTTTCCCGTTTATGACCGGCTTCGATGTTAAACTTTGTAGGGTCTACCCTGTCGCTGGCTACGCTGTACAAAGTGTAGTTTATCGGATTTACCAGCACAGACAAATTGCACACGCCATCCTTGATAAACTTGTAGTCCATACCGAGACCGACGTTCAATTCGGCCGGTGAGAAGAAAGCAGAAACCAGGTTATCAGAGTTGGTCTCATAGTTTGAGAAGAACTGCGTCTTGAACTCAGCCGACAAAGTATAGTACCATGTACTGAAGGCCTTGTAACCCAATTTAGAACTCAAGCGAAGCAGGTCATTGTTAGCCTTATAGCTGTGTACGGTATCCGAAGGTGCCGTGATAAAGCCCAATTTCCACTCAATCTTGTTTTCAAACTGGATACGCTGTCTGTCATCATAATTCGCCTGCCAGGTGAAGCCGGAAAGCAATGATTTGGTACTTTCACCACCCTTATACCAGTTCTTCGAAATGTAGTTCTGTGAGAATTGCAAATAACCATTTCCACCAAAGGTCCAGAAATTCGGCTTGATAACCAGCAGGTCTTTTTCTGTCACCCGGTTTTCCTGTTCAAGCCTCTGCTGCCGCTGCGCTTCTTCCAGCCGCTTCTTCATGGACGGCACCTGTGACCGCAGACGGGTGTTTTCCTCCGTCAGCTCCTGTACCTTGTGCCGATCCGTCACGCTGCGCAGTGCCATTTTCTTTAGCTGCTCGACCTGATCCACCGTCACGCCCTTTACTGCCCCTGTGAGCGTCTTTTCCGGCTGAATATCATGCAGGGGTGCATTTACCCTGTCAGCCTCCTTTAAGAGCCGCACAGTGCCTTTCAGAGCGTCCCGCTGCCGTTCCAGCTCAGCAACCTCCCGCTCTACTGCCGCTGTCTGCTGCTGCACCGCTTCCAGCCTCGCAGCCGCTTCCTTGAACTGCGGCAAGTCCATGTGCGGTCTGTTCGTGCCGAGAGAGATAATTTCAAAATCGTGCCGCTGGGCGATCTCCGTCAGAGCTTCTTTCTCCCGTTCCATCCACGCCGCCCATTCGGTCTGCTTTCTGCCGACACCGACAAACCCCTGCTGCTTCAATGCCTGTTTCATAGATACCCTTGTAGAAAGTCCTCTTGACTGCTCCGTTGCCACAGGGATAAAATCGACATGGAGATGGGGCGTTGCCTCGTCCATGTGCAGCACCATATTGAACACCCGCAGATGGGGGTTGCGTTCTGCAAAAGACTCCGCAAAATCTTTCAGAGCTGCCGCCGCCCGTTCTCCGTCCGGCGTACCGCACCCACAGTCGCTCATGTTGCCGATCTGGAAGATCGCTTCATGGAACAGCTTTTCCTGTTTACTCTGCCGGATATGCTCATAGTAGTCCGGTATCTTATCTCTCGTTTTGGTTTTCTTTGCGTTGTAGGCTGCGAGAGCTTCATCAAAGACCATATGATAGACCTGCTTCAGATCCTCGTTGCAGAAAACAATGTTCTGCTCCGTCCGGCTCCGGTCTACATTCGCCGCTGAGAAGCTGCGGTTGTTGTGCCGGATGCTCCCTGCACCTGTCATACCCGAAATCGTAACTCCCATAAAATCGCCCCCTTTCCGCTTATTCTTCCGTCCTCTATTTTATCATAAATTTCCGCTAAAAACAACCTCTTTGTTACTTTCTGGTGAGAAAGTAACGCAAAAGCACTTTCACACCGCCACCCCATCGGTGCAGCGGTGTGAAAGTGCTTTGCGCCCCTAAAGGGGAGGGGTTGCCGGAGCTGCTTCACTGCCGGCTCGTGCCTGCTGCTCTGCCAGCTCCGGAGGGGCGCTGCCCCTGCCGTCTGCGGACGGCTCCCCGAACTTCATCCCACCGATAAACTGGAATTTGTCAAAGAGGATT
>ENA-UEYI01002952-UEYI01002952.1-human-gut-metagenome-genome-assembly--contig:-NODE-2952-length-10891-cov-7.366839_pt1 | contig 10891 bp, 9 predicted proteins | sample MGYA00242900_ERZ507916 | MGnify/ENA primary metagenome ERZ507916 (study PRJEB26167, sample SAMN06115521) | human gut metagenome | host: Homo sapiens | place: China:Chongqing | collected 2015-09-02...
CATAATGTGCATTTGCGCGGTGTGCTTGACTGTGCTGTTTTCCCGATTACAGGTTATCCTTCTACTTCAACAAGTGACTGGGCACGTATTATGAGTACAGTGAAGAGTTATGGAATGAATCATGTACGTTTCCATTCCTGGTGTCCGCCGCGGGCAGCTTTCGAAGCAGCAGATAGTCTGGGATTGTATCTGCAGGTAGAACTTCCCATGTGGATTAAAGATGTGGGCCGTTATCCGCAGCGCCGTGATTTCTTTGAGAAAGAAATGTATGCGATTCTGGATGAATATGGAAATCATCCGTCATTTATCCTGTACTGTAACGGTAATGAAAATGAAGGAGATTTTGCTGTACTCGAGGATTTGGTGAAAAAAGGACAGGCTTATGATAACCGCCGGTTGTATTCGGCTTCAACAGCACGTACACATGTTGCTTCCGATCAGTTCTATGTGTCACATGTAACAGACAAAGGCTGGATCACTGTTTACGAAGGTAAACCTTCAACAGACTGGGATCGAAGCAAGGAATCTGATATTGATGTTCCGGTCATTGCACATGAAACAGGGCAGCGTTGCATGTATCCTGATTTCCGTGAAATAGAAAAGTATACTGGAGTTCTTGAACCGCGTAATTTTGCTGTCTTCCGCGAACGGCTGACACGCAATGGAATGCTGGAGCAGGCACACGATTTCTTTCGTGCTACGGGAGCACATACTGTTTTGCAGTATAAGGAAGTTAACGAAGCTTTGATGCGTACATCTAACTCTGGCGGTTTCCAGCTGTTGGGACTGTCAGATTTTCCGGGACAGGGAAGTGCGTTTGTCGGTATTCTTGATGCCTTTTGGGAAAGTAAAGGACTGGTGACACCTGAGAAATATCGTGAGTCATGTGGTCCGGTAGTAATATTGGCACGATTGCCTAAGCGAATTTTCTCTCCTTCTGAAACACTCGCAGCACGAATGGATGTTTATCAGTTTGGTCCGACAGATATTCGTCGCGGAAATATTGAATGGTGGCTGGCTGACGAAGACGGAAAGCGAATTGAATCCGGACGCTTGTCACATGGCAATATAGCTCGTGGTGGCGTTGATTCAGTCGGCGTAGTTCGTGTATCACTGGATAAGATTTCTCAGACAGGTAAATATACTTTGCATGCTTCTTTGGGAGATGTACACAATGAGTGGGATATTTGGGTATATCCGGATAACCGTCCGGTGGCTTTGCCTGAGAATGGAGAACAGTTTGGTGCAGGTTCCGGTGCTTCGGAATGTCGTTGGGCTACCACCTGGGAACAGGCACGCAAATTGCTGGCACAGGGTGAACGGGTACTCTTGGTTCCTGATGTAAAGAAAGTAAAGGGCCGCAAGACGCATTTTGCTAGTCATTTCTGGAATCCGATCATGTTTAATTGGGATCCGATGATCGTGGGTACATTGATCAGTAATGAACATCCTGCATTCCGTGACTTCCCGACATCATATTATGCAGATTGGCAGTGGTGGGATATCCTGAATAATGCACGTGCAGTTGATTTGACAGATATGCGAACATTGACACCCGTGATCCAGAGCGTTGATACATATGAAGAAAACCGCAAGTTGGGAATTGCATTCGAAGCAAAGGTGGGTACAGGCAGCCTGTTTGTACTGAATCTTGACATTGCGAAAGAACTGGAAAAACGTCCGGCATCTTGCCAGTTGCTCCGTTCGGTGATGAACTATGTGACTTCATCCGATTTCCAGCCGCAGACTACTCTCGGTGCATATGAACTGGATGCACTTTTTGATATGACTAAGGATAACAAGTCAGAAAATAAGGGGGGAGCTGCTGTAGAACAGTTGCTGAACCGATAAATGGTTTGACAGGCTTTCCTTGATTCTGTAGGAAAACCAGCATAGAAGATATCCCGTGAAGGCTGTTCGCAGCTTTTCACGGGATATTTATTTTTATTGCTGTCCGATAAAATCGATTGAATATAAAAGAATATCGCTCGGCCCTTGTATACTCAATGGTCGAGTCTTATTTTGTTATTCCAAGCCCCTTCAAAAAATAGATAGTTGACAATCTTCTTTCTGCCTCACGTCCAGAAGAGTTTCCCAATCTTTTTCCGGATGATTGAAAAGACTGTAGAAATCTACATAATACATAAGTGTAATCCTCATCATTGTTGCAAGACCGGAGAAACTCCAGGAACGAGTCAGTTTCTTTTTCATTACCATAAGCAACAGATTGGCTATAAGTGTCACCCAAATCTGTATTTTAATCGCATTTGCACTTTCCCCATAGAAGTATTTTAAGGGAAAGTTCTGTTTTATTTGCTTGAATAGCAACTCTATTTCCCAACGTTTGTGATATATTTCTATAATCTCGTTTGGATCTGATTCCATATCGTTTGTAAGCAATGAAACCAGTTTGTGCTTTTTAATATCAACATAGGTAATGATACGGGCATGATGATTCAGAATTGTACCATCCTTCAGCATTTTTGAGAATGTTACATTTTGTATACGTACCTCCATAAAGCCTTTATCATTCTGGTACATACAGTCTTCTATAATGTTTTATTTCAGGTTCTTCTTCATTTTTGTTACATACATAACTTCTCTTTGCGTGAGTGTTTCCAGTTTCTCATAATCAATGTATGCACGGTCCATGGCTATTATGTCACCTTTGTTCATTACTGACGGTCTTAACATGAAAGAATCGTTGGTTGCTGCCGAAGTGAACTTTATATCTGAAGGAACTCCTTCGTTGGCGTGTATGACAGTGTGTACCTTTATACCTCCTTTCTTCTTGCCGGTCTTGGGATGACGTCCAACACCCTTGAACAGGAGATTAGAGAAAAGAGTGATAGTGGTGGAATCAATAATCTGAAGACGCTTCATCCAGGCTTTATCCCTGTTCTTGCGGCTGTCCGAGGAAAGTATATTTCTGTATGTAGTGTATAAGTCACGATAGATGGACTCAAATATAATTTCCGGCCGTCGTCTGTTGGCATCGGAAAGAGTACTGCGAGAAGGCATTAACCTGATACCTAAATGACAAAGTTTGCGGGATTCTGCCTGTAGGGAAGCCATTATCTCACGTAAGGAATCAAAACGCATGATGACCGCGTAGAGCATAACGACAAGATGAGTCCATATGTCGAAACGTTTTACATAGTGCTCTCCACCATATTCACGACTTAACCGAAGGATTCTTGACTTGTCCAGTAATTTTATCACCTGACAATAGAGCGGCTGTCCGCTAAAATGTGTACTTTTGCCCATAATTAGATTTTATTGTTTGGCGACTGAAATCTAACGAAAATGGGCTGACCTCGCAAATGAAGTCAGCCCTAATTTTATGGTTTTGTAAAATTTTTATCGGACAGTAATAATAAAGAACATAAGCTGGTGCTTAGTTTTGTTAGATGTATGGGGGAGAACCTTTTTATTGTTCTTTGTAAAAGGCCTGGCTTAGGCAGTTGAAATGGTGATATAAGAAATGGAGACATGTCATTGTAAATTTCTTTACGCTGACACGTCTCCATGATTGATATAATAAGACTCAAATGAAAAATCTTAATGTATCATAGTGTTTGTATCTTCTACTATTACTCCATTAGAGAAGACGCAACGTACGTTAATCTGATTATCAAGAATAACGATATCTGCATCTTTACCTTTCTGTAAGCTACCCTTCTTGTCATTGATACCAATGATTGTTGCAGGAGTTTCAGAAGCCATACGTACTGCATCAGCCAGTGGAATACCTGCTTTTTTCACTATTGTCTGAATCAAAGTGTCCATGCTGGCCAAACTTCCTGCTAATGAAGAATGATCAGCCAGTTTGCAAACACCGTTTTCAATAACATAACGCGGATCTACGATAGGTTCTCCTTGGTATGCAGCATATTTAAGAGCATCTGTTACCAGACAAGTTTTCTCTACACCTTTCAGCTTGTAAACGAGCTTCAGAATAGTTGCAGGAAGATGACTTCCGTCTGCAATTACTTCTACGGTCATACCATCTGTCAGGTAAACGCTTTCTACCGTTCCTTCGTATTTGTATTCACGGCGTTTGTGGAATCCCGGCATTGCATTGTAGAAGTGAGCTGCATGAGTGAAACCTGCTGCATAAGCAGCTTTGATCTCATCATATTCAGCTTCAGTATGAGTTACAGCAGTTAAAATACCCCGTGAAGTTGCATATTGAGCAAATTCATGTGCTCCTGGAAGTTCAGGACTGATGTCCCAGCGTTTGATGCACTGAGTACTTTCCAAAAGAGGTTTGTATTCTTCCGGATCCGGATCTTTCAGGAGGCCTTCCCATTGTGCACCGGCCATCTTTGGATTCAGGTACGGACCTTCAATGTGTAATCCCTGAATTACGCTGCCCGGTTGTTGCATCAATTCTTCACAGGTAGTGACAGCCTGTCGGATTGTGTCGAAGGTACTTGATGACAGTGTAGGGAATATAGAGGTCGCACCATGTTTCAGGTGAGCAGAAACAGCTTTTGTAAAGGCTTCTTTGCTTCCTTCTGTAAAATCATGTCCACCACCTCCATGTACGTGCATACTGATGAATCCCGGTACGATGTACATACCTTTGGCATCGATAACGGTTGCTCCGATTACAGCCAGATCGCTGTTTGTAACTTCCAATATCTTTCCGTCACTAATCAGGACGGAGCCATCTTTCAGCCATCCCTGAGGAGTCAGAATATGGCCGTTTATGATTTGCGTTAACATATCAATCAGATTTTACGTTGTTAAAAGAGTTTGTTAGTGCCTTCTACGAGTTTACCCATAGACCATACGGCTCTAACGTTAAGGTCTCTGTCGAGTGCCAGGATATCGGCATCTTTTCCTTTTTCCAAAGTACCTTTACGATCCAATACTCCCATAATTCTTGCCGGAGTCTCAGAAGCCATACGGACTGCATCTTCCAATGGAATTTCAGCTTTCTGTACCATTGTACGGATCAGACGGTCCATAGTTGCGATACTTCCAGCCAGAGCCGATCTGTCGGCCAGTTTACATACGCCATCTTCGATGATTACACGGGGGTCAAAAGCTTCTTTACTGTCGCTGGCTGCACAAGCCAAAGCATCAGTGATAAGAGCTGTTTTTTCCACACCTTTAATCTTATGAACAAGTCGGAGAATTGTCGGTGGAACATGGATACCGTCAGCAACCACTTCAACAGTCATGTCATCCATCAGATAAATACTTTCTACGGTTCCTTCGTATTTATATTCACGACGCTTGTGGAATCCCGGCATTGCATTGTAGAAATGGGTTGCATGAGTATAGCCTGCATAATATCCAGTATAGATATCTTCATATTCAGCCTGCGTGTGTCCGACAGAAGCCAAAACTCCTTTTGAAGTGATATATTTGGCAAACTGCATGGCGCCTGGAAGTTCAGGAGCAGCATCCCAACGTTTGATGCAGTGTGTTTCTTCCAACAAGGGAATATATTCTTCCGGATCAGGATTCTTGATATTCTCCGGCATCTGTCCTCCTGCCATCTTCATATTGAAATAATGGCCTTCCAGATGCAGACCGAGAATCGGGCTGTCCGGTTCGCTCATCAGCTTTTCAGTGGTAGCTGCAGCTGCGCGGATCATAGGAATAGTAGATGATGACAAAGTCGGGAAGATACTGGTTGTTCCGTGTTGCATGTGTGCCTGGATAGCGGCGCGGAATGCATCTTCAGAGCCTTCCATAAAGTCGCGTCCTCCACCTCCATGTACATGGATTTCCACACCTCCCGGAACGATATACATTCCTTTGGCATCAATCAGTTTGGCACCTACAATTGCTAAGTCGCAATTGGTTACTTCTAAAATTTTGTTATCTCTTATCAGCACAGAGCCGTCTTTCAACCAGCCCTGCGGGGTAAGGATTTGAGCGTTAATTATTTGGGTTAACATGGAAATATAGATTAGTTTGTTGTTCCTTTTTTAATCTCCGTTATACTAAATAAGGTGATCGGCCGATTGGATGCGTAAAATTAATACATTTATTTTAAACAGGTATTTTATCTGTCATCTTTTTGAGTAAATATCTTCAAACTCATTCGTTTCGGGAAGAATAGGGAAGGCATTGAATAGGGCTATATGATATTTTAATAAATAAAAAAGGAAAAATCCTAGATAAAATAAATATTTGTTTGTATCTTTGTCGCCCGATTTATATAGTATTGCGAATTGGGAAAGCTTAGCAAATATAAGGTAGAGTTGAAGAACATGCGTGAAGATTCATGTCAGTATGAATACACGCTCGATAATCAGTTCTTCGCAGATATTGATGCTCCGGAGATTCAGCGAGGCAAACTGAAGGTTGTGCTGAATGTCAAAAAGAGCATGGGTGTCTTTATATTGAACTTTCATACGGAAGGCTTTGTTATTGTTCCGTGTGACCGATGCCTGGATGATCTGGAATTACCTGTGAATACAGATGATACACTGAAGGTGAAAATGGGCTTGTCTTTCTCTGAAGAAGGTGATGTCCTGGTGGTTCCGGAAGAAGACGGTTATGTCAATGTAGCATGGTTCATCTACGAATTTATTGAGTTGAGTCTGCCTATGAAGCATGTACACGCTCCCGGAAAATGCAATAAGGCAATGATGGGAACATTGAACAAGCATCTGTGTACGTCTGCAGAAGAAGAAAGTCTGGACGATGCAGATCTGGAAGAAGAACCAGAGGATGAAAGTCGCGAGACAGATCCGCGCTGGGATGATTTGAAGAAAATATTAGATAATAATTAAATAAAGTTTTAGAAAAATGGCACATCCTAAAAGAAGACAGTCAAAAACGAGAACTGCTAAGAGAAGAACTCATGACAAAGCAGTTGCTCCTACTTTAGCTATTTGCCCGAACTGCGGTGAATGGCATGTTTATCACACAGTATGTGGAGCTTGCGGTTATTACAGAGGCAAGTTGGCAATTGAAAAAGAAGCCGCTCTTTAATAAAACGCTAGGTTAAACACTTTTGTGTGGTTCGTCGAAAAGATTAAAGCCGGAGAGCTTTCGGCTCTTCCGGCTTCTCTTTTATTAGGACGCGCACAAATTAAATTCTGAAATGATGGAAAAGATTAATGCTGTAATTACAGGAGTCGGTGGATATGTACCTGATTATGTTCTGACCAATGAAGAATTGTCCAGAATGGTTGATACCAACGATGAGTGGATTATGACCCGTATCGGAGTGAAAGAAAGACGTATTCTTAACGAAGAAGGTTTGGGTACTTCTTATTTGGCTCGTAAGGCTGCGAAGCAGTTGATGCAGAAAACGGATTCTGATCCTGATTCCATTGATTGTGTAATTGTTGCCACGACTACTCCAGACTTCCATTTCCCTTCGACAGCTTCAATCTTGTGTGACAAGCTGGGCTTGAAGAATGCTTATGCATTCGATTTGCAGGCAGCCTGCAGTGGCTTCCTTTATGCAATGGAGACAGCTGCAAGCATGATCCAGTCTGGCCGACATAAAAAAATTATTATTGTGGGTGCCGACAAGATGTCGTCGATGGTTAATTATTCTGATCGTGCAACTTGCCCGATCTTCGGAGACGGTGCTGCTGCTTGTATGGTAGAGGCAACGACTGAAGATTATGGTATCATGGATTCTATTTTAAGAACTGATGGAAAAGGTCTTCCTTTCCTTCACATGAAAGCAGGTGGATCTGTATGTCCTCCGTCTTATTTTACGGTTGACAACAAGATGCACTATTTGTATCAGGAAGGAAGAACCGTATTTAAATATGCCGTTTCAAACATGTCGGATGTGACAGCACAGATTGCTGAACGCAACGGACTGACCAAGGATAATATTGCATGGATTGTTCCTCATCAGGCCAATATGCGTATCATTGATGCTGTTGCTTCTCGTCTGGAAGTGCCTTTGGATCGGGTAATGATTAATATTCAGCGCTATGGTAATACCAGCGCAGGTACACTTCCGTTGTGTCTGTGGGATTATGAGAAGCAGCTGAAAAAAGGCGATAATATTATCTTCACTGCATTTGGCGCAGGATTTACCTGGGGAGCCTCTTATGTGAAGTGGGGATATGACGGTAATAAATAATTTTCAGAATTAATGAAAATAGACAAGAAAACGCATCCCAATCCGATGCGTTTTTTTGTCTGTAAACAAATAAGTTGATTATGCATAAAGCTGGCTTTGTTAATATTGTGGGCAATCCGAATGTCGGAAAGTCTACTTTGATGAATTTGCTGGTGGGAGAACGTATTTCCATCGCAACATTCAAGGCGCAGACAACTCGTCATCGTATCATGGGTATTCTGAACACGGACGATATGCAGATTGTCTTCTCTGATACTCCGGGAGTTTTAAAACCGAATTACAAGCTTCAGGAGTCTATGCTGAACTTTTCAGAATCGGCGCTGGTGGATGCGGATGTACTGTTGTACGTTACGGATACGATTGAACAGCCCGATAAAAACCAGGAGTTTATGGAGAAGGTGCGTCGCTTGGATGTACCAGTCTTGTTGCTGATCAACAAGATTGACCTGAGCAATCAGAAAGATCTGGTAAAACTTGTGGATCAGTGGCATGAAATGCTGCCTAAAGCTGAAATTATACCCGTCTCAGCGAAGGCTCGTTTCAATGTGGATGCGGTCATGAAGCGCATCAGGGAACTGATTCCGGATTCTCCTCCTTATTTCGGAAAAGATCAGCTGACCGATAAGCCGGCCCGTTTCTTTGTGACGGAAATCATCCGCGAGAAGATTTTGCTGTACTATGACAAAGAGATCCCTTATGCAGTGGAAGTTGTCGTAGAGCAGTTTAAGGAAGAGGCCAAGAGCATTCACATCAATGCTGTTATTTATGTGGAACGCGATTCCCAGAAGGGAATTATTATCGGAAAGCAGGGCAAGGCGCTCAAGAAGGTAGCGACCGAAGCCCGCAAGACGTTGGAACATTTCTTCCAGAAAACCATTTATCTGGAAACTTTTGTGAAAGTGGATAAGGACTGGAGAAGTTCAGACAAAGAACTGAAAAATTTTGGTTACCAATTAGATTAATGATTCGGCTGTGACAGCCGTTAGACTGAAATAAAAGTATATGGGAAATTTAGTAGCAATCGTAGGACGTCCCAATGTGGGAAAGTCGACACTGTTTAATCGTCTGACCAAAACGCGTCAGGCTATTGTGAATGAACAGGCCGGTACAACCCGCGACCGCCAGTACGGAAAGTCGGAATGGCTGGGAAAGGAGTTTTCCGTAGTGGATACCGGAGGATGGGTGGTCAACTCGGATGATGTATTCGAAGAAGAAATCCGCAAGCAGGTATTGCTGGCTGTAGAAGAAGCCGATGTGATTCTGTTTGTCGTGGATGTAATGAATGGAGTGACAGACCTGGATGCACAGGTTGCCGGCATCCTGCGTCGTTCAAAGACACCGGTGATCCTGGTAGCCAACAAGACCGACAGCAATGAGCTCCAGTATAATGCTGCAGAGTTCTATTCACTGGGCTTGGGAGATCCGTTCTGTATTTCTGCCATGAGCGGAAGCGGCACGGGAGATCTGCTGGATCTCGTTTTGAGTAAATTCCGCAAGAATGTGGAAGAAACCGTCGAAGAGGATATTCCCCGCTTTGCCGTGGTAGGCCGTCCGAATGCCGGAAAATCTTCCATTATCAATGCTTTCATCGGAGAAGAGCGCAACATCGTGACCGATATTGCAGGAACTACCCGCGATTCTATTTATACGCGCTATGACAAGTTCGGCTTTGATTTCTATCTGGTAGATACGGCAGGTATCCGTAAGAAGAACAAAGTCAGCGAAGACCTGGAGTACTATTCCGTTATCCGTTCCATCCGTGCCATTGAAGGTTCTGATGTATGTATCCTGATGCTGGACGCTACCCGTGGAGTGGAAGGACAGGACTTGAATATCTTCTCGCTGATACAGCGTAACCAGAAAGGACTTGTAGTTGTTGTCAACAAGTGGGATTTGGTGGAAGACAAATCTGCCAAGGTGATGAAGACCTTTGAGGAAGCTATCCGCAACCGTCTTGCTCCGTTTACGGATTTCCCCATCATTTTTGCTTCAGCACTGACCAAGCAGCGTATTTTCAAGGTGCTTGAAACGGCTAAGGAAGTTTATCTGGCCAAAACAAAACGCATACCGACTGCCCGTCTGAATGAAGAAATGCTGCCGCTGATCGAGGCTTATCCGCCTCCTTCAAACAAGGGTAAGTATATCAAGATCAAATATGTGACTCAGTTGCCGAATACGCAGATTCCGTCGTTTGTATTCTTTGCGAACCTTCCTCAGTATGTGAAGGAGCCTTACAAACGTTTCCTGGAGAACAAGATCCGCGAACGCTGGGATTTGTGTGGAACACCGATCAACATCTTTATCCGACAGAAATAAGCCTTCCTGAGGCTGATACATAAAACTGAAGCCAACAGCTTTGCCGGTTGAATCTTCTGAATGCAGAAGGTCGCCTGCAAGGCTGTTGGCTTTTATTCTGAGCGGAAATCTGCCCCCGGGAAAATCGTCTGGAACTATACGAAAAATCGACCGCACGTTTCCGTCTCATCGAGTAGTACGATTCGGGCTCATCGTGCGGTCGATTCCGCTCCAACGACCGCACGTTTCCAGCCCCTCTTCCAGACACCTTCTGAGGCTTCTCTGAAAGGCTTCGGGCTTTTCGTGAAAACGTCTCGGCGTTTTTGAAGCTTTGTCAGCGCTCGGCTTTTGTTTCTTCTTTTTTGACTTTCTTGAGCAGGTCTGAAGCAAAAATGAAATTGTTCAGCTTTTCATTGGTTGCGGAGAACACTTCATCTTTGTTGCCTTCCCATTCTTTGTGTCCCTGATAGATGTAGAGAATGCTGTCGCCTATGCCCAATACGGAGTTCATGTCGTGAG
>ENA-UEYI01002954-UEYI01002954.1-human-gut-metagenome-genome-assembly--contig:-NODE-2954-length-10882-cov-4.181768_pt1 | contig 10882 bp, 10 predicted proteins | sample MGYA00242900_ERZ507916 | MGnify/ENA primary metagenome ERZ507916 (study PRJEB26167, sample SAMN06115521) | human gut metagenome | host: Homo sapiens | place: China:Chongqing | collected 2015-09-02...
TCAAAATATTACCAATTAAATAAAAAGAAAGATATGCAGAAAGGTAACATTTGGGTTACTACCGAGAACATATTCCCCATCATTAAAAAGTTCTTATATAGCGATCATGAAATATTCCTCCGCGAATTGGTTTCGAATGCAGTAGATGCTACTCAGAAGCTGAAGACCTTGGCCGCAAAGAGCGATTTCAAGGGCGAATTGGGCGATTTGACTGTCCGCGTAAAAGCCGATAAGGAAAACGGTACCATCACTATCTCTGATAGAGGTATCGGTCTTACCGCCGAGGGAATTGATAAATACATCAACCAGATAGCATTTTCTGGGGCCAACGACTTCTTGGCTAAATATAAAGAAGACGCTAACGCCATTATCGGTCACTTCGGATTAGGTTTCTATTCTGCTTTCATGGTTTCTAAGAAAGTAGAAATCATTACCCGTTCTTATCGCGAAGGTGCTCAGGCTGTAAAATGGACTTGTGATGGTAGTCCTGAGTTTACTTTAGAAGATACTGAAAAGGCCGACCGCGGTACAGACATCGTACTTTATATCGATGACGACTGCAAGGAATTCCTCGAAGACGCTAAGATTCAGGCATTGCTCACCAAGTATTGTCGCTTCTTGCCCGTTTCTATCGCTTTCGGAAAGAAAAAAGAATGGAAAGACGGTAAGCAGGTTGAAACTGAAGAAGATAATCTTATTAACGACACTTGTCCTATCTGGACTAAACAGCCCAGCGAACTGAAAGACGAAGATTACAAGAACTTCTACCGTGCGCTCTACCCTATGTCGGACGAGCCTTTGTTCTGGATTCATCTGAACGTAGACTATCCGTTCAACTTGACAGGTGTGCTTTACTTCCCTAAGATTAAGAGCAACATCGACTTGCAGAAGAACAAGATTCAGCTATACTGCAATCAGGTTTATGTAACCGACTCTGTAGAAGGTATCGTGCCCGACTTCTTGACATTGCTTCATGGTGTAATAGACTCGCCGGATATCCCTCTTAACGTATCGCGTTCTTATCTGCAGAGCGACTCTAACGTAAAGAAGATATCTACTTATATCACTAAGAAGGTAGCCGACCGTCTTCAGTCAATCTTCAAGAACGACCGTAAGGAATTCGAAAGCAAATGGGATGATTTGAAGTTGTTCATCAACTACGGAATGCTTACACAAGACGATTTCTACGCAAAAGCTGAGAAGTTCGCCCTGCTGAAGGATACCGACAGCCACTACTATACTTTCGAAGAGTACAATACGCTTATCAAGGACAACCAGACAGATAAGGACGGCAACTTGATTTACTTGTACGCCAACAATACAGACGAGCAGTACACTTACATTGCAGCCGCTAAAGATAAAGGCTACAACGTATTGCTGATGGACGGACAGCTCGACGTTCCTATGATCAACAAGTTGGAGCAGAAGTTAGAAAAGAGCCGCTTTACACGTGTAGACAGCGATGTAATAGATCGTTTGATTGTGAAAGATGAGCAGAAAGGCGAAAAGCTTCCGCAAGATAAGCAGGAAATGCTTTCTACAGTATTCAACGGACAGTTGCCTAAGCTTAACAAGACCGAGTTCCACGTAGAAGTAGAACCTCTGGGCGAAACCGCAGCTCCTGTTATCATCACTCAGAGCGAGTATATGCGTCGTATGAAAGACATGGCAAGCATCCAGCCAGGCATGAGCTTCTATGGCGAAATGCCCGACATGTTCAGCATGGTACTCAACAGCGACCATAAGTTGGTTAAGCAGGTACTCGATGACGCTGAAAGCGCATGCGCCGAAAAGCTTGTTCCGGTAGAATCAGAAATCGCAATGCTGAAGTTGCGCGAAACTGAACTCCACAAGGCTCACGAAGGCAAGAAGGACGAAGAAATTCCGACTACCGAAAAAGACGAGCTGAAAGACGTAGAACAGAAGCAGCAGAAAGACGCCATCGTAAACGAGTATGCAGCAAGCAACAAGATTGTGCATCAGCTTATCGATTTGGCTCTGCTTCAGAACAATATGCTGAAAGGTGAAGCTCTGAACAACTTCGTAAAACGAAGCGTAGAGCTGATTTGATTCATTTAAATAGAGGGTAAATATAAAAGGCTGTCTCAAAATTAATTGAGACAGCCTTTTATATTTACCCTTAACGCTTATAGCAGCTTTTTTGAGATGGATGCAGAACTACAATACTACACCGCGTAAAATTTCATTGTCAATAGATAAAAAATATAAAAATCATAAGCTTACTATCAAAGCATTGACAAAAGGTATTATCTTTGGTAACCTTTTTTACAGAAAAATACACTAAACAAAAATAATTTATATGAAAAACTTGTTTGATATTAAAGACAACGTTACCGTGATAACGGGTGGAACCGGTATCTTAGGCAGAACAATTGCTAAGTACCTTGCGTGCAATGGCGCAAAGGTTATAATACTTGGCCGAAAAGTAGAAGTAGGACAACAAATTGTTTCCGATGTTGAGTCCGCTTCTCCCCAAGGTACTATAGAATTCATGGCTACAGATGTTCTCAACAAAGAAATTGTAGAAAAAAATTGCGCTGATATACTTGCTAAATACGGACGTATTGACACACTTCTCAATGCTGCAGGTGGCAATATGCCCGGAGCTACAATAACTCCCGATCAGAATATTTTCGACATGCAGATAAATCAGTTCGACACAGTGTTATCCCTCAATCTTACAGGAACGTTAATACCTACGCAAGTTTTTCTAAAGCCGATGGCCGCTCAAGGAAAAGGCTCTATAATCAACTTCTCGTCTATGGCAGCATTCCGCCCGCTGACACGTGTTTGCGGTTATGCTTCGGCTAAAGCCGGCATTTCAAACCTCACGGCATTCATGGCTACTGAATGCGCAAAGAAATTCGGCGAAGGAATTAGAGTGAATGCCATAGCTCCCGGCTTCTTCATTACAGAACAAAACAGAGCTTTGCTGACCAATCCAGACGGAACTTATACGCAACGAGGTCAGGATGTAATTCGCCAGACACCGTTCGGCCGTATGGGAAAAGCCGAAGAACTTTGTGGCACAATACATTATTTAATGTCGGATGCTGCTTCATTTGTTACAGGAACCGTAGCTGTAGTTGACGGTGGATTCAATGTATTTGCAATGTAAAACAATATAACTATGGAGAAAACTTGGAGATGGTTTGGTCGGAAAGACCCAATAACACTTGATATGCTGAGACAAATAGGTGTAGAAGGTATAGTAACAGCACTTCATAACATCCCTCTTGGCGAAGTATGGCCACGCGAAGAAATTCGCAGTCTGCGCGAAGAAATAGAACGCCACGGAATGAGGTGGAGCGTGGTAGAGTCACTGCCTGTAACAGAAACCATCAAGTATGCCGGAAAAGACCGCGATGAACAGATAGAAATCTATAAGCAGTCTATGCGTAACCTTGCAGCCGAAGGTGTTAAGACTATCTGCTACAACTTTATGCCTATACTTGACTGGGCAAGAACAGACCTTGAATATCCTAACCCCGACGGTACATCTAACCTCTACTTTAACCGTGCAGAGTTCGCATATTTCGATATTCATATATTGAAAAGAGAAAACGCGGAAAAAGACTGGACCGACTCTGACCTTGCCCGTGTTGAAGAGTTGAAAAGTAAGATGACACCCGAAGGAGAAAAACGACTCATAGAGAATATTATCATTAAGACTCAGGGATTTGTGAGCGGTAACTTCTCAGAGTCCGATTACGCTCCGGTAGAGAAATTCCGCAGCATGCTTAAGCTTTACGAGGGCATAGACAAAAATCAGCTAAGAGAGAACATGAAATATTTCTTAGAAGCTATTATGCCCGTGTGCGAAGAAACGGATATAAAGATGTGTGTTCATCCCGATGACCCACCCATGCCGGTTTTCGGTCTGCCACGTATAGTAACTTGCGAAGAAGATATCGCATGGTTCCTCAATGCAGTACCAAATTGGCATAACGGTCTTACTTTCTGCGCAGGCTCGCTTTCTGCGGGAGCACATAATGATGTGGTAAAACTTGCAGAGAAATTTGCCGGCCGCACACACTTTGCGCATATACGCATCTGCTGTGTAGAGCCTAACGGAAACTTCAAAGAATCATCTCATCTTGATCCGCGTCTGATAAAAATCGTTCGTACTTTTGAAGAAAAGAATCCTTCAATACCAATGCGTGTAGACCATGCTCCACTTATGTTGGGAGATGAAAAGATGGGCTACAATCCTGGATATTCTTTCCACGGACGCATGTTGGCTCTTGGAATGGTTTCTGGCATAATGGCCACCATAGACACTCTTAAATACTAACATAAAGCGCCCTGAATGGCAATGACATCATTAATGGCATAGGCTACTATCGTTGCCGTTCAGGGTGCTTTTCTTTTTTTACGCTGCTGCATCTTAAAGCGTCTCCCCTTTTTACATGTCATTTAGTTTTACTGGAGCAGAAAAATTGCCTATCGCTTGAAAATACGTTTTTACATCTCCAATCATTCAAAAAAACGGCTCTACAGCACCTTCTGAGGGGGTTAAAAAAACATTGCAGTGAAATTCAAAAAGAATGCGAAAGAACAATCTGCAATATGCGAATGGCAAGGCTGCAATATGCGAATTGTTTTTTTGCGAATCGCAATTTTTTTTTCGTATTTATCAAATTCCGCGTTATGTTGAGGTTTTTATTACCTTTGTATTAACAACGTATTCTGCGCTATCAAGAAAAGATGCACGGATGCTTCTGTTACAGAAAAAATCATTGTTGAATATATAAAATTGAGAAATATGAAGTCACTATTAATCAAAGACACAACCATTTAGCGTTAGGAGCAGAGAGCGACTGCGAGGGTATCGACCTCTCGGACATGTACGATGATTATATTTACGGTTTTAAGGAAATTGCGGAAATCAACCTAGAGTTCAGCGAAAAACATGCGGGGACTGTTGTTGCTGGTAAAATGAACAGACCATCGGGATGTGGATTCAACAGATAAGCCATAAAGACTGAAAATCTGATGAAGAAAATACTCATTACAGGCGGCAGCGGATTTCTGGGCAGCCGATTGGTTTATTATTATAGGGATAAGTACGATTTGTTGCTTCCGAGCCATAGCGAACTGAATATCAGTAGAGAAGAAGCTGTTAGAGCGTACTTAGAGGAGCATCGCCCAGATGCTGTAATTCATTGTGCAGCCTTAAGCAACACTTGGTATTGCGAGCAGCATCCGGAGGAGTCGCACAGAGTGAATGTACAGGGAACAGTAAGAATTGCCAAGGCGTGCAAACTTATTGGTGCCAAACTGGTATTCATGTCAAGCGACCAAGTGTATAACGGTACGCCTATGCTTGGACCTCTGAAGGAAGAAGATGTGCTTCAGCCCGTAAACTTCTACGGTCGGCACAAGTTAGAGGCTGAACAAAGAACCTTGTGGAATCTCCCCGATTCTGTAGGCCTGCGACTGACTTGGATGTACGATTTGCCCAACAGTAGCATGAAACTGAACACCAATATATTGGTCAACCTGCAGAAAGCATACGATGAGGGGGCTCAAATCAAGGCTGCCACGCACGAATATCGTGGTGTGACTTATGTATGGGAGGTTATCAAGAATATAGAGAAAGCTATGTCTCTGCCAGGAGGCATCTACAACTTCGGCAGTGACAACACTCTGAATAGCTATTCCCTCTTTACGGAAGCCGCTAATCTGATGGGATTGAAAGATCCTTCTAATTTCATTATGCCTGATACGGAAAGATTCAACGACCAAGAAAGAAACCTTACTATGGATTGCTCTCTCATAGAGAAGCATGGCATTCTTTTCAATGATAGCACAGAAGGAATAAAAGAGGCTGTGCTTAGGCCCTTCAGAACGGAATAGGCACAGAATTGCAGATTATTTCTACCTTTTAGATGTACCATGCTTCCATAAGTGCCATCAGCGAGAGCAACGGTGATGGCAGGTGCATCCTAATATATCTTCACTTAGTTTATTTATGGCGGCATCCAATAATACAAAATAATTCAGTAACTTAGTAATCGGTAGTTATATCATTTTTTGTAATCAATTGATTTTCATCTATAAAGACACAAAATATTTGTGAGACTACCAACTTTTTTATGAACTATTCTTATACCGAACTGGGGTATTATCCTGATAGATTCGTTTGGGGATGAGCCTAAAAAATTAGATAAAAAACGTTACGTACTGAAAAGAGAATGAAATCGAGTAGGAGATAAACACCTATGATTAGTGTTTACCTCCTACTCGATTTCATTCTCTTTTCTTTTTATGGTGGGGTTCAACAAGATAAAGTTTTTCCATGAATCTCGAAATCCAGCTCATTAAATTGAATTCTCTTTCCAATACTATCTCCAAATTTATAAATAAGAAAAATGCGAATATATGCTGGAGCGTCAGATGTGTCATCTGTGAAATTGTTCATATTGATTACAAATTGATTATCCTCGGCAATATTTTGCAAATCTAAGAATGTAAATTTTGAAGGCAGTTTTTCTCGAATTTTATTTATGCAAGAAATCACATTACTTTTATCTCGCTCATCAAAAACATAATTTAACGCAACATGTCCCTTAATTTCTTTTGGTTTCTGTAAGGACTTTACAAAAGATGCGTATTCTTTAGGATTATTACAAATACTTTTTCTTAACAACTCTTTCCATTTAATGCTCATTGGACTGCAACAGGCTACATTAAAGTATTTGAATCTATTCCGTTTTATTGGATGTCCTTCAAAATCACAAAAGAGTCGATATTGCACAACCGACATCTTAAGGTCACCTATTTTTTTATTTTGAGGAATACAGTCGTATTCCTCAAAATAAATATTATAGATTCTTTCGGCAATGGCTATGCCTTCTATAGCACAAAACCATTCACTCTCTTTTATCATATTACTTAACCCCATATTTTTGGTTATATTTAGCATGATCTTTATTGTACATAAATTTCACATTACGTGGATCCGTCATTTTATCCGGATGCAAAGAAACACTTTCTTTATGGCATGTTGTCGTAGCCCATTGCAAGTGTGTAGCTTGCTGTCTTGTTGTCCGCACCTGTATAATAAGTACCTGTTGCGCTTACAAGACGGTAGAGGGCATCATAAGTATAGGTATGCGCCATCTGTCCGCCCGCCTTTCCACTCTGTGGAACAGATGCACCGTTTACCACGCTGAGTACATTGCTCACTGCATCGTAAGTATAGGCATTATCCATGATGGTGTTGCCACCACTATTCACCGTAAGGTTCTGCAATCTACGACGCTGTGGGTCGTAGGTGTAGAATGTCTCAGCACCGTTGCAATACTTCAAAGAAGCAAAATGTGTATATTCTTTGACTTTTCCTATTGATTTTACAGGAGGTTTATATCCTTGTCTTGATGTGTCCAACAGCTCGCTGATTCCTTTGTAGAAAGATGATTTTTGGAAACAGCGTTTCACTCATTAAAAGTTTCTCTATATATGGTAGTTCTACAATTATTTAATCACATTTGACATAATAGATTGCACCATCATGCCTAATCATAATAAATATAGTCATATTCCTGGGAAATACTATTATATTATCGGCGCAAGGAAACCATATATCGCTAAAATAATTATATAAATCTATTGTACGGAATACATCTATTGTTTTAAACTCATCCCAATTAATACAGATAACATCACAACATAAATTCAAATCTGCAAATAATTCTAATAATGAAAAGTGGTCATCAAGTGCATTATACTTTTCTATAAAAGAACCATTTGATTGAAAATTATCAAAAACAGACTCATGTAAATCATATACTTTAATATTCTTTCGAAAATGTTGGTAGCATATATTACAGTCTGTTTGATTCAATTTTTGAAACGAGGGAAATAACTCCCCCGTTTCTTTTTCAAATAAATCAATTTTAAAGTTTTCCATATTTTATTTCTTTATAGGCTCAACACCACTATTATCAGCAGCAAAACTAAATCCACTGAATGCAGGATATTTTTCTGCTAATGGATCTACAGAAATCCACAAACTCAACCTTGGGTCATAATACCTTGCCCCATAGTAATACAATCCCGTCTCCTCGTCGAATTCCTTCGCATTGAAAAGATAAGGCGTATTCCAAATGTTATTGCGCTCCTCAACGAACACTTCACCAAAAGGAACATACTCGATATGCTGTACCACCTCGCCTTCAAGGTTGGTGATGTAACTACTGCTACCCAAATGGTCTGGGTGGTAGTAGAACTGCATCTTCTCGTATGCGTCGCCCTCTTGGAAGTTATTCTTTGCAGCTCTCGACAAAGCTCGTGCCTGCGCAGCCTCCAAGCTGCCGTCATTGCAGCAGAAGCCCTTGCCATCGACATAGTCGTTGTTGTCCTCGCCATTGTACGGCACTGCAAAGGTTGCATAATTATCCTTGATAACCTGCAACTGCCCAGTATATTTAGCTTTATAATCAACAGACAAGCCGTCAGTCTCGCTACCAGCATACTGGATGCGGCGTGGATCGGAACCGTAAGAGTCGAAGTCTCCAATCTTGGAAACGACACGCTGACTACCGATATAGATGTGCTTGGTGTAGCGTCCGCCTTGGTTGGCAACGAGGTAAGGAGATACATAGAGTGAGAACTTGGCGGTGTTCGTGCGACCTCCAGCAAACTCGGAGTTCACATAGATTTGGTCACTCTCGCCCGATGTCTTCACCGTGCGCTCGCCGTCAGCATCATACCAATAGTTGGTTACGAAGCCATTGTCATCAGAAGCAAGGAGTCTGTTCTCCTCATCCCATTTAAGCTTGCGCTCTGCGGTCTTCTCATCAGCCATGCCATCCTTCTTTGTACGGCTTGTATTGACATAGACAAGATTACCGTTGGCATCATACTCATAAGCATGATTGTTGTTCACATTCTTGCTTTCTGAAGGTGTCTCCTCCGTGCGATAGTTTACATCCTTCACATTGGCGAGTTGGAACTTCTTGCCTGTCTCTGTTCCATAGGTGTATGACAAATCATAACCTGCATTCAATGTACCATTGAACTGCACATTGTTCTGTGTAAGGATTTGACGCTTCGATGTGATACGGTGCATATTGTCGTAACCCATCGCAAGGGTGTAGCTTGCGGTCTTGTTGTCAGCACCAGTATATGTACCTGTTGCACTGACAAGACGGTAGAGTGCATCGTATGTATAGGTATGAGCCATCTGTCCGCCAGCCTTTCCACTCTGTGGGACTGACGCACCGTTTACCACGCTGAGCACATTGCTCACCGCATCATAAGTGTAAGCGTTATCCATAATGGTGTTGCCACCACTGTTTACCGTGAGGTTCTGCAATCTGCGACGCTGTGGGTCGTAGGTATAGAAGGTCTCAGCACCGTTGCAATACTTCAAGTATGTGCGCTGCTCAAACTTGTCATAGCCAATCTTGCTCACATAGTCGTAGCCGTAAGACTTATAACCGTGAACCTTTTCAAGCTGACCTCCGAGGTTATAAAAATAGGTAATCTTCTCCTCGTCTGGATAAATCATCTCCAACAGACCAATTGACATCCAAGTATTTGTGTTAAGATTCATTGTTATATAACTATGCCTTGATATATTCTTTATAAATACTCTATTCATCTTAGATGATAATTAGGAGAGAAATGTCATTTTATAGACATTTCTCTCCTAATTTATTAAATTGCATTTCTTGAATTATCCTTCATTTAAAAGAATTCTCAACATATAATCATCTTCAATTTGTGCTGCAAAATCAATAGGTGAACGATTGGCTTTGTTCTTATGATGTGCATCAGCACCATATTTCATAAATAATCTTACCATCTGATAATCTTCACATGTGTTAAATACGGCTGTCCATAATGGATTGTTTCCGTATGAGTCCACGATATTTATATTTGCATTGTTCTTTAGCAGCAACTCTGCAATATTAATATTGGAAAACTGTGCACAATAGTGTAATGAAGAAAACCCTTTATCATCTTGGTGATTAATGTCGATTCTTTTATTCACCAAATCAATAGCGATTTTATCTTTGTTTGCCTCTATCGCTTCTTGTAAAAGATTTTGTCCATATTCATTCTGACTATTAATATCTATATTAGTTATTAATTTTAGATATTGATCATATAGCCCATTTCTGACTATTGAGAAAATTTCATTTTCTTTCATATTTATGACTTCTATTTGTTCTTCTTGCCTGAGGTTGGTACTTACTTGGATTTCTATATTCTTCAAGAAATTTTTCTTTTGAGATATTTCCGTTCATATAATCTTCATGTAATTTTCTATACTCCTTACCTGGCTTATGCCCCATATCCCATGTTCGGGAACCATCCAGATTCCAGTTTAACTCTTCACCTGTATATGGGTTATATACCTTATTATTAGGTTGTTTAGCGGAATTCCACACTTTTTCGATTTGACCTTTGCCATATGAAGGACGACTTTTTGCATAAGGCTTAGTTTTACCTTTTATGTCATCAATAAACTTAAGAACCTTCTTCTGTCCCTTATTGTTAAAATCCGTACCAACTATAAGATCTGTAGTTGCGCTTAATATATCTATGATGGAAGCATCACCTGCAAAAATGGTTTGAACATCACCTGCAATATCTAAGAATTCACTTAGACCTGCCTTTTTTAAGTTGGCAGGTGTCAATCGTCCTGTTTTCTTATATATCTTCCAAATGCGTTTGGCATATTTAAACGCTGCTACAACTCCTTTTACAATAGCCTTACCTCAGGGTCGATGTATGTAACAGGATTATTTGCAGAAAAACAGAAGCTACTTAATGCAGGATATTTTTCTGCTAATGGATCTACAGAAATCCACAAACTCAACCTTGGGTCATAATACCTTGCCCCATA
>ENA-UEYI01002960-UEYI01002960.1-human-gut-metagenome-genome-assembly--contig:-NODE-2960-length-10859-cov-2.741885_pt1 | contig 10859 bp, 9 predicted proteins | sample MGYA00242900_ERZ507916 | MGnify/ENA primary metagenome ERZ507916 (study PRJEB26167, sample SAMN06115521) | human gut metagenome | host: Homo sapiens | place: China:Chongqing | collected 2015-09-02...
CCTGGGCGCAGCCGATGACAAGAATGTTCATGGATGATACCTCGCTGTTTTCAGAACGCAGAAGATCCTGCGTCAAAATGGTCCCACAAAGGGGAAATGGAGCTGCCCCCAGTATAGCATATTTCCCGGCACAGATAAATAGAGAAGCTGTCACCGGGGCGGAACTGTAAAAATTTGAAAATTTCCGTGCGGAAGACCGCATAGTATGGTATACTGAACGGAGAGTCTGAAATCGACAAACGATCAGCGCATCGTTTTGCGCTGCACAGGAGGAACCAAATGTTTTTTGAAATATTGAAAGCCATCCTGATGGGCATCGTGGAGGGCATCACCGAGTGGCTGCCCATCTCGTCCACCGGCCATATGATCCTGGTGGAACATCTCATCCATTTCAACGCCAGCTAAGAGTTCATTTCCATGTTCCTCATGGTCATCCAGCTAGGTGCCATCCTGGCTGTGGTGGTGTTGTTCTGGAATAAGCTCTGGCCCTTCGGCCTGCGCCATGGCCGCGTCTGCTCCAAGCCTGCCGTCTGGCAGCTCTGGTTCAAGGTGGTGGCCGCCACCCTGCCCGTGCTGGTCATCAGCCCGCTGGACGACTGGTTCGAGGCGCACTTCTACAATTACATCACCGTGGCCGCCATGCTGATCCTGTACGGCGTCCTCTTCATTGTAGTGGAGAACCGCCGCGCCGCGCCCCATGTGGCCAAGCTGGAACAGATCACCTACCGGGAAGCCTTCCTCATTGGCGTGTGGCAGATGCTGGCCATCATCCCCGGCACCTCCCGCTCCGGTGCCACCATCGTGGGCGGCCTGCTGCTGGGCCTCTCCCGCGCCTGCGTGGCCGAGTTCACCTTCTATCTGGCCATCCCGGTCATGGCAGGTGCCTCGCTGCTGAAGGTGGTCAAGTTCGCCCTTTCCGGCGCAGCCATCACCGGGTCGGAGGTCGCCGTCCTCGTCACAGGCTGCGTCGTGGCTTTCGTGGTCAGCCTGGCGGCGATCCGCTTCCTGATGGATTACGTCAAGCGCCACAACTTCAAGTTCTTCGGCCTGTACCGCATCGTTCTGGGCGTCATCGTCCTGGCCGTTGCTGCGGTCAGCGCCATTGCATAAGAAAACCGGATCGTTTCAGACAAAGGAGGTCTTCTGGTGAGCAGGATGAAAAAATGGGGTCTTCTGGCGGTGCTGCTGCTTTCGCTGTTTGTGTTTACAGCATGCGAGGGATTGCCGCCGGAAATAGATACGACGCATATTCCCTATGCAAACAGCCGGACAGCAGCTGTTTTTAGTGGGCTTCGAAATGGGCGGCTCAAGATTACCTACACGTCGGATATCTGGTGGAAGGTGATCCAAGGAGAACTCTATGCAGACCTGGGTTCCAACCGGGTACAGATCCATGCGGTGAGAAATTCGTATGATTTCTATCAGCGGGAAGAGGGAATGACCTGCTACACACTGGACGTGAATGAAAAGACCTATACCGAGGAAATGTCCAGTGGGGAAGGCATGCTTCATGTGGCTAAGATTCTGACGACCGGCGGAAGCGGAACGGTGACGCTGACACGAGAAATGATTGATGACTGGTACGAGAACTGTGAGCAGCTCTACGACGGAGATCAGCTGGTCGCGACCTGCATCTTCGATGGAGCGAAGCTAAAGTACATCCGCACAACGCTCATGGAAAACGAGGTCGTTCTCCGCATCGACAGCATGAGTAGCTCGTTCGATTCCGGCGAGATGAACATCGCCGGGTTCCCGGAGCAGTACACCAAGGTCGCAGAACTAAAGCGGCTGAAAGAACTGCAGGAGCGTTATTGAGGCAATAAAGCAATGTCCCCGCAGTGGAAGCAGCAGCTCCATGGCGGGGATCTTTGCTGTGCAGAATTGCACCCATCCACCGGCTGTGCTATACTGAGAACATAGAAAACATAAGAGAGATCCCGGCGGCGGGGAAGCGCCGCAGGATTCAACCAAAACAAGAGGAGACTGCAATGGAAGGATCGACTGTTTACTTTACGGATTTCCGCTGTCCGGTGGGCACCAGCCTGCTGGAAAAGCTGCGCCGGGTGTGCATTGCCGCCGGCATCAAGGACATCGACATGGACGGCCGGTTCGTGGCCATCAAGATGCACTTCGGCGAGCTGGGAAATCTGGCCTTTCTGCGCCCCAACTACGCCAAGGTGGTGGCAGACCTGTGCAAGGAGCAGGGCGGTATGCCTTTCCTGACCGACTGCAACACCCTGTACCCGGGCAGCCGCAAGAATGCGCTGGAGCATCTGGCCTGTGCGCAGGAGAACGGCTTCTGGCCCATGACCACCGGCTGTCAGATCCTCATCGGCGACGGCCTGCGCGGCACCGATGAAGTCGAGGTGCCGGTGCCCAACGGCGAATACTGTAAGACGGCCAAAATCGGCCGCGCCATCATGGATGCGGACGTCTTCATCAGCCTGACCCACTTCAAGGGCCACGAGTCCACCGGCTTCGGCGGTACCATCAAGAACATCGGCATGGGCTGCGGCTCCCGCGCGGGCAAGATGGAGCAGCACGCTTCCGGCCACCCGGCCGTGCAGGAGAGCCTGTGCCGCGGCTGCCACCGCTGCGCCAAGGAGTGCGGCTCCGACGCCATTGCATACAACGAGCAGAACAAGGCTGTCATCGACCAGGACAAGTGCAAGGGCTGCGGCCGCTGCATCGGTGCCTGCAACTTCGACGCCATCTACTCTCAGTACGACAGCGCCAACGAGATGCTGGACCGCAAGATGGCCGAGTATGCCGCCGCCGTCTGCGCAGGCCGCCCCTGCTTCCACATCAGCCTGGTGCAGGACATCAGCCCCAACTGCGACTGCCACGGCGAGAACGACGCGCCCATCCTGCCGGACATCGGCATGTTCGCCTCCTTCGACCCGGTGGCCCTCGACCAGGCTTGTGCCGACGCCTGCCTGAACGCCGCTCCGCTGCCCAACAGCCAGCTGGGCCAGAACCTCGCCACCCCGGGCTGGAACTGCCACCACGACAACTTCAAGGACTCCAACCCCAACATCGAGTGGAAAGCCACCCTCGAGCAGGCCGAGAAGATCGGCATGGGTACCCGCGCCTACACCCTCAAGAAAGTCTGATCCCGATAAAACAAAGGCCGGACGCCTCCCGCACCAAAGCGGAAAGGTGTCCGGCCTTTTCTCTGTGATTTAATACTCGCCCTTTGCCTCCGGCACGAGGGGGTCAACGACATCCTCAAGGGCGTTCCAGTCCTTCTCAGAGAAGGTCAGCTTCTTGGCGTCGAGGCCCACGTCCTCCAGACGGCCTGCCATGGCGTCCTTGTCTTCCAGCAGGGCAGCGGCATCGTCCTTTATCATGGGCCATGCCTCGGCGAAGCCCTCCTGCTCCAAGTCGGAGAGGTTGTCGTACCACTGGGTGTAGGCGTCCTCAATGGCCGTTTCCGTGCGGGCAGAGAGGTTTGCCTCGTCGGCCCAGACCAGCAGGGTGGCTGCGGCCTGCACGCTCTTGAGGGAGCAGCCGGACACACCGGGACCCCAGCCGAGGCTGGGCTCAAAGGCGGCTGCAGTGCCGTCTACGCTGAACAGTGAGTTCTCGTCGAAATCTTTATTGAACAGCCCGGAGGTGTCGGCCTGCGCGGTGCTGCTGGGGGCGCTCTCGCTGCTGACGCTGGACGGCTCAGAAGCCGAAGAGCTTGCGTGGGAGGCGTCGCCGTTTGTATTGGAGCAGCCTGCCAGCAGGCCGCACAGCAGAGCAGCACTCACAAGGAGCGAAAGGATGTGCTTTTGAGTCATAGGGGATGTCCTCCTTCTATCTGCGCCCGGCCCGCAGGCCGGGGAAAATATCTCTCTGAGACTAGTATACTGTTCTGCCGCGCGGTTGTCAATCGGCCTTGCCACGAACAAATTTTAAGGGGCCGCGCAGTGGGGCTGGATTGACCTTTCCGGCGCAGCGGGCTATAATAAAGGGTACCTGAATCGTTAAAATACCAAGGAGAAAATAACCATGAAGAATGCAGCTTTTTCGATAGAGGAGCTTTTCCGTTTTCTGGACGCCGGCGTCAGTGCTTTCCACTCCACGGCTGCTGCGGCCGCCATTCTGGAAGCCGAGGGCTATGTGAACTGCCCCGAGAGTGCCGCGTGGGAGCTGGCCCCCGGCGGCAAGTATTACACCACCCGCAATGGCTCTGCCGTGCTGGCATGGCGTATGCCCAAGGGTGAGCTGACCGGCTGGCACGCAGCCGCCAGCCACAGCGACTCGCCCACCTGGCGTATCAAGCAGTTCGACACGGAGGACAAGGTCTTCGCCAAGGCCGAGGTCGAGGGCTACGGCGGCATGATCATGCCCTCCTGGCTCGACCGTCCGCTGACCGTGGCAGGCCGTCTGCTGGTGCGCACCGAGAGCGGCATCGAGAGTCGTCTGGTCTGCCCCGACCGTGCGCTGGCCTGCATCCCCAACCTCTGCATCCACTTTAGCCGCGACCTAAACAACGGCATGAAGTATAACCCGCAGGTCGATCTGCAGCCCATCTTCGGCGGCAAGGGTGGAAACCTGAAAGAGGTCCTGGCCGCTGAGGCCGGCGTGAAGGCCGAGGACATCCTCGACGCTGACCTTGTCCTCGCCACCCGTGAGAAGGCCGTCCGCATGGGCCTGAACGGCGAGTATTTCATGTCTGGCCGCATCGACGACCTCGAGTGCGCCTACACCACTCTGTGGGGCTTCCTGCAGGGCCGCGGCGAAGAGGAAGGCCGCGGCGACATCTGGGTCATGTTCGACAACGAAGAGGTCGGCTCTTCCAGCCGTCAGGGCGCGCAGGGTACCCTCATGGCCGACGTGCTGGCCCGCATCGAGGAGAGCATGGGCGTCAGCAGGGAGCAGAGCATCCGCGCCCGCACCAACTCTCTGGTGCTCAGCGCCGACAACGGCCACGCCACCCATCCCAACCACCCCGAAAAGAGCGACCCCGCCAACCCCGTCGTGATGGGCGGCGGCGTCCTGCTGAAGTATAATGCCCGCCAGACCTATACCACCAGCGGATTCACCGGTGCAGCCTTCACCGCCATCTGCAAGAAGGCCGGTGTGCCGGTGCAGGTGTTCGCAAACCGCGCCGATGTGCCGGGCGGCTCCACGCTGGGCAATCTGCTGGGCCATCAGATCCTGATGCCCATGGTGGACATCGGTCTGGGCCAGCTGGCCATGCACTCCGCCATGGAGACGGCAAGCTGCGCCGACGCCGAGTACATGGCAAAGGCCGTGGCAGAGTATTACAACACCCCCATCTTCCAGCCGAAGGACGGGGAGTGGAAGCTGGGCCTGTGAGCGCTGTCGTCGGGCGGTTCGCCCCCAGCCCCAGCGGGCGGCTCCATCTGGGTAACCTCGCGTGCAGCCTCCTTGCATGGCTGAGCGCCAGGAGCCGGGGCGGGCGAATCGTTCTCCGCATCGAGGATCTGGACGCGGAGCGCTGCCCCCGCAAATACGCTGACCAGCTGGAAGAAGACCTTGGGTGGCTGGGCCTTTTCTGGGATGAGGGCGGCAGCAAGGGCGGCCCCCATGAGCCATATTACCAGAGCGAGTGCAGCGGCATCTACACCGAGAGCTACAAAAAGCTGGAAGCCATGGGGCTTGTCTATCCCTGCTTCTGCTCCCGCAGCCAGCTCCATGCCGCCAGTGCGCCCCATACCTCGGACGGCAACGTCATCTATCCTGGCACCTGCCGGGGGCTGACAGCCGAAGAAATCGCCGAAAAGCGGAAGAAGAAAGCTCCGGCCTACCGCCTCATGGTGCCGGACGAGAACATCACCTTCACCGACGGCTGTATGGGCGAACATACAGAAAACCTTCTGCGCGACTGCGGTGACTTTTACCTCCGCCGCGCCGACGGCGTATTTGCGTATCAGCTGGCCGTCGTGGTGGACGACGCCCGGATGGGTGTCACCGAAGTCGTGCGCGGGGCCGACCTGCTTTCCTCTACGGCGCGGCAGCTCTATCTGTACCGGCTTCTGGGTCTGCCTGCACCGAAGTTCGCCCACTGCCCGCTGCTGCTGGCGTCGGACGGGCGGCGGCTCTCCAAGCGGGACGGCGACCAGAGTCTGGAAAACCTGCGGGAAAAGTATACCGCGCAGGAGATCGTGGGCAAGCTTGCCTACGCCTACGGCCTGCAGCCGGAGCCTGCGCCCCGCACACCGGAAAGCTTGATCAAAGACTTTTCCTGGGCAAAGGTGCCAAAGCAGGATGTCTGCCTGCCGGAGGATCTGTTCTGAACAAAAAAAGATGCGCTGTCCCCCGATGACAGCGCATTTCTTTTTTATAGAGATTCAGATGCGGCGCATCTGCGGCAGATCGTTGGTGTCCATCATACGGCTGAACGCGGTATCCAGTGCCAGCGCCAGCAAAGCGCCCAGCGCTGCATCGATGCAGCTGTGCTGCTTGAGCAGCATGGTGGAGCATACAATGGAGATGCACAGCACATCAGCGGCCGGGCGCATCCAGCGGAACCGGGGCTGCTCAAAGATGCGGCAGCGGTGATAGGCCAGCATCAGCGTGACCGAGTTGAACACATGGATGGACGGGCAGACATTGATGGGTGTGTCGGTGCTGTACAGGAACCGCACCGCACGGGCGAAGATGTCTGTGCCCGGCACATAGCAGGGGCGCAGATTCAGCCCGGTGGGCAGGATCACGTAGCAGGCCAGCGCAATGGTCATACCGCTGAACAGCGGCCTACACAGCCGCCAGAAGTCCTCCCGGGGTGCCTTCCACAGAAGGAAGAACAGGGTGAACGGGATCCACGGAAACCATGCAAAATAGGGGATGGCCGCATATTTGCAGAAGGGAATCAGATCGTCCAGCCGGCAGTGCACGAGGATGTGCGGCATATGGATCTGGGTGTTCAGGAAATTGAATGCGGAAAGATAAAGTATGAGATACAGCGCCATGAAGCAAAGCGGATGGCGCGAAAACCAACTGCGTTTCATTGAAAAAGCCTCCTTTTTGCAGAAGTGAAAGCTCTTAGCACTGTGAAATTATACGCCGGGAATATGACAAAAACAAGAACGAAAGCAGACAACATTGCTGAAAAACAAATAAATTATTTGTGCGTATTGCGTAAAAAAGAGCCTGCCTTCGCGGCAGGCTCTTATAAAATGCAGAGGAAAGATTCAGATGACCTGCTGTTCCAGCCACTTGCCGCGCACGAAGCGCACAAAGAAGCACAGGGAGCGGAACGCCCAGTCCAGATACATGCCCATCCAGATGGCCAGCAGGCCGCCGTGGAAGGCCAGCACACACAGGTAGCAGAAGCCCACCCGGAAGGCCCACATGGACACGATGCTCACGGTCATGGTAAAGCGGGCGTCGCCTGCCGCACGCAGGATGTTGGGCATGGTAAAGCTGGAAGGCCAGATGAACAGCGAAACGATGTTGAACCACACCATCACTTCCAGCGCCATGGCGTAGGCCTCGGGCGAGAGGTTGAACAGGCCCAGTGCAAATTTGTTGGCAAACAGGAAGGCCGAAAGGTTCATGAACCATGCGCCGCAGTAGGCAAACAGCATCAGGCGGCGGGAGTAATACACGGCCTGATCTTTTTCGCCTGCGCCAAGGCACTGGCCCACCACGGTCAGCGCAGCCATGCCCACGGCGTTGGCCGGGATGTTCAAAAAGGTGGTGGTGGTGTTTGCCACGGCGTTGGCCGCAATGGCGGCGGTGCCAAGGGTGGAGGTCAGGCTGGAAACGGACAGCTTGCCGATCTGGAACATGCCGTTTTCAATACCGGCAGGGATGCCCACCCGCAGGATCTGCTGGATGAGCCGTGCCTTCGGGGCAAGGGCCTGCAGGCCGTCCACCCGCAGCGGGCAGGCGGGCCGCTGCAGCAGGTACAGCACAGCCACGCAGGCAATGGCGCGGGACACAAGGCTGGCCAGTGCGGCACCCATCACGCCCATTTTGAAGCCGTAGATCAGCACGGCGTTGCCGCCAATGTTCACCACATTCATCACAAGGCTGGACATCATGCTGATCTTGCTGTTGCCCTGCGCCCGGAACAGGGCCGCACCGGCGTTGTACAGGCCGATGAAGGGGTAGCTCAGGGCCGAGAGCAGGAAGTAGGTCTCGGCATAACGCATCACGTCCACGTCGATGGAGCCGAAGATGCCGCGTAGGATGGCATGGCGGCCCGCCACCACAACGGCGGCCACCAGCAGGCTGAAGCTGGACAGGATGAACAGGATCTGCGCCGCTGCATTCTTGGCATCCTTTGGCTCCTGCCGGCCGATGTACTGGCTGGTGACCACCGCGCCGCCGGTGGCAAGGGCGCTCATGATCTGGATCATCAGGGTGTTGAAGCTGTCCACAAGGCTCACGCCGGAAACAGCGGCTTCCCCCACCGAGGAGACCATCAGCGTGTCGGCCAGACCGATGGTCACGCTGAGCGCCTGCTCTGCGATCAGCGGCAGCAGCAGGGCGATGAGCTGTTTGCGGGTAAACAGCGGCTTGGTTGTTGTGGTTGTCATAGTTCCTCCTCTTGCTCTGGGATGTCATGGAACTAAGCATAACGCGGAATCGCAGGAAAATCAAGATGTTGTATCCAACAAATCAAAAAATCAGGCAAACTCTTTGCTGGGGGTCAGGCTGGTGCCGTAATATACGATATAATCATACGGGACGGTCGGCCCGAACACCGTCTTGTCTGGGTACTTCCTCAGCATGTCCGCTTTCAGGTCGGCCGGGGTCTCGGGCACACCGGCGCAGAGCGTATCGGAGCACACGGCATTCCAGAGGCCAGCAGAGAACGAGGTGCAGTTGTAAATGGCCGACCAGTGGTCTGCGTTGGCCAATGCCTGATTTACCGTGTCTAGCTGGCTCTGGTCCAGTGAGACCTGAATGCCGTAAAGATTCTGATAGTAAGAAGCGTTCAGGTAATATTTGTAGTAGCCCTCCAGATTGTACCAGATGCCGGAATGCTCGCAGCGGTTGCCGCGGGTGCTTACGGTGATGGACGTATCCGGCGCAATGAGCAGTCCGCCCACATTGATATCCTGCTCCGAGACATTGGTGATGGTGAGGAAGCTGTGTCCGCTGGTGTTGAGGGGAACATCGCCGTGGTCATCGGCGCGGGCAAAAAGCCGCAGCACCGCAACGGCTCCCTCGGCAGGGGCATCACCGTAGGCCTGCGCAGGGGACTTGTGGTCTGCCTGCGCAAAGTGGTACGGCCCGCCAAAGTTGGTGGTAAAGCCTTTTACGTCCCGCAGAAAGGCATCCCGGCCGGTCAGGTCGGTGACCGTTTTGTCCTCTTTCGCGGCGGGCTGGGCGGGCTTTGCCTCCTGTGCAAAGGCCGGCAGGCAGAGGCAGAGGGTCAGGGCCAGCACGGCAAACAGAGTGCGGAGCGTTTTTTTCATGGGCACGTCCTCCATTATTCGATGAAATGTTGTAAAATTTTGGGGAATGCTGCTGTGCAACAGCATACGGTTTTTGCCGCAGCTTGTCAAGATGCATCGCAAATGCCGCAAAAAAGAATGAAGCTGGGTGCGTTTGCTCTACTTTACCCCCGCAGATAATTGTGTTAAAATAAATCCACAGCCTGTGTGTTCGTGCAGGGAGCACACGGCCGTACAACATGATAAGAAGCAGACCCGAAAAAAGGGGGAGAATTATGCCCAAAACAGCCCATAAAGTCGTGGTCATCGGGCACCGCAACCCGGACACCGACTCCATCTGCTCCGCCATTGCGTATGCGGAACTGAAAAACAAGACCAGCGACCTTGTCTGCGAGGCGCGCCGCGCGGGCCGGATGAACCAGGAGACCGAGTTCGTCCTGAAAAAGTTCGGCGTGACCCCGCCCCGCATGTGTACTGACGTCAACCCGAAGATTCGGGATGTGGATTACCGCGAGATGCCCGGCATCCCCGGTGCCACCAGCCTGCGCCGTGCGTGGGAGATCATGCGCGACCAGAAGATCGACACCCTGCCCATCACCAGCGCAGAAAACGATCTGGAGGGCATCATCACGGTCAAGGACATCGCGACCGCCAACATGGACGTCTTCGACACCGGCGTTCTGGCCAAGAGCCGGACCAGCTTCCGGAACATCCTCGAAACGCTGGGCGGCACCATGGTGGTGGGCGACGAGAACGCTGTCTGCACCACCGGCCACATCAAGATCGGCACCGCCACCCCCGAAATGCTGGAAAGCAATGTGGAAAAGGGCGACATCGTCATCCTGACCAACCGGTACGAGAGCCAGCTGTGCGCCATTGAGAAGGAGGCCTCCCTCCTCATCATCTGCAACGGCTCCAAGGTGGGCCACACCATCCAGCGCATCGCCGACGAAATGGGCGTCGCCATCATGACGACCCCCTACGATACCTACGCGGCCGGCAAGCTCATCAGCCAGTGCGCCCCCATCTCCTATTATATGACCCGCGAAGACATCCTGAAGTTCACCCTCGTCACGCCGGTGGCGGATGTCATGCGCGTCATGGCCAAGGTGCGCCACCGCTATTTCCCCATCCTCGATGAAGAGGGCAAATACTGCGGCATGGTCAGCCGCCGCAACATCATCGCCCTGCGCAAGCGCCGCATCATCCTGGTGGACCACAACGAGGCCACCCAGGCCGTGGAGGGCATTGACCAGGCGGAGATCCTGGAGATCATCGACCACCACCGCATCGGCAGTCTGGAGACCAGCGGCCCGGTCTACTTCCGCAATCAGCCGGTGGGCTGCACTGCCACCATCATCACCCAGATGTACGACGAGAACGGCGTGGAGATCCCGGCCCAGACCGCCGGTCTGCTGCTGGCGGCCATCCTGTCGGATACGCTGGTCTTCCGCAGCCCCACCTGCACCCCGGTGGATGTGGCGGCGGCCAAGC
>ENA-UEYI01002964-UEYI01002964.1-human-gut-metagenome-genome-assembly--contig:-NODE-2964-length-10852-cov-118.034432_pt1 | contig 10852 bp, 7 predicted proteins | sample MGYA00242900_ERZ507916 | MGnify/ENA primary metagenome ERZ507916 (study PRJEB26167, sample SAMN06115521) | human gut metagenome | host: Homo sapiens | place: China:Chongqing | collected 2015-09-02...
TCACCAAGATGGAGATGATGGAGAAAGGCGGTTCCAAGGACTTGCTTGACACCCCGTTCAAGTTCTACCATATTGACGGTCCGGACAACGACATCGAGTTCTCATACCCGAAAGACGGCCAGATGCACGGTCTCCGCATCGGCTTCAACGTCTATGAAGACTGCGCCGGCATCATCCGCCGCAACCCCTCCGTCAAGCCCTCCCCCGGCTTCTCCCGCATCGACCCCGCCTGGGTCGCCCGCTTCTTCAGATAAAGATCAGAACATATACGAATCCGCTCCCGTTCTATGCGCTGGTGGCTAAATCACTCACCGTCAATTCACTACAAGATACTGGTAGTCAAATCGGAAGGCCAGCGATATACAATTGATTGATAGTCAGCCAGTGATGAACCACGGCTTTATAATCAATGTTTTACGGAATTGATTGATATATAATTGCCTATCTACATTCAAGATTGTAGTAATATTCAAAAAGTTGTAAATTTTAGATTACATTTAGGCGAAACAATCCCCAAAGGTGTTGTTATTTTCGTAAATATACTTATCTTCGTATCGTTTTAAACACACCGTGTCTGAAACTTACATATTGATGAAAGTGTTTACGCGCTATCCTTCAAAAGAAATCTGACAGTTTCAATGGATACAAGGATATGAACGACAACACTTTAAAATTTTCATTATTAGTCGTGAATAAATTATACCTTATTATGAACCTAAAAACCATTTTGGCTCTTTTATGTCCGTTGTTGGTTGTTTCATGCGGTAAGGAGTCGCTGCCCATCAGTCCGGAAAGGCAAGATGACATGACGGTCAGCTTCTTAGGGAACATCGGCCCTTCTACACGTGCCACAGACTCGAACTTCGAGACAGGTGACGCCATCGGGGTGTTCGCCGTGGAGAAAACCACGGGCAATGTGTCCGGCAGGTTGATGTCAAGCAACTATGCAGACAACGTCAAGTATGTCTATTCCAATGGGTTGTTCTCAGGAGCGACTTCCGTGATCGAGCAGCCTACGGACAAACCGTTGATGTTCTACAAGGCTGTCTATCCTTATTCCTCCGACTTGAGAAATGAGTTCTCATTCGCTGTAGGTTCTGATCAGTCAAACTCATCAAGCTATACCATGAGCGACCTGATGACAGCGGACACAGAGGCGACCACAGAGGTCACACCTCACTTGGTTTTCAGCCATAAACTGAGCAACATCATCATCAACCTCAAGTACGAGGAAAAACCAGGTGGCTCTGAACAGATGTTTTTTAACAACGTGCTGGTTGAGGCAAAAGCCAACATCAATGAGAACACATTCACGGCCTTCGGAACGACCAAGACCGTGATCGCATCAGGGAATGGAAACAACAGCTTCAAAGTCATTCTCCCGCCGCAGACTATTGCGGAAAAAGTGACCTTGATCACATTGAAGGTCGGGTCCAAGACATTCACCTTCTTTCCGGAGAGTGATTTTATATGGAAATCCGGAATGCAGTACACCTACGATGTAACTGTAAGCAAGGCCGGCATCATATCCTTCACGTCAAGCATAAATCCTTGGGAAACGGACAATTAGCAATTCCACACAAAACATTCCCCAAAGTTTATACGATATATTCATAATTTGAAAGGGCCGCAGAGGAACAATCCCGTGCGACCCTTTGTCGTATTAAGTAAAATTAGATATTATTCAACTTTTCTTGCACCGTCGCTGATCACTACGTCGTAGAACTTAGGATCGTGACCGAACCTGGCAGGGAACTGCTCCTTAACCGCAGCGATGAACGCGTCGTAGAGCTCATCCTTCACGAGGTTGATCGTACAGCCTCCGAAGCCTCCGCCCATCACGCGGGAACCTGTCACCTCACACTTACGGGCAAGCTTGTTGAGGAAATCGAGTTCCTCGCAGCTGACCTCGTAGAGTTTGCTCAATCCGAAATGAGTCTGGTACATCATCTCGCCGACGATCTCGTAGTCACCTCTTTCAAGGGCGTCGCACACGTCAAGGACTCTCTGAACCTCTCCGATGACATATTCAGCCCTGAGAAAATCCTCCGCAGGAATCTCCTCACGAACCTCCTCAAGCCAAACTCTCTTGGCGTCGCTGAGGAACTCCACTTCCGGATGATTCTTCCTGATGGCCCTTGCGGCGTTCTCGCAGGACTCCCTCCTCTTGTTATACGCCGAAGAGGCCAGCTCATGTTTCACGCAAGAGTCAACAAGAACCAGTTTGTAGCCCTTCGGATCAAACGGGAAGTACTTGTACTCCAATGTTTTGCAATTAAGACGGATAAGGCTGCCCTTTTTTCCGAAAATAGATGCGAACTGATCCATGATTCCGCATTTCACGCCACAGTAGTTATGCTCGGTTGACTGACCGATCTTGGCAAGGTCAAACTTGTCGATCTTGTTGTCAAACAGGTAGTTGATGGCATAAGCGAATGTACTCTCAAGAGCGGCGGATGAGGAAAGTCCGGCTCCGAGCGGAACGTCACCGGCGAAGACTGTGTCAAAGCCCTCTACCTTTCCGCCACGCTTCACGGTTTCCCTGCACACTCCGAAGATGTATCTGGCCCACTGCTGCTTAGGCTTGTCCTCCTCATTGAGTCCAAACTCAACATATTCATCATAGTCAAGCGAGAAAGCCTTTACTTTCTGCGTTCCGTTCAACTTGACCTCAGCCATGATTCCGCGATCAATGGCTCCAGGGAAAACGTAACCACCGTTGTAGTCAGTGTGCTCACCGATAAGATTGATGCGGCCAGCCGAAGCGAACACTTCGCCTTCAGCGCCGAAGAGAGTCTTGAATTTCTCTCTGATTCTGGTTTTCATTTCCATATTATGTGATTTTTTAAGTTTTGTTCGTTTAATGAAATCCTTTCGACCACAACGACCGAGACGGCTTCCAATGAGACAAATTTAACACTTTTTATTGATTATCTACCGAATCCTCACAACAATCGGACAATGATCACTCACTCCCCCTATGTAGCGTGGTCCAGAGTACGTCCGGAGCGGTTTTTCCCCAGAATGAGCATTGTCCCGCGTCATCAGAAACGGCAACCTCAAAACTTTCATTCCATGAATATGCCCGTTCAGCATAAGGTTCTCCGAAGCGAAGAACATGTCAATCATCTCCCATTTACCTGAATATCTTATCGTTCCCTCACCTCTTTCCGCCAACGGAGCCGCAATGTTCAACAAAGGATAAGGCTGTCCGTCAGTCAATATCCCGAAAGCCGGATTCTCGGGAGTGTCGTTGAAGTCACCCATAGCGACTATATTCCTTAAACCGGCATTTTGAAGCGAGTCAGTGGCGTTCCTCAATCTCAGGAGAGCCATCTTGCGCCTGTCATTGGTCTTGCCGCCGTATTTGGACGGATGGTGATTCACCAGAAACGCCACACTGTCCCCGTCCTGCCTCCGGAATTTTGTCAAAAGAATATCCCTGGTCCTCAACGGAGGGTCAGCCCCACCCCCGACTCTCAAAGGCACAGCCTGAAGCAGTTCAAGTCTGGATAATCTGTAAAGAAGGGCAACATCAATCCCACGCGGGTCAGGAGAGTCAAAATGCACGATCTCGTAGTCTGTCTTGTAGAGAGGCGTGTCCTCCAAAAGCCTTTTGAGAACAAAACGGTTTTCCACCTCGGCGATTCCTATAACGTCTGGAAGCGCGCCCTCGCGGTCCTTTATCCAGAATATCGACTTCGCTATCGCATTGCATTTCGCCGTGAACCTGCGTTTTGTCCAATGTTTTTTACCGAATGAGGTAAATTCAGCCTCGGACTCGCTTCCGTTAAGGCTGTCCCTGCGCCAATCAAAGAGATTCTCCAGATTCCAGAACATGACAAGTGTCTGATCTTCTCCTCCGGCCGCATTTGAAATACTTAAACATATCTGAACCTTATGAGCAACGATGGCGGCCGGAAAGAGAAGAAAGAAAAACAATATGATGAGCGTTCTTTTCATTCCACCGGCAAATATGCGGCACAAAAACGTAAAAAACGAAAAGAAACAGAAATACTTCCATAAGAAACGTAAAAACCACCTTCTTTACCTCCCCAGACTGTCTGAAAAGTCTCGGCTAGAGTTGTAAAGTCTGTACCCTTATACAAGGGCGACAACGAATTCTCAATCCTCGGAGGTGGTAATTATACTTTTAAGACAGTCTCCCCAAAAAACAATCTTCCAAACAAGGCAAAGGATCTGTTCCTGCTTACGAACAAGCCGGCGATGTACGTCTGCAACATGGACGATGCCTACCGCCCGCTTGGACTCCAGACATTCTTCACCGCCGGATCAGACGAGTGCAGCACCTGGATCATCCACAAGGGTGACAAAGCCCGAAGGCCGCAAGGAGTCTTCCACACAGACTTCGAAAAAGGCTTCTTCAGAGCCGAGGTCATCAAGTACAACGACTTCGCCTGCGTCACCCTCGGCAGCGAAAGCGCCGTCAGAGCCGCCGGCAAACTAGCCACCGAAGGCAAGGAATATGTAGTCCAGGACGGTGACATAATGCACTTCCTGTTCAACGTGTTGTGGGTTGTTTAGAGTGAGTCCATGGCACCTAAAGCTATATTAATCAATGATTTAAGCAAGTATCAGGTGCGGAAATCCGCACCAGATACTTGCTTTATGCATTGAGAATCAGTCTGTTGCATGCCACGCAGCGGGATCTACACCCCCCATCCCATCCATCAAAAGACATAACCGATCCTCAGATTAAGATTCCGGTTCGCGCGGTCCTCGAACAGATACCCCAAGGATATTCTAAAATGTCTCCATAGCTCGACACCGATCCTTGGCATCACGCAAATTGGATAGTCTTGCTCTCCCGGCTCTGTATAAATATTGTACCCCTCATGCTTTATGTTCTCAGTCATGTCAAAATAGCCCAAGCCTAAACCAGCGCCGGCGAACACCTTCATTGAGTGCTGTCTGTAAAAAGCATAGTCGGACAGAAGAAAAATATTCTTGGAAATAAAATCGCAGACCTCACCATTATTAGTCTTCCGGCTAAAAATCTGCACATTTCCTCCAAGCCCTATTTCCAATGGAATATTCTTGAAATTATACCTGATCTCGGCATAAGGCATCAGCCCTGCACCCACCTTGTCAAAAAACAGTTTGTCAAAAGACTGAATTCCTCCTATGCCCAATTCAAAAGACAACATCCGGTTCCGCCCAACTTGGCACATCCCCATAGAATGGAACAGTAGGAACACCTATAAAATCACTGCACTCTTTTTCATTATTCTATTATTAACTCAACTTTCGCAAGTAGGCAATCACCTGCTGTCAAATACATTATCCCACGGTGGAGGTGATTGCCCACCCTCATCATTTCGCGTTACCCCCCTTTCTAAATCCCTCCCCCTCGGGGGAGAGGATGCGCCTTGCGCACCCCTATCTTGTCATCATGCCTCACAGCAGTTCTAACGTCCCCTGACACTAATTTGGTATTAGGCAATTTATATGTCGTTTTGGCTATCGACTTTACCTAAGTAGCCCAAGATGAAGATAAATTCAAGGCATCGAAAGATGCACCAGCTGATAAGTCCTTATAAAAAATCTCACTCAACTTCGAATCGTTTTTTATTTTGCTTCCTCCAGCCAAATATACTGTTTATTATATTACAATCACAAACTTACATGAAAATCTGCGATTTTTACGCCCGTCCCATAAGAAAGAAACTTTTTTCAGAGGGAAATTAGTACTGATGCGTTAAGAATTATCAAATAAAGTAAGAAGCTGTTTTGATTTGTTTGAAGGTTTTTCGCATCAAAGAACATTTCAAACAAGTCAAAACAACTTCTTAGTAAGCGTTTAAAAATAAGTTGGTAAAGATTTGGCGGTATTTTCGAGGATAGATGTCTTTTGGAAGAAGGAGTGTGCCGGTGGCACTGATGAGAAAAGACATATAGACCGAAAAGACAATCAAAGATTAACAAGTTATTTTTTAAGGATTACTTAATTTGTATCTTTGTTGTCTGATTTGTTAATTGACTTTAGAATTCAATAAGATATGGCATTGAAATGCGGAATAGTCGGACTTCCGAACGTAGGCAAGTCAACTTTGTTCAACTGCGTGAGCTCAGGCAAGGCTCAGAGCGCCAATTTTCCTTTCTGCACGATAGAGCCTAACCTCGGCTCCACCAACGTACCTGACAAGAGGCTGGAGGTGCTTGCGGACATGTGCAAGCCTAAGAGCGTCGTGCCGGCCACTGTGGACATCGTGGACATCGCCGGTCTCGTCAAAGGTGCCAGCAAAGGTGAAGGACTTGGAAACCAGTTTCTTGCCAACATCCGAGAGACTGACGCCATCCTTCATGTGCTAAGATGCTTCGAAGATGAAAATGTGGTTCATGTTGACGGAAGCGTGGATCCTGTCAGGGATAAGGAGGTTGTGGACACCGAACTCCAGATCAAAGACCTTGAGACCGTGGAGGCCCGTTTGGCCAAAAGCCAGAAACAGGCCACGACAGGAGGAGACAAGGACGCCAAGAAGCTTGTGGCTCTGCTGCTCCGCTACAAGGAGGCCCTTGAGCAGGGAAAATCGTGCAGGACAGTGGAACTCCTCAACGAGGAGGAGGCCGCGATGGCCAAGGATCTTTTCCTTCTGACCAACAAGCCGGTGATGTACGTATGCAACGTGGACGACTCCTCCGCCGTCAATGGCAACAAGTACGTGGACGCTGTCCGCGAAGCCGTCAGGGAGGAGAACGCCGAAATCCTCGTGATCTCGGCGAAGACCGAGTCCGAAATCGCCGAGATGGACTCCTACGAGGATCGTCAGATGTTCCTTGAGGAAATGGGACTCAAGGAGTCAGGTGTCGTAAGGCTGATTCAGGGAGCCTACCATCTGCTCGGGCTGCAGACCTTCTTCACAGCCGGCTCAGACGAGTGCCGCGCATGGACAATCCACAAGGGTGACAAGGCACCTAAAGCCGCCGGAGTCATCCACACGGACTTCGAGAAGGGATTCATCAGGGCAGAAGTCATCAAGTACGATGATTTCGTCACACTCGGCAGCGAAAGTGCCGTCAGAGCCGCCGGAAAGCTCGCCACCGAAGGCAAGGAATATGTCGTCCAGGACGGCGACATCATGCACTTCCTCTTCAACGTGTAAACTTGCCGAACCAATGTCGCTTCGACAGGCTCAGCGGCCAGAAAAAGCGTGGCACGCAAATATATGAATATCAACGAAATAAGCAAGTTCGTGGTGCTGAATCCCGCACCACGAACTTGCTTTATTCATTGGTCTTCAATTAGTTATCCGCCAAGGGCACGTTGCGACAACAACGACAGGCAGGTGTAAAAAAACGGCAGGTTCAACAGCTGGCAATTCTACTACAGATAGACTTTGTTACAGACAATCCCTGCGACAGGTAGAACAGCTGCAACCGATACACTACAACCGACGGAGCCGGTCGCGGACTTCTACTCGACAGTCTTAATGATGGAATCCCAGTCGGAGATGCCGAGGGTGGTCTTGTACTGATCAAAGACGGAATCCTCTTCGGCCGTGCCGGCGGCCTTCCAGACGTACCAGACAGGCTTAGGGGTAAGATTTGAGACACTACCTTCAGCGAAAGTGCGAAGACCTATCCTGAGGCCTCCTTCGGCTTTGTTGTCCGCCCAGTTGTGCCACTGGATCGCGTCGATGCCGTCCAGTTTGGAGACCTTTTTCCAAGCCCAGGCTCCACCGGCGGCCTGAAGCGTAAGATCTGACTCAGAATAGGACGGTGAGTTCGTGCCCTGCTCTGACAGGAACAGCACACGCTTGGTGGTTCCCTTGTAAAGATTCTCCTTCTGCTTGATCCATGCATCGATTACCTCCAGATTCTTGAAGGTGATGTACCTCGTGGTCATTGAATATGTCGCCTGCGTGTCGTTCACCCAGAAAGAAGGCTTTGTGAGATCCTGCGGATAAGGATGATAGGCCACACCCCAACGGAAATCGCCCTCGGCGGAAGAATATTCAACCGTCTTCTCCAGCATCTTCTTCGGAGCGAAGCTGCCGTCCGCCTTGGCCCAGCAATGGGTGTAGGAGCCAAGCACCGATGCGTTCTGGTCGTACTGACGGGCAATGTTGTAGCAGATTCTCATCGACTTGATGTAGCGGTCCAGATAGCGCAGCATCGGCTGATCACCCATGTTTGTCCACTCGTTGGCGAAATCCACCTCGTTGTGCATGATCCAATGCGAGATCCTGTTGCCCTGTGTGCAGTGAGTCGAGGCCATATGCTCAAGGGCGGCGGCGTAGAGATTGAACGCCTTTGCAGTCGTCAGGTTCGGCATGGTGTAGTTGCCCCCCTTATTCTCAGGATCCTTGAATATGGAGTTCGTCTGGCAGAGGATGATGGCGGACACCACGAGATCCATTTCTCCGGCCCGGCGGGTAACGCGGTCAACATAGTCCTTGAAGGCACCCAAAGAATAGTTCTGGCCGCCATAGGAGTAACCGGAGCCTTCTCCCTTGATGTAGTCATTGAGGACAACATTCATCGTGATGCTGCCCACGTTCATCTCCTTGCAGTCACTGAAATAAAGGTCTATGTCTCCAGCCCCGAAACCTTTCTTGTTTCTTAGCGGAAGAGCCGCGGGACTGGCTTTCGGAGCCACCTCGTCGGCATAACGGGCGTGGGAGTCAAGAACCTGCTTGTCCCCGTCCACCTTTACTACGGCCCATTTGGAGAACACCCGGTCGTACCTGATGCCCTCCCTTGCCGGAACGATTCTCTTCATGGTCACAGTGAAGGACTTGCCGGAAATGCTTTCCGTGTAAGGAAAAATCTCCATCTCGGTCACGTCCTGCCAAGGGGTGATCTCGGCAAGAACGTAGTTTCCGGATCCTGAGCAACTACCTTTCACGATGACTTGGTCGGAGGTCACCTCGACATAGGAAACATTTGAGGGATAGTCCTTTGAAAGATATTTCCCAAGATTGGCGGCCATAACCGCCTTCGGATCCTTCGGTCTCACGATGACATTAGGCTCCGGCTTGTCATCACCGCACGAACAGAGGATGACAAGTGACATCGCGGCACAGAAAAGCCGGGACAAAGAAGTTGTTTTCATGTTCAAAATCAGTTAGACTGTGTTGTATAGACATAGTTGAACCTGCCTCCGGGAGCGGTGTCGCCATTGACGTAGAAGTCCATGATGTTACCCTCTTCCTGCATGTTGTCGTTCCACTTGAACTCAAAGTCAAGTGATCCGGAAGACAATCCCAGGGCCTTGCGAGGAATCTTTATTACAAGTTTGTTGCCGAAAGTCCTGAACTCGCACTCGGACGACTTCTCCCACATCCATATTCCTTGAATATTCCTCTCCATGACAGCCTTACGCCCCTTTGGACTGACGCGGTTGATGATGAAATCATAGCCGTTCCAGCCAGTGGACTTGTCCCTGTCAACGTCGATGAGCAGCTGCATCCAGTGCGGGTCGGACTGCGGAGAAAGCTCCCCGGCGGTCTCGACATAGAACCAGATGTTCTCCTGGTCACGGGCGACCTTGGCTCCCACGATGTCATTGCGTCCGGAATTGTTGGTGTAGTACATGTCATAGCGTCCGCGCGCGTCACGGTGCATGGTGTTGCCTTTGTAGCTTTGATAGTAAGGCAGCACATCATCCCAGTCCCTGACATTCCTGAGGCTGATCGTCTTCTCTTCGCTTGCCGACGCGGCAGGAGTCATTCCCTTGAATTTCCTTACCCTGTCAACCAGCTGGAGATAGTAGACATCCCCCTTGTCTCCCCAGCCTTTGTTCGGCTCGATGTCACGGCTGTGATCCCAGTCAAACTGATCCACGAACGAGAACGGATCCCCTTGCCAGCCATGCTGCGGAAGCCACATTCCGGCAATGTACTCGTTCCATCCGGTCACAAACACCAGTTCCGGATCAAGCTCGTAGGCACGATCCCACTGCTCGGAGAAGTTCCAGCCATAGAGATAGCCGTCGGGACGAGGGTCGAATCCGTTCCTTACAGAGAAACTGCGCCCCTGGGAATCCTTGACGTTGAATGCCCCGCAATGACCCTTGCGGTCAGGACTCGTGTTCTGGGAGACTCCCACCGTCACCTGCTCGTAGGAAACCTTGCCGTCAACCCCTTTGGAGGCCACATAGCCATGCTGAGGATAGTTCTCCAACCACCCCCACTGGTCATTTCTGGTAGGGCCGTCAACGTAGTCCGGCTGACCTGGACGGAAGGTGAAGAACCCGGCGATCTCCCTGTCAAGCGGCGAATCATCAAGCGCCTCTGGATAAGCCATGATGCAAGGCTTGCCTTTCCAGACAAACCACAGGTTAGAGTATCTGCCCGGCTTGTAAAGATCATTGTAGAGTTCGTGAAGGGAAGTGCGAGTCCAGGAGAACGGGCCGAAATTAAGCATGAAAGCGATCTTCGGGACATTCACGCCGTCCCTCTGAGCCTCGTCCCACGTCTGGAGAAGAGCCTCGTAGGATTCCTTCCAGGTCAGCGAGCCATTGGTGCAATCGAAGAACACAGCGTCCACGCCGGCATCTGCCAGAAGCTCCGCCTGTTTGCGGAGAACCCACTTGTCCGTGGTCTTGTAGTAGCCGAACAGCGGTTCCTCCCAGAAAAAGAATCCTGGTTTCTTGCTTCCCCAGGCTGGATGATTGTAATCCTTCATGGCCTCGGGATACCTGCGGACGATCTCGGTGATGTTCTTCACCCGGTAGGTGGTGTCATCGTTGCCCTGATGCCAGGTCCAGAAAAACATCGCGACAAACTTTCCGTCTCGCTTCGACGGAGCGTCATTGTAGGATCTGACCTTTCGGCCAAGAGCGTCGGTAGCGGCCCATGAGTCACTGTTCACCCCTTGGGAGAACAAC
>ENA-UEYI01002965-UEYI01002965.1-human-gut-metagenome-genome-assembly--contig:-NODE-2965-length-10850-cov-2.974102_pt1 | contig 10850 bp, 9 predicted proteins | sample MGYA00242900_ERZ507916 | MGnify/ENA primary metagenome ERZ507916 (study PRJEB26167, sample SAMN06115521) | human gut metagenome | host: Homo sapiens | place: China:Chongqing | collected 2015-09-02...
GGAAGAGCACCGGCGCGCAGACATACCCCAGCATCCGGCCCGCGCCGGAAACGGCGGCGCGCAGCGCGGCGCGGTCTTTGCTCTCCGGCGGCACGGCGAGATAGCCGACGCGCTCGCCGGGCAGCGAGAGGGACTTGCTGAACGAATAGCAGTAGATCGTGTCAGGATAGAAACTGGGGATGTACGGTACGGCGGCGCCGTCGTAGACAAGATCGCGGTACGGCTCGTCCGCGAGGATGTAGATCGGGTGGCCGTACTCCGCCGAGCGCTCGGTGAGCAGAGCGGCGATCTTCTTTATGCTCTCCTCCCCCAGCACGACGCCGGAGGGGTTATTGGGAGAGTTCAGGATCACGAGCCACGTTTTCCCGTTCACCGCCGCGGCGAAGGCCTCATAATCGAGCTGGAACGTCTCCGGCTCGGAGGGTACCTCGCGCATGACGCCGCCGGCGGCCTCGGTATAGGTGCGGTATTCGGAAAAGTACGGCGTGAGCGTGATACACTCGTCCCCCGGCGAGAGCAGCGCACGGCAGCCGATGGCAAGGCCCGCGGACGCGCCGCTCGTCATATAGATATCCTCCGGCGCGTAGGTCATGGAAAACGTGCCGTTCAGATACTCCGCCACGGCCTTACGCACCTCCGGCAGGCCCTGATCGGGGCTGTAGGCGTGCAGCTGCGTGGGGGACATTTCCCGCATAAGGCGCTGCGCCGTCTCCTGCACCGCCGCGGGCGGGGCGATGCTCGGCGAGCCGATGCTGAAATCGTAAACATTTTCCGCGCCGACCTCTTCGGCGCGGCGCATGGCGTAATCGGCGATCTCCCGGATGGGGTTGCCGGACGCGCCGAGCGCGTATACTTCGGATGGGATCATGTGGTTTTCCCCCGGTTCACAAGATATTCAACCGCTCTCCGGTAGCCCTCAAAGCCCAGCCCGGCGAACGTCTTTTCGCACGCCATGCCCGCGTAGGACACGTGCCGGAAGCTCTCGCGCTCTTGAATATCGGTGAGATGCACCTCTACCGCCGGGAGCGCGACGGCCTTGAGCGCGTCGAGAATGGCGACGCTCGTGTGCGTATACGCCGCGGGATTGATGACGATGCCGTCCATCCGTCCGAGGGCGGACTGGATGGCATCGACGATCGCGCCCTCGTGGTTGGACTGGAAAAGCTCGCATTCTGCGCCGAGCTCCCGGCAGGACGCGCGGATATATGCCTCGAGCGCGGCAAAGTCACGCTTTCCGTAAAGCTCCGGCTCGCGCACGCCAAGAAGGTTCAGATTGGGGCCGTTGATGACGAGGATCTTCATAAGATCACCTTGCGGATGTCCTCCACGGTGTCCTCGAGCGCGCGGTTGTTGTCGATGATATAGTCCGCAAAGCGGAGATAGCGCTTCTCGCGCATTTCGTACATGGCGTTGAGATTTCCCGCGCGGGAGAGCGGGCGGCCGTCGCGCTCAAGCTTTTCAAGATCGCGGCGCAGCCAGAAAATGACGCCGTTCTGGTGCAGCGGCGTGTAGTTCTCCTCGTGGAGCACCGCGCCGCCGCCGGTGGCGACGATCGCGCCGAAGGCGCTGCCGAGCTCGCGCACAGCCTCGCTCTCGTGCGTGCGGAACGCGGATTCGCCCTGCATTGTGATGATCTGCTCGGGCGTATAGCCGGTGTGCTCCTCGATATAGGCGTCCGTATCGAGCACCTCGCGGCCGAGCGCCTTGCCGAGCGCCTCCGCCACGGCGGACTTGCCGCAGCCGGGCATGCCGATGAGGACGATGTTCATCGTCTTGCTCTTCACGAGGTCGATGGCGTGCTCGAGCGCGCCGGACGCCGCCTTTTTGCCGGTGAAGATCTCGCTCGCGCGGATGGCCTGCGCCGCGAGCATCACCATGCCGTTCGCGCAGGGGATGCCGAGTTTTTCCGCCTGCAGCAAAAGCTCCGTGCGCACGGGATTATAGATGAGATCGACGACGGCACGGCAGTGCGGGAAGCGCAGCAGATCGATGACCGCCTCGCCGTTGTGCGGGTACATGCCGACCGGCGTGGTGTTCACGATGAGCTCGGCGTCCGTGTGGCGGGAGAGATTGGAGTAATTGTCCTTCCCATCGCGGGAGACGACGACGATCTCGCGCGCCTGCTGCTTTTCGAGCGCGTACACCACCGCGGCAGAAGCGCCGCCGCTGCCGAGCACGAGCACCTTTTTCGCGCGCGGCGAGAATACCGCGCGGCGCAGCAGCTCTTCAAAGCCGTAGACGTCCGTATTGTCGCCGTAGAGCGTTCCGTCGGCGCGGCGGACGATCGTATTGACGCTGCCGATGGCGCGCGCCGTTTCGGAGAGCTCGTCGCAAATCGCCGCGGCGCACTTTTTGTAGGGGATCGTGACGTTCAGCGCGTCAAAATCGCCCTTCCGAAGGAAGGTCTCCACATTCTCCGGTTCGGTCTCATAGAGCTTGTACTCATAGTCGCCGAGCATGGAATGGATGGCCGGGGAATAGCTGTGGCTGAGCTTTTGTCCGAGAAGTCCGCAATGCATCATGTCAAATTACCTCACTATAGCTTCCAAGATAGGTGTATTCCTCGCTGATGTCCCCCAGCTCACTCACAAGCTGAAGGAAGGCGGGATCGTACACCGGGTTTTCCAGATCGAAATAGAACATGAACTCAAAGCTGCGCTCCGGGAGCGGGCGGCTTTCGAGCTTGTTCAGGTTGATGCCGAGCGCATAGAAGCGCGAGAGCACTTTATAAAGCGAGCCGGGCTCGTGGCGCAGCGTCATCATAAGGCTCGTCCGATCCGCGCCGGGATAGATTTCCAGATCGCGCGCAATGCAGATGAAGCGCGTGTAGTTGTTCGCCGTATCCTGCACGGAGGGGGCGAGACATTCCAGACCGTACAGCCGTTCGCACGCGCGCGTGGAGAGCGCCGCAACGTCGTCCCGCCCGGACTCCGCAACGAGCTTTGCCGCGAGCGCCGTATTCTCGCACGGGATGACCTTCACGCCCGGAAGCGACGAGAGGAACTGCGCGCACTGGCTGAGCGCCTGCTCGTGCGAATAGATCTCACGGATGCCGGAGAGCTTTGCGCCGGGCCTCGCGAGCAGGTTGTGGTCGATCTTCACGCGCACCGAACGGACGATGTGGAAATGGTGGCGCATCATAAGATCGTACACGGCGTTCACCGAACCAGCGGTGCTGTTTTCGATGGGCAGCACACCGTAGCGGCAGAGGCCCTTTTCGATGGCGTTGAACACCGCGTCGAAGCTCGAAAAGTAAAGCTCGTTCGGCAGGCGGAACAGCCGCTCGCACGCGATCTGGGAGTTGGAGCCCTCGACGCCCTGACAGGCGACGGCGGCCTTCTCCGGGAAAAGCGGCGGCGTCTGCTCGATCGCTGTCTGAATGCTCTCCGCGAGCGGGCTCTGCTTATGCAGCAGGCGGTTCTGGCGGCTGCGGCTGAGCTCAAAGAGCAGCGCGTAGAGCGACACGGCGTAGCTTTGCAGCTCCTCCGGCGCTTCTTCGCTCACGGCGTAGAGCTTTTCCCGCTCCCGCCGCTCATCGAGCACCGGAAGGCCGTGTTCGGCTTTATACCGGGCAATGTCCCCGGCGATGTCCATGCGCTCGGCAAAGCATCGCAGCAGCTCGTCATCCACCGCGTCGATCCTGCCTCGCAGTTCGTCCATGTTCATGGCTTTCTCCCTCTTTCCGAACAAAGAATATCATATAGCACGACCGCTGCCGCCGCTTCCACGCAGGGAACGGCGCGCGGCACGATGCAGGGGTCATGCCGGCCGGCGATCTCGATCGTCGTTTCGCGCATGGCGGCGAGATCAACGGTGCGCTGCCGCCGCGCGATGGACGGCGTCGGCTTGAACGCCGTGCGGAACACGAGCGGCGCGCCCGTCGTGATGCCGCCGAGGATGCCGCCGCAGCGGTTCGTCTCCGTCATAGCCCTCCCGCCGCGTAGCACAAAGGCGTCGTTATTCTCGCTGCCGCGCAGCGCGGCGGCGGCGAACCCCGCGCCGAACTCCACGCCCTTCACAGCGGGAATACCGAAGAGCGCCGCGGAGAGACGGCTCTCCACGCCGTCAAAAAGCGCGTCGCCGAGCCCTGCGGGCAGGCCGAGCACCGCGCACTCCACCACGCCGCCGACGCTGTCGCCGTCGGCGCGTGCCTTTGCAATGGCAGCAAGCATCTCCTCGCCGCGCGCTTCGCTGAGCGTCGGGAACGGTTTTCCCAGTGTGGATGCCGGGAAGATGCCCTCGTCCGCGATACCGGCAATGGAGGCGATATGCGAAACGATGCGGATGTTTTCCTCTTCCAGAAGCTGCATGGCGATGCCGCCCGCAACGCAGAGCGGCGCGGTGAGCCGTCCGGAAAAGCGTCCGCCGCCGGAGAGATCGACAGCCTCGCCGTCTTTCATGCGGGCGGCAAAGTCCGCGTGGCCGGGGCGCGGCGTATTGCGCAGAGCGTCATAATCGCCGGGATGGGCGTCGCCGTTGCGGATGACCGCCGTGACCGCGCCGCCGCAGGTGACGCCGTTTTTCACGCCGCTGAGAAAGAGCGGCGCATCGCTCTCGCGCCGCGCGGTGGCAAACGCCCCGCGTCCCGGCGCGCGCCGCGTGAGAAAGGCGCCGAGCGCATCCATATCGATGGCAAAGCCCACGGGCAGCCCTTCCATAACGACGCCGATGGCCTCGCCGTGCGAAGCGCCGAAGATCGTGATGCGAAAGTTTTTTCCCAGACTGCTCACGGCGTTTCCTCCCTTTTTAAAGCGTTAAAGTCCTCGCCAAAGCGCGGATAGGATTTGTTTGTGCACTCCCAGCCCTCGATCGTGACCGGTTCCGTGCAGGCGCACGCCGCCACCGCCGCCGCCATGGCAATGCGGTGGTCGTGCTGCGCGCTCACCGCGCCGCCGCGAAGTCCGCCGCCGTGAACGATGAGTCCCTCCGGCAGCTCCTCGACGTGCGCGCCGAGAGAAGCGAGCATCGCCGCGGTCGTTGCGAGCCGGTCGGATTCCTTGAGCCGGAGCCGCGCGGCATTCACAACGCGCGTCTCCCCTTCCGCCGCCGCAGCGAGCGCGCAGAGCGCGGGGATAAGATCGGGGACGGGCGCGGCGTCGATGACCGCGCCGTGAAGCGTGCCGCGCCGCACCGTGATGCCCGCGGCCGCTTCCTCCGCGCATGCTCCCATCGCGCGGAGAATATCAAGCACGGCGCGGTCGCCCTGCGCGGAATCGGCGCACAGGCCGGAAACGGTGATGCCGCAGCGCGAGAGAGCGCCCATGCAGAGGAAGAACGCCGCCGAGGAATAGTCCCCCTCGACCTTGACCGCGGCGGGCAGGGCGTACGTCTGCCCGCCGGGGATATCATACCCGGAATCCGTTTTAAATAGCCGGACGCCGCTTTGGGCGAGGGCGTTCTCCGTCATGGCGATATAGCCCTCGCTCTCCCGCGCGCCGGTGATCGTGAGCGCGCTGTCTCCGGCAAGGCGCGGCAGCGCGAAAAGCAGTGCGGAAATGTACTGCGAGGAAATGTTTCCGGGGAGCGTATATTCTCCCGGCGCGAGCTTTCCGGAGCAGAAGAGCTTCCCGCCCTCGGATCGGAACATCATGCCGCCGCGGACAAGCTCGCTCAAAAGTGGTTCGAGCGGACGCTCGGGCAGACGTCCTTCCCGCAGGAACACCGCGTCCGCGCCGAGCGCGCCGACGACCGGGAGCAAAAAGCGGAGCGTCGATCCGCTCTCGCCGCAGGGCAGAACGCAGAGGCCGTCCGGTACTGCTTTGATCGGTTCAACACGCAGCGCGCCATCCTGCTCCGCGATGTTCGCGCCGAGAGCGCGAAGGCACGCGGCCGTGGCAAGAATGTCGGCGTTCAGCCCGTCACAGCGGACCGTTACCGGCGCTTTGCCGAGCGCGGCGCAGATGAGCAGGCGGTGCGCCTGCGATTTGGAAGCCGGGATGCGCACCGCGCCGGTACGTGCTCCCGGAGTAATGACAAAGTTCATTTAGCGCCCCCCTGCCGGAGCCATCCGGCATAATCGGACGCGGCGATCTTTCGCACGGTGCAGCGTCCCAGCCCCTCAACGGTGATGACGGGAAGCGTTGAGCCGGCGCGTTTTTTATCCGAAAGCGCGGCGTTGGCGAGCGCTTCCGCCGTATACGGCAGCTCCGTCGGAAGGCCGCATTTTTTGATAAGCGCTTCGATGCGCGCGGCGTCCTCTTCGGTGCAGAGACCGCGCGCGGCGCACGCGCGCGCCATGGAGCACAGCCCCATCGCCACGGCGCTGCCGTGGGAGAGCGAATAATCGCTCAAAAGCTCCGCCGCGTGCGCGGCGGTATGGCCGAGATTCAAAAGGTGCCGCGCGCCGGTATCAAATTCATCCGCGGCGACGATATCCCGCTTTATCTCCACGCAGCGCGCGAGAATATCCTCCGGTATTTCGTCCGGCAGGCTGTTTTCCAGCCGGGAGAAAAGCGCCGCGCCGTCCAGTACGCCGTATTTGATGATCTCGGCGCAGCCGTCGCGCCGGACGGCGTCCGGAAGCGTTTGGAGCGTGTCCGTATCGCATATAACGAGCGACGGCTGCCAGAACGCCCCGATGAGGTTTTTCCCCGCCGGAAGATCGACCGCCGTTTTCCCGCCGACGGAAGAATCCACCGCAGCGAGAAGCGTCGTCGGGATCTGCACGAGCCGGACGCCGCGCTGGTAGCACGCCGCGGCAAACCCGACCATGTCGCCGACAACGCCGCCGCCGAGCGCAACGACAACGTCGCTCCGGCTCACGCGGTTTTCGGTAAAGAAACGGAGGATACGCTCCCAGTTGCGGAACGTTTTGGAGTGTTCTCCGGCAAGAAAGTAGTCCTGCAATACCGTAAAGCCTGCGGCCTTGAGCGAATCGGTCACGCGCTTTGCATAGAGCGGGAACACGGTCGTATCGGTATAGACGACCGCCTTTTCCGCGCCCGGAACGGCCGCGGCAATGCGCTGCCCGCATTCATCGAGAAGCCCCGCGCCGATAACAACATCGTATTCGCGCGACGCCGTTACATGGATCGTTTTCATCGTCCGTCTACCTCCTCCTTGCGCCGGCGGCCCTCGTCGAGAAGCGCCGTGAGCGCCGCGAGATCGTTATTCTCCACCGCCGCGCGGTACTGCGCGAGGGACTCCGCGAGACTGTCCAGCTCAAAGAGCACATTGTCCCGGTTATCCAGAAAGAGCTCCGCCCACATGGAAGGGTCGAGCCACGCAACGCGCGTCAAATCCTTATAGCTCCCCGCGGAGAAACCCCTGTGGCTGCGCGCGGTGGGACTTTTGATGTAGGCGTTTGAAACGATATGCGCGAGCTGCGACGTAAAGGCGATCATGCGGTCGTGCTCCGCGGCGCTCGTCACGGAGAATTTCCCGAACTCCGCCGGGGCCAAAAGCTCCTTGGCCCGCGCGAGAAGGGCGATATCGTCTCCCTCCGGCGGTACGAGCACCATGGGCGCTGCATGGAAGAGATTGGCGCGGGCATTCTTATATCCCGCGCGGTGGCTGCCCGCCATCGGATGACCGCCGAGAAACGTGAAGCCGTGCTCCCGCGCGAGAGCGAACGCGGTCTCGCACACCTCCCGCTTAACGCCGCAGCAGTCGATGACGACGGGGCGCGCGCCGATATGCGGCGCCGCTTCGCGCAGATACGATATCGCCGCGCCGGGGCGCACCGCGATGAGAACGATATCGCATTCGGAAACATTTTCTTTTGTAAGCACGGCGTCCACCGTGCCGTCGAGCTGCGCGAAGGAGAGCACCGCGCCGTCCGTATCAAAGGCAAGAACGCGCGCGCCGTGCGCGCGGCAGGCCTTGGCGAGCGAGCCGCCGATCAGCCCGAGGCCGACGATCCCCGCTGTCATCGCATTGCCACCTCGCGGATAGTCCGCACGTCCCTGCAGAGCGCGTCGTACTCCTCGGGCTTGATGGACTGCGCGCCGTCGCACAGCGCGTGCATCGGGTCGTTGTGGACTTCGATGATGAGGCCGTCCGTGCCGCAGGCCGCCGCAGCGAGCGCCATCGGGCGCACCATGCGGGCAAGACCGGTAGAATGGCTCGGATCGACGATGACCGGCAGATGCGTCAGCTCATGGAGCATCGGCACGGCGGCAAGATCGAGCGTGTTTCTCGTATAATCGTCAAACGTGCGGATGCCGCGCTCGCAGAGGATGATCTGCTCATTGCCGCCCGCCATGATGTATTCGGCGCTCATCAGCAGCTCCTTGAGCGTGGCGGCGAGACCGCGCTTGAGCAGAATCGGCTTGCGGAGCTTTCCGAGCTCTTTGAGCAGGTCAAAGTTCTGCATATTGCGCGCGCCGACCTGGATGACATCCACATCCGCGAAAAGATCGAGCGCGGAGGTGCCCATGATCTCCGTGACGATCGGAAGGCCCGTCTCCTGCCGGGCGATCTTCAAAAGCTCGAGTCCCGTGGCGGCAAGGCCCTGAAAATCGTAGGGCGAGGTGCGCGGCTTGAAAGCGCCGCCGCGGAGGATCTGCGCGCCGGAGGCCTTGACCGCCTTTGCGATGCCGACGATCTGCTCCTCGCTCTCGACGCTGCACGGGCCCGCGATCATCACGAAGTTCCCGCCGCCGATGCGCACGTCCCCGACCTGCACGACGGTGTCGTCCGGGTGGAACTTGCGGTTGCAGCACTTGAACGGCTCCGTGACGCGCTTGACGGAATCAACGATGCCGAGGCTGGCGATAAGGTCCATATCGACCCGGCTCGTGTCACCCACGAGACCGAGAACGGTCTGATACTCGCCGACGGAGGTGTGGATCTGCAGTCCCTGCTCCTTCAGCCAATCAATAAGCTGGTTTTTCTTCTCTTCGGCAGCGCCGTTTTTCAAAATGACGATCATCGGTTATTCCTCCAAAAACAAAAAAGCGGCACAGTGTAATCTGTGCCGCCTAAAAAGCCTTCGCTTCCAAGGTCATTTTCCGCATCACAAATTACCATACTATGAAATAGTACGGGTAAAAAAGTATCGAAACATACGAATGGACACGTTCATGATGCCGATCTCGCTCCGATCTGCGGAATTTGGTTTCAGTATAAATTCTTCTCTTGGAAATGTCAACAAATAATTCGGTGAAAATTTGTATAAAAATTTATTTTTGATCCGCTTCAAGCCTGTCTATCACGTCGCGGATGCAGCGTCCGGGCGCGCCGAGCTTCGTCACGCCGGGAAGCGCCAAAACCTCCGGCAGCGCCGTTTCCGGCGCGAAGGCGCGGCCTGCCGCGCGCAGCATCGGAATATCGTTCCAGCCGTCGCCGATGCAGACGATGTTTTCCGGAAGAATATCCAGAAACTCCGCAAGCCGCCGCACGCCGCTGCCCTTGTCGCTCCCGGCGGCGACAACGTCCACCAGAGCGCCGGAGGGCACGGCCTCGTACCGTCCGGGAAACTGCGCTGCGATCCACGCGCAGAGCGCGTGCGCCGTTTCGCTCTCGGCGCGGATCTCGCCCGGCGCTACGAGCACCACCTTCGTCCACGGATACAGAATATGTCCCGGATCGGCCTCCGAAACCGGCACGCCCATGCGGGAAAGGTGCTTTTCGAGCGTCGCATTGCTGCCGCAGACGCGCACATCCGCGCCGCGGTGGACCTCCATGCCCGTGCCGGGAAAGGCGTCGCGCGCGGCAAGAAGGTCGCTCCGGCAGGAAAACGGCAGAAAGCTCTCGTACCAGCTCTCGCCGGATTCGCCGTCGAAGATCACGGCGCCGTTGCTGAGTACGAGCGGCGCGTTGACGGTGAATTTGTCCCGGATGGAATAATACGAGCGAACGTCCCGCCCCGTGGCGATCGTGAAAAGGCCGCCCTCGTCCATGAAATGCTGCGCCGCGCGCCGGTTTTCCTCCGGCACGGGAGCGCCGTGCTCCGGGCAGAATGTGTCGTCAAAATCCGCAACGAGCAGATATCCTTCAAATTTTCCGTTTCCCATTGGTATTTCTCCCAAAACTATGTATAATGAACTTTCAGTGGCTTCTCCCCGTCTTTCCGGCAGGAGATCTTTTCCGGAGGTACGCTATGACAAAAAAAGAACAACGCATCAACCGGCTCTTTCTGTATGCCGGGATACTGACGCTTATATATTATCTCGGCCAGGGCATCACCGTGCGGTTCGGGCAGTCGCTGCTCTATCTCTGGCTGATGCTGTCGGCCGTGTGCTTTGGCCGCTTCTTTCTCTGGAAATGGGCGTGGAAGCACGGAAAGAGCGCGCCGATCCCCCGGCCGTGGCTCCGGGCAGTGAACATCGTCGTGATCGCCGCTGTCGCCGTATTTCTCGCCGTGGAGTGCCTGGTATTTTCCGGCGCGTTCCAGAAGCCCCCGGAGGGGCTGGACGCCATCATCGTTCTCGGCGCGAGAGTCGATGAAAACGGCCCGAGCGGATCGCTGCGGCAGCGCATCAACGCCGCGCGCGTCTATCTGGAGGAAAACCCGGATACGGTATGCATCGCCTCCGGCGGGCAGGGCGAGGACGAGCCGATGAGCGAGGCGGAATGCATCCGCGATCATCTCGTCGCGGGCGGCATCAACGCAGACCGCATCCTTTTGGAGGACCGCTCCACGAGCACGGAGGAGAACATGCGCTACAGTCTCCCCATGCTGCGCTCGCCGGAGACAGACGTGGAGAGCGTCGGCATCGTCACGAACGACTTTCACGTTTTCCGCGCGCTGTGTCTGGCGCGGAAAAACGGCGGATTCACGTTTTACGGCGTCCCGGCCCGCTCCACCGTGTTCGGCTTCATCCACTACGCGATGCGAGAATTTTTCACGCTGAGCGTGTCGCTTGTCCGCGGATACATCTGATTAAACCACAAAAACGGCTCTCCTC
>ENA-UEYI01002966-UEYI01002966.1-human-gut-metagenome-genome-assembly--contig:-NODE-2966-length-10849-cov-3.292982_pt1 | contig 10849 bp, 8 predicted proteins | sample MGYA00242900_ERZ507916 | MGnify/ENA primary metagenome ERZ507916 (study PRJEB26167, sample SAMN06115521) | human gut metagenome | host: Homo sapiens | place: China:Chongqing | collected 2015-09-02...
GAATTCGCCGGGTTCAGCGCATACCTCCACCACCTTGCCCTGCTCCACGATCATCATGCACTGGCCGTCGGCCACGGCGATCACGGAGCCGCTGGTGATAATGTTGTCGCTGCCTTTGGTGTTGCTGGAGCGCCCGGAGGCTCGTTTCCGCCCCTTGACCGCCAGCACGGTAGCGGGGATTGCCTCACAGTAGAAATACTCCTTCCACTGATCGGCCATCACGCCGCCGGCAGCGCCGAGTGCCGCTTTGATAAGTCCCATTTGATTACGCTCCTTTTCTGATCTTTAAATAAACGGAAATGCCTGAGGGGTTTATACCAGTGTATTCAGGATACCATAGTATGACGTGTTCGGCAATGCAATTGTTCCAAATTCATGAAAAATCACAAATTTCCGCAGAAAAGCCCGAATGGGCAGAAATGAAAATGTGCCCATAGGCAGATCCGGGCGAATTTGATATTATTATATCGAATAATAGGTTTCCGCGATTTGCAGAGAGGAAGTGAGCCGAACCGTGCCGTTTTTGAAATGTGCCTGCTATCTTGCCGGGCTGGGCGTTCTGAGCTTTTTGCTCGGGCGGCGCGTTCCGAAGATCTGGTTCGACTATACGCGCTTTCCTTACCGCGCGTTTGCGTTTGAGCGGGACGGAAAGGTCTATGACGCGCTCGGCATCGCGCGCTGGCAGAGCCGGGTGCCGGATATGAGCAGGGTTTTCCCGAAGCTCATGCCGCCCAAGAAGTTGTCCGCGCGCCCGGACGAACAGACGCTGCTCGTCATGATCCGCGAGACCTGCGCGGCGGAGGCGACGCATGCGCTTCTGATGCTGGCCGGGCTCGGGGTGATTTTCATCTGGCCATGCGCGTGGGGGATCCTTCTGTATCTGGTCTACGCGATTTTCGGCAATCTGATTTTTATTCTGATCCAACGCTACAACCGCCCGCGCCTTGTCCGGCTTTACGAGCGGATGCGCATGAAAAGGAGCAAAGAGGCATGAAGGTACTGATTCTCAGCTGCAACACCGGCGGCGGGCACAATTCCTGCGCCCGGGCCATCGGCACGGAGCTGCAGCGCCGCGGCCACACCTATGAGACCGACGACGCGCTCTTGTACGTGTCGAAGGGCACGAGCCGCTTTGTGAGCAACTGGCATGTGCGCTTCTACCGCTATTTCCCGAAGCTCTACAACAAGGGCTACCAGTACGCGGAGGAGCACCCGGCGTCGTTTAACGAGTCGTCTGCGGCCTGCCGCATTCTGCGGCGCGGGTGCAAGCGGCTGCGCGCGGCCATCGTGCAGGGCGGATACGACGCGGTGGTGTGCGTGCATCTGTTCCCCGCGCTGATGCTCACGTTCATCCAGCAGCAGCAGCCGCTGCCGGTCAGGACCATGTTCATCGCCACGGACTACACCGCAAGTCCCTCGTGCGACCGGATGCAGCTGGACACCTGCGTCATCCCCGACGCGTCGCTGCGCGCGGAATTCGAAAAAAACGGCGTCCGGCCGGAGACCATCCTCCCCTGCGGCATCCCCGTGCGCGAGGAGCTCTATACCTGCCTGCCGAACCGGGAGGCGAAGCTCGCCGTGGGGCTCGAGCCCTCGCACCGGCATCTGGTAATGATGACCGGCAGCATGGGCTGCGGGCCGATGGAAAGAATCACGGAGCTGCTTGCAAATTCGCTCCCGCCGGAGTATGATGTGACTGTAGCCTGCAGCAGCAACCGGCAGCTTCTGCGGCGCATGGAGCGCAGGTTCGCGGACAAGCCCAACATCCACATCCGCGGCTTTATCAGCAACGTCTCCGTCCTGATGGACAGCGCGGATCTCTTCCTCACCAAGCCCGGCGGCATCAGCACGACCGAGGCCATGGTCAAGGGACTGCCGATGGTGCTGGTCAACGTGGTGGGCGGATGCGAGACGCCGAACCTGAATTTCTTCGTCTCCCACGGCGGCGCGGCCACGGCCGGCACGCCGGAGGACATCGCCGCGCTCTGCAAGGAGCTGCTGGAAAACGACGAAGAACGCCTCATCATGCGCCAGTCGCTGCTGGCCATGAAGCAGATCCCCGCCGCGCAGGCCATCTGCGACAGGCTGGAGGGATAAAGCGCGCAGACTGCGGAAATCTAATGATATAAGGAGGGCACCCAACATGACGAATGTGAATCTGGATAACTTTGACGCGGAGGTCATGCAGGCACAGACGCCTGTCGTGGTCGATTTCTGGGCCAGCTGGTGCGGCCCGTGCATGATGCTCGCGCCTGTGATGGAAGCGCTGGACGGCGAGATGGACGGCGTGAAGTTCTGCAAGGTCAACGTCGACGACGAGCGCGATCTGGCGATGGAATTCGGCATCGAGTCCATCCCGACGCTGCTGTGCATCAAGGGCGGCAAGGTCGTGAAGCGTCTGGTCGGCTACCGGGAGAAGGACGCGCTCAAAAAGGAGCTGGAAGCGCTGTGAAGGTCCGGCTGAACGAAGACAAGGAGGTCGTCGCCCGCGTCAAGGAGGGGCTCAAGCGCACCGGCGGCTACTGCCCGTGCAGGCTCGCGCGGACAGAGGAAAACAAGTGCATGTGCAAGGAATTCCGCGAGCAGATCGCCGACCCCGACTTTGAGGGCTACTGCCACTGTATGCTCTATTATAAGGAAAAATAATTGAAGACCCTTCCTGTTTCGGGAAGGGTCTTCCTGTGTTTCCGGGGGCTTCCTGCGTCTGGGGCGGAAAGTTGTGAAAAATTTCTGAATTATTTACAAAAGTATTGCAATTTTTAAATCTTACGGTAAACTGGAGTCACAAAAGAAGCGGCGGATCCCGCCGCAGAAAGAGGTGTACAGGGATGAAACGTACATTTGCAAAGCTTCTGAGCCTGTTCGTGGTGCTGACGCTCGTCATCGCCATGGTCCCGGCGGTCTTCGCCGCGGGCGAGGCAGTCTCAGCTGGAAAAACAACGCTGGCGGTCGGCGAGGATACGACGATCAGCGTCACTGATGCGAGTGGAGCGCCTGTTCCAAACGTTAAGCTCAGCAGCAGTCCTGCGGATATCGTTGAGATCAGCAACATGGACGTCACGGCTAAGAAGGTCGGCACTGCCGTCATCACAGCGACCGTGACGGAAGGTGAGACGACCCGGACGCTCGGCAGTGTCACGATCACCGTGCAGTCGGGCGTGAGCGCGATCACGCCTGCCAGTTCGGTTGTCGAGATCGACGCTGACGGCGAATCGAAGACCTTTTCTCTGTCCGTGACGCTCACGGGCGCGGCGAGCGGCGACGTGCTGACGGTCCGGTCGTCCGACGAGAGCGTCGTGACGGTCCCGGCTTCGGTCGACGCTTCGACCAGCTGCTCTGTCACGCTGACGGCAGTGAAGACCGGCACGGCTGCGGTCACGCTCAGCTGCGGCCAGGCCACACCGGCGCAGGTCGCTGTGACCGTCAAGGCGACGAAAGACCATACCGTGACCTTTGAAAAGCAGAAGCTGACGGTTGAAAAGGGCAAGACGGCCACGAACAGCGCCGTCACAAAGACCACCTCTGATACCATCAGCTATGCCAGCAGCAACCCGGCTGTCGCCACGGTCGACGCTTCGACCGGCCTGGTGACCGGCGTCGCTGCAGGAACGGCCACGATCACCGCGACGGTCAAGGCGGCCTCCGGCGTCCAGGTCGGGACAGCCAGCTACACCGTCGAGGTCGCGGACGCGTATAAGATCGAGCTGAGCGCCGCGCCGTCGAGCCTGACGGCCGGCAGCGCCTCCACCGTCTCCGCGACGGTCTACCAGTACATGACGGAACGGGGCTACGTGCCCTATCAGCAGTCCGTGGAGCTGACGTGGAACGCCTACAAGGAGAGCGTTGCCGATCTTGGCGGAAGCGACCCGCGTCAGGCCGTGAAGACCACGACGAGCAGCGGCTCTTCGAGCGTCACGCTCTATACCTACGCGACCGGCACGTCCAAAACTGCCGTGCAGGTACCGGTGACGGTCTCCGTCACGATCAGCGGCACGACCTATCAGGCTTCTCCGCTCTCCGTGAGCGTGAGTCCGGCCTCCGCGCCCTCGTTTGCGGTGCATGAGGAGGATTATTTCGATCCCGACGACTTCTCCGAGGCCGTCGACGGCGCGACGGGCCGCTACGCGGGCAAGCTCTCCGCCATCACCATCGAGGGCTCGAACGGCGGTTCGGTCTATGAAAACGGCAGCCGCGTGAGTTCGTCGACGAAATACTATGTCTCCGGCACGCGCAACAAGCTGATCTCCAGCCTGTATTTCCGGACCTCCTCCACCAGCACGACGAACGCCTACTTCACCTACATCGGCTATGACGCCGACGGCGATGTGATCGCCGCGGGCAAGGTGACGCTCGGCGATGAGCGCGTCGACATGGAATACTCCGCCAGCTTCGGCGGCAGCGTGACCTTCCTGGAATCCGATTTCAGCAAGGCCTTCTCCGGCAAGGCGGGTGAAAAGCTCGACTATGTCACGTTCGCGATGAACCGCGCGACGGTCGTTATGAACAACAAGACCTACAGTCTGAACGACGGCAGCAATGCCGCCATCTTCGGCTGGGCCTACACGACCTCCAAGGCCACGACGAAGCTGAGCTCCACCGACAAGTGCTACTATCAGGCGAGCTACACGCAGCTCGACCTCGACGAGGTCACCTACGTGACCGGCAGCTACCGGACCAAGTACACGGTCTACCTCCCCTACACCGCCGTCGGCACCTCCGGCTCGCGGTATGAGGGCTACACCGCCATCACCGTCTCCGGCGACGACTCCATCACGGCCTCCGGCGCGTCGATGAAGGCGCTGGGCGCGGCGGATGCGGTCCTGCGGGCCTACCCGAACGCCGCTTATGTGATGTTCAAGCAGCCCGCGGTGAGTGAAGGCCGTCTGCTCTACAACTTCCGCTCCGTCGCCGCGCAGAACTACACGGCGGTCGACTACAGCAAGGACCAGTTCTATCTCAGCGGCACGAGCGCGAAGAACCTGTATCTCGACAGCGTCTTCTTCCTCCCCGCGGCGGACTGCAGCACGCAGATCCGGCTCGCCTTCACGGTCTACGGCACGTCCGGCACGCAGCTGGGCAGCGGCGAGCTGACCGTGCGCGTGGCCTCGAAGACGGCCTCCTCCGTCTTCTCGGACGTCAACGCGCGGACCTGCTCGTGGGCGGCGAACGCGGTCGACTTCATGAATGAATACGGCCTCGTCAAGGGCACGGGCACCTCCACCTTCGGCTGGAAGGGCAACATGACCCGCGGCGACTTCGTCCTCATCCTCTACCGCAACGCCGGTTCTCCGTCGGTCTACGGTGTGTCGAACCCGTTCACGGATGTGAAGAGCACGGATTACTACTATGAGGCCGTCCTCTGGGCGTACCGCAACAACGTCGTCAACGGCACCAGCACCACGACGTTCGGCCCGAAGGGCAAGATCACGCGCGAGCAGATCGCCTCCATCCTCTGGCGGCTTGCGGGCAAGCCGGTCTACTCGGCCAGCCTGCGCAGCTACACGGACTATGCCTCCGTCAGCGATTACGCCTATGACGCGATGAGCTGGGCGGTCGGCAGCGGCTATGTCAAGGGCAGCGGCGCCAAGCTCAGCCCCAAGAACAACGCCACCCGCGCCGAAGTCGCGGTCATGCTCCACCGGTATCTGACCAAGTAAAAACCCGAAAAAAATGCCCCGCCGGCAGGCGGGGCATTTTTCTGTTTATTTCTCGCGGTCTTTCAGGTCCTGCAGGATCTGGTCGTAGAATTCCTTGCTGATCTTATACTTGCGCAGATAGATGAAATATCCGGCAAGAATCAGAACCAGCGGGATGGCGAGCATGGCGAGCTTGATGGTGAGCTTGCCGGAGGCGTCGATGGCGGCCGCGGCCGCGTCGCTGCCCCTGGTCTTGATGCCGGCGAGCATGATGCTGATGCTGATGAGACCGGTCGAGAGCGCGCCGCCGATCTTGTTGACGAGCGGCTGGATGGAGAAGGTGATGGACTCGGAGCGGCGGCCCAGCTTCCACTGGCCGTATTCGATCGTATCAGCGAGGAACATGAGCATCAGCAGCTGGATGAAGGCCTGACCGACGAACATGAGGATGGCGGCCAGCGCGATGAGGGCGATGGAATGCTCGGCAAAGAAGAACACGGCGTAGCCCGCGGCGACGAGGATGGTCGCGCCGGTATAGAGCTGGCGGCGGTCATGCTTTTTCGAGAACAGCGGGAAGATCATGAGCGCGGCCAGCTGCGCCACGCCGCAGACAGCCGCCAGCACGGCGTACATGTTGATATCGCCGTAGAGGTACTGCATGTAATAGGTGGCGAAGCCCGTCGTGGTGCAGTAGCCGACCATGAACAGGGCCATGGAAAGCGTGGTCCACATGAGCTGGTCGTTTTTCGTCAGCGCGTTCCACATGTCGCGGATGGTGAACTTCTCCTCGTCCTCCTTGATCTCGCGGTTCTCCTTCACGCCGAACAGCGGGAAGCACAGACCGGCGAGGTAGATGACGCTCACGGCCACGGCGACCGTCATCCACGCCTTCGGCGTGTTGCCGAGGGCGGCGGTGATGGGCTGCCAGCCGACCATGATGATGTACATGCCGATGTTCGCGCAGATGCGGGCGAAAGCGCCGTAATTCTCGCGCTGCTTCTGGTCCTGCGTGAGGGCGGGCAGGAGCGTCCAGTAGGCGATGTCATTGATGCCGTAGCTGATATCCCAGAGGACGTAGGCGACGGCGAAGAAAATGACGTAGGCCGTGCCGGTGCCGACATTGCCGAAGAGGATCAGGTAGAAGATCACGGACACGACGCCGCCGACGAGGATCGCGGGCTTGAACTTGCCCCACTTCGTGTGGATGTTGTCGATGACGAGGCCGGTGATGGGGTCGTTCAGCGCGTCGGCAATACGCAGGACGGAGAGCACAAGACTGACCGCCGCGAACACGCGCAGCGGCAGCGAGAGGATGTTGGACAGGAAATACAGAAGCGCGTTTGCCTCAAACGCATAGAACATGTCGCGGCCAATGGTGCCGAGGCCGAAGAAATATTTGTTGCGTCGGTCAAGGTTTTTCATGACTGCACACCTCCTGAATGAAATAGACATTGGAGCCGAAATCGCCCTGCATCCGGCCGTCCGGGTCGTAGCCCGTGCCGGCAAAGCGCGGCGCCAGGCAGATCCCGGCGGCGAAGGCCGCGCCGGAGGCCGTCAGGCTCTGGCTGCCGTCGGACATGCGGTACAGGCTGTCCGCAGTCTGGACGGCAAGGCCGTTGGGATTGAGCTTCACGGGCAGCACATGGCGCAGGAGCGTCCCGAAATCGCCCACGCGCAGAAGCTGGGGGCGGGAGGTCAGGCGATACTGCTTCTCCCCGTCCAGCCCCGTCACGCACAGGTGCTCGTAGCCGGGAGCGGCGGGCTGCAGGCCGTGGAAGACGGCCGCGACGGTCTCCTGCTTCGTCTGCATCTGCCAGACGGTCCCGCCGCCGTCGGTGCGGCCTCTTGTGAAGCGGCCGTACTGGAGCGTGCGGCGGTGGGCGCGGTAGAACTCCGTCTGCGCCCGGATCTCCGCCTGCTCGACCGGCAGGAGCTCCGTGAGGTCGAGCTCGTAGCCGAGGCAGCCGAACAGGCTCACGTTGCCGCGCGTAGAGAGCGGTGTGTGCCGCAGCGTCTGCGCGTGCGGGCTGGCCGAGACGTGCGTGCCGAAGCACGAGGGCGGATAGAGGAAGCTGAGGCTCTGCTGGATGCGCAGGCGCTCAACGGGGTCGGTATCGTCGGAGCACCAGATCTGCGGAGAGAACCAGAGCATGCCGCAGTCAAAGCGGTTGCCGCCGGACGAGCAGCTCTCAAGCAGGATCTGCGGCCGGGGCAGGAAGATGCGGCGCAGCACGTCGTAGAGGCCGAGGACGAAGGCGTGCTGCTGCGCGCCGAGCGCGCAGGAATGGCGGTTCATGTCCCACTTGACATAGGAGATGGGCGCGGAATCGAGGATGCCGCCGACGCTCTCAACGAGATAGTCCCGCACCTCCGGCTTTGTGAGATCGAGCAGCAGCTGGTGGCGGCCGAGCAGATCCTCCCGGCCGAGGACGTCGTGCAGGGCCCAGTCGGGGTGCTGCCGGTAGAGCGCAGAGTCAGGGCTGACGGATTCCGGCTCGAACCAGAGGCCGAACTGCAATCCCATGGCGTTCAGCTTTTCGCCGAGGCCGCGCAGACCGCCCGGCAGCTTCTTTTCATTCACGGTATAGTCGCCGAGGCTGGAAGTATCGCTGTTTCGCTTGCCGAACCAGCCGTCGTCGAGGACGAACAGCTCGCAGCCGAGCTGCTTTGCCGCCCGGCCGAGGCGCAGGAGCTTCGATTCCGTAAAATCGAACATGCAGCCCTCCCAGCTGTTGTAGACGATGGGGCGGGGCCGGCCCTGCCAGTCAGGCGGGATGAGGTGTTCGTTCACATACCGGTGGAAGCAGGCGGACAGGCCGCCGAAGCCCGCGCCGGAATACGCCATGACGGCCTCCGGCGTCTCAAAGCGCGCGCCGGGCGCGAGTTCCCAGTCGAAATTCGCGGGCGAGATGCCCTGCAGCACGCGGGTGAGGCCCTGCAGGCTCTTCTGCGCGCTGAGATAGTGGCTGCCGGAGTAGAGCAGGTTGAAGCCGTAGACCGCGCCCGCCTGCTCCCCCGCGTCCGGCGCGACGAGCAGGAAGCCGGGGTTGGCGCGGCTGGAGGAGGCGCCGGTCGTGCTCTCGAGGCAGGTCCTTGCCATGGTGACGGGCGTGCGGGTGTGCTGCATCTCGGCGATCCAGCCGCCGGAGAAGGTATGCAGCTCCCAGTCGCCAGGAAGCTCCGTGCAGGCGCTCATGCATTTGCGGATGTGCACGGCGGAGCTGCCGCAGTTTTCGAGGATCGCCCGCCGGGTAAAGACCGTCGGCAGGACGCCATAGAGGAGCGTCAGGCGGAGCTTCGCCGCCGCGTCTTCCAGGTACACGGCGAGGATGGTCTGGCCGCGGGAGACGGGCAGCGCCGAGGGCGGCGGCTCCTTCAGCACCTCGCAGCCGAGATAGCGGAAGTCGGTGGAGACGGCTCTGCCGCCGATCGACAGCTCCAGCGGGCTTTCGCGGTAGTCGCCGCGGCCGCAGCCGCTCCACTCGAGCGGCAGGATATCGAGGCAGTCGGCGTTGGAGCCCTCGCGGTAGAGCGTGCTGTCGCCCCAGCCGCAGCCGGGGCGGGCGGCGAAGGCCGGCGCATCGGCAGTCTCGGCGCGCGCGCCGAAGTGCAGGTGCTCCAGAAACCCGTCCTTCACGCGGAAGAGATAGGACGCTTCTTCATTTCGCAGGTGGAACACGCCTTGTCTGACGTTGATCATTCGATGCGGTAGACCTCCCCTCTGACGTAGGTGTTGAACGCCTCGTCCGTCACGCCGCCGTGCTGGATCATATCGGCGTAGAACGCGCCGGAGCGCTTGATGGTGCGCGTCTGGGTGGCGTAGTCGACGTTCACGAGGCCGAAGCGGGCGCTCTCGCCCTCCAGCCATTCGAAGTTGTCGCAGAAGCACCAGTGGTAATAGCGCTCGAAGGGCAGGCCGGACTGGACGATGGCCTCCAGGTGCTCGTAGAGATAACGGGCGCGGAAGGCATCCTGATTGTCGCAGGTGCCGTTCTCCGTCACCCAGATGGGGCGGCGGAGCAGCTTTTCAAGCTTTTGGGCGCAGCGCACGATGCCCTCGGGGTAGATCTCCCAGCCGAGGTCGTTGCGGGGGCTGTTTTTGCGCACGCCGTCGGCAAAACCGGTGACGGTCGAGCGCGTATAGTAGTTGACGCCGTGGAAGTCACAGTATTCGCCCTTCGGCAGCTTCCAGTGATTGCGCAGCGGCCAGCGGAACGTGCCGGTGGTCATGGCCTCGGTGATCGCGCCCTGGAACAGCCACTCGACGGCCTTCGCCGTCGCGGCCTGGGCCGGATTGCGGGGGTTTTCCGGCTCGAAGACGCGCAGGTGGTTGGCGAAGCCGACCATGGTGTCGGAATAGCCCATGGCCTCGCGCGTCTCATGGAGCATCCGGTAGCAGCGGATGTGGCAGTAGGCCATGTTTTCGAGCACGGTGAAGGTCTCGGCGAATTTCTTGTGTCCCGGGGGCCAGTCGCCGAAGAAATAGCCGTTGGTCGCATAGACATTCGGCTCATTGATGGTGATCCAGTCGCTGACGAGATCGCCGAAGCGGTCGGCGCAGAGCTTGGCAAAGGAGAGGAAATCGTCGAGATTTTCGCGTTTGGAGAACGCGCCCATGCGCTCGAACCACATGGGGTTGGAGAAATGGTGGATCGTCAGCAGCGGGCGGATGCCGAGCTGGCGCAGGTATTCCAGCTCCGCGCGGTAGTGCGCGACGGCGGATTCGTCGACCTGCCCGCGCTCGGGCATGATCCGGGCCCACTCGACGCCGAGACGGGCGACGGGCAGGTGCAGACCGGCCATGAGCGCGCAGTCCTCGCGCCAGCGGTTCCAGTGGTCGTCGGCGACGGCGGGGTCGGAACCGTCTTTGATCCGGCCCTGGTGATACCAGTCGTTCCAATTGCTGCCGACCTCGCCGCCCTCGATCTGCGCCGAGGCGGAGCTGACGCCAAGCAGAAAGCCCTCAGGGAACTGTAAACGCATAGGATGTCCTCCTTCATAATCGTTGATTTTTGATGGTATGCAAGACCAAAGGCTGGAAATGCGCACCCCAAAGCCTCCCCTTGTCAAGGGGAGCTGGCGCGGAGCGCCTGAGGGGTTAGCCCGCCGCAGCGGAAAGGCTCCCCTTTCAGGGGAGCTGTCTGCGAAGCAGACTGAGAGGTTGCTGCAAATTTGATACGACCTCTCCGTCTCGGCGTTCCGCCGAGCCACCT
>ENA-UEYI01002974-UEYI01002974.1-human-gut-metagenome-genome-assembly--contig:-NODE-2974-length-10819-cov-3.450568_pt1 | contig 10819 bp, 7 predicted proteins | sample MGYA00242900_ERZ507916 | MGnify/ENA primary metagenome ERZ507916 (study PRJEB26167, sample SAMN06115521) | human gut metagenome | host: Homo sapiens | place: China:Chongqing | collected 2015-09-02...
TGCCAAAAGCACATCGATCAGACCGGAAAGGACGGAGGTAGCTGCATCCCATGTTATCGAAATGATTCCGCTTCCTTCTCGGCGTGTTCGTTATGATCGGCGCGCTGATGTTCCTCGGCTGCCCGCTGCGTATGGTCATCCGTATCGGCGGCGGCGACTGGAACGCCCTTGTCGGTCTTGTGGGCTTCATCGTGGGCATTCTCGTGGGCGTTGTGTTCCTCAAGAAGGGCTTCACGCTCGGCCGCAGCTATAAGCAGACGCTCGCCGAAGGCGCCGCCTTCCCGGTCGTTTATGTGCTGCTGTTCGTCCTCTGGCTCGCGGCTCCGGCGATCTTCAAGTTCTCCGAAAAAGGTCCCGGCAGCATGCATGCCGCGTGGGGTCTCGCGCTCGTCGCGGGTCTTGTCGTCGGCGCGCTCTGCCAGCGCAGCCGTATGTGCATGGTCGGCGGCATCCGCAACGCCGTCATGTTCAAGGACTTCGGCCTTGTCGCCGGCTTCGTGACGATCATTCTCACGGTTCTCGTCGGCAACCTCATTCTCGGCAAGTTCAACCCCGGGTTCACCGGCCAGCCCGTTGCGCACAACGATGGTCTCTGGAACTTCCTCGGCACCGCCCTCATGGGCTGGGGCTGCGTCCTGCTCGGCGGCTGCCCGCTGCGTCAGCTCATTCTCGCCGGTCAGGGCGAGAGCGACAGCGCCGTCACCGTTCTCGGCATGATGTGCGGCGCGGCGTTCTGCCACAACCTGAAGCTCGCCTCCTCTGCCGACGGCCCGACCGGCAACGGCAAGATCGCGGTGATCGTGGGCTTCGTCGTGGTGCTTGTGGTCTCCCTGCTCTTCACAAAGAAGGCGGAGGAATAAGCCCATGAAAACCGTTGATGCGAGAGGCTTTGCCTGCCCCCAGCCGGTCATCATGGCGCAGAAGGCCATCAAGGCGGACGCTCCCGGCGAGCTGCAGGTGCTTGTCGATAACAAGTGCGCCGTCGAAAACGTCACGCGCTTCGGCGAAAGCCAGGGCTATACCGTGACCGCAGCCGATAACGGCGACGACGAATTCACCGTTACGCTGCGCAAATAACCTTACCCCCTTCACGGCTCTCCCGCTTTCATGGCGGGAGGGCCGTTTTATCTGCCAAATCAGCCCATTTGCCGCCAAATCTTGACCAATGCGGCAAAGTCTGATAGAATAACAAAGATTCCTCGTGAGTGATAAGGAGGCTGTACCATGCCCCGAGATTATCCGGAATACGAAGACGAGTCCCCGGAGGAGACCTACCGCGATCCGCTCAAGCCGTTTCTGATCGCGCTCGTTGTGCTCCTTCTCCTGTTTGCCGCTATCATCGTATTGCTTTACATGCGTCTGCAGACCGCGAACACCCGCGCCGAAACGCTCTCGCAGGAGCTGACAGCCGTGCAGGTGCAGCTTGACGATCTGCGCGCGCAACGGGCCGCCGAGACGCCGACGCCCACACCGACCGAAGCGCCCACACCCACCCCGGAGCCGACGCCGGAGCCCACCGCTACGCCGGAGCCGACGCCGGAACCGACGCCCACGCCCGCCCCGCTCCTGCGCGACACGATCACCGCCGAGATGCTCGGCTACGTCTACCGTCCGGCGGATGAGTTCTGGTATGACGAGGCAAAGACCGCCGCCGTCATCCCGTACATGCTTGCCGTTCACTACGGCCCCGGCATGGACTGGGGAGAGAACATGGCGCTCAACATGGGCGACACGGTGGAGATCCTCGCCAAGCAGAACGGCTGGGTGCTCCTGCGCACCGCCGACGGCCGCTACGGCTGGGCCGCCGGTGAGCTGCTGCGCGAAACGGCCGACGCCCCCGCGGCAACGGCAACGCCCGCCGCGCCGGTCAACCCCGCCGATCCGGCCGTGCCGGTCGCTCCCGCGACGGCGGCTCCGATGGCTGCCCCGACGCCGGATTATACCGAGGTCTCCAATCCCGATCTCAAATAGGGACATACGAAAAATCCTCTCTCTGCGCTGTGCAGAGAGAGGATTTTCTTTTATGACGGGCAGCGCCGCGAAAGGCGGTGGGGCTGCTCTTATTCTTTGCTGTCCGGCACGATCACCGTGGCAAAATAGCTGATCTTCTCCGGCAGGCCGGTCATCGTCTCGAACACCTGCTGCGTGGGCAGGCCACAGTCGGCGACCATAGCGGAAGCCTCCGCCAGACCGTGCCGCGAGAGCGCCGCGGCGGTCTCGCCGATGGCTTTGCCGGACTTCATCAGCACCTTGGTGCCGGGCTGGGCAAGCGCGGCATCGAGATCGGACGCTCCGGCGGGATAGATGTGCAGCGGCAGCTCCATCTCCGTGAGACTCCGGCCGAGCGCCGCGGCCACGGCGGAAAAGCTCGCAACGCCGGGGACCATGCGCGTATCGTACCCGCGGCGGCGCAGCTCGTCGAGCACATAATACGCCGTGGCGTAGATGGACACATCGCCGAGATTCACCATGGCGACGTCCCGTCCGGCGTCGAGCTCCGGCGCGATGGCGTCCGCGGCATGCGCGTACCCCGCGGCGCGGACGGCGGCGTCGCGCGACATGGCAAACGAGAGCGGCAGAACGGTCTTTCCGCCGAGCTCTGCCGCGCCCTGCGCGATGGAAAGCGCGAGCATCTCGCCCGAAGCGGTCTGCGGCGCGGCGATCACGGGGCAGGCCTCCAGCACGGCGCAAGCCTCGCGCGTCATCCACATGGGATCGCCGGGGCCGACGCCTACGGCGTAAAACATTCCTTTCTTTTCTTTCACAGCGTCCATCCTTCCGTTTTCGCGTCGAGTACCGCGAGCCCCGCGGCCTTCGCGCGCGCGAGAAGCGGCGCGTTCGGCGTCCGGGCAGCATCTCCGGCGAGGAGGATCCTGCCGCAGCGGCGCATCGTTTCAAACGCTTTTTCGTATACGGCATCGTCCGGCGCGGCGAACGCCGGCACGGAGACCGTTTCCGCGGCGAGCAGGCGCGCGAGCCGGTAGTCCACATCGTTTTCGTACAGCACGCCGGTCGCAAACGGGACGTTCTCGCGCTGGAGCTTCCGGTACACGGATATGCCCGTCCCCGCGCCCGCGAGCACGAACACCTCCGGCGTGTCGCCGGCAGGCTTTTTGAGCTCGATGCTGCCGAAGAGCGGGTCGAAGTATCCGTCCTCGATGTCGTACAGCTTCCGGATGGCCTGCTCCTCGAACACCTCGCCGGGCGCGCCGAAGCCGAACTGCGTGTCGCCCTTCACGGTGAGGATGCGGTCGGCCACCTTCTCCGCGAGATCGATCTCGTGGAGCGACATGATGACCGTAATGTTCTTTTTGCGCGCCATGCGCGTGAGGATGGTGAGCAGGTCGAGCTTGTGGCGCACGTCAAGGAACGACGTCGGCTCATCGAGCAGTATCATCTCCGGCTGCTGGGCGATGGCACGCGCGAGCAGCACGCGCTGGCGCTGGCCGTCGCTGATGGCGTTGAAGTCGCGCTCGGCAAGCTCGAGCGCGTGGACGGTCTCCATCGCTTCGTCCACGATGCGCTGGTCTTCGCCGCGGAGCACGCCGAGCCGTCCGGTGTACGGGTACCGGCCGGTAGCCACAACGTCGCGGCAGGTCGTGAGCTCGACCTTGATGCGCTCGGTGAGGATCACGGCGAGCTTTTTGGAGAGCTCGCGGTAGGTGATCGTCTGCATATCCCGTCCCTCGAGAAAGATCTTCCCCCGGATCGGTTCCAGGTCACGCGCGATGGTCTTGAGCAGCGTGGATTTGCCCGCGCCGTTTGGGCCGATGAGCGCGATGATCTCGCCCTTCTGTACTTTGACGGAGATATCGCGGATGACCGGCACCTTATGGTAGCCGATCGTGAGATCGTCGATCACAAAATAGGGCGTATCCGTCATTTCCGTCCTCCCTTCCGGCGCAGCATCATGTAGATAACGACCGGCGCGCCGAAAATAGACGTGACGGTGCTGATGTTCAGCTCCGTCGGCGCAAAGGCCGTGCGCGCGATGAGATCGCACAGCATACAGAATACGCCGCCGCCCAAGAATGTAGCCGGTATGACCACGAGCGGCTTGGATGTATTCAGACAGTGCCGGATGAGGAACGGCACGGCGATGCCGACAAACGAGATCGGTCCGGCAAACGCCGTCACCGTGGCGGAGAGGATGCTCGAGAGCACGATCAGCGCCGTGCGGAACGCCTTGATGTTCACGCCCATGCTCTGGGCATACGCCTCGCCGAGCTGGTACGCGCCGATGGGCTTGGCCATGAGAAACGTAGCGCCGCCGGTGATGCCGACGACCGTGGCCGCCACGCCGACGTTGCTCCAGTTCACGCCGGAGAAGCTGCCCTTGGACCAGTTGTGCAGGTTCACGATATCGGAATCCGCCGCGAACGTCACGGTAAAGTCCGTGATGGCGGTGCAGATGTAGCCGATCATGATGCCCGCGACGAGCAGCGTGGACATGCTCGGGATGCGCCGCGAGAAGAGCAGGATGAATCCCACCGAGAGCATCGAGCCGACGAACGCCGCAAGGATCAGCGTATACGACGACACGACGCCGAAGATCTGGATGAAATAGATCATCGCGAACGCGACGACCATTTTCGCGCCGCTCGAAATGCCGAGAACGAACGGTCCGGCGATCGGGTTTTCAAAGAACGTCTGCAGCAGGAAGCCCGCGAGCGAGAGAGCTCCGCCGAGGATTGCCGCCATGAGGATGCGCGGCAGGCGGATCTTCCAGATGATATTTACCTCCGTGGGATTGCCGGTCTTGGTGAACAGGATCTCCACGATCCGCTCGAGCGGGATGGGGATGTTGCCGATGTTGATGTTCAGCACCGTGATGAGGCAGAAAGCGGCAATGAGAACGAAGAACACAAGCGCATACCGGGCGCGCCGCCGTGCCTGATGCACGAGATACGCCCCGGCTTGCGCCGGGGCGGTATTTGTATTGACGGTTTTTTCTGTCATAGTTTTCAGGAAACGCGGGTTAGGAACGTCATGTCGCTCTCCGCACCGCCGGTGAGAGCGAGATGGATGTCCCGGATCATTTCGCCGACAATGTCCGTGGCCTGATAGAACGATTTGCCCGTGCACCAGACGTTGCCCTCCTGCACGGCCTTGAAGTCGGCAAACAGGGCGTCTTTGGCGAGCAGCTCATTGATGCTCGAGATGGGCGCGTCGATGGAAGCGTTGTAGATGAGCACATCGGCGTCCACGGCGGTGCCGTAGAACGTCTCCATGGTAACGGAAACGGAGGTGTTCGTCTGGTCGGTCACGAAGTTTTCAAAGGCATAGCGGCCGCCCGCAAGCTCGATCATCTTGGGAATATAGTCGGTGGGCTTGCGGATGACGATGGAGCCGTCGGAGTTCACGAAGAAAAATGCGACGGTCTTGCCGGTGTTCTCAAAGCCCTCGAGCTGCGTGATGATGGCAGCCTGCTGTTCAAAAAACTCCGCGGCCTCGGCATCCTTGCCAACAAGCGCGGCATAGAGCTTGATCCATTCGGTGCGGCCGAGCGGGTGCTGCTCATAGCTGGAGCGGTCCACCAGCACGGGGATGCCGAGATCCTCGATCATCTCCTTGACCTTGGGCGTGTGGTAGATCATCGTGGACTCGATCGCCAGATCGCACTCCTCGTCGATCAGGCGCTCATAGTCGGGCTCGCTGTACTTGCCGGCGAACTCGATATCGCCGCGCTGCATCGCCTCAACGGCCGCGTCGATGTACCAGCCGGACTCGCGCGTACCGGTGAGCCGGATGTGGTCGAGCGCGTCCACGGCGGCGAAGAGCGACATGGCGGAGGTAGCCGCAAGATAGATCTTGTCCAGCGGCTGCTGCAGCACCGTGACGGAGCTGTCCATCTTCGCCGGTACCGCCGCGCCCTCCGGCACAACGAGGAAGTCGCCGCCGTTGTCGATGCGGATGAGCGTGTATCCGCCCTCATAACGGAAAAGGCGGAATACCGTGGCGTACTTGAGCGGCGACTCTTCGGTGAAGGTCAGCCCTTCGATGACCGGCGCGTCAGCCGGAGCCGCGGCGGGGTCTTCCGCCGTAGGAACTTCGGCCGCGGCAGCCGTCGGAGCGGCGGTCGCCCCGGCGGCTGCGGGAGTTGTGCTCCCGCAGCCGGACATGACGGTCAAAAGCAGCGTCAGCGCCAGAAGAAGCGCCGAGATTCTCTTTGTCGTGTGTTTCATGCATTAACCCTCCCGGGAGGTAATTTCGCGGATCATGCGCTCGGCGGTCGTCTCGTTGCCGAAGAGGATGCCGTAGAGCCGCAGCCAGTCGGCCTGCGCGAGAGCGTCGGCCTCGTCGGCGGAGCGGTCGATGAGCATCGGGATGTCGAGCACGGCGAAGCGGTCGGCCAGATCGTACAGACGGTCGCGATACTCCACCGCCGTCAGGCTCTCCGCGTCAGCGGGGGCGGTCTGCTTGCGCTCGGTGAGCGTTTCCCCGCTCAGCGGCAGGAGCTTGCCGGACGTGATCGCGAGATCGGTCTTGTTCTGCACGAGCTTCTTGTACTCGGGCTTATCCCAGCTGCCGCCGTACAGCACGCTGCCGTCGGCAAGACCCTTGCTGAGGATCTCGTTCTCGCTCGTCTCCGCGCCGAACACCTTGACAAGGTTCAGCGCTTCAAAGATCTCAAAGGTATCGACGGGCGTTTCGTCCATCAGATAGATGCTCTTCGCCGGCAGCGTCACGATGATGAGCTGCTTTTCAAGGCCCGCGGGGAGCTCCGTTCCTTCCGGAACGAACAGATAGCGCAGGACGTTCTGCTTATAGAGCCCGGCGACGTAGTCGGCCTTGATCTGCGCGTTGTCGGCGCTCTCTTCCTCGGCGACGGCTTCTTCCGTGCCGTCGGACGCGGCGGCGCTGTCCGCCTTGGCGATCTCGGCCTTCGCCTCGTCGGTGTCGAGCACCGTGTCGCTTATGACGTCGATCTCCGCGAGGACGATGTTGCCCTCATAGCGGAAGAGCTTGAGATACTGCGCGTGCTCGAGCTTGATCTCCTCCTGGAACGTGAGACCCATGATCTCGGGCGCCTCGGTGCTGAGCGTTTTGCCGTCGGTGTTGTCCTTCTGGTTGTTCGCATTCGTCTTGAGCTGCACGAAGATGATGTACTCGATCTCGTGCGCGGAGGACATCTTGGTGGTCATGCCGAGAATGCGGTTGTTCTTGTTGAGCTCCACGGGGATCGTGAAGGTGCTGCCGTCGTTGGAGTAATAGGTGTTGCCGGAGGCCTTCACATAGGAGTACTGCGGCGGGTTGCCGCTGCTGCTCACGAAGCGGATGGTAGCGTACGCCTGGCCGTTCTTCACCGTGACCTTGTCGCACACGATGCGCGCGCGGCCGGAGCCGCCGGAGAAGGAGAAGCTGTCGGGCGCGTAGACGCCGTCCTTGAGCGTCGTGCTGTTATCCACGCGGGAGGTGGAGCCGCTGGTGTCGGTTTCGTGATCGGATTCGTTGTCCGGATTGGTGGGGTTCGGGGTAGGCGTCGGCGTCGGGGTCGGCGTCGGGGTCGGAGTGACAGGGTCGGCCGCGTCGCCGATCTTCTTGAGCGAATCGGAGCGGAACGTCACCGTGCGGTCGTACCAGATGTTGTTTTTCAGGCTGTGCGAGGAGATGATGAGGGGCTTGTCGAGCTCAGACACGGGGATGGTGTAGGTGTACTTGCCGTTTTCGTCCACGGCGAAGGGCGCCCAGTTGTCCTTGTCCTTCTCGGCTGCGTCGCCCGTGCCGGGGTAGATGTAATCGTAGCCGGTGCCGCTGAGCGTCAGCGTGGCCATGATCGTGCCGTTCACAACGTTGAGCTTCGTATCGATGATCTTGAACATCGCCGCGTCGCACTCGGCCGCGGCGGAATACTTGCCGTCCTCGGCGGTGCGCTTGAGATTTTCGATGTCCAGCGTGATGCTGCGGTCGTACCACTTGTCGTTCTTATGGCTGTGGGAGGTGACGGCCAGCGGGTTCGTCAGCTTATCCACCGTGATGGTGTAGGTGTGCCAGTTGTCGCGCGTCTCGCCGTCGATCGTGCCGCTCACGACCTTGGCGGGAGCCCACTCGCTCTTACCGGCCGCGTCGGCCTGCGTGCCGGTGCCGGGGTAGAGGTAATCGTAGCTGGTGCCGTTGAGCGTGAGCGTCAGCTGATACTTGCCGTCCTTCGCCGTGATGACGACGCGGCGCACCTTGAACATCGCAGCGCCGGTCTCGGCGGTGGTGGTGTAGGTGGTGCCGTCCTTGATGACCGAGCTCGGGTCGCTCGGATCGACCGGATCGACGGGGTCGGAACCGCCGCTCAGGCGCGGCAGGAAGCGCGGCAGCAGGAGCTGATCCTGCTTCGTGCTCCACGCTCCGCTCTTGCTGCAGCTCACAAACGGGATGGCTTCCGCAAGGGCGCTCTTCGGCAGCGTGACGGAGAACACGCGGTAGCTGTAGGGATCGTCCGCGTTGAGGATGCCGGCGGAGACCGCGTTGGCCTCGCGCGTCGCCTCGTCGTCGCTCACGGAGCCGAAGTACAGTTTGCTGTAGCCGCTGGTGCGGGTGACATACCGGATAGTGATCGTATCGCCGGACACGGTCAGCGTCGCGCCCGCGTCGACGGGGATGACGCCGTTTTTCGTGTCGGCGTAGCCGAAGAGGTCGTACACGCCGTCCGTGAAGGCGGAGGCGTCAAACGTGCCGTTGAAGTTCGGGACGTTCAGGAAGTAGGACTGCGAGGTATCCCACGAGTTATCGGAGAAGCCGACCGTCGCGGGCGTGTAGGAGCCCTGCCGCTCGGCGTTCACGGTGTAAACGAACGTCGTGGTGCCGTCGGGGTTCTGCGTGCCGGTGACATAGCCGGATTTATCCTTATCGCTGCGGTCGCCCAGATACAGCTTGTCCGGCGTCTTGGAGGAATTGTTGCCGGCCGCCTTGCCGGTGATGGTGCAGGTGATGGTCGTGCCCTTGAGCACCGCGGAGGAAGAGGAGATCTTGAAGCTCTGCTCCACCCGGCTGCCGCCGGCGAGCAGACGGATACCGGCATCGTCCAGCCGCGTCTCGGTATCGTCCGTCAGACGGGGCAGATAGTCGGTGAGGACCAGATAATCCTGCTTCTCCAGCCAGCCGTTCGTATCCTGATACCACAGCGGCGAATGGCGCACGAAGGGGATCTTGTCGCCGAGCGCGCTCTTCGGGAGCGTGATATAGAACACCTTGTAGTTCATGCCGATGGGCTCATAGTCGGCGTTGCCGATCGCATTCGCCTCGCGGGTGGCCATCGGGTCGGTCACAAGGCCCATGTAGATCTTGTCAGTATCGCTCGCGCGGGTGACCCACTTGATCGTGACGGTGTCGCCGGAAACGGTCAGTGTGGACTGCGTGTCCACGGGGAAGCCGCGGTTGTCGACCTTGTCGAGATAGGGGTAGGCGTTGCCGTAGAGGTCGTACACGCCGTCGGTGTAATAGCTCGGGTCAAACGCACGGCCAAAGCTCGGGATGTTCAGGAAGAAATCCTGGTTCTCGTCCCAGCTGCCGTCGGCAAAGCCGATGACAACGGGGATGGATGTCCCCTGCTTGTCCGCGGAGACGCCGAACGAGAAGGTCGTCTGCAGACCGTTCACACTGCCGGAAACGGCGGAGGACTTGTCCTTATCGTCGCGGCTGCCGAGATAGAGCTTCACCGCGGGCTTTCCGGCGTGGACGCCGGTCATTTCGCCGGTGATGGTGCAGTAGATCGTATCGCCGATGAGCGCGGCGGTGGAGGAGCTGATCTTGAAGCTCGACTCGTTGAAGCCGCCGGCGGCGACCATCTTCATTTCGGCATCGGAGATCTCCGTGCCGGTGTCGCAGTCTCCGTCCGCAGGGATGGAGATCACGAGGTCTTTGGTAGTATACCAGCCGCCGTCCGGCTTGCCGAGGGCGATGGGCATGGGCGTGCCGCGGTAGGACGCGGGCAGTTCAAACTCGAACACCCAGCCGCCGCCGCTGCGCGCCGTGCCCTGCACATAGGGTGACTTGAACGCATCGTCCTTGGAGCCGAAGTACAGCTTGTCGAACGAGGTGTTGGCGGTCTCAAAGCGGATGAGCAGCTTCTCGCCCGCGACGACCATGCCGGTCTTCGCGGCGGTGAGCATCTTGAATTCCGCGTTGTCCTCGGCCTTCAGAACCTTGATGCCGGCTTCCTTCAGATTGTCGGGCAGCTTCGGGATCGCGGGCGCGGCCTCCGGCTTCTTATCCGGGTCCTCGCCCGAGCCGGTGCCTTCGGGGATATCGGCGGGGACGATGAGCTCAAGCTCGCTGGAGTTATAGGGGCTCTTCGCGGTGAGATCGCCCTTGAGGATGCAGACCGGTACGCGCGTTCCGGCAGCGCTCGCCGGAAGCGTGAAGTGGTAGGCCTGCGTGGCCGTTCCGGCCACGCCGCCGACGACGTCGAACGCGCCGCCCTTATCAAGCTGGGCGGTCAGCGCCGCGCGCGTGCCGAAGTACAGATAGGAATAGGTGAAGGCTCCGCTCGCGGCAGGATTCACCTGCACCGTCGCGTAGACCGTGTCGCCGACCTTGACGGCAGTGGCCGTCTCGATCTTGAACATGGGATAGACGGTATCGACGCTCTGCTTGGCGACGAACATCTTGCCGCTCACGTCCTGCTCGGCGCTGGGAGCGGCGGGATAGTCCACCGGCGTGGGGACGGGGTCGGCCTTGCCCTCCGGAATATCGGCGGGAACGACGAGCTCGAGCTCGCTGGAGTTATAGGGGCTCTTCGCGGTGAGATCGCCCTTGAGGATGCAGACCGGGACACGCGTTCCGGCGGCGCTCGCGGGCAGCGTGAAGTGGTAAGTCTGCGTGGACG
>ENA-UEYI01002988-UEYI01002988.1-human-gut-metagenome-genome-assembly--contig:-NODE-2988-length-10741-cov-3.255251_pt1 | contig 10741 bp, 10 predicted proteins | sample MGYA00242900_ERZ507916 | MGnify/ENA primary metagenome ERZ507916 (study PRJEB26167, sample SAMN06115521) | human gut metagenome | host: Homo sapiens | place: China:Chongqing | collected 2015-09-02...
GACGATGTGACGTCCGCGTCTTCCTGCACAGCGTCTGTCATAACGGACTTGGAAAGAGGGAGCATATGAAAATTATCAAGCGCAACGGCTCAGAGGCCGTCTTCGATATCATGAAGATCATCTCCGCCGTCACAAGAGCCAATAACGTCGTCGAGGAGGCTGACCGCCTGACCCCAATGCAGATCCGCCGCATCGCCGAGAGCGTGGAGCTCAGCTGTCAGTCGATGAACCGGGCGCTTTCCGTCGAGGAAATTCAGGACCTCGTCGAGCACCAGATCATGGCGCACGGGGCCTACGAGGTCGCGAAAAACTACATCACCTACCGCTACACGCGCACGCTGGTGCGCAAGTCGAACACGACGGACGACAAGATTTTGACCCTGATTGAATCCAACAACGAAGAGGTCAAGCAGGAAAACGCCAACAAGAACCCCACCGTCAATGCCGTCCAGCGCGACTATATGGCAGGCGAGGTATCCAAAGACCTCACGCGCCGGATGCTGCTGCCGCAGGAGATCGTCGAGGCGCACGAGGCCGGTATCATCCATTTCCATGACGCGGACTATTTTGCCCAGCACATGCACAACTGCGACCTCGTGAATCTGGAAGACATGCTCCAGAACGGCACGGTCATCTCCGGCACGCTCATCGAAAAGCCGCACAGCTTCTCGACCGCCTGCAATATCGCAACGCAGATCATCGCCCAGATCGCCTCCAACCAGTATGGCGGCCAGTCGATCTCTCTTACGCATCTGGCGCCGTTTGTCGACGTGTCGCGGCAGAAGATCCGCAAGCAGGTTTTAGAGGAGCTCAAGGACTTCGGCACCGAGGCCTCTGATGAAGCCATCTCCAAGGTCGTTGAAAAGCGGCTGCGCGATGAGATCCGCCGCGGCGTGCAGACCATCCAGTATCAGGTCGTGACGCTTATGACAACGAACGGGCAGGCGCCATTCATCACGGTCTTCATGTACCTCGGCGAGGCTAGAAGCGAGCAGGAGCAGAAGGACCTTGCCATCATCATCGAAGAAACGCTCAACCAGCGCATTGAGGGTGTGAAGAACGAAAATGGCGTGTGGATCACCCCCGCATTCCCGAAGCTCATTTACGTGCTGGAAGAGAACAACATCACCGAGGGCTCGAAGTTCTGGTACCTCACGAAGCTTGCCGCCCGCTGCACCGCCAAGCGCATGGTGCCGGACTACATCTCCGAGAAGAAAATGAAGGAGCTCAAGCTCTCCAAGGGCGAAACGCCGGGCCATGGCGACGTGTACACGTGCATGGGCTGCCGCAGCTTCCTCACGCCCGACCGCTCCGGCAACGGCTGGAACAATGTGGCGAACGCCGGAAACTACGATGCGAACAAGCCCAAGTATTACGGCCGGTTCAATCAGGGCGTGGTGACCATCAACCTTGTGGACGTGGCGCTCTCGTCCGGCGGCGCGCTTGATAAGTTCTGGAAGATTTTCGACGAACGGCTCGAGCTCTGCTACAAGGCCCTCATGTGCCGCCACAACCGTCTCAAGGGCACGCTCTCGGACGCCGCGCCGATCCTCTGGCAGTATGGCGCGCTCGCGCGGCTCAAAAAGGGCGAGCCGATCGACAAGCTCCTCTACGGCGGCTATTCGACGATCTCGCTCGGCTACGCGGGCCTTTACGAGTGCGTCAAGTACATGACGGGAAAATCTCACACCGACCCGGCGGCTACGCCGTTTGCGCTTGAAATTATGCAGCACATGAACGATGCGTGCAAGCGCTGGAAGGAAGCGACCGACATCGACTTCTCGCTCTACGGAACACCGCTGGAGTCCACGACGTATAAATTTGCCAAGTGCCTGCAAAAGCGCTTCGGCCTCGTCGAGGGCATCACGGACAAGAACTACATCACGAACTCCTACCACATCCACGTCACCGAGCATATCAACGCCTTCGATAAGCTCGCCTTTGAATCGCAGTTCCAGGCGCTCTCCCCCGGCGGTGCAATCAGCTACGTCGAGGTGCCGAACATGCAGAACAACCTCGACGCGGTGCTCGAGGTCATGAAGTTCATCTACGATCACATCATGTACGCCGAGCTCAACACGAAATCGGACTACTGCCAGGTCTGCGGCTTCGACGGCGAGATCGAAATCAAGGAAGACCCCGACGGCAAGCTCGTCTGGACCTGCCCGCAGTGCGGCAACACCGACCAGTCGAAGATGAACGTCGCCAGACGCACCTGCGGCTACATTGGGACCCAGTACTGGAACCAGGGCCGGACGCAGGAAATCCGCGACCGCGTTCTGCATTTGTAAAAAGGAATCAGCCTCGTCTATCCGCGCCGTTACAGCGTGATGGACGGGGCTGCTTTTCGTTTCAAACATTCAAAATTGCCTCTTGACACTGACACTGTGTCAGGCTTTAGAATACCTGTGAGCTCAAGAAATTAGAAATTTGCATGGAGGGTACCGCCTTGCTGAAAATCGGAGATTTTTCCAAGCTGTCAAGAATCAGCGTCCGCATGCTGCGGCATTACGACGAGATCGGGCTCCTGCTCCCCGTCTTTGTCGACCAGTTTACCGACTACCGCTATTACGCAGAAAACCAGCTTCCCATTGTCGGGCGCATCACCGCACTCAAGGACATGGGCTTCCGGCTGGCGGAGATCAACAGCCTTCTCGCGCTCTACGACGACAAGGACGCGCTGGATGCGCATCTGGCCGCGCAGCAGAAGACCTTGGAGGCGCTGGCGGAGGACACGGCGCAGCGGCTGCGGCTGATCGAGACGGCAAGGAGACGACTTAGAAAGGACGAACCTATGAACTACAATGTCACCCTCAGGACCCTTCCCGAACGCTACTGCGCAACCGTCCGCATGACCATCCCCCGCTACGAGGCCGAGGGCATGGTGTGGGACGTTCTGTGCCGCGAGACAGCCGCGATGGCGCTCGTGCCGGACGACCCCTGCTACTGCGCCGTCGAATTCCTCGACAACGAATTCAAGGAGACGAACGTCGAGATCATGGCCTCCAAGTCCGTAAAGGGCACGTATCCGGACACCGAGCACGTGAAGTTCCAAACACTTCCCGCCGTCACCTACGCCGGCTGCACCTTCAAGGGCGGCTACGAGCAGATCAACGACGTTGTCGCCGCCGTCAGCGCGTGGATTGACGCAAACGGCTACGATTACGCGGGCGCGATGTTCGACATCTATCACGTGAGCCCCCATGAAACAAAAAATCCCAACGAATTCGTCACAGAAGTGTGTTTCCCGATTCGTAAGAAGTAACCCGCGCAAAAATGCCCGTGGATGGAGCTGATCCGTCCGCGGGCGTTTGGTTTTATAAGGTCTTTTCGAGCTCGTCCGGCAGAACCTCCGCGCAGAGCGCCCGGTAGCGTTTGTTTTCTTTTAAGAATGCGTCCGCACCGGGAAGATGTTTGAGCCGCGTCAGGAAGATCAGAAGCTCCTGCCCCGCGCCAAACGTCGCATGCACAAAGTCCATCGCGTTTTGGATTCGCTTCTCCAGTGCGTGCTCCGCCGCGTCCGTCTGCGCCGTCCCATCTTTCACCGCAACTTGCAGCGGCGCAAGCCCCTCCGCGTGGTCCAGCAGCGCATGCACGCTTGCCGCAAATTCCCGCTCCCGCGCTTCTTCCTCGGGGGCCAATACGCCGAGCTCCTTTCGAAGCGCCATCGCAGCTTCCCGCCGGGAAAGATTCTCCTTCGCCGCAGAAAGCGGATTGTTTGCCGATTGCACGCTGGACAGAAAGCTCACAAGGCTCCCCGTCAGCGCCTTTTTCTGCCGGAAGGTATTCAGCTCCCGCGAGACGGCGTGCAGCAAAAATTCCGTCGCCGCCAGACGCGCGTCAAAGCCCATAGCCCGCAGCTCCGGCGCGGCGGCTGTCTCCTGCCCCGACAGAATTTTCGCAAGGTCGAGCCGATCCCGGCAGGCCGCAAAGAGCCGGAAAAACGCCGCGAAGCAGACCGCGATCTCCCCGTGCTGCAAAAATTCCCCGAACAGCGTGTCCTGTATCTCGAAGCCCAGCCGCTCATAGCTTGCGAGCATCTGCGATAAGTCCTCCCAGCCGCGCGCGGTCACGAAACTTCTGCCGTGCGCGTGCCGCTCCACACAAAAAAAGTGCTCCGGGTTCAGCTCCAAATACGATAATACCGCCGGGTGAAGTCCCCTTTCGTGCGCGTAATCGCGCCAGACGGCAAAGTCCGCTTCGATCTGCAAAAGGCGCACACGGTCCATCGTGACGGTGTCGAATGTTCGGGCCGATTCGTTGTATGCCGGAGGATTGCCCGCCGCCGCAATGACCCAGCCCTCGGGAAGCGCATGCGTTCCAAACTGCTTGCTTTGCAGCAGCTGGAGCATCGCGGGCATGAGCGTTTCCGAGACGCAGTTGATCTCATCCAGAAATAAAATGCCGGTCGGAACGCCGGTTTTTTCAATTCTTTCATAGACGCTGGCTAAAATCTCGCTCATCGTGTACTCGGTCGCGGTATACGTCTTCCCGCCGAACGTCTTTTCCCGGAGCACCGGAAGGCCCAGCGCGCTTTGCCGCGTATGGTGCGTCATCGTGTAGGAGACCAGATTCACGCTAAGCTCCTGCGCAAGCTGGTAAAAAATCGCCGTCTTGCCAACGCCCGGAGGCCCCATGAGAAGAAGCGGCCGCTGCCGCACCATCGGAATCCGGAGCGCGCCCAAAGCATCCCGCTCGGTATAGGCCAGCACCGTGCGCCGGATTTCCTCTTTCGTCTGTTTTATATCCATCCTTCGTCCCTCCCGGGCTTTTCCGCGTCCAGAATGAGCTTCCCTGCCCAGCGCGGAATGTTGATATCGTCGTACCGGTACTGAAGCATCACGAACGCGACAGGGTAATCGGGTGCGGTCTCCGGAAACACGCCGTAGCCATCCGTAAAATAGAGAACGCCCCCGAGCCTTGCAAACTCGCCGCTCGAGACAAGCTCGTCGATGTGCCGGAAAGCCGGGCGAAAATCCGTTCCTCCTCCGCCGTAGAGCTCGAGATGATCAAGATACCACGCAAACTCGTCAAGATTCGTCACCAGCGCGTCCTGCTGCACCTCGCAGTCGCACTGCAGAATATGCAGCCGGAACCGCTCAAAAAACAGCCGCTCGCGCAGTAAAATATCATGCACCGCGCGCAAGAACCAGCTCGTCATCCCCCGCGAGCAGGAGGCTGAGGTGTCAATCACGATCGCAAGCTCCCGGAGTTTCCGCTCTTCGGAGTATTCTAACGGTTCCACGAGCGCCACGCCGTCGTAGTGCTCCATGCCGTAAGCGTACCACGAATAGGAAAAGTCCGCGTCGTTTACGTGCCGGTTCTCCCGCGTGACGGAAAACGCGCGCAGGAGGCTTGCAAAGCGGACGTTGTTTTCCGGGCTCTCGGAAAGCGTGAGCTTTGCGCCAGCCGTGCCGGAGCCGATTTTCGGCTTTTCTTCCTTCATATAGGGTGCGAGTTTGTCCCGTGTCCTGCGCCAGAGCGCCTGCATGCCCGCGCCGTCGCCGCTCCCCCCCGGAAGCCTTGCTCGATCAAACGCCTTTTTCCACAAGTCGTGGCAGTCACGCGTGAAAAACGCTTGCAGCTCCGCCTCCGGCAGCGGAAATGCATCATTCAACTGCGCGTAGATGGCAGGAGCTGAGAAAGCCGTTCCGGGCTCAAGCGCGTAAAACGCCTTTGCCGCATCATCCTGAAGCGTCAACCCCAGCATCCGGGAGGCCAGAAACTCCGCCGCCATGTCGCAGGCAAGGCTCCATTTCCCCTCCGCCCGGTTCCCGCGCTCCCAGATGTGCCCCAGCATTGCATGCAGCACGCTGTGAAGAAGCGTCCGCTCCGCCGTTTCGCGGTTCTCGCGGGATTGTCCCAAAAAGGATACCGGCGCATAGAAAAACCGTCCGTCCGTGCCGGTCCTATCTGCCTCGCGCCAGTCAAGAAGGCCGAGCGCTAGCGCCAGTACAGGAAGCCTTTCATAGAGCCTGCCGCGCAGAATCTGGTACCGCTTCTCCCCGTCCGTCACACGCCCGCCTCCCTTCGCATTTCCTATAGTATAGCACGAAACGCCCCCGCGCAAAAGGCAGATTTCCAGTTTTTCGCGTGAAAAACGGACGATGCAGCGCGCACCGTCCGTTTTGGATCAAATTTACGACAAAATGCCCGTCGACTGGAGGAACAGCACAAACATCATGACGGGGGGTTGCTGATGTAGTCCATGCGGTCCAGCAGTTGGCCGACCGAGCCGTTGGGAAGCGGCAGCTCAAAATAGAACACGCCGTAGCCCAGTGCAATGACGGCGCTCGCCGCGAGATAAATGACGCAGAGCACGAGGACGGTCTTTTGCGCTCGGTGTGGAAAATCTCCACGCAGTTGGCCGCGATGGACTCAAGAATCGAGATGCACGACGTGAGCGTCGCGAAAATCGCCGTGATGAAAAAGCGTGCGTCGACAAACGTTCCGGCCTTGCCCAGATTCACGTCTTTTTTGACATAAGAGCCATAGGTAATCTTAATGCCCATGGAGACGCTCAAAGCGTTGACAACGGCTCGGAATTCGCGGACGCGGACGGAATCGCACGCAGTGCGATCAACGCCGAAGAAAAACGCACGGCGGTGTATTATTGTCATGCATAGCTCTTGCGAACGCGGGACAAATGAAAGCATAAACCGCATGATTCGGCGGCAGTTCCCGAAAGGCACAGACTTTGAAGCTGTCACAGACGCGGACGTTGCCAGCGTGGAAGATTGGATAAACAACTACCCACGCGAAATCCTCGGTTTCCAGTCATCCGCGCAGATGTTCAGCGCCGCGTTCGCCGCCGCTGCATAGCCCCTGAAATGCATCTTGACAACGCCTTTTTGCCGAGGTAAAAGGGTATCATAAAAATAGTTCTATTTTCATCGCATTAAATACTTGACATTTGCGGCCGCCGCTTCTTTACGGGCGGAGCATCGTGTGGTATAGTGGAGGAAGCGCTCAGCGGTTCGTCAGATGGCGGATGATCTGCCGGATGACCGCCACGACGCAGATGCCGGCAGCAATGCCGACCGCCCACTGCCCCGCGAGCAGCGCGTTCTGCCGCATCGTGTCAAACTGGTTCTGCACAAGGCCCAGCATCGCATAATACACGAAGCCGCCCGGAATGAGCGGGATGAGTCCCGGGAGCAGAAACACCGTCGCAGGCGTTTTCGCGATCTTCGCGGCAACCTCGCTGTAGGCCGCCGTAAAGCTTGCCACCACGACGAGCAGATAGAACACACTCTCAATATGATCTTTCAGCAAAAGGTAAAGTCCCCAGCTGAGCATGCCGTTGATAGAGGCCGGAACGATCTTGTTGCGCGGCACGTTCATCAGAAGGCAGTAGCCGACGGTGGAAAACAGCGCCGTGAGTAAATTCATAGCCATCTCTTACACCCCAAACAGATAAATTGCGCTGCCAAAGCCGATGGCCAGCATTAGGGCCAGCAGCAGAGATTCCACGATGCGCAGAAGGCCCGAGATCGTGTGCCCGACCAGCATATCGCGCACCGCGTTCGTCAGCGCGGCGCCCGGAATGACGAGCATGATCACGCCGATGGAAATTTCGTTGACGTGGAACACTGGGGCCACACGTCCCAGCGCCCAGATCACGCTCCCGGCGAGAAATCCCACCAGCACCTGAAAAAACGCCGCATTGCGGAACACCGGCTGCACCTTCTGCTGCAAAAAGCAGATCATCGCGCCGACCAGCGCGGCAAGCAGGCTGTCGTACCAGGCGCCTCCAAAAAAGAGCGTAAAGCTCAGCGCCGTCACGACGCTTCCGAGATACAATGTCGCGGCTTTCGGCTTTTCCTGGTCGATTTTCTTGAGCTCCGCGCGAAACTCCGCTGCGCTCACGGGCTCGGCGCAGATTTTCCTGCTGAGTGCGTTGAGCTGCTCGAGCTTTACAAAGTCAAACGACGAGGACTTCCGGATGCGGCGCGTCTGCGTCAGCTCCACGCCGTCTTCAAACAGGATCGTCAGTACAATATCGGACGTGATCGCGAAGATGTCGACCTTCTTCGCGCCATAGGCTCTTCCAAGCCGCGTCATGGTGTCCTCCACGCGGTTGATCTCCGCGCCGCAAAGAAGCAGCATCTGCCCCATGTCCAATAAACCGTGCAAAATCTGATCGTGCGCTTCCATGCCGCACCTCCTTGCAGATAGTATTTCCAAAGCAGACATTTTAACAGAACCCCGACAAAAGTCAAGCCACAATTGCGCCGTGCGCGCGGGAGGTTTTTTATGAATTATGCCAGTATCAAGTCCTGCGACATCGCAAACGGACCCGGTGTGCGCGTAAGCCTGTTCGTTTCGGGCTGCACGCACCACTGCAAAGACTGCTTTAACGCCGAGGCTTGGGATTTTAATTACGGTGAGCCGTTTACAGACGAGGTCATGGACAAGCTTCTTCGGCTGCTCGCGCCGGATTATGTCCGGGGCATTACCTATCTCGGCGGAGAGCCGTTTGACCCGAGAAATCAGGAAGGGCTTTTGCTTCTGTCCCGCAAGATCCGCGAGCGCCTTCCTAAAAAGTCCATCTGGGCGTTCACAGGCTATGTCTACGGCGGAAACCTTCCCATCGTGCCAGATGTGACGGACGAGCTTTTATCGGCTCTCGACGTTCTGGTGGACGGACCGTTCATCGCCGCGCAGAAAAATTTGAGTCTCCGCTTCCGGGGCTCGAGCAACCAGCGGCTCATCGATATGAAAAAAACGCGCGCGGCCGGAGAGGTCATTCTCTGGGACGAGGCGCAGTGATATTAGGAGAAACGCCATGCCGAAAATCAAAATGCACTATTTTTCAGACGATCTTCCAAGACTCCAGACAACGAAAATCGGCGACTGGATCGACCTTTACTGCGCGCAGGATATGACGCTGAAAGCGGGCGAATTTGCGCTCGTGCCGCTCGGCGTTTCGATGCAGCTGCCGGAAGGGTACGAGGCCAGAACCGCGCCCCGATCGTCGACCTTCAAGCGTTGGGGCCTGCTTCAGGCCAACTCCGTCGGCATCATCGACAACAGCTACTGCGGAACGAACGACGAGTGGAAGCTCCCGGTCTACGCTACGCGCGACACGCAGCTCGAAAAGGGCGACCGCATCTGCCAGTTCCGGATCTTCGAGATTCAGCCCCCCATTGAGTTTGAGGAGTGCGAAACGCTTTCCGATGTGGACCGCGGCGGCTTCGGCTCGACCGGACGAAAATAAGATATCCCGGCGCAGGCAAAGCCTGTGCCGGGATATTCTCATGCCGCATCCCGCAGCTTCACGGTCATGATAATCGGGTTATGATCGGAATACGCAAAGCCGGTGTCGAGCACTTCGCTTCCTGTCACCTCGACATTTGGCGAAACAAGAAAGCCGTCGACCGTCAGAACGAGCTGTCCCTCGTGATACGCCCCATCGGCGTTTCGGACAGAGGGCACGGGCGCGTTTTTCCCTTCCTGCGCAATGAGCCGGATATCGGTTTCGTCGATCAGATCAAAGCGTACGGGCTGCGCCCAATTATAATCCGCCGTCGATACGCCGAAATAGGCCTCGCTGCCGCCGGAAAGCAAATCCTTGTTGAAGTCTCCGCCGCCAATGACGTAGTTTCCGGCTTCGAATTCTGCCTGCATGTCGGAAAGCAGCAGCTCCAGCTGCTCGTCGGCAATTTTTCCGTCCGAGGTGTAGGCGGATAAATGCAGGTTATACAGGCACAGCTCTTTTCCGTTCGCGACCGGGATTTTCGATACGCTGTAGCACCGGTCCAGATCCAAAATTTTCGTCACTCCCGTCTCGACCGGTAAGCTCCGGCGCACCGCGCTGCGAATGCCAAGCTTTGACGTTGTGAGCAGACCGGATTTCGACGCGCCGTGCGGCTGCGTGATGGGGTAAAAGAGGTAGGCCGAGTGATAGTTCACTGCAAAAACGCTGTCCGTCCACGCATCCAAATCCTCAAACGTGCGAAGCGCCAGGGCCTCGTCGACGTGATAGCTCCGGTCGGAGTCAAAGTCGACCTCCTGCAGGATGCTGATGTCCGGGTTTTCATCCGCAATCGTCCGGCCAATCGCCTCGATGTTTGCGATCAGGCGCTCCTTGGACCACGCGCGCGACTCGGCGCCGCCGTCCATGAAGAAGCCGAAATCATCTTCATATGCGCCGAAGCCGATGTTCCAGCAGAGCACCTTATATTCCGTATCCGCCTCGGCCGTCTGCACGCCGCCGCTTCCCTGTGTCACGCTGAGCGCCTGATTGTCCTCGATGCGCGAATACGTCCCGAACACATAGCCCACATACAAAAGCACGACGGCCAGCACCGCCAGCAGCGCGATTGCCGCAATTTTCAAGACCTTTTTCAAGCAAGTTCCCTCCTGATGGTTCTTCTGAAGCGTATCATACCCCAGTTCCCACAAAAATGCAATCCGCGGGAGAAGAACAAATTTTTGATTTTAAGAATTATTCTTAAAATAGTTCTGGCTTTTTTCCGCGCCTTGTGGTATGCTAAGGGCAGAAGAAACCGGCCTTCTGCGGGAGGCAGCTTATTTATAAGGAGGATTTTCTATGTACTGCGTCAAAAAAATGACCGATGATCTGTACTGGGTCGGCGCGAGCGACCGGAGGCTGGCTCTATTTGAAAACGTCTACCCCATCTCGCGCGGCGTGAGCTATAACTCGTATCTGCTGCTCGATGAAAAGACAGTGCTGCTGGATACCGCCGACAGCTCGGTGAGCGGTATTTTCTTTGAA
>ENA-UEYI01002991-UEYI01002991.1-human-gut-metagenome-genome-assembly--contig:-NODE-2991-length-10730-cov-2.565475_pt1 | contig 10730 bp, 11 predicted proteins | sample MGYA00242900_ERZ507916 | MGnify/ENA primary metagenome ERZ507916 (study PRJEB26167, sample SAMN06115521) | human gut metagenome | host: Homo sapiens | place: China:Chongqing | collected 2015-09-02...
AGCATTGACGGCATCGTGAAGCTCGACGATGTGAGCTTTACCGCAAACTCCGGCGAGATCCTCGGCATCGCGGGCATCTCCGGCTGCGGCCAGAAGGAGCTGCTCGAAGCCATAGCCGGGCTCCAGCCGGTCGAATCCGGCAGTATCAGCTACGTTGAGGACGACGGCAAGGCCGATGAACTCATCGGCAAGGATCCCCTCGCGATAGCCGACATGGGCGTCGCGCTCTCATTCGTGCCTGAGGACAGGCTCGGCATGGGCCTTGTCGGCAACATGGACCTTGCGGACAACATGATGCTCCGCTCGTTCCGCCGCGGCCACGGCCTGTTCACCGACCGCAAGTCCCCGCGCAAGCTTGCACAGGAGGTCGTTGACGACCTCGAAGTCAGCACCCCCGGCATCTCCACTCCGGTGCGCCGCCTGTCCGGCGGCAATGTGCAGAAGGTGCTCGTCGGACGCGAGATCGCGTCTGCACCCACTGTGCTGCTCACGGCCTACGCCGTGCGCGGACTGGATATCAACTCTTCCTATACTATATATGACCTCATAAACCGGCAGAAGAAAAAGGGCGTTGCCGTCATATACGTCGGCGAGGATCTGGATGTGCTGCTGGAGCTGGCCGATAGGATACTCGTCCTCTGCGGCGGCAAAGTCAGCGGCATCGTTGAGGGACGCAAGACCTCGAAGCGCGAGGTCGGCATGATGATGACTAAGCTGGGAGGACAGAGCCATGAATAAGAAAACAAGATCGCCTCTCTTCCACATTACGAAGCGGGACGCTCTCCCCTGGTACAAGTCCTGGGGCATCCGCGCGGCGGCAATCCTGCTCGCGCTCATCGTATGCTCCATTATTACAACGACGATGACCGGCGAAAATCCGCTGCAGGTGTATGCGACCATCTTTAACGGCTCGTTCGGCTCGCCCCGCAAGGTCTGGGTGCTGCTGCAGAATATCGCGATGCTTCTCTGTATCGCGCTCGCCGTGACGCCGGCTTTTAAGATGCGCTTCTGGAACATCGGCGGCGAAGGTCAGGTGCTTGCCGGCGCGCTCGCAGCGGCGGCGTGCATGATCTGCCTGCGCAACACGCTGCCGAACGCCCTTGTTATCGTGTGCATGTGCGTGAGCAGCATCCTGGCCGGTGCGCTCTGGGGCTTCATTCCGGCGTATTTCAAGGCAAAATACAATACGAATGAAACGCTTTTCACGCTGATGATGAACTACGTTGCCACGCAGCTCGTGGCCTATTTCATCATCGTCTGGGAAAACCCCAAGGGCTCCGGCCAGATCGGCATCATCAACCAGTCCACGGAGATCGGCTGGTTCCCGCAGATCGGCAGCTACAAATATCTTTTAAATATTCTCATCGTCGCTGTTGTCACGATTTTGATGTATTTCTATCTGAATTACACCAAGCACGGCTACGAGATTACCGTTGTCGGCGAGAGCGAACGCACCGCGCGCTACGTCGGTATCAAGGTGGACAAGGTCATCATCCGCACCATGATCCTCTCCGGCGCGGTATGCGGCCTTTGCGGTCTGCTGCTCGTCGGCAGCACCAACCACACTCTCACCACCTCCATCGCCGGCGGGCGCGGTTTTACCGCCGTTATGGTCTCGTGGCTCGCCAAATTCAACCCCATCTGGATGATCTTTACGAGCTTCCTGCTCGTGTTCCTCAGCCGCGGCGCGGGCGAGATCTCCACAGCGTTCGGTCTGAATCAGTCCTTCTCCGATATTCTCACCGGCATCATTCTCTTCTTCATCATCGGATCGGAGTTCTTTATCACCTATAAGATCAACTTCCGCAAGAGCGCCGGAAAGGAGGACGCCAGCCATGTTTGATTTTGTTTCGTTCATTCCCCGTGCCATTGTGCAGGGCATTCCTCTCCTTTTCGGCAGCACCGGCGAAACGCTTACGGAAAAATCCGGCAACCTCAATCTCGGCATTCCCGGCATCATGTACGTCGGCGGTATCTGCGGCGTCATCGGCGCATTTCTGTATGAGCATGCCGTTCCCGCGCCGGGCGCGCTCAACCCGTTCCTTGCCATTCTCATTCCCCTGCTGAGCTCGCTTCTCGGGTCGCTGCTGATGGGGCTGCTCTACTGCTTCCTCACAGTAACGCTCCGCGCAAACCAGAACGTCACCGGCCTTGCCATGACGACGTTTGGCGTCGGCTTCGGCAACTTCTTCGGCGGCTCGCTCATCAAGCTCTCCGGCGCGGATGTCCCCTCCATTGCTCTTTCGCGCACGAGCGCCTTTTTCAGCGCATCGCTCCCGTTTTCCGGCAAGCTCGGCTGGTTCGGCAAGATTTTCCTCTCCTACGGTTTCCTTGCCTACGCCGCCGTTATTATTGCGTTTATCTGCGCGTATATCCTGCGCCGCACGCGCATCGGCCTCCAGCTTCGTGCCGTGGGCGAAAACCCCAACACGGCGGACGCGGCGGGCATCAACGTCACAAAATATAAGTATGTCGCCACCTGCGCCGGCAGCATGATCGCCGGTCTCGGCGGACTCTATTACGTGATGGACTATGCCTGCGGCGTATGGTCCAATAACGGCTTCGGTGACCGCGGCTGGCTCGCTATCGCGCTCGTTATCTTCACCGTGTGGCGTCCGAACATCGGCGTTTTCGCTTCGTTCCTCTTCGGCGGACTGTATATTCTCCATATGTTCATCCCGTCCGGCATGAATCTCGCGGTGAAGGAGCTTTACAAAATGCTCCCCTACGTGATCACGATCCTTGTTCTGGTCATCGTTTCCATGCAGAAAAAACGGGAGAACGATCCCCCGGCAAGTCTCGGCCTTTCGTACTTCCGGGAGGAGCGCTGAATGAAGTACTCCACCGTGCTCTTCGATCTGGACGGAACGCTGACCGATCCGGTGCAGGGCATCTGCGGCAGCGTCCGCTATGCGCTGCAAAAAGCCGGCCGCCCGGTCGGCCCGATCGAGAGCTACCATAAGTACATCGGCCCTCCCCTGCTCCGTTCGTTTGAGGTTTATGCGAACGCGACACCGGAGGAGGCGCAGGAGCTTCTCGGCTATTACCGCGAGCGCTTTTCGACCGTCGGTCTTTTTGAAAACGAGGTATATCCGGGTATTCCGGAGCTGCTGCGCGATCTAAAGGCGTCCGGCGTCCGCATTGCCGTTGCAACCGGGAAGCCGACGGTTTTCTCCGAGCAGATCCTCGAACACTTTGGTCTCCGCCAGTATATCGACGTTGTTTCCGGCATACCGCTCGACCGCGAGCCGCCGGATAAGTGCGAGGTGATCCTGCACGCGCTGTACGAAATGGGCATTTCGGATCGCTCCGGCTGCGTCATGGTCGGCGACCGGTCACCGGCGGCCATCGGCGCAAAAATGGCGCGGATCGATTTCATCGGCGTGCTTTACGGCTACGGCAGCCGCGAAGAGCTGGAGGCCGAAGGAACCGACGCCATCGCAGACAGCGTTGCAGCGCTGCGAAGCCTCCTGTTTTCATAAAATAAATTAACACCCCGCCTGTCCGACGGTATCGACCGTTCGGCAGGCGGGGTGTATTTGTTATCGGAGGCCGTTTTTTATTCTATAGTCACTTCCGCGTTTGGAAACCAGCTGACGGCTTCCTTGATTGCGCGCTGTGCCGGAAGCCCGTTGCCGAAGAGGACGACAAGCGTATTCTCCTCCCCGGCCGGAGCGTTTTCAAATTCCCTGAGCTCGACCATGGGGCCGACGCAGTCAACCACAAACCGTCCCTCCGGCGTACTTGCAAAGCCCTTTATCCGATACGTTTCCTCAGCAAACATCCGAAGAAAGGACGTCAGGTCCTTTTTGCTGAAGCCCGAAACGTGCAGCAGGAGCTTGCGGAGCGTGATATCTCTCGTGTGGACCTGTCCGTCTGCAGGATCTTCGGTGGGCTGCTCTTCCATCGCCGTCAGCCATTCCGGCCGAATCCGGCCAAACGTTGTCTCAAAGGTCGGGCGATTCGGCTTCTGCGCGCGGACGATGGTATTGATCTCATCCAGCTGCTCGCGGGAGGCGATGTCGCACTTGTTGATGATGATCATATTGCTGATGGCAAGCTGCATACGGCAGACGCGGGCGGTCTTATAAACGGTCATAAACCGTACGCCGTCCACAAGGCAGATCGCTCCCGCGTATTCCAAATCGGGGAATTTATCCCGCTGCCGGAGGATCGTACCGACGGCGGTCGGGTCGGACAGACCGGAGGCTTCCACAAAGATCACGTCAAAATTCTCCTGCTGCAGACGGAGAAGCGCGTCCTCAAACTGTTCGATCTTACAGGCGCAGAAAATGGAGCCGTTGTTGATCTCTTCCATCTTGATATCGAGATCCTCCAGCAGCGTTCCGTCTACGCCCTGCTTGCCGAACTCGTTGACGACGATGGCTGTGCGCCGGTCCGGAAACAGACGTACAAACTGGTGCAGGAACGTCGTCTTCCCCGCCCCGAGAAATCCGGTGATAAGATACAGCTTTGTCATAATAACAGTCCCCTTTTCAGTGCCACCGCACAAGACGTGTTTCAAGCGCCGTTACCGCGCGGTTGAGCAGCGTGATGACCAGCGCCACGAGCAGGATGCCCGCAAGAACGTTGGTATAGTTTGCGTAATCGGCAAAGTTACGGATGAAATAGCCGAGACCGCTGTGCGCCCCCATCATTTCAGCGAGCGTCAGCAGCATAAAGGCCGAGGAGAGCGAGCCGCGCAGGCCGGTGAGTATACCGGGCATGACCCACGGCAGGAGCACCTCCCATAACAGCTCTCGCTGTTTCAGCCCCAATACTCTGGCGCTGTCGAGAATGCGCTGATCCAGCGCGCCGACGCGCGCTGCCATCTGCAGAAACGTCGGCCAGAAAATACCGATGATCAAAACCATGGCGGAAGCCGAGCGGAACGACGGCATGATCGCGATAAGATACGGCGCATAGATGATGGCCGGTATTGGCGACAGCACGCGTGCGATCGGCACGACGGTATCGCGCAGACGAGAGTTCCAACCGGCGATCAGTCCGAGAGCCACGCCGAGCGGCAGCGACACGCCGAAGCCGATAAGAAGCAGTGAGAGCGAGGAGAATACGCCAAGGATCATTCGCTCGCGCATGGTATAGAAGACCGAGAAAACGGCTTCCGGCGTCGGCACGAGGATGATATGTCCGCGGCCAAGGTGCGTTGTATACACCTGCCAGAACAGCAGAACAAAAAAGACGATCGCGCCGATATCTCCGGCGGTACGCGCTTTTTTCCGACGAATCAGCTGATAGATCACGGCAAGCTCGATGAGAACGCACGCCACGGTCATACACACGGGGCTTGCCTTGACCTTGGTGTTTCCCGGCAGATACATGGAGAGCATCAGTGCGGCGAACAGAATGTGAACGGCGAGAATCGGGCGCCTTTTTGCTTCGCGCGTCGTCATGGGTTCACCTCCGCCGCCTCGCCCCACTTATAGAAGCGCGAGATCATATCCCGCCGCAGCGCGCAGCACTCGCTGGAAATAAGCAGCGTTTCCCGCTGGCGCGGGCGTGAAAACGGGATCTTGTGCCGGAAGACGATCCGTCCCGGCTCCATAAATGCTACGCGGTCGCCAAGCAGGATCGCCTCGTCCATATCATGTGTCACGAACAGGACCGTTTTTCTGTCCTCTTCCCAGAGCTTGAGCAAAAGCTCCTGGAGAGCGAAGCGGTTTTTGGGGTCCAGCGCAGAAAACGGCTCGTCCAACAGCAGCGTAGGACAGCCCATACCGAGCACTCTGGCAATAGCAACGCGCTGCTGCATGCCGCCGGAAAGCTGATTGGGCAGCATGCTCATGGAATCGGCAAGCCCAACACGGCACAGCGCCTCCTCGGCGCGGGAGCGCGCTTCGGCCCTGGAGAGCGAATGGTCGCTTTTTCGGATGGCAAAGGATACATTATCCCGCGCCGTCATCCATGGAAACAGGGCGGGGCTCTGGAAGACGACGCCGCGGTCGCTGCCGGGGCCGGTTATCGGAACGCCGCCGCAGAAAAGGCTGCCGCTTTCCGGCCGTTCCAATCCGGCGAGCAGCCGAAGGAGCGTGGACTTTCCGCAGCCCGAGGGCCCGATGAGCGAAAGGAATTCTCCCTCGCCGACAGAGAGATCCACGCCCCGGAGCGTCTCAGAAGACGTCCCGGGGTAAGTGAAAACCAGATCTTTGACTTCAATGCCGCCCATATCAGAGGTTATTTTCCTCATAGGCCTCCATCATGGCCGTCCAGCCGTCGAAATCGGGGTAACGTTCCATAACGGTAGTCAAAGCATCGTAATAAATGCCGGAATCTACATGGTCGGTCATGTCGTACTCGGAATCGGCGGCAATATCGTCGTTTGCCTGCATGATCTCATAGAACTCCTGCACGCGGTTGGCGGAGGGGTCCATGGAGATCTTCATAACGCCGTCGTAAATGCAGTTGTAAACATACTGCTCATCAAGACCGGAGAACTCGACCAGCTTGGAAATGGTCGTCTCCTTGTCGGTCAGCATGAGCATCATGGCGCGCAGATTGGCGATCTCAAAGCGGACGTAGGCGTCACGGTTCACTTCCACATTGCTCTTGAGCGCAGTCTGGCGGCAGCAGACAGCGTTCGGCGCATATTCACCGACGAGGAACGGCACTTCAAGGCCCTGCGTCTTGGCGTTCTGGCCGAAGCCGCTGTTCACGAAGCCACCGTCCGCCTCGCCCTTGAGCACAGCTTCAACAACAGACTGGAAGCCGTCAAGCTCCACAAACTTCACGGTCGTCATATCAACACCAGCCTGCGCGATCTTCTGCATCATGATCATATGGCCGGTCTCCGGACGGACGCAGGCGACGGTCTTGCCGGCAAACCAGGTCAAATCGCCGTCGGTGTAGGCCGCGGCGTTTTCCGGCGTCATAACGCATTCGCTGCCCTCGGCGATCGTGCCGCCGATGACGGTGAGATCGGCGCCCTGCGCAACGAAGGTGCAGGTGGGAATCACGCCGAACGGAAGAATGTCGAGACTGCCGCCCAGAATGGCGGTGATGCCGTCGTTCAGGTTGTTGATCGGCTCGAACGTGACATCAAGACCTTCCTCGGCATAGTAGCCCATTTCGTTGGCAAGAACGACCATGGCCGCCTTGATGCTGGTGCCCATCTGCGCAAGGCGCAGAGAATAATCAACATTGGAATTATCCAGTTCCGCAGACGATTCCACCTCAGCAGGAGCTTCCGCAGGAACTTCGGTCGCTGTGGATTCGGCGGGCTGCGCGGTCTGTCCGCAGGCAGCGAGAGACAGGAGCAAAATGGCAGCGAGCACCAGTGCGATGGTTTTTTTCATGGTTTTATCCTCCGTTAATTATTCCGCTTTTTTCTTTTTTGGGAAGAACGGGCAGGCGGTTCCACGGCATTCCCGGCTTTGGCTGAAATGATGGCAGGTGTGCTCCGGTATCTCGCCGAGATCGAGACCGAGAAACTCCCTTGCTGCGGGAAGAGCCGCCGAGAGTGTAAGATACGTCACTCTCTTACAGCAGCGGGGGCCTTCCACCGAAGCGATCGCAGAGAGGCAGCGGGCGGTCATCGCATTCCCTGCCGCCCAGCCGGTTTTGGAGAGCGGCGTTGATCCCTGCCAAACGCAGGCAAAAATTCCCGCGCCCACAGCGGCGCCGCAGCAGCCGAACTGTCCGCAGCAGCCTCCCGGCACCGTTCCGGCGCGCTCCCGCGCCGTTTTGAGCCGTTTCTGCAGCATTTCCTCCGTTTCGCCGCTTATTCTGCTGGCGGCCGTGAGCAATACGGCAGGGATCAGATAATGGTGATACGGGCAATGCATGGAGAGCTTCGGATCGTCCATAATATTTTCGCAAAGCGAAAATACGCCGACCGGCTCTTCCGCTTCAAAGGCAGAAATGCACGCCTTATCGATGATGTCCATATGCGCCGGATCAGGAAGCATCGGCATGTTTATCACCTCGAAATTCGTTCATATTGGCTTCGTCTTATATTGGACGTGGTCTACTAAATATGTAAAAAAAACAAGCACAGGCCGCGGGGTGACCGTCCGGAGCGAAAACGCTCCGGACGGCCGCGCTTGGTTACATGACTTCGCGGATCGCAGCCTCCAGTTCGTCCTTGGAGGGGATAATGGAACGGAACTTCATCTTGCCGTTGATGTAAACGGATGGCAGATTGGGAACGCCCATCTTTTTCATGCGGGCAATGTCTTCCTTGACAGTATACTTATAAACGTTATAATCGATGGCGTCGCCGAAAGTCCGCTTCGCCTCATCCGTGGCCGCGACCATGTAGGTGCAGGCGGCGCAGGTGGCGGGGTCAAGCGTAAAGGCTTCCACCAGGGGCTTGGTGAGATGCTCATAGTCGGGCAGCTCAACTTCGATGTCGCTATCGTCTTCCGCAACATAGTCCTTGACCATTTCGCGGACCTCGTCCGTCTGCAGCACTGCCTGCATGCAGCCGATCGTGTTTTCAAACGGTACGCCGTACGGCATATCGCAGCCGGTGGCAACGATGAGACCGTTCTTGTTCTCAATGCTGTCGATCAGGTCAACGCAGTACTTCATGTTGTCCATCTGCGTGCCATGAAGCATGATGGTCGTAAGCGGGATGTTGCCGCCGAAAGCTACGCTGTACTTGTCGCAGATCTCTTTTGCGGGCTTGAAGTTGACGTTTTCGTCGACCGAAATGGAGTCGCAGCCGGTCTTGCACATGACTTCGATGTTTCTCGTGGCATCGCCGCACACGAAGAACGAGGAGTAAGCGCCCTTTTCACGAATGTGGTCGAAGAGCTTCGTAAACGGCTCGGAGCAGAACTCTTCAAAGTGCTCGGTGGAGATCTGAGAAATCAGCGGGTCAACAACAGCGATAACGTCCATACCGGCGTCGATGAAGTATTCCGCCATCTTGCACGCGGCCTTGTAGCAGTAGTCGAGCAGGTCATGGACAAACTGGTCGTCCAGAAGCATGTCGAGGAAAATGTCAGTGCCGCGCAGATGCGATGCCAGCGTGAACGGACCGGTGATCAGGCCGTACAGAGCGGTGGTATCGCCGATTTCTTTCTTGACGCGGCGCATGGCTTCGCACACGAGCGGGATGCGTCCGTCGTTCGGGCCGGGGAGCGTGCATTCGCAGGGGACAACGGGAGTATCTCCCATTTCGGTAGCCAGAGGATGGGATGCAACGCTGGGAGGGCCGTCATCCGCCCACATCAGGTCGCAGCCAAGGACTTCCGCTTCGATCTGAAGATCGAAAATGCAGCACTCGCCGTCCGGCTTGAACATGCGGTTAACCTCGAGAAGGCATTCCGTCAGCTTATCGGCGCTCTGGAACATCTCCGTCGCGGTATAGCCTTTCAGACGGGAGGCATAAGCGCCGGCAAACGGGATCCATGCGGGGCGCGGCGTCGGCTTACACTTAAGCGTTGCCAGAAGTAATTCTTTGGGAGTCATGATCTGTTCTCCTTTGCATGAATTAAAAATAAAACCGTGTGTATCTCCGTCTTTTAACGCCGGATCGTCTGAGCTAGTTAACACAGACAAATAGATGCTGCCGAAGCGTTAATATACATTGATGTTTCTGTTTCATTTTCGGACAAAGTATAACATATGCAGTAATTGATAAAATAGAAAGATTTTGGACAATATTAGGAAAAATCCGCAAAGATTCTCTAGCCGGGCCAACCCGCAGTGCAGCACACGGGCGAGGCATATTGACTTTCCTGCGTTGTTTGCGCTATGATTTTAACGGAACAAATACATGCGGAAAAGGGGCGTCATTTTATGGATGCGTGTTTGGAAAAGTGTGCCTGTCGGGGCTCCTATCTCGATAAATTTCTTCAGCCTGCCATACTGGTCGTTCTGCAGCGCGGCAGCAGCCACGGGTTTCAAATGATCAGCGATCTGGAAAAAAGCGGTATGGTCTCCGGCAACGGACTTGACCCGGCCGGACTGTACCGCACGCTTAAACGGATGGAGACGGACGGACTTATCACATCTTACTGGGACACCGAATCTGCCAGCAAGCCGAGACGCGTTTACTCCATCACGGACGAGGGGCGGCATTGTCTTTCCGCATGGGAGAAAACGCTTCTCGAATATCGGAGCAACATTGATGCTATTCTCCGCGGCATATTATCCGCCGAAGAGCTTTGAGACTGTCAAATATTACATTTCTTTCTTTCGCATAACCGCGGCTGTCAAGGCCAAAATAGGCTCGGACACAGCAAAAACGTGTTCGATTCGAGAGAAAGGAGTTGCAATCAGATGTCTACCAACAAGAGCAATCATCTTGTCAATCCTCAGGCCCGCGAAGCGATGGATCGCTTTAAGATGGAGGCTGCCAGCCAGGTCGGTGTGAACCTTACGAATGGCGATAACGGCGAGCTTACCTCCCGCCAGGCCGGCAGCATCGGCGGCCAGATGGTCAAAAAGGATACCGTCATCAATCTGCGCGTGTCCAAGGGCATGAAGTAATCATTCCCCATAGAAAAAGCGCGAAGGGATCTTCCCTCCGCGCTTTTTTATACCTGCCCTCCTATGATCGAGTGGGTCACTCAATGTATGTATATCCCCCAAATAGCTTCTTCCGGAAATGCGATGCCATTTTCTCTCTTACATCCTGACGCACAGAATCGTCGATTGTCCGTGATGCGATCATATCCAAAACCCGATAAGCGGAATCGATATCTTTTTCCTGAACGCGGTACATGCCGCTGAGATACAAACCAGCTTCCACGGGGAGCATT
>ENA-UEYI01002994-UEYI01002994.1-human-gut-metagenome-genome-assembly--contig:-NODE-2994-length-10716-cov-3.932042_pt1 | contig 10716 bp, 9 predicted proteins | sample MGYA00242900_ERZ507916 | MGnify/ENA primary metagenome ERZ507916 (study PRJEB26167, sample SAMN06115521) | human gut metagenome | host: Homo sapiens | place: China:Chongqing | collected 2015-09-02...
AAACCGATATCTGCAGTGTGGTTCGTGGTGTTCATAATCATTTTGCAGCAGCTTGAAAATAATCTTATCTACCCGAAAGTGGTAGGAAAAAGTATGGGACTTCCGCCGCTGCCCGTGCTTATCGCAATTCTTATCGGCGCGAAGCTCGGCGGCTGCGTGGGAATACTTTTGGCAGTCCCGATAACCTCGGTGCTTTATGGCATAATCAAGGAAAAGCTTGATGAAAATTAAAATAACCGCTGTTCAATTCTATTTTGAACAGCGGTTATTTTATACTTTATTCATCTTTTTTGTATAATTGACAATGTAAATTCCAAGGCACACAAGCACGAGTGCCGCAATGCTTTTCAGACCAAACGCTTCCGATTCTCCGAGCAGAAACGCCGAGAGAATAAATCCGAAAACGGGGTTCATAAAACCATAAACGGCGATCTTCGATACCGGATAATATTTGAGCAGTGAAGCCCAGAGCGAATATGCTATCGCCGAGAGTGATGCAAGATATATCAGCAGCAGTACAGATTTCAGATCAAATCCGCTTATCCTGCCACCTAGTGCAAAGCCGAGTATTGACATTACTATTCCTCCGAGCAGGAATTGCCATGCGCTCATCATCATCGGGTTTTCTTCGTTCGACCAGTGTTTCATCAGCACGGAAGAAAACGCATACGCCACGGTCGAGATAAGTATGAAGCCTTCGCCTTTGAGCGTAAGTCCGCCTGCGAGGTCGCCTTTGCTGACATTGATTATAACAACTCCCGCAAAGCCGATAATGCTGCCGATGATCTTCGCTGCGGTGAATTTTTCCATTCGGAAGATAAGGCAGGAAACGATGAGCGCAACGAAAACATTCGTCGCCTCAATTACCGAGGCCTTTACGCCCGATGTGTTGGAAAGTCCAATGTAGAAGAAAAGATACTGCAATATCGTCTGGAACATACTGAGTGAGAAGACTTTCGGCAGGCTTTTCATTGTCGGGTGGAGAAATTTTCCGCTTATAAGGCTTGTGATGATAATTGCGATAACTCCTGCGAGCGTGAAGCGAAGTCCTGCGTAAAGTATCTCGGTCGGGATATCCTCGGACGAGATGTTGAGCCATGAAAATCCTATCTTTACAAGCGGAAATGCGCTGCCCCACAAAAGGCAGCAGAGCATCGCCGACGGCAGCACCATTTGGGGATTGTCAAGTATGCTTTTTTTAGTTTCCATTTATAAAGAGGTGACCTCCGTTACCATGGCTTTACTGCGCCGACAATGTCATTGATGCTGTTGAGGTGGTTATCCTCCACATATTTTTCAAGACCGTCGATTATCTTTACAGCTGCAAGAGGATCATTGAAAAGAGCAGCGCCGACCTGAACAGTAGAAGCACCTGCCATCATCATTTCAACAGCGTCCTCCCAAGTGGAGATGCCACCCATTCCGCATACCGGGATCTTAACAGCGTTTGCGACCTGCCATACCATTCTTACGGCAACGGGGAAAACAGCAGGACCCGAAAGTCCGCAGACATTATTATGAAGAATAGGACGCTTTGTGCGGATATCTATTCTCATTCCGAGAAGCGTGTTGATAAGCGAAACTGCATCTGCACCCTCGGCTTCGACAGCCCTTGCGATCTCTGCAATGTTCGTAACGTTAGGGGAAAGCTTTATCATTATCGGCTTCTTTGTTGCTGCACGAACTATCTTTGTTATCTGAGCCGCCCCCTCGCAGCTTACGCCGAATGCTGCGCCGCCTGCCTTGACGTTCGGGCAGGAAATGTTTACTTCGATCATCGGAACGTTGGTCCGGTCGAGCTTTTCAGCAACTTCACGGTAGCCGTCTGCGGTCGAGCCTGCCATATTTGCGATGATGACTGTATTTTTTCCCATAAGGTAGGGGAGTTCGTGTGCGATGAAATGGTCAACGCCGGGGTTCTGAAGTCCGACGCTGTTGAGCATACCCGATGGTGTTTCTGCGATCCTCGGTGGGAGATTGCCCGTGCGGAGTTTTTCGGTCGTGCCTTTTACGCTGATGCCGCCGAGCTTGGAAAGGTCGAAGAACTCTTCATATTCCTTGCCGTAGCCGAATGTTCCCGATGCAGGGATAACAGGGTTTTTGAAGTCAACTCCTGCGAACTTTACAGCTAATTTATTCATCGAAATTTACCTCCTCGCCGTCAAATACGGGACCGTCCTTGCAGACGTGGGAATAAAATTCCTCGCCGTCACGGATAGTTCTGCAAACGCAGACAAGGCAAGCGCCTATTCCGCAGCCCATTCTTTCTTCAAGCGAAACCTGCGTCTTTATGCCGTTTTCTCTTGCAATCTCAACAATTTTTTTGAGCATTACGGATGGACCGCAGGCGTAGATAATATCAGGCTTTTCCTTTGCAATCTCTTCCTTGAGAGCATCGGTTACGAAGCCTTTTTTTCCTGCCGAGCCGTCGTCGGTGCAGAGGATAGTCTGTGCACCCGTCTTGGCAAAATCACTCTGAAGAATAACAGCGGAGGAATTTCTGAAACCGCTTATCACCTTGGCATTTGCGCCGAAGTGTTCAGCAATTGGAACCATCGGAGGATTTCCTATGCCGCCGCCTATGATTACAGCCTTGTTATATCCGTCAAGCTTGAATCCGTTTCCGCCGAGCGGAGCGATAATGTCAATGAGGTCGCCCTCTGCAAGCTGTGAAAGCTCCTTTGTGCCCTTTCCTCTGACTTCAAAAACGATGCGGAGAGTTCCTTTTTCCTTGTCTATGCCGCATATCGAAATAGGTCGGCGGAGCATAAATCCGTCAACCTTTATGTTAATGAACTGACCCGGCTGTGCAGCCTGAGCGGCATCGGGGCAGAGGATCGTCATATCGTAAATTTCTTTTGCAAGAGCTGTTTTTGATATGATAGGATAACAGCCTTGTGTATATTTCATATAAAAACCTCCTTAATGTCTTTTTACTTTCGGTTCAATGCTTTTTGCGTAATATTCATCTGTGTCGGGGAGAATGAGATCGGTTGTCGAAAGATCGTCCATTGCGTTTTCCTTAACGCTGTCATTCTGCTTTTTGTCGGTTTCAAGCTTGTTCTGTTCAAGCCATTTTTCCGCAGAATCAGCCGTCACCTGAATGTTCGGGATAATGCCGAGCTGTTCTTTTTCCGCTGTTATATCAAGCATTTCCATTCGCTTTTCTTCTGTCTCGATTTTCGGAGCAGTCTTTTGCTCAGGGTGTTCCGCAAGCCATTTTTCACGCATTTTTACATAATGCGAACGCCGCAAATAGAATACGGCAAGGTTAAAAGTCGGAAAACCCTCCTGTGTCACAAGATAATCAAGCTCTTTCAGTCCACGCACCGTAAAATCGTTTATCCAGAAGCCTGCAAGAGCATAAACCATGAGCATGACCGCCCAGAAACCGTTCATATCGTCAAAAAGACCGAAGCCTGTAAGGATCCCAAGTATAAGATGCGCAGGATAGATCACAGCCATTACCTTCGGAGCAAATTTCAGATGGAATGTGTTTCCGAGGGTGATCTTACGAAGATAAGAGCATCGCTCGTCTGCGAAACCGCGCTCTTTGAATTCTCAAAGAAGATAGATCTCGGTCAGCATATTCTTCTCGGCAAGGGCGAGGAAAACAGCGGCGGCAGAGAACGCCCGTCTATCGTTTCCGATGCGTTCGAGGCTGTCATTGCAGCAGTTTTCCTTGACGGCGGTCTTGACGAAGCAAGAAGGTACGTCCTCGGCTTTATGCCCGAGGATATCGACAGGTACAGGAACCGTTCCAACGGCGACTACAAGACCATTTTACAGGAAGTTATCCAGCGCAACCGTGAGGAAAAGGTCGAATACTTCCTCAAATCGCAAACGGGTCCCGACCACAACCGTGTGTTCGTAATTCAGGTAATGCTCAACTCGAACGTCATCGGAACGGGCGAGGGTCACAGCAAAAAGCAGGCTGAACAGATGGCTGCGAAAGAAGCTCTCGAGCTTATGGGCTACAAGGTATGACGCACAGCAATATCTCGATCTTCATTCCGCACAAAGGCTGCCCGAACTGCTGCTCGTTCTGCAATCAGCGCACGATAAGCAGCACGGAAGAACCGCCCGATGCGGACGCTGTAGCAAAAATTCTCGAAGAAGCCTGCCCGAAGCTGAAAGCTCCTCACGAAACGGAGATCGCATTTTTCGGCGGAAGCTTTACGGCGGTCGAAAGGGGATATATGATCTCCCTGCTTGAAGCTGCGCAGCCGTTCATAAGGGAATACGGTCTTATCGGGATAAGAGTTTCGACCCGCCCCGATAAAATTGACTGCGAAGTGCTTGACATACTGAAAAAATACAATGTCACCGCAATAGAACTCGGTGCGCAGTCGATGCGTGACGATATTCTTGCGATGAACGATCGGGGACACACTGCGGACGATGTTCGGAACGCCTCAAAGCTTATAAAAGAGTACGGCTTTGAACTCGGATTGCAGATGATGACGGGACTTTACGGCGCTTCGCCCGAGGACGATATCTGCACCGCGGAGGAGCTGATAAAGCTTTCGCCTGCAACGGTGAGGATATACCCAACTGTGATACTTGGCGGAACTAAGCTTGCCGACTTATATCAGAGTGGAGTATATAAGCCCGTTCCGTTCGATGAAGAAGCAGAGCTTTGCGCTAAGCTGATGGAGATGTTCGAGCAGAGCGGCATAAGAATAATACGGCTCGGGCTTCATGCTTCGGAAAATGTCGAGGGTCATGCTGTCGGGGGATATTATCACCCTGCAATGCGTGAAATTTGTCTTGGAATACGTTTCCGCAAGGCTATCGAAAAACAGCTCGGCGAAAAGGGCAGATACGAGGTTTCTGTTTCGCCGAAAGCCGTCAGCATGGCTGTAGGTCAGAAAAAATGCAACACTGAATATTTTAAAAAGCAAGGTTTTGATATAAAGATAACTGCGGATAAAAGCATAGAAAAGATCTTTGATATCCGCGTGGAAAAAGCAGACAAAATTTAGATGAAACGGAGCATATAAATGTATCTCGAATCATTGGAATTACAGGGCTTTAAGTCCTTTCCCGATAAGATAAAGCTTACCTTTGACAAGGGTATAACGGCGGTAGTCGGCCCTAACGGAAGCGGAAAATCGAATATCGGCGATGCTGTGCGCTGGGTGCTCGGCGAGCAGTCCTCAAAGACGCTCCGAGGCGGAAAAATGGAGGACGTTATCTTCTCGGGTACGCAGTTCCGCAAGCCTATGGGCTTTGCATCGGTAACGCTCAACATCATCAACAACAGGGGAATTCTGCAGATACCGTCCGAGCAGGTCTCGGTCACGAGAAAGCTTTACCGCAGCGGCGAAAGCGAGTATATGATAAACGGCGCGCAGGTTCGTCTGAAGGATATCTGCGAGCTTTTTATGGACACGGGTCTCGGACGTGACGGCTATTCGATAATCGGTCAGGGCCGTGTTGCCGAGATAGTTTCCGCAAAGTCGGGCGAACGCCGTGAAATTTTTGAAGAAGCGGCAGGCATTTCAAAATTCCGCTATAAAAAAGCCGAAGCTGAGAGAAAGCTTGCCGCTGCGCAGGAAAACATTCTCCGTCTGCGCGATATCATCGGCGAACTCGAGAGCAGAGTTGAACCGCTCCGCATACAGTCGGAAAAGGCGGAAAAATTCATTGAATATTCCGAAACGAAAAAGTCGCTTGAGATCACCGTCTGGGTTCGTCAGCTTGACGACCTGAAGAAAAATCTTGACGAAATTTCCGACAAGCTCCTTATCAGCACGAACGAATACAACGGCGTTGAAGCCGATATTTCAAGGCTTGAAGAAGAGCTTACACAGCTTTCCGAAAATATGCAGGAAAACACTCTCCGCACGGAAGAACTGCGAAACCGCATACTCGAATCGGAGCGCGCAAATACACAGATACATTCCGATATCGCCGTTTGCGAGAATGAAATTCGTCACGCAAACGATGATATCGACGAAATAAAAAAGCAGCAGGCACTTTCCGAAAATACGGGCGAGGAAAACCGCAAGGCTACCGAAGAAAAGCTTGCCGCAATAAAAAATGCCGAAGCCGAACTCGAACAGACACGCACCGATTATGTCACCGTCAGCGAGGAGCTTTCAAAGGCTTCTTCCGAAAAGGACAGCTTCGACAGCAAGTCGGCACAAGTCCAGAACGAACTCAACAAATTATATATAAAGCAGTCCGAATACGGCGTTTCTATCTCAACGGGCAAGCAGAACGCCGAGGATATGAGAGCACAGCTTGAATCCGCCGACAGCAGGGAAGAAACGCTCCGCTCCGCACTCGAAGATTTGAAGCGCGAGAAAGGCGAATGTACGGAAGGACTTGCACTCATCGAGGAAAAGACAGAGGAACTGAACAATCGTATCGGCGGTATCTCAAAGCTTTATGCCGCAAGGAAAGAGAAGCTTGAAGAGGCGAAAAAGCAGCTTGAAGAGATGAACTTCGCTATCCGTGACAAGGATCAGCGGATCCGTATGCTTGCCGACCTTGAAAACAGCATGGAGGGCTTTGCGCACTCGGTAAAGCAGGTACTCAAAGCTTCAAAGTCGGGTCAGCTGAGCGGAGTGTACGGCTCTGCCGCACAGCTTATCAAGGTAGAATCGAAGTACAGCGTTGCAATCGAGACCGCAATGGGCGGTGCTTTGCAGAACATCGTTGTCGAAAATGAGGATATCGCAAAGCGTGGAATCCGTCTTTTGCAGGAAACCAAAGCAGGCCGAGCAACATTCCTGCCGCTGACATCGGTTAAGGGCAACCGCCTTAACGAAAACGGTCTTGACCGATGCGACGGATTTGTTGCGCTCGCAGTCGATCTTGTACAGTTCGACCCGAGATTTGAGGGCGTTTATAACTCGCTCCTCGGACGAATAGTTATTGCGGAGGATATCGACCTCGGAACGCTCATCGCAAAGAAGTACGGCTACAAATTCCGTATCGTAACGCTTGACGGTCAGGTCATCAACGCAGGCGGTTCGTTCACGGGTGGTTCGGTCTCAAAGTCGAGCGGCGTTCTCACACGAAAGAACGACATCGAAAAGCTCACCAACGAGAAAAATGCGCTCCAGACAAAGCTCAACGAGCTTCGAGCATCGGCTGAAAAGCTGAAAAGCGAAACGGATAAGCTTGGCTTTGATATTGAGGGCGCAAAGGAGGAGCTTTCCGTTGTTGCGGCGGATAAAATTCGCTTTGAATCGGAGTTGAAACGTATCGACGTAATGACCGCGCAGAACGAGGAACAGCTTTCGGGTTCGGAAGATGCGAAAAATGCGCTCAAAAACCGAATTTCCGAGAGCGAAGCCGCTGTAAAGGCAGCCGAAGAAGCTTTGAAGTCGGTCGAAAACGAGATCGCAGAAAAGGAAAAGAGCGTTTCCGAAAACGAAGAACAGCGCCGACAGATGCAGGAAAAACGCGAAGCCCTTTCCGAGAAAATGTCCGAATTAAAGCTTCGTGAGACCGAGATAACAAAGGACATCGAAGCGATAAAGGGTGAGATCGCACGCCTTGAAGCACAGTCGCAGGAGATAGGCAGCAGCAGCGCAAGGCTCGTTGTCGAACTCGACGAAAAGAACCGTTTTATCGAAGAAAAACAGGCTGAGATCGAAGCGCTCAATGCAAAGCTTTCGGGCGCAAAGGACGAAGCCGCAGGAATAAACGACCGCATCGCACAGCTTCGCTCCGAGAGCCACACAATGGAGCAGAAGTCTAACGAAAAGCGCAGACAGGTCCGTGAGCTGAACGACAGCAAGGAAAAATTCAGCCGTGAAGTGACAAGGCTCGAAGAGCGCAAAACCTCCGTTCAGGGCGCTTATGACAAGATAATCGCAGATATGGCGGAGCAGTATGAACTGTATCTTTCCGAGGCGGTAAAGCTTGCAAAGCCCGTGGAAAATCTGCTCGTGATCCAGCGTGACCTTGCGGAGATAAAGCAGAAGATCCGTGCGCTCGGAAATGTCAACGTTGCCGCTATCGAAGAGTATAAAGAGGTGTCGGAGCGATACGAATTTATGTCGGGGCAGCTCAATGATGTTGAAAGCTCAAAGCGTGAACTGGAAAGACTTATCGAGGAACTCACCGAAACGATGCGCAGACAGTTCTCCGACAGCTTTAACCAAATAAATGAAAATTTCAAGCAGATATTTGTCGAGCTTTTCGGCGGCGGACGTGCGGAGCTTACCCTCACCGATCCCGAGGACGTTCTCGAATCGGGCATCGAAATAAAGGTCGCACCTCCCGGAAAGGTCATCAACAATCTTTCACTCCTTTCGGGCGGTGAGCAGGCATTCGTTGCGATATGCATTTATTTCTCGATACTTAAAATAAAGCCTGCGCCGTTCTGTATCCTTGACGAGATCGAAGCGGCACTCGATGACATAAACGTTACGAAGTATGCGCAGTATCTCCGAAAATTTACCGATACGACGCAGTTTATCCTTGTAACGCACAGACGTGGCTCAATGGACGAAGCGGACGTAATGTACGGCGTAACTATGCAGGAAAAGGGCATCTCAAAGATACTCCGACTTGAACAGCCGCCGCAGAATGTTGATGCAAACTGATAGCAAAACCAAAATCAAAGTGAGGTCTTGAATATGAACATTTTCAGTAAGATCGCCGAGGGCGTAAGGAAAACCAAAGACTCGATGATGAGCAAGATCGGCGCACTTTTCGGCGCACACAAGCAGCTCGACGATGACTTTTTTGACGAGCTTGAAGAAGTTCTCATCACCTGCGATATCGGCGTTGAAACTTCGCTTTCGATAGTTGAAAAGCTCCGTGCGGCGGTGAAGTCGAAAAAGCTTGCAACTCCCGATGAAACCAGAGCGGAGCTTAAAAATATCATTGAAGAAATGCTCGGCGAGGATAAGAAGATCGACACCTCCACAACGCCGTCAGTCATTCTCGTTATCGGCGTAAACGGCGCAGGCAAGACCACCACCATAGGAAAGCTTGCGGCGAAGTATAAGAACGATGGCAAAAAGGTCCTCGTTGCCGCAGCCGATACTTTCCGTGCCGCCGCTATCGAGCAGTTACAGATATGGACGGAGCGTGCAGGCGTTGACATCGTAAAACACGCCGAGGGTTCTGACCCTGCCTCAGTAGTTTTTGACGCTGTTACAGCCGCCAAAGCAAGAGGTACTGACGTTCTTATCTGCGACACCGCAGGCAGACTTCACAACAAGAAAAATCTTATGGATGAGCTGAGAAAGATCAGCCGTATCATTCACGAGCAGGGCGAAGGCTGTTCGCTTGAAACGCTCCTTGTCCTCGATGCAACAACGGGACAAAACGCCGTAAATCAGGCAAAGCTTTTCAGCGAAGTTGCCGATATCACAGGCATTGTCCTCACAAAGCTTGACGGAACCGCAAAGGGCGGCATCATCATTTCGATACACAACGAACTCGGGATCCCCGTAAAGCTTGTCGGCATTGGTGAAAAGCTTGACGACCTGCAGGAGTTCAATGCTCACGACTTCGCCGAGGCTCTGTTCGATAATGAGAACGACTTCGACTATAACTATGAGCGTCTTACAGATGAAGAAGCATCGGAAGAAAACGAAGCTGCGGAAACTGTTGAAGCAGCTGAAACGGCTGAAAATACCGAAGCTGCCGAAACTGCGGAAGAAATCGGGAACGAACCCGTTCTTTCCGAGAGTATTACCGATGAGATAACCATTGACGACGCTGCGGAAGAGCTTGAAGAAACAGCCGAAGAAAACACCGAAGAAGCAGAGGAAAACGAAGCACCCGATGAAGCAGCAGAAGAGGACGATGAAGAAATAACCGACGATACTTCCGATGAAGCCGAAACGGAAAGCGAAGCAGCCTCCGAGAGCGAAGAGCCTGCCGAGGAAGCACCCGAGCAGAAGAAGAGCCTTAAGGACGGCAAGTTCGGCTTCCTCTTCAAAGAGATCACATTCGGCAAAAAGAAAAAAGACAGCGAGGATAATGATTAATGAAAATAATACTTGCATCGAACAACAAAAACAAGCTCCGTGAGTTCCGTGAGATACTTGAACCGCTCGGATATGAGGTCATCACCCAGTCCGAAGCCGGCGCAGATATCGAAGCGGACGAAACGGGAACAACCTTCGAGGAAAACGCTTATATAAAGGCAAAAGCGGCTTACGATATAACACATCTCCCCGTTATCGCAGACGACAGCGGACTGGAGGTTGATGCACTCGGCGGCGAGCCGGGAATTTATTCCGCACGTTATGCCGAGGAGGGCAAGCGCTGTGCAAAGGTGCTTTCCAAAATGGAGGGCGTTCCCGATGAAAAGCGTACGGCAAGATTTGTCTGCGCCGTATGCTACATCAATGAAAACGGCGAAAGCTTCACAGTAAAGGGAACCTGTGAGGGTAAGATCGGCTACGAAAAGAAAGGTACGAACGGCTTCGGCTATGACCCGATATTTATGTACGGCGATCGCTCGTTTGCGGAAATTTCCGCAGAGGAAAAGGACAAGGTAAGCCACCGTGCCGATGCGCTCCGCAAGTTTGAAGCACGGATAAAGGGGGAATGATCATGCAGTATGTAAGTGGGATATATGAGATACTGTTCTGCATTGCAAGCATTCTGGCAATATTCGGCGTTCCGCTGACAGCGGCGGTGTGTTTTATCGTGTTTCTGGTAAAATATATAAAATGCGGCGCAGACAGATCGGATAGGAAAAAGCTTCTTAAAACGAATACCGTTATTTTCGGA
>ENA-UEYI01003002-UEYI01003002.1-human-gut-metagenome-genome-assembly--contig:-NODE-3002-length-10697-cov-4.490207_pt1 | contig 10697 bp, 10 predicted proteins | sample MGYA00242900_ERZ507916 | MGnify/ENA primary metagenome ERZ507916 (study PRJEB26167, sample SAMN06115521) | human gut metagenome | host: Homo sapiens | place: China:Chongqing | collected 2015-09-02...
GGCAAAGGGTTATATTGTAATTAATGTTACAAAGATAGAAAAGAGATTGGTTATTTCAATTCTTTTACGGACTTTTGCGCCTGATCATCAACATAAATGCTGCGGCCACGGATTTCCAGACCCGGCAGAAAGCTGTTAAGCGGATCGCTGGCGCGGAAAACAAAGGTAGCTTTAACGCTGTAAAAATCATCGCCTGCACGCAAGCCGGTAACCTTGTCGGTACCGGTAATTTCTGTAGGCTTATCAAGCACTACAGTAATATTTTTCTTTTTGGGCGGAACAAAACCAGAATACAGCGGGAAGAAGAATACATGCTCACACTGGTCTGCCAAATATTCAACCTCTTCCAGAGCATCAGGTACAGTAGCAATAGCAGCCACTGACTTGCCCTTATATTTATCAGCATCAACAACAGCGCAGTAGCTTACGCCCTTGCCCAAAAATTCCTTTTCACCGGGGAAAAGGGTAGAACGGGAAATACCGGTTGCCAATACTACAGAATCCGCAGAATATTCACCATGAGGAGTACCCAGCATAAAGCCTTCGCCTACCTCTCGCAAAGAAATAATTTTTGCCTCAATAATATCTACTTCCATCTGCTTAAGATGATTTACAAAAATATCCATAAGCGCAGTACCGGAAATATCGGGTATACCCATATAATCTGTAATCTGCGCTACACTACGCAGACGGGGGCTGAAGCCGTGGGCTTCAAACAGAACAACCTTACGTCCCTTGCTGGCTGCAGTAATCGCTGCAGATACGCCGGCAGGACCACCACCAATAACGGCAATATCGTAATCCATAAGTCTATCCTCCGTACAAAAAATTTAGAACCTACTATAACACTTTAATTGTATGCTTTTCTAGATGCATAGTCAAATGTTTTTATGCTTCCGGAGATTTTTTAAGTTTTTTTGAAAAAAGTGCTTGACATTTTCCTGCATATAGAGTATTATAATCAAGTAACGTGACCACGGCCCATTAGCTCAGTTGGTAGAGCACCTGACTCTTAATCAGGGTGTCGTAGGTTCGAGGCCTACATGGGTCACCACATTTGGCCGGTTGGTCAAGCGGTTAAGACACCGCCCTTTCACGGCGGTATCGGGGGTTCGATTCCCCCACCGGTCACCAAATACGGGCGCTTAGCTCAGCTGGGAGAGCGTCTGCCTTACAAGCAGAATGTCAGCGGTTCGATCCCGTTAGCGCCCACCACGTAAATTCAGCACTTCATGCAAATGGAGTGCTTTTTTTCGTTATGTGGCTAATTTGCTGTCTGTCAATCAGCAGACATTAGCTGCGTATATTTTTATTATAATCGATAACAGGATGCGAAGCTGAGGCATATGCTTGCGCATCCTGTTTTACTTTGGGAGAGTTTGCAAAAGCTTGCCGAAGGGCTTGAACTTATTAATCGATTTAAACCAATCCGGGTTACTGCGCTTCGATTTGTATTTTTCTCGGCGTTGTTTCCGGAAAAATTTTTCCTAGACAGTGAATTTTGCTGTTTTGACCATAAATTTTCTCGCCTCACTATAAATTTTCCTGAAAATATTATATAATAAGAAGAATGCTGTTAAAAGGCATTTTTATCGCGCTGTATTGCAAAATATTTGCAAATTGTAGGCGCATATTTGCATTAAGCGCTTGCATAGTGCGAGAAATAATTTTATAATAGGGTATGGAATTCATACTAGAAATGTGGGAATTAAAATTTTGAGAAGCAGTTCTTCCGAATTGCTTCGATTGGAGGATAAATATGGCAGAGAATTTATTAGAGGTAAGAAATCTCGTAGTCAATGTAGAGGACAAAGAGATTCTGCACAATATTAATCTTGATATTAAGCCGGGTGAAACTCATGTGCTTATGGGACCTAACGGTGCAGGCAAATCCACCTTGGGTTATGCGCTGATGGGTAATCCTAAATATACCGTAAAGGGCGGCAGCATTAATTTTGCCGGCGAAGACATTACCAAACTTGCCGTAGATAAACGCGCTAAGGCAGGTCTGTTCCTTTCCTTCCAGAATCCGCTGGAGGTTCCCGGCATCAGCCTGAGCAACTTTTTGAAAACTGCTTTGGAGCAACAGCGCGGTGTACGCATCAAGGCCTGGGATTTCCGTAAGGAGCTGCGTCAGGCTATGGCCTTGCTGCAGATGGACAGCAAATATGCCGAGCGTGATCTTAATACCGGCTTCAGCGGCGGCGAAAAGAAGAAGGCAGAAATTCTGCAGCTTTTGATGCTGAATCCTAAGCTGGCAATTCTTGACGAAACGGACAGCGGTCTGGACGTTGATGCAGTAAAGATTGTTTCTCAGGGCATTAAAACCTTCCAGGAGCATCGTCAGGGAGCATTGCTGATTATTACACATAATACTAAGATCCTGGATGCACTGCATGTTGACCACACTCATATTCTGGCTCAGGGACAAATTATCAAAAATGCCGGTCCGGAGCTGGTGGACGAAGTCAGCAAAAACGGCTTTGAAAAGTTTTTGCAGAATAAGGAATAACTGGTGGTAAAAATATGGAAGAAAAAACCTATGTTGATGATATAGACAGAAGTCTTTACGACTTCCGTAACGAGGATAAGGACGCTTACCGCATTCAGGAAGGCCTGACACGTGAGATTGTTGAAAAAATTTCCCGTGAAAAGCACGATCCGGATTGGATGCTGGAATTCCGTCTGAAATCCCTGGATATTTATAATAAGCTGCAGGTGCCGAACTGGGGACCTTCGATTGATGGTCTGAATATGGATAACATCGTTACCTATGTACGTCCTAATACGAACATGCAGGGTAAATGGGAAGATGTTCCCGAAGATATTAAGGATACCTTTGATCGTCTGGGTATTCCCCAGGCAGAACAGAGCAGTCTGGCCGGTGTAGGCGCACAGTATGATTCCGAGGTTGTCTATCATAATGTGCGTAAAGAGGTTGAAGAGCAGGGCGTTATTTATACTGATATGGAAAGCGCCTTGAATGGTCCGTATGCAGAAATGGTGCATGAGCATTTCATGAAGCTGGTGCCGCCTACCGACCATAAATTTGCGGCACTGCATGGCGCAGTGTGGTCCGGCGGCTCCTTTGTTTATGTACCGAAGGGAGTCAGTGTGGCTATTCCGCTGCAATCCTACTTCCGCTTAAATGCGAAGGGCGCAGGCCAGTTTGAGCATACGCTGATTATTGTTGACGAGGGCGCAGACCTGCACTTTATCGAAGGCTGCAGTGCGCCGAAATATAATGTTGCCAACCTGCATGCAGGCTGCGTTGAGCTGTTTATCGGCAAGAATGCTAAGCTGCGTTATTCTACGATTGAAAACTGGTCGAAGAATATGTATAACCTTAATACCAAGCGTGCCTTGGTTGAAGAGGGCGGTACTATTGAATGGGTTTCCGGCTCCTTCGGTTCCCACGTTTCCTATCTTTATCCGATGAGTATTTTGAACGGCACCGGCGCGCACAGTGAATTTACGGGCGTAACCTTTGCCGGTCACAGCCAGAATCTGGATACAGGCTGCAAGGTTGTGCACAATGCACCGAAAACCACCAGTATTGTTAATACGCGCTCTATTTCCAAGAGCGGCGGCATCAGCACCTTTCGCAGCAGTGTAGTTGTTACCAATAAGGCTAAGCAGGCCAAATCTTCTGTTTCCTGCCAAAGCCTGATGCTGGATAATATTTCCCGTTCTGATACTATTCCTGCTATTGATGTGCGTACTGCCGATGCGGATATCGGACATGAGGCAAAAATCGGCCGTATCAGTGACGATGCGGTATTCTACCTGATGAGCCGCGGTATCAGCGAGGAAGAAGCGAGAGCAATGATTGTCAGCGGCTTCGCGGATAATGTTTCCAAGGAGCTGCCGCTGGAGTACGCTGTTGAGATGAACAACCTTATCCGCCTGGAAATGCAGGGCAGTATAGGTTAAGGAGGAGCAGCATGATAGAAGAATTAGTGATTAATCAGTTGCCTGCTCCAACCTGGAACAGGTTAAAAATGAATGAAACAAAGCTGGCCGGCTTGGAGCTGCCGCAGGATATCTGTGAACCGCGTGTAGCCTTGGAAGGCAGCGTTTGCCTGAATAAAAGCAAGGGAAGCAATTGCTGCGGCTGCAGCGAAAAGGCACAGTGCGCAGTACATGGCACTGATTTTGCCAAAATAGCAGGCGGTGTCGGTGAAGCGATTAGCAGTCTGGGCGAGGGCCAAAAGCTGCGTCTTGTTGCTGACGCAGGCAAGAGTGTGGCTGCTGTTACTTTGCGTTATGCCGATAATACAAGCTGCTATAATCAAATTGAAATAGAAGCTAAGCCCGGCAGTGATGTTACTGTGCTGATGACCTATATTTCCACAGCCCAGGCTAAAGGTCAGGCTAGTGTACAAACTAAGATAGATGTAGCTGCCGGCGCTAAGGTTAAGCTGGTGCAGGTGCAGCTTTTAGGCAGGGATTTCCTGCATATCAATGACGTTGGCAGTGAGCTTGGCGACAATGCTGCCTTTGAGCTTCTGCAAATCCAGTTGGGTGCAGATAAAATCTACAACGGCGCACGCACGGAGCTTCTTGGTGAAAGCAGTGATTTCAAGGCTGCGATTGGCTACTACGGCCGCCATGGTCAGACTGTGGACATGAACTTTATTGCCAACCATTACGGCAAAAAGACTACCTGCGAAATGACTGCAGACGGCGTGCTGCAGGGTGGTGCCAAGAAGATTTACCGTGGCACGATTGATTTCAAAAACGGCAGTGCCGGTGCGATTGGCGATGAAAAGGAAACAGTATTGCTGTTGAGCGATGACGTGGTTAACCAGACGATTCCGTTGATTCTGTGCAGCGAGGAGGACGTGCAGGGCAACCATGGTGCTAGCATCGGCAAGCTTGATGACGAATTATTATTCTACCTGTGCAGCCGCGGCTTCAGTGAGCAGGAGGCTGTTGATATGATGGCCAAGGCGAAGATTGATGCCCTGTGCCGCAAGATTGATGACGAGGATACTGTACAATTGGTACAGCGTTATCTGGAAGGAGTGATGGCAGATGGCGAATGATAAGGATTTACTGTCCTTTGATTATAAAAAGGATTTTCCTTTGCTGGCAGCTAACGATGTTGCTTATTTGGACAACTCTGCTACCACACAAAAACCTGCCTGCGTTATTGAGGCAGAGCGTGATTTTTATCTCAAACACAATGCTAATCCATTGCGTGGCTTGTATGACCTGGCAATGCAGGCAACCGATATTTATGAAGATGCACGCGTTGCTGCGCAGAAGTTCATCAATGCCAAAAGCGAGCAGGAAATTATTTTCACCCGCAATACTACAGAAAGCCTGAACCTGGTGGCATACAGCTACGGTCTGGCTAACCTTAAGCCCGGTGATGAAATCGTTACCACGATTATGGAGCATCACAGCAATATGCTGCCCTGGCGCATGGTTGCGCAGCAGACCGGTGCTGTAGTAAAGTACATTGAATGTGCTGTTGACGGCAGCATCAGCGATGAGGCTATCGATGCTGCTGTAACCGAAAAAACTAAAATCGTAGCAATGGCAGAGGTTTCAAACGTTTTGGGACGTCTGAATCCGATTGCCAAGGCTATCAGTGCTGCGCATAAGGTTGGCGCTGTTGCTGTGATTGACGCAGCGCAGAGCGCACCGCATATGGCGATTGATGTGCAGAAAATGGACGCTGATTTTCTTGCCTTCAGCGGTCACAAGATGCTCGGACCTATGGGCATAGGCGTGTTGTACGGCAAGAAGGAGCTGCTGGAGGCTATGCCTCCGTTCCTGAGCGGCGGCGAGATGATCAGCTTTGTAAGTCGCGACGGCCAGGAATATGCACCGTTGCCGCACAAATTTGAAGCAGGTACGGTAAATGCTGCCGGTGCTGCCGGACTGCATGCCGCTATCGAATATATCAACAGCATCGGCTTTGAGGTAATCGAAGCGCGCGAAGCTGCGCTGACGAAATTAGCTTTTGATGCTATGCAGAAGATTCCCGGTGTGCATATTATCGGCGGTAAAACTGCAGAGGAGCACAAGGGTATTCTGACCTTTACGGTAGAAGGCGTGCATCCGCATGATATTGCTGCAATCCTTGATGCTGACGGCGTAAATGTACGTGCCGGCAATCATTGCGCTCAACCGCTGCTGGACCACCTTTGCACCGGTGCGACTGCCCGTGCAAGCTTGGCCTTCTATAATTCGGCAGCAGATGTAGAGCGCTTCATCAACAGCTTATCTACAATAAGGGAGAGAATGGGCTATGGCAGATAATAGAGCCTTTTATAATGAAATTTTAATCGACCACAATATGCATCCCGGTCATAAGCATGATTTGCCTGACGCAGACGTAGAGATGCGCGGCTACAACCCCAGCTGCGGTGATGATATCACCATGAAGCTGAAGCTTACTGACGGCGTTGTTGTCGACGGTGCCTTTCAGGGCAGCGGCTGTGCAATCAGCCAGGCAAGTGCTGACATGATGCTGGACCTGGTTATCGGCAAGAGTGAAAAAGAGGCCTTGCGCCTTGCTGATATTTTCCTGCGCATGATTAAGGGCACTGCCAGCGAGGAAGAGATTGACGAGCTGGAGGAAGCAGGTGTGCTGCAGGATGTATCCCACATGCCGGCGCGCGTTAAATGCGCCGTGCTTGGCTGGCATACACTGGAGCAGATGCTTGATAAAAAGGCATAAGTTAATTAACGGGCAGCTTTCGCACAGGCGGAGGCTGCCTTTTAATATATGCAGGTACAAAATAAAGTTATCGGCGTTCTTGCCAAAAGCCTGCTTTTGCTGTTAAATAAGAGTAGACGTGTTTATGAGGGAGATGAAGCAATGCTGACCAAAAGCTTTATTGAATTTTTATATGATGCAGCGCATATCCAGCGCTGGAATGAGCATATCCGCCCCAGCGGCTTTACAGAGCTTGATAAGCAGGCTCATAAGATGATGATTATGTATGTGTTGGCCCGCCATGAGGAGGATGACCATGGTGCGCAGCTCAACTGGCGTCTGCTGATAGAAGGCGGCATTTTTGAGTTTTTGCAGCGTAACGTGCTGACTGATATCAAGCCGCAGATTTTCCATGAAATGATGCGTGTTTATGGCAAGGAGCTTAATGCCTGGGTTTATCAGGAGCTGCGGCGGCGGATTCCTGATATTCAGGAAGATTTTATGGAAAAAATGCAGCTCTATTTTGAGGACCCGCAATACTGCGCTATGGAAAAAAAGATTTTGCGCGCTGCACATTATCTGGCAACAAAATGGGAATTTGAGCTGATATATCACTTTAATGAGGGTATTTACGGCAGTGAGGATACAAAGGCTGTTATAGAAAACGAGCTGGAGGATCATTATGACTTGGCGGCAGTAAAGAAACTGGCGCTGAAGGGTAAGAGCAGCAAGTTTATCGATCTTGTCGGCCAACTTCGCTTCCAAAAGCGTTGGGCGCAGTCGCCGCGTGTTCCTGAAACCTCTGTTATGGGGCATGTACTGTTGGTAGCGATTATGGGTTATTTTTGCGCAGTTAAGCTGGGAGCCTGTGATGAGCGTATCGTGGGCGATTTCCTCTGCGGCCTTTTCCACGATTTGCCGGAGGTGTTGACACGCGATATTATTTCACCGGTCAAACGCAGTGTACCGGGCCTTGATGAGCTGATTAAGCGCATGGAAGAGCGTATGGTAGCTGAAAAGATCCTGCCGCTCTTGCCTTATACCTGGCATGAGGATATTCTGTATTATACGCAGGATGAATTTTCCAATCGTGTCAGAATTGACGGCAAGGTAGTACATACGAGTATTGAAGAGATTAGCAGCAAGTACAACAAGCCGGGCTTCCATGCAATTGACGGCAGCGTGCTCAAAGGCTGCGATAATCTTTCGGCCTTTGTAGAGGTGTGGCTGTCGCGTCGCTATGGTATAACCTCCAAGCATATGGAGGAGGGCGAGCGGGCGATTCGCGAGCAGTACAAGAATAAAATTATTGGTGGAATTGATTTTGGCAGAGTATATGATGAGTTCCCTATAATAGACTAAAGTAAAACGCCGGCGGCTTCGCTGGCGTTTTTACTGTAAACAAAATGGTTTTGTAAGTAAAAAAGCTCTTGAATATAATAAAAGTTACAAAAAATTCTGTAGACACTGAATAATGTACACGTTATAATAAAAGTACGGATATGGGGTTATATCCTTTTGGAAAGCAAGGAGGCTTGATTATGAATATTTTTGAAATGGCCCAAATTCCACTGAATAAAGCGATTGAGACAATGGAGCTTGATGCAGGCGCAGCAGCTATTATTGCGGTTCCCGAACGTACTTTGGAAGTTTCTATTCCTGTAAAAATGGATGACGGTACTACAAAAGTATTTACCGGCTATCGCAGCCAGCACAGCACAATCCTTGGCCCCGCAAAAGGCGGTGTCCGCTATCATCAGAATGTAAGCATGGATGAGGTAAAGACGCTTGCCTTTTGGATGACCTGTAAATGTGCCGTAGCTGGTTTGCCCTATGGTGGCGGCAAGGGCGGTATTATCGTAGATCCGGCAAAGCTTTCAAAAGCTGAGCTTGAGCGTCTGACACGCGGTTATATAGATAAAATTGCACCGATTATCGGTGAAAAACGTGATATCCCGGCACCTGATATGAATACTAATGCTCAGATTATGGGATGGATGATGGATGAATACAGCAAGCTGAACGGTCAATATGAGCCTGGCTTTATTACAGGCAAGGCAATCAGCGTAGGCGGCTCCTTGGGACGTACTGCTGCTACCGGACGCGGCGTTGTTGTTGCGGCACTGGAAGCACTGAAGCTGAAAGGAATTCAGCCGCATGAGGCAACTGCTGCTGTGCAGGGCTTCGGCAACGTAGGCAGCTGGACTGCTAAGCTGTTCTGTGATGCTGGCGTTAAGGTTATTGCCTTGAGTGATGTTTATGGCGCTATCTTTAAGGCAGACGGCTTTGACTGCTATGATGTAGATGCTTATGTTAAGAAAACAGGCAGCATAGTAGGTTATCCGGGCAGTAAAGCGATTACCAATGCTGATTTGCTGGCGATGGAAGTTACGGTGCTGGCACCTTGCGCTATTGAGCTGCAACTTACTGCGGAAAATGCGGCGGCTGTACAGGCCAGCATTATCTGCGAGGGCGCGAACGGACCGACTACACCGGAGGCTGACGATATTCTGGAGGCTAAGGGCGTGATGGTTATTCCTGATATTCTGGCCAATGGCGGCGGTGTAACCGTAAGCTATTTTGAATGGGTACAGAATTTGTATCGTTACTTCTGGCCGGAGGAAGAGGTTATTGAAAAGCAGAACGCATTGATGCGCAAGGCCTTTAAGGCGGTTTATGAAAAAGCTAAGCAGTATAATGTAACGCTGCGTGTTGCTGCTTACATGGTTGCTTTGGGTAGCCTGGAAGAAGCAATGAAAATCAGAGGCATGGTATAACTGCCGAATTTCGTTTAATAATATAAAATGATATGAACTCCTGCCCGGGCATTGTGCCTTGGCAGGAGTTTTAGCATTGTGGCTGTATTGTCGGCTAACTGTAAAGTTAGCATAAAAAAACTGCACCACCGAAAAGTGATGCAGTTGATTTGGTTTTATATTGCTTTTACCAGCTGCGGGACGAACCACCGCCACCACCGCTGCCGCCGCCGAAGCCTCGGCCTCCTCCGCCGCGCCCACCGCCGCGGAAAATCAGCAGCAGCAGGATGCGCGTAAAAAAGCCGCCAAGTAAAAGATTATCAACAATAAGAAACCCGATTACTCCCAAAGCAAACAGCAAATCATCCAGGCCGGAGCCTGTATTTTTTTGCGGTTGGGAAGCGGGAGCCTGATATTTCACCCCGCTCAGCTCCGTATTATAGCCTTGGGCAATTTTGGCTGCGGCAGCCTTATAGCCCTGCAAAATACCCTTGCTGTAATTACCATCTTTGAAGTAAGGAATCATATACTGGTCCTGGATGCGTCCGGTAAGACCGTCAGGCAACGAGCCTTCCAGACCATAGCCAACTTCAATGCGTGAGCGTCTGTCCTTAACGGCGACGACAATGAGCGCACCGTTATTCTGCTCCTTGCTGCCAATGCCCCATTGGCGCAGAACCTCCAGAGCGTAATCCTCAATAGGCTCGCCGTCAAGAGTGTTGATTGTCAGTACTGCCAGCTGTGCTGTTGTTTTGTTGTCAAGCTCAGCGCCCAAGCTGAGCATTTGCTGTTTATCATCTTCAGATATGACACCGGCGTTGTCCTGTACATAAATGCCGCTGCCGGCCGCCGGTCGCGGCGGAATGGCAGGCGCGGCGCCGGCGTAAGCGGCAAAGAAAGTCTGCAGGATAAGCAGCAGGCAGATTATAAAACGTTTCATTATTATCCCTCCGTCAGCAGCTTGCAGCTAGCGGGATTATCTGCTTAAAATTTAACCTGCGGTACCTTTTGGGCAGCTGCATCTGCCTTGAAGTAATCCTTGGCAGTAAAGCCGCAGGCACCTGCGTATAAAGAGGTAGGCAGAGATTTTATTTTTGCGTTGTAGACTTGTACGGCATCGTTGTAATCCTTGCGTGCTACGGCGATACGGTTTTCGGTACCTGCCAGCTCATCCTGCAGCTGCTGGAAGTTGGTGTTGGCCTTTTGCTGCTTGTCATCGCCCGATTGGGCTTGCATACACAGTATTGAAAAAACGCAGATGATCAAGC